>Ga0335085_10009005_pt1 | contig 15125 bp, 10 predicted proteins | sample Lox_Sample_45_FD_206712 | JGI IMG/M metagenome (GOLD analysis project Ga0335085, IMG submission 206712) | Soil microbial communities from Loxahatchee National Wildlife Refuge, Florida, United States - Lox_Sample_4.5 | ecosystem: Environmental > Terrestrial > Soil > Wetlands | place: USA... | reverse complement strand
GGCGGCGTGGGCGCTATCGGCACCATGGGCGGCTATTCCGGTCTGAACGCGGAATGGACGGTCCATCTTTTCGGCCACGACTGGGGCATCCTCGGCCACAAAGGCTTCCTGCTCCAAGGCGCGGGCTATGACACCGCGGCCTTCGCCCTCTTCCTCTTCCAAATGGTGTTCATGGACACCACGGCCACGATCCCGACTGGCGGCGCGGCCGAGCGATGGAAGTTTTCCGCCTTCATGATCTACGGCTGCTGCATCGGCACCATCATGTATCCGGTGTTTGGCAACTGGGTCTGGGGCGGCGGCTGGCTCTCCCAAATGGGCGTCAACTGGGGCATCGGCCACGGCCATGTCGACTTCGCCGGTTCCTCGGTCGTGCACATGCAAGGCGGCGTCATCGCGCTCATCTTCTGCTGGCTGATCGGTCCGCGCCACGGCAAGTACGATGCGAACGGCAAGATCGTTCATCCGATCATCCCGCACAACATTCCTTACGTCATGCTCGGCACCTTCATCCTCGCCTTCGGCTGGTTCGGTTTCAATCCCGGCTCCTCGCTGGCCGCGAGCGACCTGCGCATCGCGGTCGTGGCGACCAATACGATGCTGGCTTCGGCCACCGGCGCGCTCGGCGCCACACTCTGGATGTGGTGGGTGCGCACCAAGAAGCCCGATCCGTCGATGATGTGCAACGGCATGCTCGCCGGCCTCGTGGCCATCACCTGTCCCTGCGCCTTCGTCAGCGCGGGCGGCGCCTCCATCCTCGGCCTGGTCGCCGGCGTCCTGGTCGTCGAGTCGGTCTTCTTCTTCGAAAAAATCGGCATCGACGACTGCGTGGGCGCGATCTCGGTCCACGGCGTCAACGGCGCCTGGGGCTGCCTCTCACTCGGCCTTTTTGCCGACGGCACCTATGGCGACGGCTGGAACGGCGTCGCGGGCAATGTGAAGGGTCTGTTTTACGGCGGCGGCCTGGGCCAGTTCTGGGCCGAGCTGATTGGCGTGACCACCTGCTTCGTTACGCTGTCGATCCTCTCGATCATCGTGTACAAGTTCGCTGAGGCGCTCGTGGGCAACCGCGTTCCCTTGGAGGTCGAAATCGAAGGCCTCGACATTCCCGAAATGGGCGCGCCCGGCTACTCCGGCGTGGTCATGGACAAGGCCGCCGAAACACCGGTCGGCAAATAATTCGATTGGTTCCCGGCTTAATGGCTGCGCGACACGTTCACCGTTCGCGCAGCCTTCCGAAACCAAACCTTCAAATTCTCACCCCTCATGGAAATTCATCTCATCGAAATTCTGCGGTCATCCGTGGCGCTTCTCGCCGGCGGCGTCATCGGTCTCGGATTCGGCGCGGTTCAAGCCGCGGCCCAGCGTCGTTACGAAAAACGCCAGCAGGAAGGCAAATTCAAGGACGGCTGGTCCGTCATGCCCGGCTCCGGCAAGCGCGTGGCCGGCCTTTTGATCGTGCTGGCGGCGATCCAGTTTTTTTGCCCGCTCCTTTTTACGGCCGGCACCCAATGGCTGGTTTCGGGCGGCCTGATCGCCGGATACGGTTGGACGCTCTTCCAGAAACTGATGGTCCAGCGCAAGGCGAGCCGGGCCTAGCTGCACTTGGGCGGCGATTGAGCCGGAGGTTGCGCTCGAACCGCGCAGCCGCCGGCAATTTTTTACTCCGTGCCGCCGCCATCGCCTTGAATTTTTTTCCCACGTGACCTTCCGCTCTCTTGCCCGTCGCGCCGCCCTGCTGGGGCCGGCGATATTTTTGCCGCTTTGCGCCCGCGCCGCCGAGTCAGGCCCGGACGGAGCGGACTCCGTTCCGCTGCCGTTGGGCAGCTACCCGCCGATCAATCACGCCAGTTTGGCGCAGACCCTGGCGGACCGGATTCACGCCGATCCTTTCAACCTCGTCTTCACCGTCATCTTTGCCCTGGCGATCCTGCACACGTTTCTGACCTTCAAGATCCGGCACTGGGCGCATGCGGTGGAGGCCAAGCATGCGGCTGCGTCCGGCAGCCGGACGGTCATGGTGGACGACGAGGGCGACGAAATCAACGAGGTCAGCTTTGGGGGACAGATCCTCCATTTGCTCGGCGAAGTGGAGGCGGTTTTCGGCGCCTGGGCGGTGGTCCTGATGATCGCCATCGCCCTGCACAAAGGATGGGGCGCGGCGGTGGAATATGTCGGGCACAAGGTGGATTTCACCGAGCCGCTGTTCGTGGTGGTGATCATGGCGCTGGCCTCGACCCGGCCGATTCTGCGGTTTGCCGAGCGCGGACTTTACCTTTTCGCCACGCTCGGCGGCAACACCATCGCGGCGACGTGGCTTTCCATTCTCATCATCGGGCCGTTGCTGAGCTCGCTCATCACCGAGCCCGGCGCCATGACGATTTCGGCCCTAATGCTGGCCCGGCAGTTTTATCACTATAAACCGTCGTTGCGCCTCAGCTACGCCACCATCGGCCTGCTTTTCGTCAACGTCTCGGTCGGCGGCACGCTGACCAACTTTGCCGCGCCGCCCCTGCTCATGGCGGCGGGGCCGTGGCACTGGAGTTCGGCCTATATTTTTGCGCATTTTGGCTGGAAGGCGACAACCGGCATCATCGCCTCAACCCTCCTGTATTACGCGGTGTTTCGAAAGGAGCTGGCCGCGCTGGAAAAGGCACGGATGGAAATCGGACGCTTCCAGACCCAGGGCGGCGGCGCCTACATCCCGCTCTGGCTGATCGCGGCGCAGATCGCCTTCATCGGCTTTGTCGTGCTGGTCTCACACAGCGCGCCGCTCTTCATCGGGGCGTTTCTCTTCTTCCTCGCCTTCGCCCAGGCCACGGCCCACTACCAGAAAAAGCTCGATCTCCGGCCGCCGCTGCTCGTCGGATTTTTCCTCGCCGGCCTGGTCGTGCACGGCGGGCTGCAGGCCTGGTGGATCGAGCCGGTGCTGAAAAGCCTCGGCCGCGTTCCGCTCTTCATCAGCGCGACGATCCTGACCAGCTTCAACGACAACGCCGCCATCACCTACCTCGCCACGCTTGCCCCCGGATTCACCGATGCGCTGAAGCACGCGGTCGTGGCTGGCGCCGTCACCGGCGGCGGCCTCACCGTCATTGCCAACGCACCCAACCCGGCCGGCCAGGCCATCCTCCAGAAATTTTTCCCCGACGGCGTCTCCGCTCTCTGGCTGTTTGTCGCCGCGCTCGTCCCGACGCTCATCATCGCGCTGGCATTTATGCTGCTGTAAGTTGTAGATGTGGTCTCAAGCCCATGCATGAGTCCTCGAGCCCCCCTGCGCGCACGTCCCTTCGCCTTGGACTCGCGCTGGGAGCGCTCGGCGTAGTCTTCGGCGACATCGGCACCAGCCCGCTCTACACCATGCGGGAGTGCCTCCGGCACCTGCCGCCGGTCGAGTACGCGGCCGGCATCCTGGGCGTGCTCTCGCTCATGTTCTGGTCGCTGACGTTTGTCGTGAGCTTCAAGTACATGCTCTACGTCACGCGGGCGGACAATCGCGGCGAGGGCGGCATTTTCGCTTTGCTCGCGCTTTGCTCCGGCGACCAGGAAAAGACCGGTCGCCGCGGCATCAGCCTGGTGACGATCATTATTCTGGCCGGCGCGGCGCTTTTGTTCGGCGACGGGGTCATCACCCCGGCCATTTCCGTGCTCGGCGCAGCGGAGGGTTTCACCAGCTTCGACCCCAAAATCGAAACCAATGCCATCGTTCTCATCGCCTGCGCGATTCTCGCGATGCTGTTCTGGTTCCAGTACAAGGGCACCAAGGCCATCGGCAGCGTCTTCGGCCCGATCATGCTGGTGTGGTTCGTGACGCTGGGCGTGCTGGGCGCACGCCAGATCGTCCTCGCGCCCGGCGTGCTGCGCGCGCTCGACCCCCGCTACGGGCTCGCGCTGCTTTTTGCCCATCCGGATTATTTGATGGTCTCGGAACTGCTCGGCGCGGTCGTGCTGGCCATCACCGGCGCGGAGGCGCTCTATGCCGACCTCGGCCATTTCGGCCGGCATGCCATCGGCTGGGCCTGGTTTGGCGTGGCCTGCCCCGGCCTGCTGCTCAATTACTTCGGCCAGGGTGCGCTCATGCTCACGCACGAAAACGCCCCGGCCCTCGATCCCTTCTTCGGCCTCGCGCCCGCGGGCGCGCTCCGGCTGGGCCTGGTCATCCTTTCCATCGTGGCCGCGGTGATCGCCAGCCAGGCGCTGATCTCGGGCACCTATTCGCTGGCGCGGCAGGCCATCCAGCTCGGCTTTTTTCCGCGTCTGCGCGTCGCCTACACCAATCCCGACCGCGCCGGACAGATTTACGTGCCGCTGATGAATCAATTTCTCGCCATCGGCGGCCTGGCCGTCGTGCTCGGCTTCCGCTCCAGCGCCAATCTGGCCGCGGCTTACGGCATCGCCGTCACCGGCACGATGGCGGTGACGACTTTCGCCTTCTACCGCGTCGTCCGCCGCCGCTGGCGCTGGGCGTGGTGGCGGGCCGGGCCGCTCTGCGCCGCTTTTCTCATCGTCGACCTCGCGTTTTTCGCCTCCAACCTGCACAAGGTCGCCGACGGCGGCTGGCTGCCGCTGGCCATGGCCCTCGGCGTGCTCGCGGTCATGCACACCTGGAAAAACGGCCGTAATGAGATCCTCGAAAAAGTCTACGGCGGCGCCATCACCGAGCTGGAACTTTCGAGCATCGCCCGGAGCAAGTCGATCGTGCGCGTGCCCGGCAGCGCGGTCTTCATGGCCGGCACGCCGAAGGGCACGCCCCTGGCGCTGCTCCATCATCTCAAGGCCAACAAGTCCCTGCACAAAACCGTCGTGCTGCTCACCATCACGACCCAGGAGGTGCCGCAGGTGCCGGAGGCCGAGCGCCTCACGCTCGCCGACCTCGGCGAGGGCGTCTGGCGCGCCATCGGCCGTTTCGGCTACATGGAATCGCCCGACGTCGGCATGCTCGTGACGAAAATCCAGGCTGCCGGCGTGCCGATCAAGCCGCAGGAAACCACCTTCTTTTTCAACCGGGAAATGATCATGACGGGTGGAAACGCGCGCATGTGGGAATGGGAGAAGAGATTTTACGGCTTTCTCAGCCGCAATGCCACGTCGGTGAGGGACTATTACCAGATTCTGCCCACGCAGATCATCGAAATCGGCCTGCCGGTCCAGCTCTAGGATCCGCCGTCGCCTGCCGCCCGTCCGGGCCGCGAAACGCGTCCAGCTTCTGGTCTTGCGCCCCGGCCTCTTCTTGTTTCGGTTTCCGCCATGGCGAATCCTTCGATTGGCATCATCATGGGCAGCACGTCGGACTGGGAAACGATGCAGCATTGCGCGCAAACCCTCGATGCGCTCGGCCTGACTTACGAAAAACGTGTGATCAGCGCGCACCGCACGCCCGCCTTCGCTTTCGAATGGTGCGGCGGCGCGGAGAAACGCGGGCTCAAGGTCATCATCGCCGCCGCCGGCGGCGCGGCGCACCTCGCCGGCGTGGCCGCGGCGCTCACGCCGCTGCCCGTGCTGGGCGTGCCGATGGAATCGGCGTCCCTCAAAGGGCTCGATTCGCTGCTTTCGATGGTGCAGATGCCGGGCGGCGTGCCGGTCGCGACGTTCGCCATCGGCAAACCCGGCGCCGTCAACGCCGCGCTCTTCGCCGCCGCCATCCTCGCGCTCGGCGATGAGAAAGTCAAAAAAGTGCTCGACGCTTTTCGCGCCAGTCAGACCGAAAAAGTCATGGCGGCCAAGCTGCCTTGAACCCCGCGCCAGTCCGGCCCCGGGCGCCGGCCTCAGGACTTCCTCATGATCCTCCCCGGCCAGATTTTTGGCGTCCTTGGCGACGGGCCGCTCGGGCGGATGGTGGCGCAGGCCGCGGAGACTCTCGGCTACCGCGTGCGCGTTTTTCCCTCCGGCGCCGGCGCTTCGCCGGACAACCTTGCCGCGTTGCGGGCGTTTGCCGGGGAATGCGCGGTCGTGACCTGCGAATCCGAGGATGTGCCGGCCGAGTCGCTGCGCGCGCTGGCGGAAGCCGCACGGCTGCATCCCTCGCCGGACGTGCTCCGCCTCGGCCAGAGCCGCCAGCGCCAGAAACACTGGCTGCGCCAAAACCAATTTTCCCAGGCGGCGTGCGCCGAGGCGCTGGATGGCGACGTGGCTGCGGCGGTCGCGCGCGTCGGCCGGCCTTGCGTGGTCAAGACGGCGGATTTCAGCTCCGACGGCGGCGGGCAGATGAGAATCGCGGACGGCGCCGAGCTCGAGCAGGCCGCGGCGGTTTTCCGCGGCCGGCGCTGCCTGGTCGAGCGCTGGATCGATTTCGCGGCCGAGCTGTCCGTCATGATCGCGCGCTCCGAAGCCGGCGAGACGCGGATGTTTCCCGTCACGGAAAACATCCATGCCCGGGGCGTCCTGGATTTTTCCATCGTGCCGGCGCGCGTGAGCGCGGCCGCCACCGCCGAGGCGCAGCATCTCGCGCGCGAGCTGGCGGAGAAGCTCGGCGCGGTCGGCCTGCTCGCGGTGGAGTTTTTCCTCACCGATCGCGGAGAACTGCTGGTCAACGAATTCGCGCCGCGGCCGCACCCCAGCGGCTGCTGGTCGCTCGACAGCGGCGAAACGAGCCAGTTCGAGCAGCACGTGCGCGCCGTGTGCGGCCTGCCGCTCGGCCCGGCGGGCGTGCGCGAGCCCACGGTGACGGTGCACCTTCCCGGCGAGGCCTGGCGCGGTGCGGGTGATCCGGATTGGTCGGCGATTTTGCGCGAGCCGCGCGCCAAATTGCACCTCTACGGCGGGCGCGAGCCGCAACCCGGACGCAAGAGGGGTCACTTCACCGTTCGGGCGTCCGACGCGGGCTTGGCGCTGGAAGCCGCGCGCGGGCTCAAGGCGGCGTTGTTCAGGCGTAATTTTTCGTAATCGGCGGGGGTGTCGACATCGAACGCGAATTCGGGCAGGTCGACGGCGGCGACCCGGTCGGGGTCGGCATCGAGAAGCGCCCGGGCGCCCTGATCGCCCCGCAGTTGCTGCAGCGCGGGAAAATGTTCGCGCACGAACAAGGCCGGCGCGCCGAGGCGCCCGGCATAGCGCGCGGCCACAAGGCTGCGGCCCGTGGCATGGTGCGCCGCGACCAGACGGGCGACCGCCTCGGCCGAAAGGGCGGGCTGGTCGGCCAGTGCGACCAGCACGGCGTCCAGCGTGCGCCAGAAATTTTTCAGGGCGGCCATGCCGGCGCGAATGGACGAGCCGAGGCCTTCGGCCCACTCCGGATTTTCCGCGATCAGCACCGGCAGGCGGACGAGCGCGGGGCGGATCTTTTCCGCCTGCGCGCCGAGCACGACGACGACCGGCCAGGCGGGCGAGGCCAGCACGGCTTCGGCCGCGTGCGCCACCAGCGGCCGGCCGCCGGCCGGCAGAAGCTGCTTCGGCCGGCCCATGCGGGTGGAAGCGCCGGCGGCAAGCAGCACGCAACCGAAACGAAAGGGCGCCTTACTCATGGATCGGGCGGACCCGTTCGCGCAACGGCCGCGCGTCCCGGCCGGAGAGCACCGCCTGCATCTCACCGAGGATGGCGAGGGCGACGGCTTCGGGCGTGTCGCCGCCGAGATCGAGGCCCACGGGCGCGTGCAGCCGCGCGCGCTGGGCCGGCGTGATGGCGCAGCCTTCGGCCGCGAGGTCGGCGAGGATTTTTTCGGAGCGCTTCTTGGGGCCGAGCAGCCCGAGATAGGCGAGGGGCAGCGGCAGCAGCGTCCGCAGCAACGGCACGTCATGGCGGTAATGATGCGTCATCACCACGGCCATCGTGCGCGCATCGAGCGGAACGCGGGCGGCGATTTCCTCCGGGCGTGCCACGACCACCGCATCGGCCCCGGGAAAACGCTCCGCCGTCGCAAGGGCCGGCCGCGGATCCGCCACGGTCACGTGCCAGCCGAGTTCCTTGGCCAAACGGACCAGCGGCCGGGCGTCATCGCCCGCGCCGCCGATGACGAGCGGCACCGGCGGCTGGACGGTTTCATGGAAAATCTGCACGCGGGATCCGGGCCGGGCGGGGATGTCGCGCTCGAGGCGCGTCCCGAGAAGCGCGGGATCGTCGGCTTCCCAGACCACGGCGAGGTCGGTGGATGTCCGGCGGCGAATGTTTTCCCTGAGGGCGGCGGCCCAAGCCGGCGCCGGCGGGAGCTTTTCGACCAGCACGCGCACCACGCCGTGGCAGCCCAGACCCACGCCCCACGCCCGGTCGTTTTCCGTCGTCGTATCGTAGACGATGACCGACGTCTTCCCGCCCGCCAGCACCGCTTGAGCGTGTTCGGCGACGTCTTCCTCGAGACATCCTCCGCTGATCGAGCCGGTGCGCGCGCCGTCGGCGGTGATGAGCAGGCGCGCGCCGGGCCGCCGGTACGACGAGCCTTCAACTCGCACCAGCGTGGCAAGCGCGGACGGACCGGAAACGGAAGCCAGGCGATCGAGAATGGCGGAGATTTCCTTCATGCAAATGACGCCAGTGAGTCCACCAGGATTTGATCAAGATGCAACTCGCGTTCGCTCGGCTGGTGCGCATGAAACCTGGCATGCTGCAACCGCGCCGCCCCGAATTTATATTATCATCCCGCGTGGCCGGTCTGTTCGGATGCGGCCGGCTTTCTCTATAATCGGAGGAAATTATAAATGGGGTCTATCCCTTAGATGCCGAAGGTTGGTAATCTTATGATTACGCTTGTGTTATCAGATTTTTTTTACGTAAGGTGAACAGGCAGGACGGGACGAGAAAAATTATAGCGAAACAACATAGCAATTGTGCCGAAAAATATTCCGCAATGAAATTGCGGACGCTGGCTTCGCTGACGAAGGGGCTGGGCCTGTTCCTGGGCATGGGCGCAGCTCTATTCAGCCGGGCGGCCGACCAGCCGTCGGGCACCGCTCCGGCCGCCGACGAGCAGGTGGTGAAACTGGAAAAATTCACCGTCGTCGGCTCGCACATTCCGACGACCGAGACCTCAGCCGAAGCCGGCTCTTCCCCGGTCACGATCATCGAGCGCCGGACGATTGAACAGACGGCCTCGGAAAACACCGCCGAGCTTTTGCAGCAGTTCGTCGCCTTCAACCAGGGCGCGATTCCCATCGCCAACAACGACACCGGTTATACCCGCGACGCCACCGGCATTTCCCTGCATGGCATCGGTCCCGATGCCACGCTCGTCCTGGTCGACGGGCATCGCGTGGTGCCTTTTCCCGTCGGCGAGTTTGGCGACCGGGCCTTTGCCGATCTCAATACGATTCCGATGAGCATCATCGATCACTTCGAGGTGGCGACCGACGGCGCCTCGGCCATTTATGGCGCCGATGCGGTGGCGGGCGTGGTCAACATCGTGCTTCGCCGCCACCTAAACGGCGCCGTGGCCCATCTCAGCTATGAAAACACCACGGACAAGGACGCGTCACAGGTCACCGGTTACCTGCTGAGTGGAATCTCGAATGACAAGTGGAGCCTGTTGGTCGGGTTCAATTATCAGAAGCGCAACGCCATTGCCGATGCCGACCGCGAGTACACGCTGGTGCCGCCGCTTCTGAGCACGAGCTCCAGTCCGATCAATGCCCAGATAACGATCACGGCCTACGATCAGGCCGTGGGGCTTCCCTTGAACAGCGCGCGCCCGGCGGGCGTCACCAGCAACATTTTTTTTGCCACGCCCGGAATCACACCCGGCGCCGCCGGCGGGAATACGCTCAACCCCACCGGCCTGGCGGTTTCGCCGTCGACCAATTTCGGTTCCACGCCGGCCAATCAATATATTTATAGCAACAACAAGCAGTCGGTTTATGATTATAATCAGAGCGCGATCTCGCTGCCGTACTGGAAACGCTACGGCGCGACACTGAATGGCGATCATGAGCTGGCCGGCGCGCCCAACCTCAAGGGATATTTCGACGCCAATTACCAGATTTCACGGACGGTCAACCAGTCGGCGCCCGCGCCCACGCTGAATTTTCTTGTGCCCGGACTCACGCCGCTGGTCATTCCCGCGAACACGGCGGCGCCTTTTCTCTTCGCCGTCAATTCCAGCGGCTCGCTGGCGGCGGTAAAAACCGCCGGAACGACCTTTTCCGCCGGCACCTTCCCGGGTCCCGGCACCATGATCGACGCCGCCGGCCACGCCCAGCGCCTGGCGGCGGCCGGAGCGTTCAATCCCTTCAATCCTTTCAACGAGGATATTTCCGGCACTTCCAGCTACCGGCTGCAGGAATTCGGCAATCGCGTCCTCGATGATACCACCGAGGCGTTTTTGGGCACGGCCGGCGTCCGGGGCGAGGACCTCCTCGACAAATACGATTTCGATGCGGGCATTCGCTATAATGAGAACAACCTGCGGACCGATCACACAGAAGTGTCGGCGTCCAGGTTCAACCGCATCCTCAACGCGAATGATTCCATCTTCAATCCCGCCAGCCCGAATTACATTGGCACCACCACGCCGTACAATCCCTTTGGCTATTATGTGAACCCGATTCCGGCCAATGCCGCGGTGGTGCGATATGCCACCATTCACGTGCATGACCGGAATTTTTCCTCGGTCGGCAACGGTTTTTTCAATGTCGACACGACCCACTTGTTTGAGCTGCCGGCCGGCGACGTCGGCGCGGCCGCGGGTCTCGATTATCGCGTGGAGACGCTCGATCAGGCGCCGGATGCCGAAACCGCGGCGGGCGACGTCATCGGCGAGGTGCAGAAGCTGCCGGTGGATCGCCACCGCGACGTCTGGGCGGCTTACGCCGAACTGAGGATCCCCATCATCAGTCCCGGCCAGCACATCCCGGGCGTCCACAGTTTGTCGATCGATCTGGCCGGACGCTATGAAGACTTTCTCACAAATCACGATGACACGGCGGTGCCCAAGGCCGGCCTGCTCTACCGGCCGTTTGACGACAGCTTCAGCCTTCGCGCCAGCGCCAGCCGGGGATTCCTGGAACCGTCCATGTTCAAACTCTACAGCGGGGGCATCTTCAGCCTCCCCTCCTTGATCGATCCGCGCAACAACAAGACCTTGGCGGAAGTGCCGGTCCAGGATGTCGGCAACAGCAGCCTTAAGCCCGAGACCAGCAACGCCTACAATGTCGGCATGGTCTGGTCGCCGCAGTTCGCCCCGCTGCAGGGCTTCACCACCAGTGTGGATTTATGGCGGGTCGAGCGCAACGGCACCGCGCTGGTCAACAACCAGGACACGCTCAACAATTATCGGAACACCAATTTTGGCGCCGGCTCGTCCCTTAATTTCAACGGCCCCGGCAACCTCCCCGGCGAGACCGTGCTGGTGGATTCCTCCGGCAATGTCGACGAGGTCGTCAGCGTTTATCACAACGCCGGAGATTCGATCGCCGAGGGCGCGGACCTCGCCGCCAGCTACGTGCGCGTCACGAGCGTCGGGCGTTTCGATTTCGCGGGCCTGATGGGCTTCCTCCATTCCTTCAAGCAGGCAAGCTTCCCCGGCCAGCCGCTCAAGGAACAGGTCGACACCTCGGTGGACGGCGCCGGCCAGGACGCCTACCTGCGCCGCAAGGTGACGACGACGGCAAGTTGGACAAATCATGGCTATGGAGCCAGCGTCACCGGACACTTTCTCGACGGCTTCCAGGATTATGACGTGAACGGCAATCCCCGCCGGGTCGGATCGAGCTGGACCTGGGATGTGCAGCTCAGCTACGTCTTCGACCGCCGGTTTGGCCCATATCTGAAAGACAGCAAAATATCCGTCGGCTCGATCAATGTGCTGGATCGCAATCCGCCGGTGGCGATCGACCGCGGCAACGACTTCAGCAGTTATCCCGGCACCATCTACACTTCGGAAGGCCGGGAGCTTTATCTCTCGCTCGACAAGAATTTCTGACCGGCGAGCCTCAGGCGAAATTCAGAATCAGCTCGCCGTTGTTGTGCGTCCAGTCGATCGCCGGAAAACCGGCGCGCGGCGCGGGCCGGCCGAGGATGATTTTCCCGCGTGGCCCCCGCGGCCGCCGCCGGGCGACTCCGTCGGTCAGGACGATCTCGCGCACCGCAAGCTGGCCGACGCCGCGGACCGCCAGGCGCAGCGCGGTGCCGGGCGAATCGACCGGCACGGAAATTTCGCGGACGAGGCCCGCGCGCGGCCGCGCCACCGCGGCCTTGAATTCGATGGTGAAGAGGCCGTGCAATGCCTCCCAGGCACCGTTCCGCCGCTGCTCGACCACGATTTTTTGCAGGGCGGGGGCGAAATTGTGCAGGGTGAACTGCAATTGCCACGGCCCGCCGACCGGCGTGGCGCCGCGGACCAGCACCGGATTTTTTTTTGCACGCCGCAGCCAGGCCCGCCAGGCCCGCAGGCGCCGCGCGTCGCGGCGCAGCATGTCTTCGTTCGGGCCGCGCACGTGCCGGTCGCGCGACCGCCGCCACATCACGCGCGCAGCCGCGAGGCCCCGCTTTAACGCTTCGGCAAATTGTTTCGCCTCGCGTTCGCTTTGCGCCAGCACGGCGGCGGCTTTGGCCGGCTTTCCGCGGGCCAGATGGCGCCGTGCGGTGAAGACCGCTTGCGCGGCACGGCGCACGAACAGGTCGCGCTGAGCGAGATAATGGCGGAAACGCAGGCTGGCGGCGGGGGCCGGCGGGAGGCCGGGCGTTTTTGCCAGCGCGCGGAACGTCCGCGCCTCGCGCTCATGACCGGCGACCGGTTCGCGCGTCGCGAACACGTCCCAGCGGTCGTTGATCTGCCAGCGCGCGTAGCCGCTGAAGGGAAATTTGTCCGCGGCCAGGGCGGCGTGTGCGGCGGATTTTCCGGCATGGCCGAAAACGCGCGCAAAACCGCACTCGAGCATTTTTTCCGGCGTGCGAATTTCCGGATCGGCCCACAAGCCGGCGGCCGCGGCGTCAATCGCGGTCGTGAGTTCGATCGCGAGCCGGCCCGGCTCCCAGGAAGTGACGAGAAATCCCGCCGCGCCCGTGCGGCGACAGTGACGCCACCAGGACAGGATGTTTTCCATCCGCTCGCGAAACGCCGGGAGCGGCTCCCAGCGGAACGCGCCGTTCATCGGGCAGCCGTAGAATTCGATGCCGCACTTTCTGAAACGCGAAGCAAGATCGGCCTCGGCGAAATTGAACAGCTCGACCCGCGGCCGGTGCGCGAAGGGATAATAGTACCACTCGTAGGCGGTGACGTCGCGCGGCAGTGATGCGATGGCTTCGGGAATGTAGTAAAACATGTCGGCCCACAGGCCCAGGCGCAGCCCAAGCCCGCCGGCGATGGCATGCAGGCGCGAGACGTGGCCGGCGAAATGCGCGGCCAGGCCGATGCGCCCGATTTCGGCGCGGCAGCGCGGACAGCGGCCAAGGTGAAACGATTCATCGAGGCCCGCGTGCACCAGGCCGGCGGTGCAGAAGGGCGCCATGTCGTGCAGTAATTTTTCCGCGACTTCGAGCAGGCGCGGATGCAGCGGGCAGACCTGGCCGTGATCGAGCGGACGGTCGTGTTCGTCGCGCAGCTCGTTGAGGTCGCGCCGGACCGGCGTCTTGATGAGATATTGCGTGTGCCCGAGGAGGTTGACAATGGGCACGACACGGAGGCCGGCGCGCGTGGCGGCCTCGACCAGCCGGGCGAACTGTTTTTGCGAATAGGCGTCGCGGCGCGCGACGCCGGGCAGGCTGGGAAACTCGACCGCGTCCTCCAGGTGCAGGTAAAGCTCCTCGTAGCCCCAATCGGCGTAACGCGGCAGCCATTTGAGCAAAAAATCCAGCCGTTCGACCTGGCGGGCGAGGTCCCACTGAAAGGCGCGGCGCATAAGCTACGCAAACGCGCGAAGGCGCCGGCGTGCAATCTTATCTTCGCGCTCCGGCTGGTTTTCAGCCGCGTTTTTTGGCCAGGATCTGCTCGAGTTTGACGATGTCGGCGGAGAACAGGCGGATGCCCTCGGCGGTCTTCTCGGTCGCCATGGCGTCCTCATTGAGCGCGAAGCGGAAGGTTTTTTCGTCGAAGCTGACGCGGGCCAGGTCGCTCGTCCGGGCGGCGTCCGGATCGAGATGGCGGATGACCGGATCGGTGCCGGCCTTGAGCTCGCCGAGCAGCGCCGGGCTGATGGTGAGCAGGTCGCAGCCGGCGAGGGCAAGAACCTCGTCTTTGTTGCGGAAGCTGGCGCCCATGACCTCGGTCCGGTAGCCGAATTTTTTGTAGTAAGTGTAGATTTTCCGGACCGAGATGACGCCGGGATCCTCCTCGGCGGAATAGTTTTTGCCGGTGTTTTTCTTGTGCCAGTCGAGGATGCGGCCGACGAAGGGCGAGATGAGCTGCACGCCGGCCTCGGCGCAGGCCACGGCCTGGGGAAAAGAGAAAAGCAGCGTGAGGTTGCAATGGATGTCTTCGCGCTGGAGCTGTTCGGCGGCCTTGATGCCCTCCCAGGTCGAGGCGATTTTGATGAGGATGCGCTCGCGGGTGACGCCGGATTTTTCGTAGAGGCCGATGAGTTCGCGCGCCTTGGCCAGCGTGCCGTCGTGGTCGAAGGAAAGGCGCGCATCCACCTCGGTGGACACGCGGCCGGGCACGATTTTAAGGATTTCGAGGCCGAAATCGACGAGCAGACGGTCGATGACCTGTGCAATCGCGGCGCCGGAGCCGGCGTCCTTGAACGCCTTGTCGAGCAGCCACGCGTAGTCGGGCAGGCCGGAGGCCTTGAAGATGAGCGACGGGTTGGTCGTCGCATCCCGCGGTGCAAACTCCCTCATGCTCTCGAAATCGCCGGTGTCGGCGACGACCTTGGTGAATTGCTTGAGCTGGTCGAGCTGGCTGAGACGGGTGGCGGCGGGTGTGGTGACGGGCATGGCGCGCAAAAATCGAGGGTTCCGACAAAAGATCCGCTCACGGTATCTCTGCCGGATGTTCGCGCAAATAGTTTTTCAAAAAAGCCAGGCCGCCGGCTTCGTCCGTGAAGACGCCGTCAAGCTGCGCATCAAAGCATTCCTCGATGATCCTTTTGAAACGCGGGCCGGGGGAAAGGCCGATGGCGACGAGGTGGCGGCCGAGGACGATCGGCCGCGGGGCGGCGGACTCGAGCGCAAGCGCCTGCGCGCGTTGCTGCAGCTCCGCGATGCGGGCAAGCGTCTCGGGCGGGCGCAGCGGCGGGCGTCCATCGTGATCGGCCAGCATGACAAG
>Ga0335085_10009004_pt1 | contig 15128 bp, 10 predicted proteins | sample Lox_Sample_45_FD_206712 | JGI IMG/M metagenome (GOLD analysis project Ga0335085, IMG submission 206712) | Soil microbial communities from Loxahatchee National Wildlife Refuge, Florida, United States - Lox_Sample_4.5 | ecosystem: Environmental > Terrestrial > Soil > Wetlands | place: USA... | reverse complement strand
GCGGCCTTCTGTCCGTACTGGCTGCTCGGCGCTGGCCTGGTGGCTGCCCGGGGCGGCCTTCTCACCGGACTGGCTGCTCGGCGCTGGCCTGGTGGCTGCCCGTAGGGGGCTCGTGGCTGCCCTGCGTGGGCTTGGGGATGGGTGTTTCGGTCATGTGCGGGGCGGGTGTGGCTGTCCGTAGATGGGCGCTGCGATAACGTGCGGCACCTTGGGCATCCGCTGGGCGCCACGCTTTTAGCGGGTGCGGCGGGGGAAGTCAGTCCGTCTTGTTGAACTCGGCGATCGCGATGCCGACCATGGCCATCCCCATGAGGGCGACGATCCCCAGCGACAGGCCCAGCGGGACGACCCAGCGGCCCCAGGAGACCCCCGGAGCCAGGGCGCTCAGGGCGGCGGGGCTGATGTTCAGGTGGCTGAAGACCGCGCGGCGCATCGGGTCGACGATGTAGGTCAGCGGGTCGACGCGGGTCAGCACCGTGAGCCAGGCGGGCAGGCCGTTCAGCGGGTACAGCGCGCCGGACAGGAAGAACAGCGGCAGGACCAGCATCTGGGTCAGCGCCATGAAGGCCTGGAACTGCTTGATCCGGGCGGCCATCATCACGCCGAACGCGGTCAGCGTGAAGCTCAGCAGCAGCAGCTCGCCGATCAGCGTGATGATCAGGACCGGGTTGTACGGCACGCCGGCCAGCCCGGCCAGGGCGAGCACGATGATGCCCTGGAAGGTGGCCACGGTCGCGCCCCCCAGGCACTTGCCGAGCACGATCGCGCCCCGGTTCACCGGCGCCACCAGCATCTCGCGGAGGAAGCCGAACTCGCGGTCCCAGACGATCGAGCCCGCCGAGAAGATGGCGGTGAACAGCACGCCCATGGCGACGACGCCCGGGTAGATGAAGGTCCGGAAGCTGATCCCCGGCGGCAGGCCGCGCCCGGCCAGCGAGCCCAGGCCCGTCCCGAGGATGAACAGGAAGAGCACCGGCTGGATCAGGGCCGTGACCGCGCGCAGCCGGTCGGTGCGGAACCTGATCAGCTCCCGGCGCCAGACGATCACGGTGGCGCGCAGATCCTGCCGCAGCCCGCGCTCGGGCACGGCCACCCTGATCGCCTCGGTGAGGGCCGACCCGGCCGGCGCGCCCGCAGATCCGGGCGAGGCCGCCGCTTCGGTGGTGGTGGGGGTCGCCATCTCTCATCGCCTCCCGCGGAAGCGCTGCGCCATGGCCCGCATGGCGTCCGCCCCGGTTGCCTCGGTATCGCGGATCGTCCGGCCGGTGTAGGACATGAACACGTCATCGAGGCTGGGGCGGGCCACGCTCACCGAGCGGATGGCCACGTCCAGCTCGGCGAACAGCCGCGGCACGAATTCCTCTCCCGATTCCACCGAGAAGGTGACCAGCCCCTCGCGCATGGCGGCCTCGATACCGAACCGTTCGGCCAGTTCGGCGACCGCCGCCCGGTCGTCTGCGGTGCTGATCTGCACCCGGTCCCGGCCGACGCTGGCCTTGAGCGCCTCGGGCGTGTCGATCGCCACGATCTTGCCGTGGTCGATGATCGCGATCCGGTCGCAGTGCTCCGCCTCGTCCATGTAATGCGTGGTCAGGAAGATGGTGATGTCCTCGCGCTGCTTCAGCTCGTTGATGTACCGCCAGATCGACGAGCGGGTCTGCGGGTCGAGGCCGACGGTCGGCTCGTCCAGGAACAGCACGTGCGGCGCGTGCAGCAGGCCGCGCGCGATCTCGAGCCGCCGCTGCATCCCGCCGGAATAGGTCCGGACCAAGCTTTCCCGCCGGTCCCACAGGCCCACCATCTCCAGCACCTGGCGCATCCGGGGCCCGACCGCGGCCTTGGGCACGCCGTACAGGTCGGCGTGGAAGCGCAGGTTCTGCTCGGCGGTCAGGTAACTGTCGAGCGTGGTGTCCTGGAACACCAGGCCGATGTTGCGGCGCACCGTGTCCCGCTCGGTGACCACGTCATGCCCGGCCACCACGGCCTTCCCGGAGGTCGGCTTGATCAGCGTGCACAGGATGCTGATCGTTGTCGACTTGCCGGCCCCGTTCGGCCCGAGGAAGCCGAACGTCTCGCCGCGCGCGACCTCGAAGTCGATGCCCCGGACGGCCTCGATGTCGCCGTACCGCTTGGCCAGCTCGCTGACCGATATCGCGATGCCCCGGCCGTGGCCCGGCTGGGCCGGGATGGTCTGCGCGGGGCCGCTGGTCTGCGCGGGGCCCTCGGCTTCCGCGCCGCTCTGTACCGCCACGTGCTCCGCCTTCCTCTGCGGACTCTCCTGTGAGCCTAACGGCGTGGCCGCTGGGCCTCGCGTTGGCCACTGGGCCTGGGCCTCCAGGCCTGGGCGTGAGGGCGGCTCCGAGGCTAGCGGCGTGGCCGCGGTCCGCACCCGGTGCGGGTGCGGACCGCGGCGCGCGGATCCAGGCCGCGGCCACTCCTCAGCTGAGCCGAGCGGCGCGCCGGCCGTGCCCTGCCGCCGGGCCTCACTGCTGCGAGCTGCCTGCTTCGGCCTCGTCATCGGCGGCGAGGATCCGGTACAGGGAGCGGCGGGTGTCGGTGAGGACCTTGCCGGCCTCCTTCACCTGCGCCGCAGAACCAGCCTGCCCCACCTGGGTCACAGCCATGATGACCTGGCGGACCAGCCCGCGCAGCTCGACTTCCGCATCGTCTACGCTGCCGGTCACCGCGTCCCACGACGCGCTGAGCTCGTCGGCATGCGACTCGGCGTACGCCCGGCCCTCGTCGGTCAGCCCGAACGCCTTACGGCCGCTGTCGCCGGTCTCGGCGCGGACCAGGCCCTCATCCTCCAGCTGCTGGAGTGCCGGGTACACCGAACCGGGACTCGGCCGCCAGACGCCGTCGGTGCGCTCGCTGATCTCCTGAATAATCTGGTAGCCGTTCCGTGGCCCCTCGGCCAGCAGCGACAGCGCCGCGGCCCGGACGTCACCCCGGCGCACCCGCGGCCCGCGCGCGAACCTCGGGCCGCCGAGCGGGCCGCCCCTCATCATGACCTCCGGCGGAGGGCCACCCCAGCCACCGCGCCTGGGGCCGCGTCCGCGACCCCGGTGCCCGCCCCTGCGGGCCCACTCTTCTTCATGCATTGCGTGTACTCCTTCGATGTTCTTTGTCTGCGCCAGACGCGGGGCTGTTCCGTCATGCCTGCACAGCATCTAGATATCCCCATTACTGTCTAGCTACGTCAACGATATATCGATAGTGTTCACAACGCAAGGCACAGACCGGAGGGGGTTCCGCAGATGGTGACGTCGCCGGAGTGGGCGGAGTGGGCGCCGCAGCCGGAGCGTTACCGCCGCCGGCGCCCCGGCCCGGCCCGGCCACGATGGGACCCCCGTTGTCGTTAGGGCATCAACGTTGGCACCATCGTGGTCGCTGACGGCGCTGGCCGGACGCCATCGCGGGTGCCCGGGGTACCCGCAGAGGTGCCAACGCGTGTCACCGGGTACATGCAGAGGCGCCAACGCGGGTGCAGTTACAGCCACACGCCCCGCCAGCAGGGCAGGCCTTACCCGCAAAGACGCCAACGCGTGTCACCGGGTACATGCAGAGGCGCCAACGCGGTACCCGGATCCGGGCAGGTGGGCGCCATCGCGGGGGTGGCGGGACCGGCGTCCGGCACCCGATACCCGGGCGCGGGAGACGGGCGGCTACTGGCCGGGGGCCCGCAGCGGCAGGTCGTAGACGCGGCGGATGCTGGAGCCGATGCGGGACAGGTCGGCGCCGTAGATGTGCATGGAGACGGCCACGCCGGCGCCGCTGTTGCGCACGCGGTGGATGTCACCGGGCGGGGCGAAGCCGGCCACCGTGCCGGGCGGGTTCTGCCGGCGGGTGACCTCGGTCAGGAACCCGCCACCGGGGCCGGGTGCGAAGATCTCCTCGTACTCGGTGCCCTGCAGAACGCCGGTGACGCACCAGGAGACGTGGTCGTGGACGGGCGTCACCTGGCCGGGGCGCCAGACCATGGCCGCGATCGAGAACGCGCCGCCGGGCTCGGCGTGCAGCACGTGCGTCTGGTAGCGGGCCGGGTCTCCCTGAAGCTGGGCGGGCGTCAGGATCCCCGGGCCGGGAAGGTTCCGGCGCAGCGCGCGGGCCACCCGGCTGGCGGTCTGCTGTGGTCCGCCGCCCGCCGCGACGGCCCGCCGGACCGCGCTTACGAGGGCGGGGGCACAGGCAGCGGCATGGCCAGGGCGTATCGCCTGCCCTGGATTGCGGTCCAAGACGGACATCATCACCCCTCAGGTCGCTAGCCGATTCGTCGGGTCAGGACTCGTCGGGCCGGTAGCCGGTGAGGCTCAACGTAGCCGCTACTGATCGATAGCACTAATGCCAGCTTTCTAGCTGATCCATAGATCCTGTCAATGGTTTCGTGGCCGCCCGTACCGGAGCCGCCGCCCCCGGAGCCGCCGCCCCCGGACGGGCACCCGCCCGGGCATCCGGCCCCGGCCCGGGCATCCGGGCGGGCACGCAGGTCCCGGCCGGCCGCGCCATCCCCTACAGGTCCCGGCCGGCCGCGCCGGGCACGGGCGCGGCCGCGACCAGGGCACACCGTCAGCAGGAGCGGACCCGGCCCGTCAGCAGGAGCCGACCCCGGCCCAGGCGGCCACGCTGTCGTTCGCCGTGTAGCTGGCGTCGGCGTCGTTGAAGCCGAAGTTCCGGTTGGGGACGTTACCGCAGCCGCTGGTCTCCTCCACGTTGTTCCAGCTGCCGAGGGTGAACTTGTACTGGAAGCCGGCCACCGGGACACCGGTAATCGTGATCGACCAGGTGTTGGTGCCGGTCCGGGTCATCGGGTAGTCGGTGGCCACCCAGTCGTCGGAGGCCGGAATCCCCGTGCCCAGGACGTCATAGTTGCCCGACAGGTAGACGGTGTCGCCGCTGGGAGTGCTGGCGGGAACCGTCACGTTGATGACGGCGCCGGAGTTCCCGCAGGTGGCGGGGCCGCCCCAGTTGGCCACGGTGTCGTTGACGGTCCCGCCGTTGACGCCCATGGTCCGGTTGCCGATGTCCGCGCAGCTGCCGTCCTTCTCGACGTTGTTCCAGTTGCCGCCCAGGTCGTACTTGTAGGACAGGGTGGCGTTGGCCGCGGCGTTGACCGTCGCGGTCCACCTGGTCGCGCTGACCCGGGTCATCGGGATGCCGTTCGCGGCCCAGTCGGGCTGGCCGAGGCCGAGCGCGGACAGGTTGCCGTCGAGGTACACCGTGTCGCCGGAGGCGTCGGTGTTGACCGGGACCGTCACGTTCACGGTCTCCTTGACCGACCCGCTGACTGGGCAGTTGCTCTTCTGCAGGCAGTTGGTGACCACCGCGGGGGTGTCCACGTCGCTGCCCGCCGAGATGTCGATGGCGAGCCGCGCGTACTGCGCCATCGCCCACATCAGCGGGGTCGAGGAGTTGTCCGGCTGGCCGAACGTGAAGCCGCCGGTGCCGGTCGAGCCGCCCCAGACCTGCTCGGAGATCTGGTGGCCGGAGTTCGCCGCGCCCGCCATCGTCTGCAGCATGGACTGGGCACCGGACAGGTTGCCGTCCGCGACGTCGTATTCTCCGCGTTCACCGGACAGGACCGGCCAGGGGTTGCCGACGCCGCTGCCGGTGTAGTCGCCGCCGGACGCGGTCTCGCCGTATCCGTCGAAGCGGTAGCGATGCCAGACGGGCCCCTCGGGCGCGGCGACCTCTATCTGGCTGTCGACCGCCGAGAGCGAGTTGGTGATCTCGGTCGCGCCCGGCGCCTTTACGCCGAGCCGCACCAGTTCGAGGAAGCTCGGGTCCACCACGGTCCGGTCGTCATGGCTGCCGCCGCCGTTGGAGATGCCGATCGAGGTGCCCGCGTTGGGCTGGCCGTCGGGGGTGATCCGCAGGAAGTAGTGGCCGTTCCCGTACGGGCCGGTGGTGGTGTAGGCCAGGCTGTCGAGTTCGGACGCCCAGGACTGCGCGGTGGATTGATAGGTCGCCGCGTCGGCGGAGTCACTGTTCGCTTCGGCGATGGAGGCCGCGCACAGCAGGCCGGCGATCTCCGCCGCCATGGTGGCCGGTGAATAACCGCCGTTTTCCTCCCATCGTTCCTCCGGTGTGGACGGGCCGTGGGCGACGAGGTAGCCCGCCAGTTCCTTGACGTAGCCCCAGGCGCTGGAGCCGGTGTCGCCCAGCTGGTAGGCCAGGATGATCGGGTCCGCCACCTCGTCCATCTGCAGCGAGCCGAAGACGGTCGTGCCGTTGAGCCAGGTGTTCTGCTTGACCGCGCCGCCGGAGAGGACCTCGTAACTGAAGATGTAGTTCAGCGCGGCCTGCGCGTCGGCCGTGTCGCCGGCCGCGAGCAGCGCCGTGGCCATCTCGTACTCGTCCCGGGTCCACACCGCGTGGTAGCCGTGCGCCCCGGCAGTGCCGGTCCCGGTGTCCGCGCTCACCGACGCGCCCCACGGGACGTTCGGGGCGGCGACGAAGCCCCCGACGTACGTCTTGTCCTCGTCCGCCTTCACCTCCATCAGCGAGACGTTGTACTGCGCCTGCAGGGTGGCGTTGCCGGTCACGGACGCGGGCGGGCTGTGCAGGCTGCCCAGCCAGGAGTGCCAGCCGGATTCGAACGAGCTCTCCAGCGAGGAGAACCCGGCCGCCAGCGAGGCCGATGCGGCCGAGATCGCGGCCGCCTGGCTGGAGTCGAAGGCGAGCGCGAGGGTGAATGTGGTCGTGCCGCTGGCGGCCACCGGAATCTGCGCCACCTGGTCGATGTGCCCGCCCGCGGTCACCGAGCTGTACGTGCTGCTCAGCGCGTGGCCCGAGATCAGCTCGGACTCACCGTCGCTGGCCGAGCCGACGTAGCCGGTGCTGGTCTGGCTGAAGCCGGTGGAGGCGGCGAGCGCGCTGGACACCGAGCCGTTGGAGGCCGCCAGGTCGCCGCTGGCCGTGTCCGTGCCGCCGGTGTTGCCCATGCCGTCGTTGTTGAGCTGCGGGTGGTAGTCGGCGTAGAGGTGCAGCGGCGCGGAGGTGCGGTTGTCGAACGCGGTCTGGATGAGCACCACCGACCGGGACGGGTCGGCGATGTAGGTCTTGGTGATCGTGAAGGCGCCGCTGGACGCCTCGTTGACCTGCTGCCAGACCAGCGAGGACGGATCGGCGAGGGAGATCGTGTGGCTGGTGCCCGTCGTCTCGGTACTGGTGAAGCTGGTTCCGTTCGTCACGACATACTGCAGGCCGAACGTGCCCGGGTTATCGGTCTCCGGATAGAACGCGTTCTCCAGCTCGCCGTCCCCCAGCGTGTACCAGACCTTGGAGTTCGCGCCGAGCGAATCAGCGAACCCGGTGACGCCCGACTCGTTCCAGGTGGGGTTCGAGCCCGGGCCGCCGGGCGGCGAGGACGCGGCCCCGGCGGGAATGGCCCTGGTTAACCCCGGCAGCAGGGCGATGGCCCCGGCGACGAGCAGCGCAGCTGTTCTTTTCCCATCCATCGTCGACCTCCTGTGGCGATCACCGTTGATCGGACGTTCGTATCCGGAACCTAAACGTCATGGCCGGCTCACAGCCATGGACAGAAACGGAAAATTGGCTCACGCCCCGTTAAAAAACCGGAAATGCCGCGGTAATACGGCTAGTCGGTGACGGCGGTGTAGGCGATGACGCCGCGGCGGACCGAGTCGATCGCGGCGCGGGCCGTGGCGCGCAGGTCGCGGCCGGCGGCGCCCCGCACCGGGGCGGCCGCGATCTGGTCCAGCAGGTCGATGAGCTGCTTCACCGCCCGGACGAAGTCGCCCGGGGTCAGGTCGGCCGACTCGAGCACGTCCTCCAGCCGGGCGCCGCCCGCCCACTGGTAGGCGGCCCAGGCGAAGCGCAGGTCGGGCTCGCGCAGGAACGACACTCCCTTTTCCTTTTCCAGCTCGTCGAGCTGGCCCCAGGCGCGCACCATCCGCCCGAGCACGTCGCGGACCTTGGCCGACGGCAGCCGCGGCGCGGCCGCGTCATCGGTCTGGCGGGACTCGAAGGACAGCGCCGATACGCACGCCGTCAGCTCCTGGGTGTCGAGGCCGCTGAAGTAGCCACGGCGCAGGCATTCGGCGGCGAGCAGGTCCAGTTCGCTGTACAGGCCGCCCAGCAGCCGTCCCTCCGCGGTGACGGTGTCGCCGGTGAGGTAGCCGAGGCTTTCCAGCACGGCGCAGACCCGGTCGAAGGTCCGCGCGATGACGTGCGAGCGGCTGGCGACCTTCCGCTCCAGGGCCTCGGTTTCCCGCTTCAGCCGCGTGTACCGCTCGGCGTACCGGGCGTGCTCCTCGCGGCCGGGGCAGCCGTGGCTGGGATGCCGGCGCAGCCGCCGCCGCAGCGCGGTAATCATCTGATCCGGGGAGCCGGGCCCGGCGGGCCCGGGCCGGTCGCCGGCGCCGCCGTTCCAGTCGGCCACCCGCTGCGGGCCGGCGACGTCGCGGCCGGCCAGCCGGTTGCGCACGGAGGCAGCCAGGTCCCGGCGGTGCTGCGGGGAGCGCACGCTGAATGAGGTGGGGATCCGGATCCGGTCGACGGCCTCCACCGGGACCGGGAAGTCGGCCAGCGACAGCCGCTTGACCTGGCGGTTGGCCGTGAGCACCAGCGGCCCGTGGCCGCCCAGCGCGGCCAGCCCGGACGTGTCCGGACCGTGCCCGTTGCCGCGGGAGCCCGCGTCCCGCCGGTCCCGGGACCCCGCTCCCCGGCCGTCACGGGGGTCGGGGGCGCGTCCGCGTCCGCGCGGTTCCGGGCCGCGGGCATCCCGGTCGGCGGCCCGGCCGGAGCCCGGCCCCGGCTCGAGCACGACCGCCATCCCGGCGCGGCGGCCGCCGGGGACCCGGATGATGTCACCACGCCGGAGGGCCTCCAGTGACCGGGCCGCCTCGGTGCGGCGCGCCACGGCCCGGCGCCGCGACAGGTCGCCCTCCAGGTCGGACAGCTCCCGGCGCAGGGCCGCGTACTCGGCGAAATCGCCCTGGTCGCATGCCATCTTCCCGGCGAGTTCGGCCATGCCTTCCTTGTTGCGGCGGACCTGCCGGGTCAGGTCCAGCACGCCGCGGTCCGCCTGGAACTGGGCGAACGACGATTCCAGCAGGGCCGCGGCCCGGGCCCGGCCGACCTGCCCGGTCAGGTTGACGGCCATGTTGTAGGACGGGCGGAAGCTGGAGTTCAGCGGGTAGGTCCGGGTCCCGGCGAGGCCGCCGACCGCCGCCGGGTCGATGCCGGGCTGCCACAGCACCACGGCGTGCCCCTCGACGTCGATGCCGCGGCGCCCGGCCCGCCCGGTGAGCTGGGTGTACTCCCCCGGGGTCAGCTCGGCGTGCGTCTCGCCGTTCCACTTGTCGAGCTTCTCGATGACCACGGTCCGGGCCGGCATGTTGATGCCCAGCGCCAGCGTCTCGGTGGCGAACACCACCCGGACCAGCCCCGCCGAGAACAGCTCCTCGACGACCTCCTTGAAGGTGGGCAGCATGCCGGCGTGGTGCGCGGCGATGCCCCGCCGCAGGCCGGTGAGCCATTCCCGGTAGCCGAGCACGGCCAGGTCCTCGTCGGGGATGTCCACGGTCCGCCGCTCGACGAAGTCGGTGATCGTCGCGGCCTCGTCCGGCTGGGTGAGCCGCAGCCCGGCGGCCAGGCACTGTTGCACCGCGGCGTCGCAGCCCGCCCGGCTGAAGATGAACTCGATGGCCGGCAGCAGGCCCGCCGCATCGAGGCGGGCGATGACCTCGGGCCGGTACGGGGACCGGGCCCGGCCCGGCGGGGGCCCGCCGTGGCCGTTCCGGCCGGCCCGGCCGCCGGCGTGGCCCGCCCGGCCGCCCGGGCGGCCGGCCCGGCCACCGCGGGCCGGGCGGCTGCGCCCTGTCGCCAGGGCCGGCTGCTGCACCGCCCGGTCCCGCTGCGCCATCCGCATCAGCTCCGGGTTGACGCGGGTGCCAGCCGGGTCGGTGAACAGGTCGTACAGCCGGTTCCCGGCCATCATGTGCTGCCACAGCGGCACGGGCCGGTGCTCGTCCACGATGACGGTGACGCCGCCGCGCAGGTCGTCCAGCCAGTCGCCGAACTCCTCGGCGTTGCTGACGGTGGCCGACAGCGCCACCAGCCGGACCGACTCCGGCAGGTGGATGATGACCTCTTCCCAGACCGCGCCGCGGGACCGGTCGGCGAGGTAGTGCACCTCGTCGAGGACCACGTAGCCGAGGCCCTTCAGGGTGCCCGACCCGGCGTAGAGCATGTTCCGCAGCACCTCGGTGGTCATGACCACGATGGGCGCCTCGCCGTTGACGCTGTTGTCGCCGGTGAGCAGGCCGACCGTGCGGCTGTCGTAGCGCCGGACCAGGTCGGCGTACTTCTGGTTGGACAGCGCCTTGATCGGCGTGGTGTAGAAGCACTTGAGGCCGCGCTGCAGGGCCAGGTGCACGGCGAATTCCCCCACCACGGTCTTGCCCGAGCCGGTCGGCGCGGCGACCAGCACCCCGCTGCCGTCGTTCAGCGCGGTGCAGGCCCGGACCTGGAAGTCGTCGAACTCGAAGTCGTACAGCGCGCGGAAGCTGGCGAGCTCCGGGTGTGACTGCCGGTCGCGGAACTCCGCGTAGCGCTGCGCGGGGGTCCTTGCGTGGGGTTCCGCGGAGTCATCGTCTCCCCGGTCGAGCGCAGGGGCCATGCCCCCAGCCTAGGCGGCCGTGCCAACCCGGGCGGACGACCCCCCGTGCTGGCCCGGGGGGACGACCCCCCGGAACCCCCCGGATGCGCTCCGCGCCCGCGCGGTGGTACTTCGCCGACACACCGGCGCTCGCCGGGCCTGAAGGCCCGGCTCGCTGACCGGTTGCAACCGCCCCGCCATAACCCGCTGTGGTGCTGGCGCTAGTTCAGATGGCTCTGATCGGGGCCGGCGCCGGTCTCGCTCATCTCCAGGGGCGAGGCCTCGTCATCGGCCAGGCCCGCGTACGGGCCGGGGATGCGGGCGCGGCGCCGGTCGTTGGCCCAGATGATCACCTCGGCCACCTCGACCAGCACGACGCAGGGCAGCGCGAGCATCAGCATGCTGATCGGGTCCGGGCTCGGGTTGGCGATACCCGCGAACAGGAACGCACTGAAGATCATCAGCCGCCGCCACTTGGCGAACCGCTCGTGCGTGAGGACGTGGGCCAGATTCAGGAGGACGAGAGCGAGCGGCAGCTCGAAGGCCAGGCCGAAGCCCAGGATCATCGCCTGGAAGTAGCTCAGGTAGGTGGTGATCGTCGGCAGGTTGCTGACACCCGCCGGGGTCAGGCCGAGCAGGTAGTGCAGGCCCCTGCTCATCGCGTAGTAGGCCAGCACGGCACCCGCGGTGAACAGCGGGACGGCCGCGCCGACGAACAGATAAGCCCAGCGCTTCTCCCGCCGGTAGAGCCCCGGCGCGATGAAGGCCCAGATCTGGTAGAGCCAGAACGGCGAGGAGATGATCAGCCCCACGAAGAACGCTATCTGCACGCGGAGCATGAAGGGGTCGAAGATGCCGGTGACGATGAGCCGGTCGCCCTGCACGTGGCAGCCGCTATGGCCGTCGATCACGGCGGCGCAGAACGGGTGGCTGACAAATCTCCAGATCGGGTCGAAGAAGACGAACCCGACAACCATCGCCGCCACCAGCGCCAGGGCCGCCTTGACCAGGCGGTTGCGCAGCTCCCGGATGTGCTCCATGAGCGGCATCCGGCCCTCAGGGTCGTGCCTCCGGGACGCCTGGAGCATGCGGCTGCCGACGACGCGCGCACCCATCACCGTGTCAGCCAGCTTTGGCATATCCGGTCCCTGAATTGTGTCCTGGTCAGACCGGCTTCTGGTCCGCCGGCACCGAAGCGGTCGGCTGTTCGACCGACGACTCCTTCAGCTCGCGGATCTGCTGCTGCAGGCTGTCGATCTGCTGCTGGGCGTTCAGCGGCTGGGCCGCGGCGGCCGCGGCCCCGGTGGCCGCCGAGCCCCAGCCGTTCGCGGCGGCCGGCTGGGGCGCGGGCGCCGACGCGGCGATCTGCTGCGGCGCCGCGGGCCAGGCGGCCGTGGCCGGGGCTGTCTCGGGCTCGGCCTCGTCCTCGTGCAGACCAGAGACCTCGGACTTGAGGATACGCATCGACCGTCCGAGCGACCTGGCCGCGACCGGCAGTTTCGTGGAGCCGAAAAGCACGATGAGCACGACGGCGACAATCAGGATCTTCCACGGACTGTCGAATAGGTCGCCTATCATTTCCGTCCTCTTTGGCGGGGATGAGGCCCCCCCGCGGTCGGGGCTTTTCATGGCGAGTGTACACGTCAGACCACAGGCACAGCAGCCCCAGCAGATCGCGTGCCGGATGCGGATCGGTGACATTCCGGCCCCCGGCGCGGCGGTGACACCCGGCGGCGGCCGAACGCCGCACGGGGAGGATCGTTCCTTTTTTGTCCGGTTCAGCGCAGGCGGCAGGCCGGACCGGGGGGCCTCAGCCGCACGCGTAGGCGGACAGCGCGGCCGTCGCGTCGTCGCGGATCTGGGCGGGCCTCAGCCGCACGCGTAGGCGGACAGCGCGGCCGTCGCGTCGTCGCGGATCTGGGCGCGCAGGTCGTCCGGCGCGATGACGCGGCCGTCCTCCCCCAGCCGCAGCGCGAGCCGGCGCACCCAGCGGGTGTCCGGGGTGCGCAGCCGGATGCGGAGCCAGCCTTCGCCGAGTTCCTCGGCCGACTCGCACGGGTAGTACTCCGCCACCCACCGCCCGGCCGCCGAGACCTCGATCGTGACGTGCACGTCGTCGGCGGACGGCCGGAACAGCCCCTGATCGACGTCCACCGGCTGCGCGTCCGGCGGCACCGTGGCCGCGGCGTCGAGCACCCCGATGCCGAGGATCCGGTCCAGCCGGAACAGCCGGACGCCCTCGGCGCGGCGGCACCAGCCCTCCAGGTACGCCCGGCCCTCGACGACGAGCAGCCGCATCGGGTCCACGTCGCGCTGGGTCGCCTCGTCCCGGCCGGGCACGTAGTACCGCAGGTGCAGCCGGCGCTTCCGCTCCAGCGCGTCCCTGATCTGGGCGATCGTATGGTCCCCGGTGGGCTTGTCGACCTGCACGGCGACCTGGGTGCTGGGTCCGGCTGCCTCCCCGGCGGCCGTCTCCAGCTTGGCGATCAGCCGGCTGAGCGCGGACCGGTCCTCCAGGCCCGGCACGTCGGCGAGCATCCGCAGCGCGACGAGCAGCGCGCTGGCCTCGTCGACGGCCAGCCGCAACGGCCGGCCGATGGACTCGGCCTGGCTGACCACGATCTCGCCGCCCTCATAGGACAGGTCGATCGGGCAGTACGGGTCCGGGTTGCGCAGCTCCACGCACCAGAGCAGGTTGAGGTCGTCGACGAGCTCGCGCTCGCTCAGGCCGAACGCGGCCGCGGTGTCGGCCAGGCCGACCGCCTTCCGGCTGACCACGTAGGGCACCAGGGCCAGCAGCCGCTGCAGCCGTTCCGCCGAGGTGGCGGCCTGCCGGGTCACGTCAGCACCCCCTTGAGCCTGCGGATCACGGCGTCCCGCAGATCGGGCGGATCGGCGACCACGACGTCCGGGCCGAACGACGCGACGTGGTCGGCGAACCAGCCAACATCGGAGTACGGCACGCTGATCGTGTCCCAGCCCGCGGTCGGGGATTCCCCGGCCGGGGACGGATCCGGCTCCGGCGGGCCGGTCGCGTAGCGCCGCAGCCCGTACCCGGCGCCGGGGCGGACCTGCAGCACGGCCGTGTTCTCCCGCGGCGGCACCGCATCCCAGGTGCGGACCACCTCCCGCACGTCCGTGCCCGCCGGGACGGTGACGCTGCGCGGCGGCCCCGAAAACCGGACGTCCCCCTCGATCCGGCCGAGCCGGAAGACCCGGACCGCGTCCCGGGCACGGTCCCGGCCGGCCACGTACCAGCGGCCGTGCCGGTTGACCACGCCCCACGGCTCCAGCTCGCGGGTCTGCGGCTCGCTGCGCCCGGCGGCGCGGTAGGCGAAGGTCACCGGCCGGCGGTCGCGGACCGCCTCCCACAGCGGCCCGAACGCCGGCTCGGTGGTGTGCACCCGCGGCTCGATGCCCTGCCGGGCGTCGGCGTCGCCGTCCCGGTCCGCGGTGTCGATCCCGGCGGCGCGCAGCTTGAGCAGCGCGCCCGCCGCCGCCCCGGCCAGCTCCGCGTGCCGCCAGACCCGGGCCGCGAGGCCGAGCACGGCCGCCTCGTCCGCCTCCAGCCGCAGCTCGGGCAGCTCGTAGGCCTGCCGCTGGACCCGGTAGCCGATGTCCTCGCCGTCCAGCGGGCTGAGCGACCCGGTCTCCAGCGGGATGCCGAGCTCGCGCAGTTCTTCCTTGTCCCGCTCGAACATCCGCTTGAAGGCCTCGGGCTGCTCCGGGTAGCCGGCCACCGCCTGGCGGATCTGCTCCGCGGTGAGGTAGCGCCGGGTGGACAGCAGGCAGACGACGAGGCTCAGCAGCCGCTCGGTCTTCCGCCGCGACATCGGCCCTCCTCCCCGCCCGTGGGTGCTGCGGCCCTCGCGGGCCCCGCGGGCCATCGGTGGCCCCCGATCCATTCTCCCCCACCAGGCCGGGTCCGGGCGCCTATTCCCGTCCCGGTTACTCCCACTTCGGCGCGCTGGGCCCGGTCCCCCGGCGCACGACGCTACCGAGATGTCCGCCAGTGCGCCGGCCTTCAGGCCGGTGGTGAAGGGTGACGGACATGAGCCAGTCAGGCGGGACGGTCTTGCTGCTCGATGTACTGGCGCAGGACAGAGATAGGCGCACCCCCCACGGAGCCGGCGAAGTACGACCCGGACCACAGCCGGTTCGCCCGCCAGTAGTGCCGGGCCAGATCCGGGAACTCCTGCCGCATCCTGCGGGAGGAGACCCCCTTGAGGCTGTTGACCAGCCTCGACAAGGCGACCTTGGGCGGGAAGTTCACCAGCAGGTGCACGTGGTTCGCCTCGCCGTTGAACTCGGCCAGCCCGGTCCCGAAGTCCGCGCACACGTCCCGCATGATCTCCTCCATGCGCGCCAGGTGCCGCGCGGTGAACACGGGATGCCGGTACTTAGTCACGAAAACCAAATGCGCATGCAGGACGAAAACACAATGCCTGCCAGTGCGCACGTCCCCGTATCCGGCCATGAAACCAACTATACTGAGCGGGTGCAGCTC
>Ga0335085_10009003_pt1 | contig 15128 bp, 14 predicted proteins | sample Lox_Sample_45_FD_206712 | JGI IMG/M metagenome (GOLD analysis project Ga0335085, IMG submission 206712) | Soil microbial communities from Loxahatchee National Wildlife Refuge, Florida, United States - Lox_Sample_4.5 | ecosystem: Environmental > Terrestrial > Soil > Wetlands | place: USA... | reverse complement strand
GTCTTTATTCCGACCCTGCTGCTGGGGGTGATGGTCCTGGGTGAGCCCGGATCGGCACTGCAGGCGGCCCCGACGACCCAGCTGCGCTCGGTCGCACTGGCCACGGACGCCGCAGGGGTGGCGATCTCACTGGCCCTGAGTGCCAAGGTGGCCTACCGCATCGCGAGCGAGCGCAAGCCGGCGCGCATCACCCTCACTCTGCGCCAGGCGCGGGCCGCCGATACGGTGGTGATGCCCACCCCGGAAGGGGCGGTCACCGCGGTCAATGTGCGGCAGCAGTCAAACGGGGACCTGCGCCTGACCATCTTCCTCACCCAGGCGCTCCCGGCCCGCGCCACCTGGGATCACACCCCGCACACCCCGCCCGCGCTCGTGCTGCGACTGGCGAGCCCTGCGGGCCTGGGCGCGCCGCATGCCGTGACTGCGGCGCACGCGCCGCGCGCCTCCGGCCGTGACATCGTGATCGCGGTGGACGCGGGGCATGGCGGGGAGGATCCGGGAGCGACCGGTCATGCCGGCGTGCACGAGAAGGACGTGGTGCTGGCCATCGCGCGCGCCCTGGCGCGCCGCATCGATGCGCAGCCGGGCATGCACGCGGTGCTGACCCGCGACCGGGATGAGTTCCTGACGCTGCGTGAGCGGATCCGGCGTGCGCGTCAGGCGCAGGCTGACCTCTTCGTGTCCATCCACGCCGACTCGGTCATCAACAGCGCCGTCTCCGGCTCTTCGGTGTATGTCTTGTCCGAGCGCGGCGCCAGCAACGAGGCGGCGCGCTGGCTGGCCGAGCGCGAGAACGCCGCCGATCTCAAAGGCGGAGTGTCGCTCGCCGACAAGGGCAACACCTTGGCCTCGGTGCTGCTGGATCTGTCGCAGTCGGCGAACATCAGCGCCAGCATGTCGGCGGCGCAGAGCGTCATCGGCGCGCTGGAGGGAGTGGGGCTGGTGCGCAAGGCCCAGGTGCAGCAGGCCGGCTTCGTGGTGCTCAAGTCTCCCGATATTCCCTCGATGCTGGTTGTGACCGCCTATATTTCCAATCCAAGCGAGGAGCGGCGGCTGCGCAACCCGGCGCAGCAGGCGACGCTCGCCGATGCGATCTTCAGCGGTCTGCGCGATTACTTCGCGCACAACCCACCGGCCGGCACGCGCTTCGCGCTGGATCGCGGCTCGCACCCCGCCACCGAACCTGCCGCAAGCCCCGTGGAGCCCGGCGCCTGAGCGACCCCGGTACCGAATAGGGCATACTTTGTCGCCCATGCCTATTCGGATCCTGCCTGAGGAACTCATCGATCAGATCGCCGCCGGCGAGGTCATCGAACGGCCGGCCTCGGTGGTGAAGGAACTGGTCGAGAACAGCCTCGACGCGGGCGCGCGCCACGTCGAAATCGACATCGAACGCGGCGGCGTCGGCCTGGTGCGGGTGCGCGATGACGGCGCAGGCATGGAGGCCGATCAGGTGGCGCTCGCCCTGCAGCGCCATGCGACCAGCAAGATCGCCTCGATGGAGGATCTGCAGTCGGTGGCGACACTGGGCTTTCGCGGTGAAGCCATGCCCTCGATCGCCTCGGTGTCGCGGCTGCGCCTGGTGACGCGCAGCGCGCAGGCCGACCATGCGGTGCAGATCCAGGCCGAGGGCGGCACCCGCAGCGCGCTGCGGCCGGCAGCGCAGGTGCCGGGCACCACGGTCGAAGTGCGTGATCTCTTCTTCAATGTGCCGGCGCGGCGCAAGTTCGTGCGCAGCGATGCCACCGAAACCGGCCACATCGTGCGCTTGGTGCAGCGCCTGGCGCTGTCACGTCCGGATGTGTCGCTGCGGTTGCGTAGCGGAGAACGGGTGCTGCTGGATGCGCCGGCGAGCGCGGGACCCGAGGCGGTCGCGGCGCGCATCCGCGCCGTCCTGGGCAATGAGTTTCTTGAGCAGGCGCTGCCCTTCGAGCATGCGGCGGGCCCGGTGATCCTCAGCGGCTGGCTGGGGTTGCCCACGGCCTCGCGCGGGGCGCCGGATCAGCAGTTCTGGTTCGTCAACGGCCGCAGCGTGCGCGACCGGCTGCTCATGAACGCCGTTCGTCTGGGGTATCGCGACGTCCTCTTTCATGGCCGCTATCCGGCCTATGTGCTGTACCTGACGCTTGATCCGGCGCTGGTGGATGTCAATGCCCATCCCACCAAGCTCGAGGTGCGCTTCCGCGATGCGCGCCAGGTGCATGAGTTCGTGTTCCGCGCCATCGCCGAGGTGCTGGCGCAGACGCGACCGGGTGCCGAAGCCGAGTCCGGCGCGAGGCCCGGCGGCGCAGGCGTCGCGGGGTTTCCGGGCTTTTCGCCCCCGCCGCGCTATGAGCCGGGCCGGGACCCCTGGCAGCTCACGGCCCGGCTCGGTGAGTCCGAAGCGCCGCTCTATGGGCCGGATCTGCGGCAGGGGCAGGTGGATGGCATTGACGCCGGGCCCCAGCGACCCCTCGGCACGCCGCTCGCCCAGATCCGCGGCACCTACATCCTTTCGCAGACCGAAGAGGGCGTGGTGATCATTGACATGCACGCCGGTCACGAGCGGGTGCTGTACGAGCAGATGAAGGCGCAGTACGCCCAGGGCATGCCCTCCCAGGCGCTGCTCGAGCCGCTGGTCGTGGAGCTGGCGGCGCATGAACTGGAAGCATTGCTGGAGCACCGCGCCGACTGGGAGCGCGCCGGTTTTGAACTCGATGCCCTGGGCCACACGCGGCTGGCATTGCGCCGCGTGCCGGCGCTGCTCTCGGGCGCCAAGGTCACCCAGATCGTGCGCGAGGTGGTGCAGGATCTGGATCAGCCGCAGGCGGCGCATCACATCGAGGATGCCGCGGACCGCTTTCTCGCCACGCTCGCCTGCCGCACTTCGGTGCACGCCAACCGGCGGCTGTCCGTGCCGGAGATGGACGCGCTGTTGCGGCAGATGGAACAGACGCTGCGCGCCAACCAGTGCAATCACGGCCGGCCCACCTGGGTGCGGCTCACCTGGATGGAAATGGACCGGCTGTTCCTGCGCGGCCGCTAGGGTCCCTGAAATGAATCCGGCACCGGTTCTGATCCTGACCGGACCCACGGCCAGCGGCAAAAGCGAGTGGGCGCTGCGCCTGGCGCAGCACTGGCCGGTGGAGATCATCTCGGTGGACTCGGCCCAGGTGTATCGCGGCATGAATATCGGCACTGCCAAACCCTCCGCCGCGGTGCGCGAGGCGGTCCCACACCATCTCATCGACATCCTGGATCCGGCTCAATCATACTCGGCCGGACAGTTCGCGCAGGACGCGGTCGCGCTCATCGCCGCAATCCGCGCGCGCGGACATATTCCGCTGCTGGTGGGCGGCACCATGCTGTACCTGCGCGCGCTGCGTCAGGGATTGGCTGAGCTGCCGCGCGGCTCGCCGGCGCTGCGCGCAGCCCTCGATACGGCGGCGGCGCAGCGCGGCTGGCCGGCACTGCACGCGGACCTGGCGCGCCTCGACCCGCAGTCGGCCAGCCGCATTCACCCAAACGATGCACAGCGCATCCAGCGTGCACTGGAAGTGTGCCAGTTGAGCGGTCAGAGCCTGTCGGCGCTGCAGGCCCACAGCCCTGCTGCGTTGCAGGAGCCTGCACCGATCTGGGCGCTGGTGCCGCAGCCGCGCACGCTGCTGCATGAGCGCATCGCAATGCGGTTCAAGCAGATGATGACGCAGGGATTTCTCGAGGAGGTGCGGGCGCTGCACGCGCGCGGCGATCTGCGCGCCGAGCATGCATCGATGCGCGCGGTCGGGTATCGCCAGATGTGGGAGTATTGTGACGGACGGTCAACCTTGGCCGAAGCGGTCGCGCGCGGCGTGGCGGCCACGCGGCAGCTCGCCAAGCGTCAACTCACCTGGCTGCGTGCGGACCCGAGCATCCGGATCGTGGATCCCGAGGCGCCCGGCGCCTTTGAGGCATGGAGCTTGGAGGTGGGCGTGGCACTGAGTGCGTTTATGCGCTGAGGGGGGTCGTGGTAGAATGAGTACGACACCTTGCAGTGCGGGGAGTCGAGAATGCTTGCTGACAGGCAGGTTCGCGCTGCGGACCTGCGCCGCCGAACCGAACAACTAGAAGCGCCAGAGAATAAGGAGAACCCCGATGGCCAAAGGCCAATCGCTGCAGGATCCGTTTTTGAATGCCTTGCGTAAAGAGCGCGTTCCCGTCTCCATTTATCTGGTCAACGGAATCAAACTGCAGGGACAGATCGACTCATTCGACCAATTCGTCGTGCTGCTGAAGAACAGCGTCAGTCAGATGGTCTACAAACATGCCATTTCCACGGTGGTACCGGCGCGCAACGTGCGCCTGGCTACCGACGAGAACGGCACTCCGACCACCACGGTCGAGCCGGCCGCGGAGTAGGGCGAAGCTTGGAATCCACGTTCTTGCGAAATCGTGATCGAACGCCCACGAACGGGTGAGCGCGCGGTGCTGGTGCGCCTGGGCCTGGGCGCACCGATCGATCCGGAGGACCTGGAGGAGTTCACGCAACTGGCGACCTCGGCGGGCGCTGTGCCCGTGGCGACACTCACCGCCCGGCGCGAACGTCCCGATCCGAAGTTCTTCGTCGGCTCGGGCAAGGCGGATGAAGTGCGCGATGCGGCCACCGCCACCGACGCCGATCTGATCCTCATCGACCATGCGCTTTCGCCCAGCCAGGAGCGCAATCTCGAAAAGCACACCGGCCGGCGCGTGCTGGATCGCAATGGTCTGATCCTGGACATCTTCGCGCAGCGCGCGCGCAGCCTCGAGGGCAAGCTCGAGGTGGAACTGGCGCAGCTGAAGCATCTGTCCAGCCGCCTGGTGCGCGGCTGGACCCATCTGGAGCGTCAAAAGGGCGGCATCGGCATGCGCGGCCCCGGCGAGACGCAGCTGGAAACCGACCGGCGTCTGCTCGGACAGCGGGTCAAGTTGCTCGGCAAGCGCCTGGAGCGCATCCAGCTGCAGCGCGAGACCGGGCGGCGCACGCGCATGCAGATTCCGGTGCCGACCCTGGCGCTGGTGGGCTACACCAATGCCGGCAAGTCGACGCTGTTCCGCGCCCTGACCGGCGCTCCGGCCTATGTCGCCGACCAGCTCTTCGCGACGCTCGATCCAACGGTGCGCCGCATCCGCCTCCCCGGCGGCACTGCCGCGGTGGTGGCCGACACCGTGGGCTTCATCCGCGATCTGCCGCATGAACTGGTGGCTGCGTTTCGCTCGACGCTGACCGAGGCGCGTGAGGCCACGGTGCTGCTGCACGTGGTGGATGCCAGTGACCCGCGGCGCGCCGAGCGCATCGAGCAGGTGAACGAGGTGCTCTCGCAGATCGATGCGGGGGAGATCCCGCAGATCCTGGTCTACAACAAGATCGATCGGCTGCATCTGCCCCCGCGTCTGGAGCGCGATGCGGACGGGCGCGCCGAGTCGGTGTGGATCTGCGCGGCCGACTCCTCCGGCCTGCCGCTTCTGGCGCAGGCCATCACCGAGCGCCTCTCGCGCACGGTGCACGCGGCGCGGGTGCGCCTGCCGCCCAGTGCCGGCCAGCTGCGGTCCAGTTTGTATGCGCGCGGCATCGTGCGCGGCGAGTCGGCGCTCGAGGACGGGCACATCGAGCTGCTGCTGGAAGTACCGACGGTGGATCTGATGGAACTGGCGCGCGCGCCTGGCGTGGTCGTGCTCGAATCGGCCGCCGCCGGCGCGGCTTGTGCGCCCGAGCCGGGCTACCTACAATCGGCGCCGCCTGCGAGCGCGGCGAAACTGTCCTGAAGGCGCGGGCACGCAACTCGCAAGGACGCTCCGGGTGACACACATACTTTCGGATCTGGGCGCCGCACTGGCGCTGGTCTTCGTGCTGGAAGGCATTTTCCCGTTCCTCTCGCCCGGTGGCACCAAACGCACCGTGGCGCGGATCCTGTCCTGCGGTGATCGCCAGGTGCGCATTGCCGGACTGAGCAGCATGCTCCTGGGAGTGGTGCTGCTGTTCCTCATCAACTGAGTAGACATCATGGGCAAGTTCGTCATCATCATCGGCACCCAGTGGGGAGATGAAGGCAAGGGCAAGGTCGTGGACCTGCTGGCCGAGCGCGCACGCGCGGTCGCAAGATTCCAGGGCGGCCACAACGCCGGCCACACCCTGGTGATCGGCGGGCGCAAGACCGTGCTGTCGCTGATCCCCTCGGGAATCCTGCGCGAGCAGGTGCGCTGCTTCATCGGCAATGGCGTGGTGCTCTCACTCGAGGCGCTGGCGAGCGAGGCCACCAAGCTCATCGAGCAGGGCATTCCGGTGTTCGATCGGCTGCGGATATCGCCCAACTGTCCGCTGATCCTGCCCTCGCACGTGGCGCTGGACCGCGCGCGCGAGCAGGCGAGCGGTGCCAACGCCATCGGCACCACCGGACGCGGCATCGGCCCTGCGTATGAGGACAAGGTGGCGCGGCGCGCGCTGCGGGTCGCGGATCTGTTCCAGCGCGAGCGCTTCGCGGCCAAGCTCGGCCAGGTGCTCGACTTCCACAACTTCGTGCTGCAGAAGTACTTCGCCCAGCAGCCGGTGGATTTCCAGAAGACCCTGGATGAGCAGCTCGCCCTGAGTGAGCGCATCAAGGGCTCGGTCGCCGACGTCACCCAGGCGCTTGTGCAGCTGCGCCGCGAGGATGCCAACGTGCTGTTCGAGGGCGCGCAGGCGGCGATGCTGGACGTGGACCTGGGCACCTATCCCTACGTGACCTCCTCGAACACCACGGCGGGCTATGCCGCCACCGGCACCGGCATCGGGCCGCGCGTGTTCGATGAGGTGCTCGGCATCGTCAAGGCCTACACCACGCGCGTGGGCGCGGGACCGTTCCCCACCGAACTCTTCGACAGCGATGGCGAGCATCTGGCGCGCGTCGGTCACGAATTCGGCTCGGTGACCGGGCGCAAGCGCCGCTGCGGCTGGTTCGACGCCGTGGTGCTACGGCGCTGCGTGGCGCAGTCGAGCGTCACGGGTCTGTGCGTCACCAAGCTCGACGTGCTGGATCAGCTGGAGACCATCCGCATCTGCGTCGGATACCGCAACGGCGATCAGACGGTGGGGGAGATGCCGCTGTTCGTGGATGCCTATTCGGACGTGGAGCCGGTGTATGAGGAGATGCCCGGATGGCGTCAGTCCACGGTCGGCACCGTGCGCTTTGAGGATCTGCCGCCGAATGCGCGGCGCTACCTGGATCGCATGGAGGAACTGGCCGGCGTGCCGATCGACATGATCTCCACGGGCGCCGACCGCGAACAGACCATCGTGCGTCGCACGCCATTCTGATTGAACGTTAACCTGTCTGGGTTTGACGACGAATGGCCAAAACCTGCGCACGAATTCACGAAAATTGTAAGCCCGCTTTACGGGGTGCTTAAGCCGGCTTAATTTTGCAGTTGACCGGTCAACCGTGACGGCTCCAGGACGCTCTGCAACCACGTAAACTGTGCAGGAAGGGAAATCTGCTTGGATTACAGTCGGTTACAACCCGTAAGCCAGTCCTGGAGAATTGCATTCATGAAGTCGACCCTGCAGCGCGCTTTGTTGAGCCTGACGGTGGCCGTCATCGGCGCCGGTGCGGTGAACTCGGGCAGCGCGCAGACCCCAGCCGCTGCCACCCCGCCCGCGTTCACCGGGCACCACGGCCATTTCCGTCCCGATTATCGTGGCGGCCGCTTCGTCGGCTCGCTGCTGCGGGCCACCCGGCAGCTGAACCTTTCGGCGCAACAGCAGTCGGACATCAAGACCATCCTGAGCAACGCGCGCCACGGCCATCAGCCTGGAACTCCGCCACCGCTGACGGTGCTGGGCAATCCCAGCGACCCGGGCTTTGCCGCAGCCGTTCAGGGCGCGGCTTCCGCGGCCAGCAACCGCATCCAGAATGAGTCCCTCGTGGCGGGCCAGATCTATGCGGTGCTGAACACCACCCAGCGACAGGAACTGCCCACTGTCCTGGCCTCGATCCAGTCCAAGGAACAGGCGCGCCGTGCGGCCTGGGCCGCCAAGCACGCCGCGGGCAGCGGCTGAAGGAGCGACCTTGCGTCACGTGCTGTACAGCTTGACCCTCGCCTGCCTGCTTACGCAGGGCTTACCGCATGAAGCGCGGGCCGCCCTGGGTGCCAATGCGGATTCGGTCGAGGCGGACAGGGTGGTGATGCGCGGGCTGGTGCGCCCTGCGGCACCGACAGTGCTGCAGAAGCAGCAGTTGCAGCTGCCCTCGGGCACGGTCGTGACCGAATACCTCAACGGCAGCGGCACGGTGTATGCCGTCACCTGGCGCGGGCCGAGTCTGCCCAACCTGCGCCAGGTGCTGGGCAATTATTTTGTTAATTATCAAAACGCGGCCCGAACGCCGGTGGTGCGCCACCGGCTGGTCCGTGTGAGCACGCCCAACCTCGTGATCGAGTCCAGCGGCAAGATGCGCGCCTTCGTGGGCCGCGCGTGGGTCCCGACACTGTTGCCATCTGGCGTCACTGCCGCGGATATTCAATAGAGCTGCGACGCAGACCGACACCCGGGCTGGGTGCAACGCCGTACTATTGCCAGGCCTGTCCTGCGGCACCTGGGGAGAAGCACACTTGCGAATCGTATCGGTCGGTTTGATTTGCCTGTCCTTGCTGCTGTCAGCGTGCGGGGGCGGTGGGGGTAGCGCGGTAACCACCTCAGCAGGTGGCAGTTCAGGCTCGGGCGGTTCCGGATCCGGAGGTTCTGGATCGGGTGGCTCGGGCGGTGGTTCCGGGACCGGCGGTTCGGGTTCGACGGCGTACAACGTGACCAACGCCATCGTCGATCAGGGGCCGGCGGCGCTGAAGACCGCGGGTCTGGTGGCGACCAACATCCTGTATGTGAAGGTCACCCTGTGCGCGCCGGGCAGCACCACCAATTGCCAGACCATCGATCACATCCAGGTCGACACGGGTTCGCAGGGCGTGCGCATTTTGTCCTCGGCCATCACCAATGCCAGCCTGCTGAATGCCCTGCAGCCGGTGGCTGCGGGCAGTGGTGCGCTCGCCGAGTGCGTGGAGTTCGTGGACGGCTACAGCTGGGGACCGGTGGTGACCGCGGACCTGCATGTCGGGGGTTCTGATACCGCAACCAGCGGTGAATCCGCCCCGGGCATCCCGGTGCAGATCATCGGCACCACCACGTATCCGGTTCCCTCGGACTGCTCGAGCAATGCGGTGAACACCACGGCCGAGAATACCGTTGCCGATTTCGGTGCCAACGGCATCATCGGAATCGGTCTGTTCGATGAAGACTGCGGCACGGGCTGCGTGTCCGGCACCGGTGTCCTGGGCGTCGAAAACGGCAACGGCTACTTCAGCTGCACCAACACCAGCTGCGCCGAGACCTATGTCCCCGTCGCCAACCAGCTGATCAATCCCGTGCATGCGCTTGCGGCGGTCAACGGCGTCACGGACAACAACGGCGTCATCATCGAACTGCCCTCGCTGGGTTCGAGCGGCGCGGCCGCGACCGCCTCCGGATCGCTCATCTTCGGGATCGGCACCCAGTCCAACAATGCCCTGGCGCCCGCCGCCACGGTGCTGACCACCGACTCCTTCTACGGCTTCATCACCACCGACGTCGCGAGCCTGGGTCAGACCGATACGACGAGCTACCTGGACAGCGGCTCGAATGCCCTGTTCTTCAACGACAGCAACATTACCGATTGCTCGCAGTCCTCCAACGCGCCGGATTTCTTCTGTCCCGCGAGCACTGCGCCGCTTTCAGCGACGATCAACGGTGTCAACGCCCAGCAGGCGGCGGTGAACTTCTCGGTGGCCAATGCCAATACGCTCTTCACGAGCGAGAACAGCTTCGCCGCCTTCAGCAATCTCGCAGGACCTGCCGGAACGGCGGAGGGTTCCAGTGTCTTTGCCTGGGGACTGCCGTTCTACTACGGGCGCAACGTCTACACCGCCATGGAGCACATGGACGCCGGCGGCACCATGGGGCCGTACTACGCCTTCTGAGTCACTCGCCCGGCGTGCCGGCCGCCAGCGGCACGCGCGAATGCGCATAGGCGCGGGTGTGCGCCCAGGTTTGCAAGCCCACCGCCGACAGCACCACCGGCAGCCCGATCAGCAGCTGGGCTGAGAACTCCTCATGCCCCAGCCACCAGCCGACGAACAGCGCCACCGGCGGGTTCACGTAGGCGTAACTGGTGGCCAGCGAGGCCGAGACGCGCTCCACCAGGAAGCGGAACGCCGAAAATCCGATCAGTGAACCGAATACCACGAGGTATCCCCAGGCCGCCCAGGGGCGGATCGCGCTCGAGAACACCCACGGCTCGCGCGCCAGCGCGCTGATGATGAAGCCGGCGATGCCGGCGCAGAGCATTTCGGCGCCAAACCCGGTCGCGCCGGGCGGCAGCGCCACGCGGCGCGCCAGCACCGTGCCCAACGACCAGCACAGGCTTCCGCCCAGCACCACGGCGACGCCGAGGGGACTGGCGCGCAAGTCATGCCCGAGCAGCATGATGCCGATCCCGAGGGTGCCCACCGCCATGGCCAGCCACTCGAGCCGCGCCGGGCGCTCACCGAACAGGCACGACCAGGCCGCAGTCGTCAGTGGCACGCTGCTGATGAGGGCCACGGCGGCGCCCGAACTCACCCACCGTTCGCCCAGCGCCACCGTACCGTTGCCCGCCAGCAGCAGCAGACAGCCGATGAGGGCGGCGCCGCCCCACTGCGCCAGCGTGGGCAGGGGCGCTCCGCGCGCGAACTGCCACAGCAGAACCAGGCTGCCCGCCACCGTGAAGCGGGTGCCGACGAAGAGGAACGTCGGAAAACCCGTGATGACGACCTTGATGGCGTAGTACGTCGTGCCCCACAGCACGTACACCGCCAGCAAACAGGCGACGATAGCGGCCAGCGGCGCTCGGGGATGAGCAGAAGGGGAGCCGGCCACGAACGCGCGGCTACGGCGGGGCAGTGCAGGTGGCGTTGGGCTTCATCAAATCGGTGTAGACCTTGCGCGTGAACGGCAGTGTCTGGGCCGGCCAGCTGGTCTTGTCGATGGTGATCGGCGGCAGGGTGATGGTCCCGGTCGACATCTGGTCCACCAGCGCGTCCGAGGTCGGCACACCCGGCTGCCAGCTGCTGTCATGACGCTCCTCGAAGCGCATCTCGGCGAGCGCACCCGCATCGCTGGACTGGGTCGCGGTCTTGAGCTTCATGGTCACGTCCAGGTTGCCCTTGTCGGTGTGACCGCTGACCAGCACCGAATCCCCGTCCAGATGCGCATGCACCCCGCGCGGAGTCCGCAGGCGCAGGTCCAGCGGTCCGACCGCCACACCGATGAAGATCTCGTGAAAGGGGTAGTAGGCGAGCTTCGGTGGCCCGTCGCTGCCATTGCAGTTCACCCGGATGTACTGCGCATCGGGCGCGCTGATCTGCTGGTAGCTCCAGAAGCCCACGGTGCAGGCCGACAGCGCCAGGCTCAGCCCCATCACCAGCGCGGCGCGTGTGGCTCCGATCAGGCGGGGCCCGGACGGATGCTGCGGCGCGATGACCGCGATGGAGGGCGCAGGGAAACCGGATCGGGTGGCTCGGGACGGCATGGTGTTGGGCTTAGGTTGGCGCTAAGTCCGCATCCTGCCATGACCGGAGGGCAGGCGCGACATCGGTTACAGCTGCGGTGACCGGACGCACCGATTCCGGGCCCGTCCATGCTTCCGGAAAATTCCCAAGTGGCCTTGGCCGCTCCTTATACTGTCGCTCCCATTCATTCTCAGGGGTGCGCCCATGGCCACGATCTCCATTCATCCGTCGGTGGACAACGGCTTCAAGCCCGCGGCCAAGGACTTCGCCGGCGGCACGCTGCTGTGCAAGTGCAGCCAGAATCCGGTCGAGGTGTCGGTGGGCGCGCAGTCGGCGCATAACCACGCCTGCGGCTGCACCAAGTGCTGGAAACCCAAGGGCGCCCTGTTCGCCGTGATCGCCGTGGTGCCGCGGGACAAGGTCAAGGTCACCAAGAATGCCGACAAGCTCGCCATCGTTGATCCCAGCGCCACCATCCAGCGCCATGCCTGCAAGGTGTGTGGCACCCACATGTACGGACGCATCGAGAAGAACCCGCACCCGCTGTACGGACTGGACTTCATCCACACGGAACTGTCCCCGCAAAGCGGCTGGTCGCCGCCGGAGTTCGCGGCCTTCGTGTCCTCGATCATCGAATCCGGCGCCGATCCGGCCAACATGGGCGCGGTGCGCGCGCGATTGCGCGAGCTCAAACTCGAACCCTACGACTGTCTGTCCCCGCCGCTGATGGATTACATCGCGACCTTCGTGGCCAAGCAGTCCGGTGTCCTGAAGGGTTGATGACATGGATGTCAGAGCAGCCGTTGCATTCGAGGCAGGCAAGCCCCTCAGCATCGAAACGGTGCAGCTGGAGGGGCCGAAGGCCGGCGAGGTCCTGATCGAGATCAAGGCCACCGGCATCTGCCACACGGACAAATACACCCTCTCCGGGGCCGACTCGGAGGGCATGTTTCCGTCCATCCTCGGTCACGAGGGTGCCGGCATCGTGGTGGAGGTGGGACCGGGTGTGAAATCGCTGGAGAAGGGCGATCACGTCATTCCGCTCTACACGCCCGAATGCCGCGAGTGCAAGAGCTGCACCTCGCGCAAGACCAATCTGTGCACGGCGATCCGCGCCACGCAGGGCAAGGGCGTGATGCCCGATGGGGCCAGCCGCTTCTCCTTCAAGGGCAAGCCGGTCTATCACTACATGGGCTGCTCGACTTTCGCCAACTACACGGTGCTGCCGGAGATCGCGGTGGCGAAGATCCGTGAGGACGCCCCATTCGACAAGGCCTGCTACATCGGCTGCGGCGTCACCACCGGCATCGGCGCCGTCATCTTCACCGCCAAGGTGGAACCGGGCGCCAACGTGGTGGTGTTTGGGCTGGGGGGCATCGGCTTGAACGTGGTGCAGGGCGCACGGCTGGCCGGGGCCGACATGATCGTCGGGGTCGACACCAATCCGGCGCGCGAAAAGCTGGCGCGCCAGTTCGGCATGACGCACTTCGTGAACCCGAAGGATCTGAAGGGTGACCTGGTGGCGCACCTGGTGGAACTGACCAAAGGCGGCGCCGACTATTCCTTCGAGTGCATCGGCAACACCCAGGTGATGCGCCAGGCGCTGGAGTGCTGTCACCGCGGCTGGGGCCAGAGCATCATCATCGGTGTCGCGGCGGCGGGGCAGGAGATCTCCACCCGGCCGTTTCAGCTGGTTACGGGCAGGGTGTGGAAGGGAACTGCGTTCGGCGGTGCGCGCGGGCGTACCGATGTACCGAAGATCGTCGACTGGTACATGGAGCGCAAGATCAACATCGACGATCTCATCACCCACAAGCTCCCCCTGGAGCGCATCAACGAAGCCTTCGATCTGATGACCCGCGGTGAGTCGATCCGCAGCGTCGTGGTGTACTGATTCCGCCTTGGACATCGAAACCCTCAGCGAGCACGCCAGCTTCGGGGGCATCCAGGGCTTCTACCGCCACGACTCACGGGTGATCGGACTGCCGATGCGCTTTGGCGTGTACCGCCCGCCGCAGGCGGCCACCCGTCCGGTGCCGGTGCTGTTCTACCTGGCAGGGCTCACCTGCACGGAGGAGACCGCGGCCATCAAGGCCGGTGCGCAGCGCACGGCTTCCGAGCTCGGGCTGATGCTGGTCACCTGCGACACCAGTCCGCGCAACACCGGCATTGCGGGGGAGGCGGAGGACTGGGAGTTTGGCGCCGGCGCCGGGTTTTATCTCAATGCCACCCAGCAGCCGTGGGCGAAGTTCTACCGCATGTACGACTACGTCCGCGATGAACTGCGCGCCACGGTGCTCGGCCAGTTTGCCGCCGACGCCGGCCGGCTCGGCATCTTCGGTCACTCCATGGGCGGCCATGGGGCCCTGGTGCTTGGCTTGCGCAACCCGCAGCTGTTCCGATCGGTTTCGGCCCTGGCGCCGATCTGCTCGCCGACGCGCTGCGCCTGGGGCCGCAAGGCCCTGCCGCGCTACCTCGGCGAGGACCCGGAAGCCTGGAAGGCCTACGACGCGGTGGAGATCGTGAAGTCGGCGGGCCGGGCGCTGACGGCGCAGATCCTGGTGGACCAGGGACTGGCGGACAAGTTCCTGCAGCAGTCGCAGCTCCTGCCCGAACTGCTCGAGGAGGCCTGCAGCCAGGCCGGACAGCCGCTGCGCCTGCGGCGGCACGAAGGCTACGATCACGGCTACTACTTCATCGCCACCTTCATCGAAGATCACCTGCGGCATCATGCCGCGGCGCTCTAGTCCTCAGGCCTCGACCACGACCTGATCAATGGCGCCGAAGGGCGCACGGCCATCGGGGAGGTGGGCTTCGAGGCGGACACGGTCACCGAAGGCCATGTAGGGCGTGGTCGCCTTTCCCGTGGCGATGATTTCAATGGCGCGGCGCTCGGCGATGCAGCTCGAGCCCACCGACGCATAGGCCGCATTGGCCACGGTGCCCGAGCCGATGATGGTGCCGGCGACGAGATTGCGGGTGGCCGCGGCGTGCGCGATGAGTTCATGAAAGCCGAAGGCCATCTCGGCGCCGTTCGCGTTGCCGAAGCGCACACCGTTCCAGTCGATGGCGAGGTCCAATCCCACGCGTCCCGCGTTCCAGTGCGCGCCGAGTGCATCGGGCGTGACGGCAAAGGGGGCCATGGAACAGGCCGGCTTGGCCTGGATCCAGCCAAATCCGGTTTTCATCTCCGCCAGCGCCAGATTGCGCAGCGACCAGTCATTGATCTGCACCAGGAGGCGGATATGGGCCAGGGCGGCGGCGGCGCTTATCCCCATGGGCACCGCATCCACGATGACGCCAAACTCCCCTTCGAAATCGATGCCATGGGCGGCATCTACGAACGGCACCGCATCCGTGGGGCCGAGAAAACAATCCGACATGCCCTGGTACATGAGCGGCCGGTGGCCTTCGCGCCGTTCGGTGCCGAAGGCCACCGCCATCAGCTGCGCGTGCGCGGCAAATGCGGACCCGTCGAGCCACTGCCAGCTGCGCGGCAGCGGGGCACGCAGTTCGGCAGGATCCACCGGCGTCCCCTCTCCGGCAGCCACTCTGGCCGCGAGGGCGCGCAGCGCCGG
>Ga0335085_10009002_pt1 | contig 15129 bp, 8 predicted proteins | sample Lox_Sample_45_FD_206712 | JGI IMG/M metagenome (GOLD analysis project Ga0335085, IMG submission 206712) | Soil microbial communities from Loxahatchee National Wildlife Refuge, Florida, United States - Lox_Sample_4.5 | ecosystem: Environmental > Terrestrial > Soil > Wetlands | place: USA: Florida... | reverse complement strand
ACGCCCCCGGTGAATAGGTTGAATGGGAAATTATTTCCCCTTTCCACATCCGAGGTAAGATCTAAGGACTTTGCGAGGGTATAGTTGACGTCAAATTGCAGCCCGTGGGTAGGACGCTTCCGAATGCTTAGCTGAAACGAATGGTAGTTGGATTCTCCAATCGTGCTACTCCCGAAAGCGCAACAGAATTGATCCATGAAATATGCGAACCTCCCCAGGCGACTGTGCAATGTGGGGTCTGCGTCCATAAACAATAGTGCATCTCCGTAGTCACCTCGGAAACAGAGGAAGGTGTCGTAAATAACCTGCGTCGCGGTAGAAGCTGCTCCGACTCCATAGATATCGCATACAGGATGGCCGGCCGCCCCAGGAAACAGATTCTCAAAGTAAGGTATTGGCTGTACCTGTTGGGTGGGTGTGCCGACGCTAAGCCCAATGGGATCGCCCACCTGTGCCAGTTTGGCCAGCTTGCCCCCGGCTCTGTAGTAATCCATGCCGGAGTCAGGGTCCACCAAGTCCATTGGCATGGCAAAATCTCTTCTGGTAAGCAACCTTTGTCCAAGCCGGCCTACATAAGATGTTTCGACTGAGAACCCGCCAGGCAACTCCCGTCCAACCGTCAGATTAATTAGATTCACATAAGGCGTCTTAATCCCATTATCGATAGCTGTGTACACAGTTTGCGCGCCCTGCGGTGGAGTCGCAGGAAAGCCCGGAGGAGGTGCGGGAGGTATTAGGGGGCTCCCCGGTATGTCAAAAATCCCAGTAAAACGTGGTGCAGTGGCCTCGTTAAGGCTGCCAAATGGGGTTGAAAGGCTTAAGCTGAGCCCAAAACTTCCAGTTCTGCCCCCCGTACCCCCGGTATCGAACAAGTTCGCCAATGCTAGACCGACCCGGTCATACGCGATCGCGTAGCCACCTCGAATTACGGTTTTGCCGTCACCGAAAAGTTTGCCCCGTAGCCCCGAGCTGAAGTGTGGATTCCAAGCAACAGCGACACGAGGAGCAAAATCGTACTTGTCCCAAGGATAAAATCCTGGACGTCCGTTGGCGGGCCCAGCAAGGTTAAGACTGATCGCGGGAAAGGCGTTTGACGGAATACCTTGCGTCATCGCGTCGCCACGCAATTTGAAGAGCTCCGAAAGCCCGGGCGTGGGAGACACCTGATTGCCGTTTGTTTCCCATGGCGGTGAAAAGAGGCTATAACGCAACCCATAAGTCAGAGTCAGAGTCGGTCGGATGCGCCACTGGTCCTGAAAATACCATTCAAATTCGTTAGTCGCATAACGCCGTTTTACGAAAGCCCCGCTGGGCAGGATGTTTCCATCTCTATCGTAATTGTAATTTCCAGTGCCACGCGTTAGAAGGCCCCATAATGCGACGGAAGACTGGGCCCAAATTAACCCGAACCCAGAAGAAACGGCCGGAACTTGGCTACATCCGGGAGATGTGCAGGTCGCCCGCCCAGGCATGAACATTTGCCCGCTTCCACTTAGTGCAGCCTCATTAGATTCGGCTCTGTTTATTGAACTCAGGTTACTAAATCGAGGGATGCGAGTGAACCGTACGTCAGTTCCAAACTGAAATGTGTGAGTGCCTCTGTTCCAGGTCAGGTCGTCGCGAAACTCATGAGTCGGCGCGGCACGGCCAGAACTACGAGTGGTCGCCGGAAGGGGCGAGAGTCCGTTGAATAGAACTTGTGCCTGTGTGGCGATTCCGACCGTATCTTGCTGGAGTCGGGTGAAGCCCCATCGGAACGAATTTATGAGGTTTGCTCGAAAAAGATCATCAAAGCCCACCACCATTCCTTTACTGAGAACTCGAGTCTTCGAGTTTGGCGGCTCCCCAGGGAACTGCGGAGCGTTGTTCAGTGTATCGTCCTGGATATTCCCCCTCAGGAATAGGGTCTTGCTGCCCGCGCTGTCCAACTTGTAGTCCAGCCGTAGAATCCCGGTATCATTTGAGTTTCGGATCGGGGCCGTAAACCGGTATCCCATAAAGTTGAGCCCGTCTTGCCCCGGATCATTCGGTGCAGGATACTCATCAAGGTAGGATGCAACCGCTGAGTTAAGGCCGATGCCCAATGGGTCAACCGATGCCAGTTGCGCTGGGGAGAGACCAAAGAACCCACTGGGAACAGCGTGGCTCGCGCTGATGCCGCTCACGCTGCCTCCTGGGCATTGACTTGCAGTTTCGCACTGGTAGATTATCACCCCGTCGCGGAGGCTATTTGAGGGAACCGCCTGGACGACTGGTTGCGCTGTGGCTTCCCTTAATCCCTCGTAGTTGGCGAAAAAGAAAAGGCGATTCTTTGCGATGGGACCGCCCACCGCGGCGCCGAAGACGTTCTTGTTGAGTTGCGGAGTTCGCTGGCCAGCTGCCTTGTTGAAGTACTCATTGCTAGACGTAGCAGTGTTGCGCAGATATTCGTAGGCGGAACCATGCCAGATGTTGGTACCACTCTTGGTCACCAGCTGTACTTGTGCTCCACTTGATCGCCCCAAGTCCGCTCCATAGTTCGTTGTCGTCGTGCGGAACTCCTGGACGGAATCCAGAGTAACCCTCAGAGATCCCTGGTATGCGCTTGTCTGGTTCTCTGGATCGTCAATAGAGACTCCGTCCAAAGTAATTGAGGACTCGTCGCTACGGCTGCCCTGAATACTGCCACTACGGCCGTCTGAGGTAGGCAGGTATACTGCTCCCGTCTGGAGGCTCAAGAGTCCGACAATATTACGGCCCTCGAGAGGCAATTGGCTGATTTGCTTCTCACCGAATGGGGTTCCTAGAGAGGCATCCTGGGTGTTGATTGGAGCTGTCGCACCGCCTTGTACTTCGACTTTCTGGCTGCCCGTGCCTATCTGCAACTGCACGTCAAGCGTGGACGTTATACCAACTTGTACATTTACACTCCTAAAGCTTGCCGATTTGAAGCCTTGCGCGGTGACCTCCAGGTCATAGGTACTAGGCGCGAGTTGCGGAAAAATGTACACGCCGTCTGATTTTGTCTGACCCGTTCGCATGATCCCCATTCCAGGATTCGTGAGAGTAACGTTCGCGCCGCGCACCAAAGCGCCAGAGGGGTCGGTCACCGTGCCAGTCAAGACTCCTGCAGCTTGCGCCATGCAAGCCAATTTCATGAGGCCTAAAACGGCCGCGACAAAGAACCGTGATCTCATGTTGCACCTCCACCTGCAAGTCTGGGAACACGCAGTTTCAGTCCGTGTGGCGGATTCTAGGCACAGACTCGGATTGACCGTCATCCAATCTTATCCATCATTATTAAGACTTAGGGGAGAAGATCCGTCTTCGGCCAGGCATCATGGGTAAAATGCAACCGCACCTGGTTCTTTCGTGAATTCCGGTCAGATGATACTCATGCAAGTAATTTAATCGCGTACGCGGAGATCGGCACGGATCACTTTGGCCCGAGGTGGTCGCCATCAGTTTCGAGCGGGCCACACTCTTTCCTCTTTTAAGCGAATCCCTTGGTGTTTCACCTGATCTAGTCGAGTGAACAGTGTAGCGACTGAGAAATAACCTTGTATCAAATTGGATGCCTGTTCCTAAATTGTCAGTGTAGATTCCTATGACGAGGGAATACGAAGTGGTATGCCCCACACCCTGGTGGGGCACGGTGACATCTGTGGAAGCAAGCATGTTTCTTGACGAAGATTTGCACAAACAACAGTTCCATCAATCTCCGCTAGACGACGTCTTTGAGGGCCGCTGCCCGTCTGAGGGCGAAAAAAACTGGGCCGAAAAGACTCTCCTGCCGGCGGTCGAAAAGGCACCCGAGAAGCCGATCGGGGCGCCCACCGGCGTCAATCGCGACGAGCACGGCCATGCACGCTTCACCACGATTTCAGGAACACCCGTGCGCCGGCTTTACACTCCCGCCGACCTGCCCGACAACTGGAGCGCGGAGAAGGATCTGGGCTATCCGGGGCAGCCACCCTACACGCGCGGCATTCACCCCAGCGGATACCGGGGCAAGCTTTTCACCATGCGCCAGTTCTCCGGGTTCGCGTCACCGGAGGAAACCAACCAGCGCTACAAATATCTGCTCGAGCACGGGGGGAGTGGCCTTTCGGTGGCCTTCGACCTGCCTACGCTGATGGGCTACGACTCCGACCATCCCGCCAGCGAAGGCGAAGTCGGCAAGTGCGGCGTAGCCATCGATTCGCTCGAAGACATGGAGATTCTGTTCAACGGCATTGATCTGGAGAAGACCACGGTCTCCATGACCATTAATTCACCTGCTTCTGTATTGTGGGCGATGTACCTGGTGGTGGCGGAAAAGCAGGGCGCCGACTGGCAGAAAATCTCCGGGACGATCCAGAATGACATTCTCAAGGAATACATCGCGCAGAAGGAATACATCTACCCGCCCGCACCTTCCATGCGCCTGGTAGTTGACACCTTCGAGTTCGGGTCGAAATTCACGCCGCGGTTCAACACTATTTCCATCAGCGGATACCACATCCGCGAAGCCGGCTCGACCGCCCTGCAGGAGCTGGCGTTCACGTTGTACGACGGGGTCGAGTACGTGGAGTGGGCGCGGCGGCGCGGGTTGGATGTGGACGAATTCGGCCCGCGTTTGAGCTTCTTCTTCAACGCGCACAACGATTTCTTTGAAGAGATCGCCAAATACCGCGCGGCGCGCAAGATCTGGTACCGTGTGATGAAGGAGCGGTTCGGGGCGAAGAACCAGCGCACCTGGCTGATGCGTTTTCATACACAGACGGCTGGCGTCTCGCTGCCGGCGCAGCAGCCTATGAACAACATCGCCCGCGTGGCCTTGCAGGCGATGGCGGCGGTACTGGGCGGAACGCAGTCCCTGCACACGGATTCTTATGATGAGGCCCTGGCGTTGCCCACGAAAGAAGCGGCGCGGATCGCATTGCGCACCCAGCAGATCATCGTGTACGAGTCCGGGGTCACTCACACGGTTGACCCTCTGGGAGGCTCGTACTTCCTGGAACGCATGACGTTGGACATGGAAGATGGGGCGTTTGATTACTTCAACAAACTGGACGCCATGGGCGGCATGGTTACGGCGATCGAGCGCGGCTTTCCGCAGAAAGAAATCGCTGAAGCGTCCTACCAGTATCAGCGTGCGGCCGAGGCCAAGGAAAAGATCACCGTGGGGGCAAACGAGTTTGTGATCGAAGAGGAGCCGCCCAGTACTCTGTACATCGATGAGAGCGTGGCCAGGCAGCAGAGTGCGAAGCTGAAGGCCTTGCGTGTGAGGCGATCTGACGCCGAAGTACAGCGGCGCCTGAATGCGCTCCAGCAAGCGGCGGCCAAGGAACCAGGCGCCGAGGCCGGCCCGGTCTCTTCCGCAAATACGATGCCGTATATCATTGATGCGGTACGTGCCTACGCCACGGTCGGCGAAGTATGCGAGGCCCTTCGCAGCGTGTTCGGCATTCATGAAGAGATAACGTCGATCTAAGCTTGAACCAAGTGTCCGGGAACAGCTTGATCGACAGAGACTACCGTACGGGCACCCACGCTTGGTCCCCGGGCGGATTTCAACTGGGGTCGAAAATGAAAATCGAAGCAATCACTCTACGTGAAATCCGGATGCCGCTTTTGCATTTCTTCGAAACAAGTTTTGCCCGCACGACCGAGCGACGAATTCTTCTTGCCACCGTCCATTGCGATGGCATCGACGGGTGGGGAGAAAGTGGGGCCGGCGAGAACCCGTTTTACAACGGAGAATGTATCGATACTGCTTGGCACATCATTTCTCAATATCTTGCTCCCTCTCTGCTTGGCGCCGAACTAGCGAGTGCCCGCCAGTGCCGGGATTTGTTCGCCTCTGTGCGTGCGAACAATATGGCCAAGGGAGTTCTCGAAAATGCCGTTTGGGATGCGGAAGCCATCGCATGCAGCTTGCCACTATGGAAACTATTGGGAGGAACTCGCAAAGAGATCCCTTGCGGCGTGTCCATCGGAATACAAGACTCCATCGAGGAATTGCTCGACAAGGTGTCCATCGAATTGGAATCGGGATACCAGCGCATTAAGCTGAAAGTTAAGCCCGGATGGGACTTAGAGGTCCTGCAGACTGTGCGGGATCGGTGGCCTAATATCACCCTCAGTTGCGATGCAAACTCGGCATACCAAATGGATGACTTGAATCACCTCAAAGAGTTTGATCGATTCCGTCTGCTCATGATTGAACAACCCCTTTGGCACGACGACCTTTTCTTCCACGCCAAACTACAGGCGCAGATCAATACTGCGATTTGTCTCGACGAATCTATCCACAATAGCCGGGATGCACAGACCGCATGCGAGATGCGATCTTGCCGCATCATAAACATCAAGGCAGCCCGTGTTGGCGGATTCAGTGAAGCGGTGCAGGTGCACGATGTTTGCCAAGCGCTCCACATACCAGTCTGGTGTGGTGGCATGCTCGAATCTGGCATTGGCCGATCACATAACATTGCCTTGTCCACGCTGCCAAATTTTCTCCTCCCCGGCGACGTTTCTGCCTCTAAGCGGTACTGGTGTGAAGACATTATTGATCCTGAAGTCGAGGTGTCCGTGCGGGGCACCATCGCAATCGCGGACAAAGCGGGGCGGGGGTATCAGCTTCGTGAGGACCTGATCGAGCACCTGACTGTTCGCAAACAGACCTTTAAAGGGATTCGATCGGCGGTCAGCCAGAGCTAACCTTTCATGCTTCGTTTCCGACAATGAATGTTATTTCTCTCACCCGGGAACTGGTCGACATCGAATCGGTTACTGGTAACGAAGCGAAGGTAGGTCGATTTCTCTATGATCTCCTGTCCACGCGCGGATACGCCTTGCGGCGGATTCCGGTGGAGAACGAGCGGTTCAACGTGCTCGCATTGCCACCCAACCATAGCATTCCGTCAGTGGTCTTTGCGACGCACATGGATACGGTTCCTCCCTTCACGCCTTCCTCTGAAGATACCGAACGAATCTACGGACGGGGTTCGTGCGATGCGAAAGGCATCATAGCCGCACAAATAGAAGCGGCAGAACGCCTTCTGGCTGAAAGGGTCGCAGTGGGATTGCTGTTCCTGGTGGGAGAGGAACGGGACAACGCGGGCGCGAAAGCAGCGAACTTGTGTCCGGTAGGATCTGAATTCTTGATAAACGGCGAGCCTACGGAAAACCGACTGGCGATTGCTTCAAAGGGCGCTCTGCAGGTTCAGATTCGAGCCCAAGGGCGAATGTCTCATTCCGCCTACCCTGAACTTGGTGAGTCTGCCATCGACAAACTCCTGGAAGCATTGCAGCGCCTGCAGTCCATGAGGCTGCCTACGAATCCCGAGGTGGGTCCAACAACCATGAACATCGGGCTTATTCAAGGTGGTCGTGCCCCAAATGTAGTAGCTGACCAAGCAAATGCTCAGGTGCTCTTCCGCACAATCGGCCCTACAGATAAACTTCGCAAGCAAATTCTTGAGGCCGTGGGCACAGAGGGTAGCGTCGAATTCGTGACTGAGGTACCGTTTATCAAGCTCAACATCAAAGACTCCTGGCCAGCCATGGTGGCTTCATTCTTTACCGATATTCCGGCTCTAAGCAACTGGGGGAGGCCATTCCTGATGGGGCCTGGATGTATTCACTTGGCGCACACCGACCATGAACATGTTTTGAAGGAACAACTAGTGGCTGGAGTGGAGGCATATGTCAAACTCGTCAAGGACTTGAGGACCCAGCATCTTGGCGGTAACGGTCAATGATCCTTAGATGTTGCTGAATAGCGGAGGATATTGTCTGTGCCAACCGGTTGCATCCTGGTAGAACTGAGCGACTCGAGCTATTTTCGCCTCCTCCAGCGGAGGGCCAACGACGGACAGTCCAATTGGAAGATTGCATTTTCCAAACCCACACGGAACTGAAATCCCAGGCAAGCCGAGGAGATTGCCTGCGGCAATGAGATTGGTTAAATAGAGGTCATGAACCGGTCCCCTAATCGAGGGAGAGACCGTTAACGATGTGGGACCTACCAGTACGTCGTAGTTCTTCCAAACAGCTGCAAACTCCGCCTTCAATGTGGTACGCAATCGCATTGCTTTCAAGTAGTCAACCGCCTTGATCTGAGTTCCGGCCACGACGCCAGCCTGCTGTGCTGTGTCCACCAACTCTCGAATTTTCCCAGTTCTTATAAGAGGTTCAAACGAACACGCCGCTTCGGAGGCAATGATGACTTCGGCGACTTCGTTGTAAGGGAAGGGTGGCAAACTCACGGGACGGGTTTGAGCGCCTGCTTGACTCAGCACCAGGAGCGCCTCCTCAAATCCCTGCTGTACTTCCCGTTCGCCGTGCTTGTCGAACTCTTCCTGGACTACTCCGATTCTCATGTCCTGCAACGCTTGGGCTTCGGATCCGTGGGTGAACTGCTCCACCAACGTCGATGAATCATTTGGATCGTAGCCTGCAGTAGCATTCAGCACCGCCAGGCAGTCTTCGACAGAGCGACACATCGGCCCAAGTTTGTCCATAGTCCAGGCCAAGGTCATTGCACCGTGGCGGCTCACACGCCCGTACGTTGGCCGCAGACCGGTCACTCCACAAAAACTGGCAGGGGTCATAATAGAACCCCAAGTTTCTGAACCAATGGAAAAGCCCACAAGCCCCGCAGCCACGGCTGAGGCGGATCCAGACGATGAACCGCCCGTGTAGGTGGTCGGATTCCAAGGATTCAGGCCTGGCCCCGTCAGCGAGGCCGAGGCATAGCGATAGTGGCCGACTCCGGCAAGTTCCAGCATTGCCAACTTCCCAATGAGCACTGCACCCGCACTTTTAAGCCGGGTGATGACTGTGGCATCAAAATCGAATACTTGGTCTTTGCATGGCGGTGCTCCCCAGGTGGTCGGAATTCCTCGCGTGGCGAGTAAGTCCTTGGCGCCGTATGGGATACCATGGAGGGGGCCGCGGTAATTTCCTGACTGGATTTCGCGCTCTGCCATGTGCGCACTGTCCATCGCAGACTCGTGCATGATAGTGACAACTGCATTGAGTTCGGGGCCGAACCGCTCTAGACGGTTTAGATACGAAGATGTCAAGTCAACAGGAGAAATCTCGCGACTGCGGATTCTCTTAGCAAGCTCGACGACCGAAGAAAATAGAAGGGTTTCGTGGAGCATGGATGCCCTAGAATTTAAGTCGGAACTGAAACGCAGGCTCCGTCCCTTCTGGTAGGGCTTGATCTCGGATATGTTGAACAACGCTCCGTAGGTATTCTTGTGCTCTCCGGCTTTCCTCTTCAAAGGTAAGGGGTTGATCCCCCCTTGCTTCCTGCGAATCTAGGCGGCCTTCCCGGCTGGGAAAATCCGAAAATGAACACATAAACACCTCCTTCCTCCGGGGATTCCGGCCCGTCGACCCCGAAGCCGTTTCCTTTTCGCGAGTATATTGAGTGCGGGCGCGCGTCCGTCTCCAATTTCCTACAAGTTTATCCAGATCAGCTGGGACATAGATGGCTCAGAAGCAATCAACAATGAGCCAATTTAGTCCTGAGGAGACGCCTTCTCTACGAGCCTGGCAAATGCACGATCCGATCGCAGGGCATCCATCCTCGGATCCACCTTTAAGAATGCAAGCCAGTTCGAACCCTCTTTGTAGGCTTTCTTCAAGCAACAGAGTGCTTTGGATTTCTCACCAAGCCCGGCATGGATGGTGGCGAGATCATATGGTGACACATATCTGCGCTGCGAGAGCTGCTCAAGTTCTGCGATCAGGCTTCGTGCTCGGCTTGTTTTATGCGACACGGCGTAGACGTAACCGAGCGTCGCCAATATGAGTGGGCTCCCCTGAGAAAGGCCACGCGCCGTCTCCAACTCTGCGATCGCTTCCTTGTACATTCTCTTTTTTGAATAATTCAGGCCAAGGTACCAATGCGTAAGGAGAAAATAATGGTCCAGTCTGAGGGCTTTGTGAAGTTCCTCGATTGCGCGATCATATTGACGGGCAAAATAGAGGATCGATCCCAAGTTTGCATTAATCGTGAGGGACATGGGATCCAGTTCACGAGCGCGATTTATCATGACAATTGCATCGTCGAAACGTCCCAGGGCAGTGAGGTATTCGGAATACCAATGATAGGTCGTTGCGTAATGTGGGGCCCCCTGAAGTGCAAGGTCGAACTCCACTTTGGCATCTTCCCAGGCGCCACCGCAAAACTTCGCGAATGCCAGCGAGGTGCGGGCCTCAATCAGTGTCGGATCGATTTCTAACGCCTTCAGGGCAGCTTCTGTAGCCTTGGCGCATCCCTCGCGTGTTGCTAGCGTGCCCAGAAAGGCCAAAAGGTTGTAGCAGTCTGCAAGTCCTGCATATGCGATTGCGTAGTTTGCATCGTGCCTTATTGCGCGCTCGAAGTGCTCGATCGCAATCCGCAAGGACTCGTCAGTCCGTTTGTTCCAGAAGTAGCGCCCCCTGAGATAGTCATCATAGGCCTCGCTGTTCTCTGTCGGGCGTTTGGATATCTGCTTTTCGTCTTCTATGCTCAACGTCGTACGAAGGGCGGCGATTGTCTGCTCCGCGACAGAATCTTCGACTTTGAAGAGGTCAACAAACTTCTCGTCGAACTGGTTAGCCCACAGGACCGTACCATCACTCACCCGGAGCAGTTGAACGGTGACGCGGATGTGAGCATCCTCCCGCTGGATAGAGCCGCCCAGCAGGGCTTCGACTCCTAGTTTACGCCCCAGAAGGAGATGACTCTTGCCCGCGTAATCAGTCTGAGTAATGCTCGTGGAACGGACGACGATCTGCCGAATCCGACTGAGTCTAGTAATCAACGCGTCTGCGAGCCCTGATTCCAGGTACTCATCACGCCATTCGGATTTTCCAATCGTTCGAAAGGGCAACACTGCGATGGACAGCAAGGCCCGGCTTCGAGATGGCTGAGGAGTGGCACGCCCCTCAACTTGCACAACGGCGTTGGGCGGCACTTCTCGAAGGTCCGCAACGAAGCGGTAGCCCTCTCCTGGTACCGTGACGATGTAGCGATGTTCCTGCGGTCGTTCCCCAAGCACCTGTCTGATTGTGAAAATGTGGTTGGTAAGGTTGGACTCCAGAACCGAGGTTCCCGGCCAACACGCGTGCAGTAGCTCGTCCCTGCTAATAACTCGGCCGGGGTTTTGGACCAGATATAGAAGAACTTCAAGGGCCTTCGAGGTCAACGAAACCTGCTCACTACGATTCAGAAGCAGGCGTCGCTCTGAGTCAATCTGATAAGGCCCGAACGCATAGATCCCCATTTTGACTCGGTCTCCTAAACCAGGACGAATGCCTGTGGGCACTGAAAATCCCGTACTCCGCTTGATCCGGGTGTTCTTCATCTAACGGGAAATCCGGGCAGACCTTTAGGATTGCCAGGAAGCCGCCGAATGCCTCACGTCATTAGTGGTTGGCGTACAAGTATGCAATAAAGTTGGATGAAATTGGATGAAAAATGGAGAGGCCATCCCTTAGAGTTCTGTGGACGTCACTGGCAGGACTCAGCTGATATGTTGTCGTACGCTTGACCGCGGGGCGTGAGCTGCATTCCACTAGACCTCCAAGCGGCCAGGATCAACAGGCTCGTTATCGCATTGCTCTTAACCGAGGACGTGTAATTGATACAAGCTCTACAACTAAAAAAAGCTCTTCGCGCCAGCCAGTTTTTTACGCTGAGCTTCGGTTTGATCATCGGAATTGCTTGGATTGTGATGCTCGGAGAATGGCTGAACGCAGCTGGCCCTCTCGGGGCGATTGTCGGTTTCATCGTTGGCGGGATGGTCATGATGCTCATCGCACTCTGCTATGCAGAAGTTGGAACGATGCTTCCCGTCGATGGCGGTGAGTTGGCGTATGCCTATGAGATCTTTGGTCTAAGAACCGCGTACGCCGTGGGCTGGCTACTAGCACTCGGATATGTTGGGATTGCCGCATTCGAGGCAATCTCCGCCGGCTGGTTGCTCAGCGTAATCTTTCCAGGCCTCCGGGGGCCAACTTTGTATACCATCGGTGCCGACTCTGTCCGCCTGGGCCCCTTGTTGGTAGGAACGGTGGGCATGGTGTGTATCACATTGCTAAACTATCGAGGCATCGAACTCGCAGCTCGATTTCAGGACATTTTCACGCACAGCAAGATCGGCCTCGCTCTCGTTTTCCTGACATGCGGTATCTTGTTCGGAAAGGCAGATCACCTGCGACCCCTGTTCCAACACACAGAAACCGGCGCGATTGCCTGGGGAGGTGTGTTCAGTGTGATGGTGACCGCTCCCTTCTGGTACAGCGGTTTCAATGCGATCCCGCAGGTCATGGAGGAGAAGTCAGGGCAAACAGGACTGAGGACCGTCGGACGGATGATGCTTCTGTCATTGGCGGTTGCCATTGTTTTCTATTGTGTGGTCATCACCTCCTCATCGATGGCCATACCGTGGCGCGCTCTTGTCACCCATGATCTTCCAACCGTAGCAGCTTTTCGCACTGGTCTTGGCTCACCGATTCTGGCGAATCTTGTTCTAATCGCTGGTCTGTTTGGAATCTTCACGGCATGGAATGCGGTGTTCATAGCGGGGTCCCGAGTCCTATTCGCGTTGGGCCGGGCGCAGGTAATTAGCTCCTCATTTGGAGCAGTCCATTCGGTGTTTCGGTCTCCCTTTGTCTCAGTCTTCTTCGTCGGAACAATAGGCTTTTTTGCCGTGTTTCTCGGTCGCACTGCCATCCTCCCAATCGCGAATATTGGATCGAGTTGCTTTGCTTTTGCATTTCTCATCACTTCGCTTGGAATGCTCCGCCTGCGACTGAGCCGTCCACGGGCCGATCGTCCCTACCGCGCCCCTGGCGGGATCTTCACTGCCCTGGTCGCAGCCGCGGGGTCACTCTTCATGCTGCTCATGTCACTCTACCAACCATACGCGGCTGCAAGAGGAAGGGTGTCATTGGAATGGAAGCTACTGCTGATCTGGCTGGTTCTCGGAACAATCTTGTGGTTTGGCGCAGGTCGCATTCGAAATCGGACGTCCGAAATCGACAGGCGACAGCTTATAGTCGGTGCGCCATTCGGCACTGAAGAACAGCTGCTCGGCAAATCGGATCCGGGGTTGGCTGCGACTGTGAGCGTCATCGATCACCCAGACATGGCAACGGATATAACGCTCGACTGAGTACGGAATGCCAACACCTTCAGAGGCCACTCCCAACGCCGCCAAGGCCTTACGTCGCGAATTGGGCCTATTCGATGGGATTGCCCTCGTAGTCGGCACAATCATCGGCTCCGGCGTTTTCCTTGTCCCGAGCGGGATAGCAAAACAGCTAAATTCCGCTCTACCGGTGATATTGGTTTGGGTTGTTGGAGGTGTGCTCAGTCTGCTTGGCGGACTTGCACTAGGCGAAATGGGAGCGATGTTTCCCAAAGCGGGCGGTCTCTATGTCTATCTACGACACGCTTATGGCAGGCCCGTGGGCTTTCTTTATGGTTGGGGGCTCTTGACGCTGATCCATTCAGGCAGCATTGCTACGTTAGCGGTAGCATTCAGACTGTACTTTGGACAGCTCTTCACCCTCAATGTCTTGCAACAAAAAGCCGTAGGCGTCAGCTCTGTACTCTTCCTCACCCTGGTTAATTGTTTTGGCCTTCGCGTGGGCAAGTTCGTTCAGAATCTGTTTGCGGTTGCAAAGCTGGGAGGACTAGCCATCATGATATTTCTCCTTGTTAGGCACGCGCAAGGCAACGTTCTGGCACAGAACTTTCGCCTCCCAGATTCCTGGAAAGTGTCATTGGTACCCCTAGGCGTGTCCTTGGTCGCAGTCTTGTGGGCCTATGAGGGATGGCACGTTGTGTCATTTACTACGGGCGAGTTCAAGCGGCCGCAACGGGATCTGCCCCTCAGCCTGCTTTACGGCACGGTGATCGTAGCATTCGTGTATGTCCTGGCCAACTTCGGCTACTACAGTGTACTGCCACTTGTGGGAATTCAGCAGAGTGAGTGCGTGGCAGCCTCCGCAGTGAACCAAGCGATCGGATCGGGAGGGAAGCAGGCCATCTCGTTGCTCATCTTGATCTCGATCTTCGGTGCTGCAAACGGCATGGTGCTTGCAGGCCCACGAGTCTACTATGCGATGGCCAAGGATGGTTTGTTCCTCACTCTGTTCGGACACATGAACCATCGCTACAGTACACCCTTGGTCGGAATCGTGATACAGGGGGTCTGGGCTTCTTTGCTGACTTTGATGGGGACCTTTCAGCAGCTGTTCACGTATGTGATCTTCACATCCTGGCTGTTCTATGCAATTGCGGTGATCGGTGTGGTAATACTTCGATTCCGTCATCCTCATGTTAACCGCCCATTTAGGGCGCCGTTTCTGCCTTTGTTGGTTGCGCTATTTGTGCTGGCAGGCCTCGGTATGGCGGCAAGTACAATCATTGCCGACCCTAAACATGCGCTAATTGGGATTGGCCTGATCCTTAGCGGGCTTCCTGTTTACCTTTTATTTCGCAACACAGAAGCACGTCGGGAGGAGGTCCCCTTACCAACAGTCTAGGGAAGGGTCAGGAGAAAACAAGCTCAATGCCTGAATCCAGTAATTTTTCTACAAATCAGCGTCAGGACCAGATTGTTATCCGGGGTTGTGACGGAATGGCGGAATTGCAGGCGTGCACAGAACTAGAGAAGGAAATCTGGCGATTTGAGGATCGCGATGTTGTACCTGTGCGCCTGTATGTGATTGCACAGCAGATTGGGGGGCATGTTATCGGTGCCTTTCACGAAAATAAACTCGTGGGTTTCGCGATGTCATTGCCAGGTGTTCGGACCGGACGAGCATATTTGTATTCCCGAGTCCTTGCCGTCAGAGAGGATTATCGTAACGCTGGATTAGGCCGACGACTGAAGCTTTTCCAACGCGAGGAAGCTCTGTCCAGAGGCTTCGATCTAATTGAGTGGACTTTTGATCCCCTAGAGATCAAGAATGCATACCTGAACATTGAGCGACTGGGCGCTATCGTTCGCAGATACCACGTAAACCAATATGGAGCTTTTTCATCTGGGCTGCAAGGCGGCCTGCCGTCAGACCGCCTGGTCGCAGAATGGTGGCTGCATTCCCACCGGGTGAACACTCTGATCCGATCGGGAACCAGGCCAGCGACCATTA
>Ga0335085_10009001_pt1 | contig 15132 bp, 10 predicted proteins | sample Lox_Sample_45_FD_206712 | JGI IMG/M metagenome (GOLD analysis project Ga0335085, IMG submission 206712) | Soil microbial communities from Loxahatchee National Wildlife Refuge, Florida, United States - Lox_Sample_4.5 | ecosystem: Environmental > Terrestrial > Soil > Wetlands | place: USA... | reverse complement strand
AGGTACCAGGCGAACGCCTCGGGCGGGAGCTTGTGCTTCTCGATCTCCGCCTTGAGGGTGGCGTAGTCGTCCTCGCGCTGCCCGCCGCCGACGATCTCGCCGTATCCCTCCGGCGCCAGCACGTCCACCCCCAGGGCCACCTTGGGATCCTGCGGATCCTTCTTGAAGTAGAAGGCCTTCATCTCCGCCGGGTAGCGGTGCACCATCACCGGCCGGTCGAACTGCTTGCAGAGGATGGTCTCCTCGTCGCCCCCCAGGTCGTCGCCCCATTTGACCGGGTGGCCGGCCTTCTGGATGGTCTCGATGGCCTGGGTGTAGGTGATGCGGGGGAAGGGCTTCTGCACCCGGCGAAGCGGCTCCAGGTCGCGCTCCAGTGCCCCCTTCAGCTCGCCCTCGTGCCTGGCCAGCGCCGCCTGGACGATGGCCACGATGAGGTCCTCGGCCAGGTCCATGTCGCCGTCCAGGTCGAGGTAGGCCACCTCCGGCTCCACCATCCAGAACTCCGTCAGGTGGCGGCGCGTCTTGCTCTTCTCCGCCCGGAAGGTGGGCCCGAAGACGTAGGCCTTGCCCACGGCCATGGCCGCCGCCTCGCCGTAGAGCTGGCCCGACTGGGTGAGGTAGGCCTTGCCCAGGTCGAAGTAGGGCACCTCGAAGAGGGTGGAGGTGCCTTCGCAGGCCGCCGGGGTGAGGATGGGCGAGTCCACCAGGGTGAATCCGCGCGAGTCGAAGTAGTCGCGGATGGCCTTGATGATGGTGTGGCGGATGCCGAGGATGGCCCGCTGCCGCGAGGAGCGCAGCCAGAGGTGGCGCTGCTCCTGGAGGAAGCCGACCCCGTGCTCCTTGGGCTGGATGGGGTAGCCCGGCTCCCCTTGGAGCACGCGCAGGCCGCTCACTTGCAGCTCGAAGCCCAGGGGGCTGCGCGGGTCCTTGGCCACCTTGCCGCGCACCTCCAGCGAGGCCTCCTGCGGCGCGTGCTCGGCGGCGGCGAACACCGCCTCGGGCACGTCCTTCTTGGAGACCACGCACTGGATCACCCCGGTGCCGTCGCGCACCTGGAGGAAGTGCAGCTTGCCGCTGGAGCGCTTCCCGTAGAGCCAGCCGCGCAGCAACACTTCTTGTCCGTCGTGGGCGGAGATGCCGCTGATGTAGACCTGTGGCTCCATGGGGAGCGCGGATACTATTGCCAGCATGGGCGCGCGTCGAGTAGGACCGCGCGGTGCTCGCCGCCCTCATCCTCGCCGCCGGGCTGGCCGGCGCCTCGGCCGGCGCGGTGCGCGTGCCCAGCAGCGAGTCGGCCTGGGGCGGCGTGCGCGAGCAGGGGCCGCTGCGGGTGGCCGACTACGATCTGACGGCCACGCTCGACCCCGATCGCCACACCGTGGAGGGCAGCGAGCGGCTCACCTGGCGCAACCGAAGCGCCCAGCCCGCAGGCGAGCTGTACGTGCACCTCTACCTCAATGCCTTCGAAGGCCCGGGCTCCACCTTCAACACCGAGCGGGAGCGCTTCGGCGGCTTCCGCACCGACGTGCCCACGCGCAAGGGGGAGTGGGGCTACATCGAGCTGAAGAACGTCACCCAGGGAGGCAAGCCCGTCCCCTGGAGCTACGTGCACCCGGACGGCGGGCCGCAGACCGATCGCACGGTGGCGCGCCTGGAGCTGCCGGACCCCGTCCCGCCCGGCGGCACGGCGGTGCTGGAGATCGGCTTCCACGATCAGCTCCCGCGGGTGGTGGCGCGCACGGGCTGGTTCGGCACCTACCACCTGGTCGCGCAGTGGTTTCCCAAGGTGGGCGTGCTGGAGCTTCCCGGCGAGCGCGGCGCCACCGAGCCGCGCTGGAACTGCCACGAGATGCACCTGTACAGCGAGTTCTACGCGGACTTCGGCAGCTACCGGGCGGCGATCACCCTTCCTCCGGGGTACGCCTTCGGCTCGGTGGGGAGGGAGAGCGCGCCGCCGCAAAGGACGCCGGCCGGCGTGCTCCACCGGGTGGAGCAGGACGACGTGCACGACTTCGCCTTCGTCGCCTGGGACGGCTTCGCCCCGCCGCTGAAAGGGGAATGGAACGGCGTCGAGGTCAAGGTGCTGCATCCGCCGGAGTACGCGGAGGCGGGAGGGATCGCCTTGCGCGCCACCCTCGACTCGCTGGCGTACTTCTCCCGCACGCTCGGCCCCTATCCGTACCGCCAGGTGACGGTGGTGGTGCCTCCTTACAACGCGCTGGAGTCGGGAGGGATGGAGTACGAGACCTTCTTCACCACCATCGGCGGGCTCGGTCCCCCGTACCTGCAGGCCGTGCGTTTCGTCACCGTGCACGAGTTCGGGCACGGCTACTTCATGGGGCTGCTCGCCTCCAACGAGTTCGAGGAGCCCTTCCTCGACGAGGGGCTGGACGAGTTCTGGGACGTGCGCATGCTGGAAGGGGAGCGGGTGCGCTTCCCCGCGCCGGGCCTTCTCGGGAGCCTGGGCCTGCGCACGCCGGAGTTCCGCTACTTCGATCTGGAGCGTTCCGGCACCCGCCGCTTCCAGGCCGACCCCATCGCCGGGAACTCCTGGGACCGCTGGTCGAGCGGCAGCTACGGGCTGGTGTACGCGCGCACAGCCCTGGTCTTCCACGACCTGGAGCAGCGGCTGGGCGGCGACATGCTCGCGCGAGGCTTCGCCGACTACTACCGGCGCTGGCGCTTCCGCCATCCTTCCACGGCCGACCTGGAGGCCGCGCTGGCCGGGTCCGGCGGCGAGACGGTGCGCGCCTTCTTCCGCGAGCAGGTCTACGGGCGCTCTCCCGTCGACGACCGGGTGGTGTCCATCGAAACCCGGGAGGTGGTCCCCGAGCCGGGGACCTTCCTCGAGCCCGACGGGACCCGGGTGGAGCTGGACGAGGGGAAGGCGGCGGAGAAGGAACGGCGGCTGCGCAAGGAGTTTCGCGAGGCGCACCCCGGGGCCAAGGAGGCGGACCCGGGGCCGTTCCCCTGGCGCTCCACCGTGGAGGTGCGCCGTTACGCCGCCCAGGTGCCGCAGGCGCTGGTCATCCGCTTCGACGGCGGCGCCGCGCAGGCCGTGGACTGGCCGGCGGAGGAGCGCTGGCACCGCTTCGTCTTCGAGGGGCCCTCTCGCGTCTCCTCCGTCCAGCTCGACCCGGAAGGGAAGGTGCTGCTCGACCTGGACAAGCTCGACGACGGGCGCACCCGCGAGAGCCATCCCGCCGCTTCCGCCCGCTGGACGCTGGAGCTGAAGGCCTGGGCGGAGCTCTTGCTGGCGATGCTGGGGGCGCTTTGATCACGCCCGGCCTCTACCGGCGCTCGCTGCGCAGGGGCCTGCGCTGGCGCGTGCTCCTGATCTGGTGGGCCGCGCTCATCCTCCCCGGCGCGCTGGCGGCCGCGCCGGCCTTCGCCTTCCTCCAGGAGCACCTCGCTCACTCCCCGCGCGCTCCCGAGGTGGTCGCCTGGATGGACGGCTCTACCCTGATCGAGCTGGTCCGCCAGCTGGGCGAAGGCGGGGCGGGAAGATCGCTGCTCTTCGGGCTGGGGTCGGCCGCGCTGCTCTTGCTGGTCTGTTCGCCCTGCGTCGCCGGGGCGATGGTGGCCTCGGCGCGCACCGACGAGCCGCTCCCGCTCCGGGGACTCCTCGCCGCCGCCGGCGACCTCTACGGCCGCATGCTCCGCCTCAGCCTCGCCGGCTTGATCCCGCTCGCCCTGGGGGGCGCGCTGACCGCGGGCATCGTCAAGCTGGCCCTGAACGCCGGGCGCAAGGCGCTGACGGAAACCAGCGCCGACCGCATCCGCCTGGCCTGCGCGGCCGGCGCGGGCCTGATCCTCTTCCTCGCCCACCTCGCGATCGAGAGCGGCCGCGCCCAGTTCGCCGCGGACCCCGAGCGCCACTCCGCCCTCGCCGCCCTCTGGCGCGGGGCGGGGGTCCTGGTGAGGCGGCCTTTCCGCGCGGCCGCGGTGGGCGCGCTGGGAACGCTGGTCGGGCTGGGCCTCGCCCTGGCCCTGATGGCCTTGCGGCTGCGGATCCCCCAGGCCGGGGCGGGGTCGATGGCCCTCGCCTGGCTCCTCGCCCAGGGGGCGCAGGTGGCGATCGGCTGGGGCCGGGCCATCCGGATCGAGGGGCTCTCGGAGCTTTCCCGCGCCGCGGCCGCCGCCCGCGCCCGCCCCGCCCCGCAAGTCCCGGCGATCGGCCCCGAATCGCCGGAACCCCTACATCCGGCGCCAGGTTCCGCACCGGAACCCCCGCGGTCTGGCGCAGCGCGCTAGAATGCGGACTTTCCCAAGGAGAGCCTCCTCGTGCAGGACCGGTACGACCCCAAAGCCATCGAGCCACGCTGGCAGGATCACTGGGCAAAGAGAGACCTGTTCCGCGCGGGCACGCGGCCGGGCGCGCCCAAGAAGTACGTCCTCGCCATGCTGCCGTATCCGTCCGGCGAGATGCACATGGGCCATGCCCGCGTGTACTCCATCACCGACGTCCTCGCCCGGTACGCCCGCAAGCGCGGCTTCGACGTCCTCCATCCCTTCGGCTGGGATTCGTTCGGGCTGCCGGCGGAGAACGCCGCCATCAAGGAGGGCGTCCACCCGGCCGAGCGCACCCCGCGCAACATCGCCTCCTTCAAGGAGGACGTGCTGGCGCTGGGGATCTCCATCGACTGGTCGACGGAGATCGCCACCTCCGACCCCGAGTACTACCGCTGGAACCAGTGGTTCTTCCTCCGCATGCTGGAGCGGGGCATCGCCTACCGGCGGCGGGCGAAGGTCAACTTCTGCCCCAGCTGCAACACCGTGCTGGCCAACGAGCAGGTGGAGGAAGGCCGCTGCTGGCGCTGCGGTTCGGTGGTGATCGAGCGCGAGATCCCGGAGTGGGCGCTGCGCATCACCTCGTACTCCGATCAGCTCCTGGAGGGGCTGAACAAGCTGGATTGGCCCGAGCGGGTCGTGGCCATGCAGCGCAACTGGATCGGGCGCTCCGACGGCCTGGAGATCGACTTCGCCATCAAGGGCTCCCGGGGCAAGGCCTTCCGCGTCTTCACCACCCGGGCGGACACCATCTTCGGCGCCACGTACGTGGCGGCGGCGCCCGATCACCCGCTGGTCCAGGCCCTGGCCCCGGCGGGGAAGAAGGCGGAGCTGCAGGCCTTCGCGGAGAAGGTGCGCCGCGCTTCCAAGGAGCTGGGCGAGGGGGCGCAGGCGGCGGAGAAGGAGGGGCTGGACACCGGCATCCGGGCGAAGAACCCGTTCACCGGGCGGGAGATCCCCGTCTGGGTGGCGAACTTCGTGCTCGCCGGCTACGGCACCGGCGCGGTGATGGCGGTCCCGGCCCATGACCAGCGCGACAACGAGTTCGCCCGCAAGTACGGGCTGCCCATCCCCGCCGTGGTCCGCCCGGTGGACGATTCCGAGCTGCCCAGGGACAAGGCCTTCACCGACTACGGGGTGCTCTTCGACTCGGGCGAGTTCTCCGGCATGCCCTCCGAGCAGGCCCGCCTGGCCATCGCCGCGGAGGCGCAGAGGCGGGGCATCGGCCAGCCGGCGGTCAACTACCACCTGCGCGACTGGGGGATCTCCCGCCAGCGCTATTGGGGCACGCCCATCCCCATCGTCTACTGCCCCAACGACGATCCGGAGGGGAAGGGCATCCCCGTCCCCGACTCCCAGCTCCCGGTGAAGCTGCCGGACATCGACGTCCGCGAGGTGCTGACGGGCAAAGGCGAGCCGCCGCTGGCCAAGGTCACCTCCTGGGTGAACACCACCTGCCCCATCTGCGGCGGGCCCGCGCGCAGGGAGGCGGAGACGATGGACACCTTCGTCGACTCCGCCTGGTACTGGGCGCGCTACCTGGACCCGCACGACGATCGCGAGCCGCTCTCCCGCGCCCAGGCCGATCGCTGGCTGCCGGTGGACGTGTACGTGGGCGGGCCCGAGCACGCGGTGCTGCACCTGCTCTACTTCCGTTTCTGGACCAAGGTGATGCAGCAGCTGGGGCTCTGCGCCATCGACGAGCCGGCCCTGAAGCTGGTCACCCAGGGGATCGTCAAGGGCCGCGACGGCGAGAAGATGTCCAAGAGCAAGGGCAACGTGGTCTCGCCGCGGGAGATCATCGACCAGTTCGGGGCCGACACCGCCCGGCTCTTCATCCTCTTCGCGGCCCCGGCGGAGAAGGACATGGACTGGTCCGACGAGCAGGTGCAGGGACAGCACCGCTTCCTCGGGCGCGTCTGGCGGCTGGTGCAGGCCAGCCTGCCGAAGATCACCCTGGTGGACGGGGCCACGCCCGCGCCCGACGAGCTGCGGCGGCGGACGCACAAGACCATCCTCCGCGTCACCCAGCAGCTGGAGCGGCTGCAGTTCAACACCGCCATCTCCTCGCTGATGGAGCTCTCCAACGAAGCCGCCGACTGGAGCGGCGATCCCGCCTCGCTGCGCGAGTGCCTGGAGGTGCTGGTCCAGCTCCTCTCCCCCTTCGCCCCCCACGTGGCGGAGGAGCTGTGGCAGGCGATGGGCCGCACCGAGGAGCTGTCGCTCTTGCACTGGCCCGAGGCCGACCCGGCGCTGGTGGTGGACGACGCCTACCAGATCGCGGTGCAGGTGAACGGGAAGCTGCGGGGCGAGGTGCAGGTGGCGGCCAGCGCCGACGACAGCGAGATCCGGGAGACCGCCGCGCGCGATCCGAAGATCTCCGGCTGGCTGCAGGGGAAGACCATCAAGAAGGTGGTGGTGATCCCCAAGCGGCTGGTGAATTTTGTCGTCGCGTAGCCTGGCGCTGGCCTTCGTCCTCGCCTGCGGATACGCGCCGGTGCGCGGCCGGCCGGCCCAGGGGCTGCGGCTGGGCGCCGTGCGCAACGACACCGCCCAGGCGGAGGCGGGCGGGATCTTCGCCGCCGAGCTGAGGCGCGAGCTCTCCGCCCGCGGACGCCTCTCGCCCGAGGGATCGGCGGCGCCCCGGCTGGACGCCGAGCTGGTGGCGCTGCGCACCTCGCCCAGCGGCGTCGGGGCGGAGGGCGGCGCCGCCTCCTACCGGCTGGATGCGGAGCTGCGCATCCGCGCCGGGGACTACCAGGACGCGGTGCTGGGAGGAGAGGACTACCTGACGGGGGTGGACGTGCTGGGCACCGAGGCCAACCGCCGGGCGGCGCTGCACCGGCTGGCGCAGACGCTGGCCGCGGAGGCGATCGAGCGCTACGAGGTGAACGAGCGCTTCGGCCGCTGAGGCGCGCTACTTCGCCGGCGCCGGCGGGTGCGCCGCGGCCTTGCTCAGGCGGGAGATGCGCCGCGCCGCCTGCGCCTTGTGGATCACGCCCTTCGAGGCGGCCTTGGAGATCTGGCGGACGGCTGCCAGCAGCTCTTCTTTGGTCTTCTGCGCGTCGCCGGAAGCCGCCGCTTCGCGGAACTTGCGGACGCTGGTCCTGAGCGTGGACATGACGTGCGCGTTGCGGGCGCGGTGCTTGCGGGCCTGCCGGTCCTGCTTCTCTGCCGAGCGGGTGTTCGCCACGATGGCTCCGAAGGGGAAGATCCCGTTCCTGAAGGGCGGAGGCAGATAGCATCCGCCCGCCGGCCTGTCAACGCGGCCGGCCCGGGGAAAATGCTGGCGCGATCACAGGTTTCCCCCGGGGCTGTGCGAGATCCGCTTAGCCGGACTCCTCCCCGTCACGAAGGTGGGCAACCCCTTTCCCGATCCCCCTCAACTCTTCGCCGGTCCTGGACTTTTCCGGGAGGCGCCAAAGAGGGCGCCGAGGCCCGCCGTCGAGCAGCCGGATTTTCCTCTTTCAACATCCTTGCAATCCACAACTTCTCCACATCCCGGCTCGCGGTTGTGGGCAAGGGTCGTGAGGGCGCGTCAATCCGGGGACTTTTCCCGCTCCTTCGCTTCCTCCCAGAGCGCGTCCATTTCAGCGAGCGTGGAGTCGCGCGGCGACTTCCCGCGCTCGGCGAGGCGGGCCTCCACGTGGTGGAAGCGCGACTCGAAGCGGCGGAGCGTCCCCCGCAGCGCCTCCTCCGGGTGCGCCTTCACCCAGCGCCCCAGGTTTGCCGCCGCGAAGAGGAGATCGCCGAGCTCGTGCTCGATCCGCCCGGCATCGCCGGCCTCCATCGCCTCCTCCAGCTCCCCCAGCTCTTCGCGCACCTTGGCCAGGACCGCGCGGGCGTCCGGCCAGTCGAAGCCCACCGCGCCCGCCTTCTCCGTCAGCCTCTCCGCCCGGACCAGCGCGGGGAGCGAGACCGGAACGCCCCCGATGGCGGAGCGGGGCGCCTCCCCCTTGGCCTTGCGCTCGTCGGCCTTGATCCTTTCCCAGTTCTTGATCACTTCCCGGGAGCCGGAGACCTCCACGTCGCTGAACACGTGCGGGTGGCGGCGTGTGAGCTTGTCTGCGATGACGTCGCACACCTGGGCGAAGTCGAACTTGCCCTCCTCGCGGGCGATGCGCGACTGGAAGACCACCTGGAAGAGCAGGTCGCCCAGCTCCTCCTTGTGGTGCTCGACGTCGCCGGCCTCGATGGCCTCGATCACCTCGTGCGCCTCCTCCAGGAGGTAGGGCGTGAGGCTGCGCAGGGTCTGCTCGCGGTCCCAGGGACACCCCCCCGGATCGCGCAGGCGGTCCATGATTCCCAACAGGCGCCGCACGGCCTTTTCCGGTTCGGACATGGGCGGCGGCATACCACATCCCCGCCGCGGAATTCCGGGCAGATTCCTTGCCGTTGCGCGGGGCCGCCGTCTAGGATGCTCGCGTGACTGTCCGCGGCTTTCTCCTGCGCGCGCGCCGGGCGTTCCTGGTCTGCGCCGCCGCGTCCGCCCTGTCAGCGGCCGCGCTCGCCCAGGCCGTCCCCGCTCCGCCGCTGCCGGTGACCCCCGCGGCCGCCCCCACACCGTCCCCGCCCCCCTCGCCCACCCCGAGCGCCAGCAGCAGCCGGGGCGTGATCATGCCCTCGGGCAAGAGCGTCGACATCCAGGCCCACTGGGCGGCGCGCCGGGCGTACGTGCGGGAGCGCGACGAGAGGCGCGCCGACGACGAGGAGCAGCGGGTCCGGGCCCTGAAGGAGGAGCTGGGGATCGAGAACCTCTTCTCCGTGGGGGCCGCCCTGGTGCGGGAGAGCCAGGCCGCCCGCGAGTCCGGCGCCGGCGCGGTGGCCGTGCAGCGGTGCAAGCTGGCGGTGGAGCTGGCTCCAGCGCTCCCCGCCGCCCACCTCTGCCTCGCCAAGGCCCTCTTCGCCGAGAACCCGGGCTCCATCAAGACGGCCTTCGCCGAGCTCTCGGCCGCGGTGCACACCGCGATGGAGGAGCCCCGCGTCTCCCGCGCCGTGCTGGCGAACCTCTACACCATCCTCTTCGCCGGGGTGCTCGCCGCCGGCCTGGCTTTCGTGGTGGTGCTCTTCCTCCGCCACGCGCGCCTCTACAAGCACGACGTCCACCACCTTTTTCCCGGGGGCGCCGGCGGATGGCAGACGGCGATGCTGGCGGCGGTCCTGCTGTTCCTCCCCCTGCTCCTGCAGCTGGGCCCGGTGCCGCTGGTGTTCACCGCGCTGCTCGCCTGCGCGCTCTACACCAGCACCTCCGAGGCGGCGATCAGCGTGCTGCTCCTGGGATGCCTGGCCGCCTCTCCCTGGGCGGCGGAGCGGATCGCCCGGGTGGCCGCCTTCGACGGCCCGGCGATGGACGTCTGGCTGGTGGAGCACGGCGAAGGAGCGGGGCCGGAGATCGCCCGCTTGCAGAAGCGCCTGGAGACGGGCAACAACGAGCTGGCCGTCGACTTCGCCCTGGCGCGCAAGGCCAAGCGGGAGGGCGACCTGCCCACCGCGGAGAAGCTCTACCTGCGGGCGCTGGAAGCGCAGGGCGCCAGCTCGGCGGGCCTTTCGGCGGTGCGCAACAACCTGGGCAACGTCTACCTCCTCCAGGGCGACACGGCGAAGGCCATCGCCCAGTACCAGCAGGCGGTGGACCTGCGCGAGGGCCTGGCGGCGCCGCATTTCAACGTCAGCCGGGCGCTGGCCATGGGCGGGGTGGAGACCCTGGAGAAGGTCCAGGCCGAGCAGGCGCGGGCGCTGGAGCTGGACCGCGCCGGCATCGAGGCCTTCACCGGGGGCCAGCTGCAGGCCAACCGCAAGTCGAACCGGTTCGTGATGGACGTGCCGCTGGACGCCGGACAGCTGGAGCCGCTCATCGAGGCGGAGGAGCGGTCGGCGCAGGCGGTGGGAGACGAGGTGAGGGCACAGCTGGCGGGGAACGTTCCCGCGCCGGTGGCGGCGGCCCTGCCGGTGATCGCCGCCGTGCTGGTGCTCCTCCTCCACCTCTTGCGCGGCAGGGTGCGGCCCAGCGGACGCTGCGAGCGCTGCGGCCGCGAGGTCTGCCGCCGCTGCGATCCCGACGCCCGGCCCAGCGAGGCGCTCTGCGCCCAGTGCGTGAACGTCTTCATCCGCCGCACCGGCGTGGACGCGCAGGAGCGGGCGCGCAAGGAGGTGGCCGTCGAGGCCTACCACCGGCGGCGCCGGCTGGCCGCCCGGGTGCTGGCGGCCATCGCCGGCGCGGGCCACGTCCTCCTCGGCTACTCGGTGCGCGGCATCTTCTTCCTGCTGCTCACGGCCTCGCTCCTCGCCACCCTGGTCTTCTGGCGCGGGGTGGCGCACGACCCGCTGGCGCTGCGCACCGGGCTCTCCTTCCTCCGCCTGGGGTTCGCGGGCGCGCTGCTGGCCGCGGTCTACGCCGTCTGCCTGCGCGACCTGCTCGCCCGGCAGCGCCACGAGGAGGGGGCGTAGATGGCCCTCTCCGGGACCCTGAAGGACTTCGGCATCGCCGACATCCTCCAGCTCATCGGCCACCAGACGAAGACCGGGCGGCTCACCCTCAAGACCGGGCAGGCCGAGGTGGAGGTCTCCTTCAAGGACGGCACCGTCATCTTCGCCACCGACAAGGCGCGCAACTCCAAGGACCTGCTGGGCAGCCTGCTGCTGCGGGCCGAGCTGCTCACCCAGGAGCAGCTCGATCAGGCCCTGAACACCCAGCAGCGCACGCTCAAGCGCCTGGGCGACATCCTCACCGAGAGCAACGTGGTCTCCCCCGCGCAGCTCTCGCAGATGATGCGGCTGCAGACCACCGAGACGCTCTACAAGCTCTTCTCCTGGAAGAACGGCTCCTACGAGTTCTCCCAGGAGGAGGTGGACCCGGCGCGCGGGGCGTTCGACCCCATCCGGGCGGAGAGCGTGCTCCTGGAAGGGTTCCGGCGGATGGACGAGTGGCCGGCCCTGAAGAAGAAGCTCCCCTGGAGCGACGCCACCTTCGAGAAGCTGAAGGAGCTGGAAGGGCCGGTGCCCCACGCCGACGCCGCCTTGGAGGAGAGCCACGGCGAGGACGGCCAGCCCGGGCCCCGCCACCGGTTCCTCTTCAGCCTCGCCGCCGCCGGCCGGACGGTGGAGCAGATCGCCGACTCCTCCCGGCTGGGCGAGTTCGAGGCCGTCAAGGCCCTCAACGAGCTGGTGGAATGGAGCTACCTCAAGCCCATCCCCCCGCCCCGGGGCGCCGGGGCCATCGCCGAGGGGCTGCGCAAGGGCCGGCGCAAGACCGTCTCTTTGGCCGCGGCGGTGGTGCGGGTGGCGCTTTCCCTGGCTTTCTTCATCGCCACCCTCTTCCTCGTCCGGATCCTGGCCCCGCGGCTGGGGGCTGCCCGGCCGGAAAACCCCGCCCAGCGCGGGGCGGTGGCCCGGGCCATCGCCAAGGCCCAGCTGGTGAGGCTGGAGAGCGCGCTGGAGCTCTACCGCACCGAGCACGGGGAATACCCGCCGGCCCTCAAGACCCTGGTGGAGAACGAGCTGCTCGGCGACCAGGACCTGCGCTACCCTTGGCGGGAGCCGTATTACTACCGGCGGACCGGGCAGGGGTTTGTCTTGTTGCCTCCGCTTGATTAGATCAATCGGGTGGCCCTTGGGGGGCCCCACGAGGTGATATTGGCAGAGCCTTCCGCGCGACTGGAGCTGCTGGACAACGATGGTGCAAGAACGCTCGCCGGCGGGCGGAGCGAGAACCTCAAGCTGATCGAGCAGAGGTTCGGGGTCCACATCGGACAGCGGGGAAATGTCTTCCTCATTTCCGGCGAGCCGGCGAAGGTGGCGCTCGCCGAGCGGCTGCTGGGCGGGCTCACCGAGCTGATCCAGCGCAAGTACCCGCTGGGCCTGGAGGACGTGGAGCAGGCGAGCAAGGTGCTCCTGGCCGACGCCAACGCTGACCTGAAGGACATCTTCCTCGACACCGTCTACGTCACCAACCGCAACCGGCCGGTGACGCCCAAGGGGTTCAACCAGAAGGCGTACATCGACGCCATCCGCAAGCACGACATCGTCTTCGGCATCGGGCCGGCGGGCACGGGGAAGACGTACCTGGCGATGGCCATGGCGGTGGCCTCGCTGGTGGAGCGGCGGGTGAAGCGGATCGTGCTCTGCCGGCCGGCGGTGGAGGCGGGGGAGAAGCTGGGCTTCCTGCCCGGCGACCTGGCGGAGAAGGTGAGCCCCTACCTGCGGCCGCTCTACGACGCGCTCCACGACCTGATGGACATCGACCGCGCCCAGGAGCTGATCGAGAGGGGGACGGTGGAGGTGGCGCCGCTGGCCTTCATGCGCGGGCGGACGCTGAACGACGCCTTCGTCATCCTCGACGAGGCGCAGAACACCACCACCGAGCAGATGAAGATGTTCCTCACCCGGCTGGGCTTCGGCTCCAAGGCGGTGATCACCGGCGACCGCACGCAGGTCGACCTGCCTTCGGGGAAGGCCTCGGGGATGATGGACGCCCTGGAGATCCTCAAGGACGTGGAGGGCATCCGCTTCTGCGAGTTCACCGACCGCGACGTGGTCCGACACCCCCTGGTGCAGGAGGTGGTGCGGGCCTACGACGCGGCCCAGGTCCGCCGGGAGGCGGAGCAGGCTGCGAAAAAGGGAGAACCCGGCTAAAAGGGCCGGATGCTGCCCGCCCTGCTGCTGATCGCCGCCGCGCACGGATCGCTCGAGTTCGTCGAGGACGACTACCCGAAGGCCCTGGCCCAGGCGCGCTCGGAGCGCAAGCCGCTCTTCCTCGAGTTCTGGGCCACCTGGTGCCACTCCTGCCTCTCCATGCAGCGCTTCGTGATCTCCGATCCGGGGATGGCCCCGGTGAAGGACGCGGCGGTCTTCAGCTCGGTGGAGACGGAGCGGGAGGTGAACAAGCCGGCGGTGGAGAAGCACCCCGTCGACGCCTGGCCGACCTTCCTCATCGTCGATCCGGACACGGAGGCGGTGCTGGGGCGCTTCCTGGGATCGGGCACGGTGCAGGACCTGCGGGCCTTCGTGCAGGACGGCGTCCGCGCCTTCCGGGAGAAGGGGAAGCCGGCCGATCCCGCCTGGGCGGCGCAGAGGGAAGGGGACGCGGCGCGCGCCCGCGGGGATCTGAAGGCGACGGCCGCCGCCTACGGGATGGCGGTGCGGCTGAGCAAGGCGGACGATGCGCAACGGCCGGAGAGGCTCAACCTCTACCTCTCGGCGCTCTCCAGGGAGAAGGACTACCGCACCTGCGTGCGCGCCGGGCTGAAGGAGGCGCCGCACACGCCGGCCAGCGCGCTGGGCGTCGACTTCCAGGCGTTCGCCTTCGCCTGCGCGGAGAGCCTGCCCGAGGGCGACGCGGAGGCGGTGCGGATGCACGAGCTGGCCATCGCGCGCGTGCGGGAGATCCTGGGTACGCCGGGCGCGCCGCTCTCCGTCGACGACCGCAGCGACGCGCTGGCGAACCTCTCGGAGATGCTGGACGCGAAGGGCGATCACCCGGGCGCCCTGCGGGCGATGAAGGAGCGGGCGGCCTTGCTGGAGAAGGCGGCGGCGGCAGCGCCCGACGCCACCCTGGCCTCCACCTTCGACGCGCACCGCACGGACACGTACCTGTACCTGCAGGAGCCGCAGAAGGCGGAGCGCCTGCTGGAGCAACGCGAGAAGGAGATGCCCGAGGACTACAACCCGCCGGCCCGGCTGGCGCGCGTCCTCTACGAGCAGAAGAAGCTTCCCGAGGCGGAGGCGGCCGTGGACCGGGCGCTGGCGAAGATGGATCGCGGGCAGCGCCGGGTGGGCATCCTGAAGCTCAAGGAGAAGATCCTCCAGGCCCGGGGAAAGAGCACCACCGCGGTGCTCACCGAAGAGCTCGAAGTCCTCCGCTCTCTCCCGAGCACGCAGCGTCGGCCGGAGCAGGAGGCGGCGCTCGAGCGCACCCTCGGCAGCGCAAGGCGATGAAGCCCCTGCCCGTAATGTGCGCCGGCGGGCGTCTGCTGGCATAATGGCCGGTCGAGATGCAGCCGGCCACCCCTTCGCTGACCTCGCGCATCCTGGGCATCCGCAGGGTCCGCCAGGCGCTGGCCCTGGCGCTCTTGATCGCCGTGGCCTTCAGCGCGGCCTTCGTGCTCACCCCCTCGCGCTTCACCCCGGCCATCCCGGGCGACGACGCGCTCGGCACCCTCTTCTCCGGCACCCTGAAGGCGAACCGCGACTACGACGTCAGCGACCCCGTCACCACCGCGGCCAAGCGGGAGGAGGCGGCCCGCTCGGTCTGGCCGGTCTACGACTTCGACGGCACCTCGGGGGAGACCCTGCAGCGGCGCATCTCCGACGCCTTCGCCCGGGGCCGGGAGGCGCTGGCCCACTGGAAGCAGCAGAACGCGCTCCGGCCCGATCACCGCATCGACCCGGAGGCCCTGCGCTTCCTCCTCACCCAGCGCGACGAGTTCTGGAAGGCCCTGCAAGCGGTGGTGGACGACGAGGACTACCGGGCGCTGGCGAAAGCCGGGTTCGATCCCGCCCTGGAGCGCGCGGCCTTGCGCCTCGCCGGGCTGGCCGCGTCGGGCTTCGTGGTGGAGGAGCGGGGGCTGTTGGCCGCCGATCGCGAGCGGGGGATCGTGGTCCGCACCCTGGGCGGGCTGGGAGCGCCCCCCGAGCAGGCGGTGCGGGACATCGACCGCATCCAGGACCTGCAGGAGGCGCGGGAGAACGTCGACCGCCTGGCCGCCGATCAGATCGCGGACCTGCCCCCGCGCACGGTGCGGGCGGTGACCATGCTGGTGCGCCGCGCCCTGCGGCCCAACCTGGCCTACAACGACGCGGAGACGCGCCGGCGGCAGGAGGCGAAGCGCGCAGCGGTGAAGGAAG
>Ga0335085_10008999_pt1 | contig 15137 bp, 13 predicted proteins | sample Lox_Sample_45_FD_206712 | JGI IMG/M metagenome (GOLD analysis project Ga0335085, IMG submission 206712) | Soil microbial communities from Loxahatchee National Wildlife Refuge, Florida, United States - Lox_Sample_4.5 | ecosystem: Environmental > Terrestrial > Soil > Wetlands | place: USA... | reverse complement strand
GGCGATCGGGCGGCCGATCGTCGGCGACTCTTCTGCGATGCATCAGCTGCTGGATGCCGTAGCGCGCATCGCGCCCAAGGACATCACCGTCCTCGTCAGGGGCGGGACGGGAACCGGAAAGGAGCTGATCGCTTCGCTCATCCACGCGCAGAGCCGCCGGAAGTCCCGACCGCTCGTGCGCTTCAACTGCGCAGCGATCCCGGGCGAGCTCGCGGAGGCGGAGCTGTTCGGGCACGCGCGAGGCGCGTTTACCGGCGCAACGCACGCCCGGCCTGGCTTCTTCGCGGAGGCGAACCAGGGGACCCTCATCCTGGATGAAGTCGGCGAGCTTTCGTTGCCGGTCCAGGCGAAGCTGCTGCGCGTGCTGCAGGAAGGCGAGATCCAGCCCGTGGGCGCGGGCCGCGTGGAGAAGGTCGACGTCCGCATCGTGGCCTGCACGAATCGCGATCTTGCCGAAGCCGTGAAGTCGAACCGCTTTCGGGAAGACGTGTACTATCGGTTGGCGGTCGTCGAACTGCTCGTCCCTCCATTGAGCGAGCACCGGGAGGACATTCCGGCGCTGGCGACGGAGTTCGCGCGGCGGTACGCGGAACGGTTCGGGATGCAAGGCGTGCGGCTGTCCGCGGCGCTCGTGGACGCGCTGCGCGAAGCGGACTGGCCGGGGAACGTCCGCCAGCTGGAAAACGCGGTCGCGCGGCTGGTCGCCCTTCATGGCGGAAATGGCGAGATCCCCTCCGATGTGTTCAAGGTCGCATCCTCCGCGTCCGCGGATCGGGACGCGGAACCGGACGCGAGCGCGACATCCGACTTGCACGGCCAACTGGATGCGGTCGAGCGGAGCATCATCGCGCGGACGCTCGCCGCCGTTTCCGGCAACCAGTCGGAAGCGGCTCGCCGGCTCGGTGTCAGTCGCACGGCGCTGATCGTCCGGCTCAAGAAGTATGGCCTGATGGGGGCCGGAACGGATTCGACGCAGTAGTGCCCGCCAGCGGTTCGTCGACGTCAGGTGAGGTCGACGAACGCGCCGGCGCTGGCAGCGGCGAGCAGATGCGATCTACGCGTTGATCGCCTGCCAGGTGAGGTCGTACGCCCGCTCCAGCTTCTTCTGCCGCTCTTCGAGATCGTGGCTCAGCTCGGCCGTGCGCACCTCGATCCACTTGCGCGTCTCCGGGGTCGCCTTCGCGGCCTGCTTCTCCAGCGCGGCCATCTTCGCCTTCAGCTCGCCACGCGTCTTGTCGAGCTGCTTTTGCGTGTCGTCGAGGGTCCGCTGGAGCTTGCTGGCTGCCCGGGCGACCTCCGACTCGAGCTTGGCCTCCATCTTCGAGGCCTTCGCATCCTCATGCTGATACTTGCGCCGCGCGATGCGGTCGGCGAGCTCCTTCTTGCGGTCGGCGAGCTCCGCCTTGCGCGCCGCGGCCCACTTCTCCCACAGCTGGCCCGCAAACTCCGCTTTCGGCTCGCGCAGCACCTTCCCGGCGAGCGCGTCCATGCGCGCGTCGAGCGGCGTGATCCATTCCTCGGAAATCTCGGCGACGACGGCATAGTTGCCCGGCGCCATCTCCGCCTTGATGCTCTCGAGGAAATCTGCGCTCAAGTGCAGGTCGACGAGGTCGACCGACCCTCCGACCGTGCTCCCGGCAGCGGCGCCGACCGCCGCTCCCACCGGTCCGGCGAAGATGCCGATGAGCCCTCCGAGCAGCGCGCCCACACCAAATCCGAGCGGCCCCTGCTCATTGCTCTCCTTGATCTCGAGTACTCCGTCCAGCGCGCGCTGCACGACGGCAGTCCCCCACACAGTGATGCTGCCCTCCTCGTGCAGCTCGTGCAGGGCGCGAAGGCCCTCGTACGCCTTCTTCTCCTCCGGGAATACGACGACGACGAACTTGTCCATGTATGCCTCCTTTCGAAATCCATCTCCGCAAGGACCGTGCCTGCGCCCTGTCGAGGGGAAGACCTGAGGAGAGCACGGAGCATTGTCGCGATTCGTGACAGGTGTCCGATACGAGAACAGTTGGGGCGCGTCTCGCGACGGCGTTGCGCGCACCTCGCGCGCGCCATCAGCAACGAGCGACGCGGCGAACACTCTGCGCAATGACGTTGGCGCGTCGAGTGCATCGGGACCGTTCAGAAAGGAGCTGCTGATGGACAAAGTAATCGTGGCGTTGTTCGACGAGGAATCGAAAGCCTACCAAGGTGCCCGTGCGCTCGCCGGCCTCGACGAGGAGGGCAGCATCGCCCTGTTCTCGGCGGCCGTCATCGCCAAGGATGCCGACGGGAAGGTCATCGTGAAGCAAGGCGCGGACAGCGGGCCGCTGGGCACGACGGTAGGGGCGCTGACCGGAAGCCTGGCCGGTGTTTTTGGCGGCACTCTCGGTGTCGTCGTCGGGGCGGCTGCCGGCACCCTCGCAGGCATGTCGTACGACCTGGCGAAGATCGGAGTGGGAAGCGATTTCGTCGCCGAAATCGGCGACGAGCTGCAGCCGGGCAAGTTTGCCGTGATCGCGGAAGTCGAGGAGGACTGGATCGTTCCCGTCGATTCCTCCCTGGAGAAAGCGGGCGCGACGAAGGTCCTGCGGCGCCCTCGCGAGAACGTGATCGACCATGAGATCGAACGGAATGTCGCGGCGGCCCGCGCCGAGATGGCGGAGATGAAAGCGGAGCAGAAACGCGCCTCGCAGGAGAACAAGGCGAAGCTGCAGGCCCGGATCGAAGCGGTGAAGACCAGGCTTCACGGCTTGCAGGAGCAGGCGAAGGCGAACGTCGACGAAACCGCCGAGGAAACCAAGGCGCGGGTGAAGCGGTTGGAAACGAAACTCGGCGCAGCCCGGCAGGACGCGCGCACGCGGATCGATACGCACATCGCCGACTTCCGCGCTCGCCAGCAGCGCCGCAGCGAGAAGCTCCGGCAGGCATGGGACCTCGCAAAAGACGCGATGAAGGAGTGAACGTCATGAACAAGGAATCGACATTCCAGGAAATGGACTTGCTGCCGCACCCCGGCCGGTTCGCCGCGTTGGGCATCGCCATGATCGCGCTCGGCGCGATCTCGATGATCTATTCGGGCATGAGCACGCTCGCATCCGTGATCGTCTACGGCTGGTTGCTCATTTTCGCAGGCGTCTTCGAAATCGGCGTTGCATTCTGGGCGCCTCGCGCGGGCCGTCTGTTTCTCCACCTGCTCAGCGGGACGCTGAGCGCCATCGTCGGCATCTTCCTGATCGCCCGCCCGACTGTCGGGGCGGAGGCGTTGACCCTCGTGCTCGCCGTCATGTTCCTGGCGAGCGGCGCGTACCGGGTCGGCGCCGCGTTCGCGATCCGCTTCCCGTATTGGGGCTGGGCCGTGCTGAGCGGCATCGTGACGGCGGCACTCGGGCTGCTGATCTGGGCGCAATGGCCGACAGCTTCGATGTGGATCATTGGCACCTTCGTCGGGATCGACTTGGTATTCCGCGGCTGGGCGTGGGTGATGCTCGCCATCGCCGTCTCCAAGGCGCGCCACGACATCGGAGGGACGGCTCACGCGGTATAGCCGCAACGCCGACTGTCGTTTCCCGAGCCCGCCGTTGCGCCAGCCGCCAACGGCGGGCTCGAGCGGCTTCGGGCGGCGCGAGTAGCTCTGTGAACATCGAGCATAGGACCTTGCGACCTCGGTCCGCGACAACGTTGCTCTTACCGCATGACTCGCCGTTGGTATGCGGCCGACCAGGCCTGCGCCGGTCAAGTCCATGCCGAACACGTCACCAAAGACGGCGCGGCAAAGTGAGGCGAGCGCCTCTCACTTCCGCGGCCGGGCCTCCCCCCGCGGCCCCGGCGTGATGTGCACGAGCAGCGCCGGCTCCACCGTTGTCAGCAGGTGCCACTCCCCTTCCTTACGATGCACGCCTGCCCGGGCCCGAGTTCGAGGGGGACGTCGGGCGCCGAGTCGCCGGGTCAACCGGAGGCGGCCCCGCACGACGTAAGGATCTCGTCGCCATCGGGGTGCATCTCGCCCCCGTGCGGGGAGTCGCCCGTGACGTGCACGATGCCGACGGTCATGCCGTCGATCCGCTCCGGCGGCCCCGGCTTGCGCGCCCGGGTAGCGACGGTACGGTCGCGGCGGATGTCCAAGACGAACCGGCTGACGTCGAGGGGCCCGATCGCGCTCATGGGTGGCTCGGGCTCTTCGTCGAGGTATCACTGGACCATCGGAGTCAAGTCGTCCACCATCAGGGCGTCAACTCCTCAGCCCGCGTGCTGCAGACGCCGCCGATACTGGCCGGGCGGCACGCCAAACCAGCGTTTGCAGGCGCGGAAGAAGCTGCTCTGGTCGGCGAAGCCGAGCAGATAGGCTGCCTCTCCGAGCGAGAGCTTGAGCCGACTCAGGTACTGCTCGGCCAGCTCGCGGCGCGTCTCGTCGATGACGACGGCGAAGGACGATCGCTCCTCCTCCAGCCGCCGCTGCAGCGTCCGCTCGCTCATGCCCAGCTGGCGCGCGATCTGATCGCGCCGCGGCTCGCCGTCGGGAAGGCGGCGCACGATCAGCTCGCGCACGCGGTAGCTCGTCTGGTCGCGATCGAAGTGCTCGAGGTACTCGCCGGCGAATCGCTCGTGCAGATCGGCGAGCGCCGGGTTGGACGTCGGCAGCGGCTCGCCGACGTCCTCGCTCGAAAACGCGAGGCTGGCGACCGCCGCGTCGAAACCCACCGGGCAGCAGAACGCGTCCCGGTAGGGGGTCACGTCCTTTGGCGCGGGATACGGAATCGCGACCGAGCGCGGGTTCACGTCGCGGCCGGCGATCCACCGGCAGAAGTTCACCAGCGTCACCAGGATGTACTCCATCCGCTGCCTCGGCACTTCCCTGCGGCCGCCGCTCATCTCGAACGTGAGGCGATAGACGCCGCCGCCTTCGCTCCGCGTCAGCGTCAGGGCGTCGCTCAGGATGCGCAGGTAGCGCGAGAGCCGCTCGAGGGCGTCGCGCAGGTTCGCGCAGGACATCATCGTGTAACCCACCACGTCGAAGCTCTTGGGCCTCGGCCGATGGTGCTGCGCAAGCGAGATCGCGGGATTGCCCGAGCGCTGCACGGCAATCTCCCAGAGCAGGCATAGCTTTTCGGTCCCGACGCGGGCGCCGGGCGCCTCGAGCGCCTTCACGTCGATGCCTGCCTCGGCGAGCATGGCGGCCGCGTCCAGTCCTTCGGACGCGAAGAGCTCCGCCATCCCGCGCACCCAGGATGCGGACGTGCTCTGACCGGCCATACGGAGCTCCGTTGGCTTGCCGGGCCAGTCGATTGGCCGGCCCGGTCAATGACCTGCCCCGCTCGAGAATCTACTCTGTGCACTGTAGCAGAGACCCCGAGGAGGGCGCGAGATGGCCTGGAAAAGCTGGCTCAAGACATGTGGAGAACACGCCATTCCGGCCGAGATCGATCCCGACGAGCATCGGTCCGTGGTCGAGATGCTGGAGGTCGCCGCGAAGCTTCATGCGGACCGGCCGGCGTTCCGCTGTTTCGGACAGGTCCTGACGTTCGGCGACGTCGACCGGCTGTCGCGCGATTTCGCCGCGTATCTACAGACCGCCCTGGCGGTGAAGAAGGGCGACCGCGTCGCGATCATGCTGCCCAACTTCCCGGCGTTCCCGATCGCGTCGCTCGGCATCCTGCGCTGCGGCGCCGTGCAGGTGAACGTGAACCCGCTCTACACGCCGCGCGAGCTGGAGCACCAGCTCCAGGATGCGGGCGCGCAGATCGTCGTCATCTTCGCAGGCGCGACACCGACGCTCGCGGGCATCGTCGAGAAGACTCCGGTCGATTGGGTGATCACCGTCAATCCCGGCGACGGCACGGGCGCGAGCGTGCCTGGCCCTGCCGTCGACCCGCGACTCGAGAACGCGATCGGCATGGCCGAGGCGCTGGCAAGGGGCGCCGCGATGCCGTTCACGCCCGTCGAGCTGGGCGGCGACGATCTCCTCTTCCTGCAGTACACCGGCGGCACGACCGGCATCTCCAAGGGCGCGGCGCTCTCACACCGCAACCTCGTCGCCAACACCGCGCAGTTCAAGGCGTTCATGCCCGGGCTGACCCAGGCCGGCGAGCACGTGGTCGTGACCGCGCTGCCGCTGTACCACGTGTTCGCGCTGATGGTGAACTTCATCAGCTACTTTTCCCTCGGCGCCGAGAACTGGCTGGTGCCGAACCCGCGCGACATGGACTCGTTCGTCGAGGTGCTGAAGGCGGCGCGGCCCACCGTGCTCACCGGCGTGAACACGCTGTTCGACGGTCTCGCGCGGCATCCGCGGATCCGCGAGGTGGACTTCTCGCGGCTGCGCGGTGCCATCGGCGGAGGAGCGGCGGTCATCCGCGCGACCTCCGACCGCTGGAAGGCAATCACCGGCAAGCACGTCCTCGAGGGCTACGGTTTGTCCGAGACCTCGCCGGTCCTGACGCTCAATCCCGACCAGGGCGAGTTCTCCGGCACCGTCGGCCTGCCGCTGCCCTCGACCGACATCAAGCTCCTCGACGCAAACGACGCCGAAGTCGCCCTCGGCCAGGCCGGCGAGATCTGCGCCAAGGGCCCGCAGGTGATGAAGGGCTACTGGCAGAAGCCTGACGCCAATCGCGCCGCGTTCACCAGCGACGGGTACTTCCGTACCGGCGACATCGGCATCTTCGACGAGAGCGGCCGGATCCGGATCGTCGACCGCAAGAAGGACATGATCATCGTCTCTGGATTCAACGTCTACCCGAACGAAGTCGAAGCCGTGGCGGCTGCGTGCGCCGGCGTCGCCGAGTGCGCCTGCGTCGGAGCGCCGGACGAGAGGACCGGCGAGCAGGTGAAGCTCTTCGTCGTCCGGTTGCCGGGCGCGGCGCTTGCGGACAGCGACGTCGTCGCGCACTGCCGCCGCGAGCTGGCGGCGTACAAGGTGCCGCGGCAGGTGGTGTTCCTCGACGCGCTGCCCAAATCGCCGGTCGGCAAGATCCTCCGCCGCGACCTGAGGACGCGGTGAGCGGCGCCTTCGACGTCTCGATGGTCCGTGCCGGGAGCCAGCTCCTGCGCGTCGGACGCCACCCCGGCAGCGTGAAAGGGCCGCCGCTCCTGATGTTCAACGGCATCGGCGGCAACATCGAGCTGTTCGAGCCCTTCGCGCGTCTGCTGGCGCGCGAGAGCATCATCTTCGACGTCCCCGGAGTGGGCCACTCGCCGCAGCCTCGCTGTCCGTACCGGCTGCGGACCATCGCCGGCCTTGCCGCGCAGGTGCTGGACCACTTCGGCCACCGGCAGTGCGACGTGCTGGGCGTGTCCTGGGGCGGCGCGCCGGCCCAGGAATTCGCGCGCGTCCACGGCGAGCGCTGCCGGCGGCTGATCCTGTGCGCCACCGCGACCGGCTCGATCATGCTGCCGGCGCGGCCGGCCGTGCTCCTCAAGATGGCGACCCCCCGCCGGTACGTCAGCCGCGACTACATCGTGAGCGTCGCCGGCGACATCTACGGCGGCGAGTTCCGGCGCAACCCGGCCCTCGCCGAAGACCTGTTCAAGCACATCCGCTGGCAGTCGTGGCGCGGCTACTACCTGCAGCTCACGGCGGCTGCCGGCTGGACCAGCATCCACTGGCTGCACCGGCTGAAGCAGCCGGTGCTGCTGATGGCGGGCGCGGACGACCCGATCGTGCCGCTGCGAAACGCGAAGCTGATGCGGCGCTTGATCCGGAACGCCGAGCTCGTGGTCCTCGACGACGGACACCTCTTTCTCCTCACCCGCGCCCAGCAATCGGTGCGCGCCATCGACCAGTTTCTCGCCCGGGAGTGAAAATCATGGGTGCAATCGCAGAACGACGGAGCGGCGAAGTGCAGACGGCAAGCGATCTCACCGACCTCATCGCCGAGGCGGTCGAGAGCACGATGGCGTTCAATCCGCTGGTTGGCATCCGCGGCCGCGACGTCGCCAGGTCGGCGCTCGCGCTGCTGTCGGCGGCGGCGCGGACCCCGAAGGAAGCGAGGACGTTCCTGCGCGACTATTTGAAAGACCTGCGCGACGTCCTCGCTGGTACGCGGGACGTCATGCCCGACGCGAAAGACCGCCGCTTCGCCGATCCGGCCTGGAAGAGCAACTTCCTCCTGAGGCGCCTGATGCAGGTCCACGGCGTGACGCAGAAGGACCTCGATCGGCTGATCGATCGCTCCGCGCTCGATCCGCTGGGCAAGGCGCGCGCGCACTTCTTCGTCTCGTTGCTCGCGGATGCGCTCGCGCCCAGCAACTGGCCGCTGCTCAATCCTCTGGCGCTGCGCAAGATCGTCGACACGGGCGGCGCCAACTTCGTCGAGGGCGCGCGCAACCTGATCCACGACGTCCGCCACAACCACCTGCTTCCGTCGCAGGTCGACAAGGCGCCGTTCAAGATCGGCGTGAACATCGCGGCGACGCCCGGCCAGGTCGTCCACCGCAGCGAGATGTTCGAGCTGATCCAGTACGCGCCGTCGGGGCCCCAGGTCCATCGCCGGCCTCTGGTGATGTCGCCGCCGCAGGTGAACAAATTCTATGCGGTGGACCTCACCCCGGAGAAGAGCCTGATCAAGTGGGCGGTCGATTCCGGCGTGCAGATGTTCGTCGTCTCCTGGCGCAACCCGACCCCCGAGCACGCCCACTGGGGCCTCGAGCACTACGTGAAGGCGCTCGACGAAGCGGTCGACGTCGCGCGAGAGATTACCGGCAGCCCCGACGTCAACATGTGGGGCAGCTGCTCGGGCGGCATGACCCTCGCCGGCTACCTCGGGTGGCTCGCGGCGAAGGGCGAGCGCAAGGTGATCAACTCGTCCTGGGCGGTCTGCGTCCTCGACACCGAGGCGGCAACGAGCGACACCGTGCTCGGCCTCTTCACCACGCCGGCGACGATTCGCGCCGCGAAGGCCCGCTCGAGGCGGCTGGGGATGGTCGAGGGGCCCGACATGGCGCGGATGTTCGCCTGGCTGCGCGCGAACGACCTGATCTGGAACTACTGGGTGAACAACTACCTCCTCGGCAACAAGCCGCCGGCGTTCGACATCCTTTACTGGAACAACGACAGCACGCGCCTGCCGGGCCAGTTCCACTGCGACCTGCTCGATCTGTTCGAGTCGAATCCGTTCGCCAACCCGGGCGCGATGGAGGTCGGTGGCCTGCCGATCGATCTGAGGAAGGTGCAGGTGGGCGCCTACGTCATCGGCGGCATCACCGACCACATCACGCCGTGGCGCGCATGCTATGGGACGGCGCAGTTGCTCGGGCCCGACACGACGTTCGTGCTCGCCAATGCCGGGCACCTGCAGTCCCTGATCAACCCGCCGGGATCGCCGAAGTCGTTCTACTTCGCTGCGCCGGCCGACGCGGTCAATCCCGACGAGTGGGCCGAAGCGGTGAAAGGAAGGCGCGCCGAGGGAAGCTGGTGGCCGCACTGGCGCCAGTGGATCAAGGAGCGCTCCGGCGAGCTGATCGACGCTCCGCAAAACGCCGGCTCCGCCGCCCATCCATCGATCTGCCCTGCCCCGGGAACGTACGTTCACCAGTCCTGAAAAGAAAGGCCGCCATGACGAACCCGATCGCGATCAACCGCTACAAGGCCGACCTCCGCGAGATCGATTTCCTCCTCTTCGAACAATTCGACGTCGGCGCAACCTTGGGCAAGCCGCCGTTCGAGGCCTGGGGCCCGGACGAAGTCCGCTCGACGTTGACCGGCTGCTATCGCTGGGTCCGCGAGGTGATCGGCCCGCTCAACGCCGTCGGCGACCGCCAGGGATGCCGTCTCGAGAACGGCGCGGTGAAGACTGCCGACGGGTTCAACGAGGCGTGGAAGAGCCTTTACGAATCGGGCTGGAAGTCGATCGGCGTCAGCCCGGATCTCGGCGGCGCCGGAGCGCCGCGCACGGTGCAGCTCATGGTCGAGGAGCTGCTCTCCGGCGCCAACGTCGCGTTCGGCATGTACGCGCTCCTGACGTACAGCGCGGCCGAGCTGATCGAGGCGTTCGGCACCCCCGGGCAGAAGGCGCTCTATTGCGAGAGGATGTACGGCGGCGAGTGGGCCGGCACGATGTGCCTCACCGAGCCGCAGGCAGGCAGCGACGTGGGGATGGCGCGCACGCGCGCGGAGCGCAACCCGGACGGGACGTACCGGATCAGCGGCACCAAGATCTTCATCTCCGGCGGCGACCAGGACCTGACCGAGAACATCGTCCACCTGGTCCTGGCCCGCGTGGACGGCGCGCCGGCCGGCACGAAGGGCCTGACGCTCTTCATCGTGCCCAAGCTGCGCGTCGACGCGGACGGCAGCGCGCTTTCGAGCAACGACGTGTCGGTGGGAGCGATCGAGCACAAGATGGGGATCAGCGGCTCCTCCACCTGCGTCCTGAACTTCGGGGAGAACGGCGCCTGCATCGGCGTGCCGGTCGGTGGCGAGAGCAAGCTGAACCAGGGCATGTCGCAGATGTTCCGGATGATGAACGGCGCGCGCATCGCCGTGGGCCTGCAGGGGCTCGCCGTCGCTTCGACCGCGTACCTGAACGCGCTGGAGTACGCGCGGGAGCGCAAGCAGGGCTCTTCGGTGAAGAACTGGAAGGACGCCAACGCGCCGCGGGCGGCGATCATCGAGCATCCCGACGTGCGGCGGATGCTGATCGACATGAAGGCCCGCGTCGAAGGAATTCGCGCGCTGGCCATCAAGCTCGCGCACCACCAGGACCAGGCTGCGCTGCTCGCGGGCAAGGACGATGAAGCGGCGGCGTTCCACGCCGGTCAGGTGGATCTCCTCGTTCCGCTGGTGAAGGCCTACGCCACCGACCAGGGCTTCCGCATCTGCGAGACGGCGATCCAGACCTGCGGCGGCGCGGGATACACGCGCGACCATCCGGTCGAGCAGTACTGCCGCGATTCGAAGGTGTTCTCCATCTACGAGGGGACCAACCACATCCAGGCGCTCGACCTGGTGGGCCGCAAGCTCACGCAGTCGGGCGGGGCGAACTTCCGCGCCTTCATGGCCGGCCCGGCGCGGTTCGTCGAGGCGCATCGCACGTCCGACGTGGAGCGCCTGGCGGGCGCGGTGCGGGCCCTCTCGGGCGCTGCGGCAAAGCTCTCGACCTGGCTGCAGGCGGGGGAGATGGCGTCGATCGGCCTCGTGGCCAACCGCTTCCTCGAGATGATGAGCGAGGTCGCGGTGGGCTGGCTGCTCCTCGAAGGCGCGGCGATCGCGCAGGAGAAGGCGCGCAGCCTGCCGCCCGGGCATCCCGATGTGGCGTTTTATGCGGGCAAGGTCCACGCCGCTTCCTACTACGCGCGCGAAGTGCTTCCCGGAGTCGCGCACAAGGCGGCCCGGATCGAAGAGGTCGATCGATCCGCGCTGGAGATCCCGGACACGGGCTTCGCTTCCGTCTAGGGACGGCGGCCGAGAGCCGACCGGGCCATTTCGGGTAGCTCGTGCGCGAGGACGGCGGCGATGCGGCGCGGGTCCGCCTGCAGCGCCCGCAGGCAGATCTCCGCCACCTGATCGCCGTACCCGGCAGGCACGTGGCCCTCACCGATGCGGCGGAGCGCCTCGCGGATGCCGCCGAACAGCACGCCATAGGCCGCTTCGCGGCCGGGAACGCGGAAGTGGCCCTGGCGGATGGCGGCGTCGAAGTCGCGCACCGGCAGATCGAGGCCGCCCACGTTCCACACCCGCGCCACGAACCGGCACCAGACCGGGTCACGCTGCGCCCGCTTGAAGAACAGGCGGATCCCGATCCCGAGCCGCATCACCGCATCGTCGATGCCGGCCATCGCCGTCTCGATGGCGGTGACCATCTCCCGCGTCGTCCACTCCGAAGTCCCCGAGGACGACTACGTCCACGCCGCGTTCGAGTCGACCGACGTCGAGGCGCTCGGCGCAGGCGCCGAGTGGCTGCAGACGCGCGGCTGGGTCAAGTCATGGGGCATCGGCCGCCACGTGCGCCGCAGCGACGACGATCGAGTGGTGATCGGAAGGCGCGGCGCCGCGGTCGAACCGCATGAACGCGACCGCCGGCTCGCGCAGCTCGGGAAGCACTTCCACGTCGCTGGCGATCATGCCCAGCGTCTTCATGTACCAGCTCGCGTTGCGCCGGAGCTCCTGGCGGCCGAGCACGACGTGGCCGAGCCGGCGGACCCACGCCGGCCCGAGCTCCGCGGGCCGCGGCTGGTTGATGCGGACCGGCTTGTCGTACGTGTTCACCGGCATCGGAGGAGGCGGCTCGCGCACCGGCGCCGACTGGAAGCCGTGCACCACTTCGACGAGCAGGCCGGCCGGATCGCGCAGGCGCACGACGTGGCCGCCGCCTGGCTCTCCGCGCTCCTCGACCTGTCCGCCGACGCCACGCAACTCCTGTTCGCTCCCCGCCTCGACGGCGAGGCCGAGGAACTCGTCGTGCGGTCCCGACTGCACGATCAGGCAGACGGGTCCGCCGCCGGCCGCGCGCAACCGCGAGTGGTAAGCGAACGCTATCGCTAGCTCTCAGCGAACCGTTTTTCGTGCGCCCGCGCGCAGCGGCGTTCTGCGGGCCAAGCTGCGCGGCTGACGAATTGCACGCCCTGCTGGGCATGAAGCTGTTCTTGTTCCTCGCATTGGCGTGCGCGTGCGGCGACTCGCCGCAGGAGCTGACGGCATACTTCGACATGCTGCCGCGAGCGCCGACACCAGCGACCGACCCCCGGCCACGGCGGCGCCGGTGTAAAAGGTCGTTCACTACAACGGGTGCCTTCGGACCGTCCCAGGGGGAGATGATGTCGACGTATCTGAGTTCAGCCGAGGTGATCGAGCTCACGAACCTCCTGAAGCTCATTCGTGAGTTGCAGGGGTCGTCGGAATTCGGGGTGACTGTGCCGACCGAAGCGATCCATCTGCTCAGGCAGCAGGCGGAGAAGTTCCTCGGAAAGCTTGAGTTGCCCAGCAGCGAGCCGCGACACAAGTGAGAGCGGACGACACATTCAGTCGAGCCCCATCGCAGGCGCGCGTCCGTCTTGAGCTACAGAGACGGGCGGGGTGATCGGCGATGCCGCATCGACCGCGAGCCGCGACGTACTTCTTGAACGCATTCGCCGCACCACTGCCGCGCGATTGCCGTGGCTTGCGCTACGATGCCCGCGAATGAGCAAGCCGGATCGATGACCGGGCGTTGCTTTCCGGCGAGTTGAGTGATGAGAGCTGGAGACGAAGGAGCCAGAGAGGAAGCGTGCGAGCCTGCGGCTGCCCACCCGTCAAAGGACCGGGGACAACAGCCGCGCGAACTGTACCGCCAGCTTGAAGGGCGCTGAGCGCCCCGCGATCTCCGAAATGAGCAGCGGGCGGCACCGCGCGAAATCCGCCTCGAGCATCCTCGCAATCTCTGCGGCGAACGCCGCATCAGCGAAGAGGAGCGTGATTTCGAAGTTGAGCCGGAGCGAGCGCATGTCGAGGTTCGCGGTTCCCACCGACGCGAGCTCGTCGTCGATGAGCAGGACCTTCTGGTGGAGAAAGCCGCCCTGGTAGCGGTACATCTTCACCCCCCAGGGCAAAGTGTCCTTGAGGTAGGAGAACGAGGCCAGCCAGGACAGCCAGTGGTCCGGCTTCGAGGGCAGCATGACCCGCACGTCGACGCCCCGCAGGACGGCGAGTTGCAGCGCGGAAAGGATCGCCTCGTCGGGAACGAAGTAGGGACTCGTGATCCAGAGCCGGCGCTTCGCCGACTGGATGGCGTGGACGAAGAAGAGCGCGCAGGTGTCGAGCCTGTCGACCGGACCGCTGGGCATCACCAGGACCGCCTTGCCGCCGTCCTTCTCCGGCTCGATGGACCAATCGAGCTGCGGCACCTCCGCGGTGGACCAATGCCAGTCGTCGACGAACGAGAGCTGGACGGCCTTCACCGCCGGCCCCGAGATGGCGACGTGCGTGTCGCGCCATGCGCCGAACCGCTTGCTGCGGCCGAGGTACTCGTCGCCGACGTTCAGGCCCCCGACGTAAGCGTCGCGTCCGTCGACGACGACGATCTTGCGATGGTTGCGGAAGTTGACCTGGAAGCGATTTCGGAGATCGCGGCTGGTGAGGAACGGGCGCGCCTCGACCCCGGCGCGGCGCAGCTCGCGCAGGTATCCCCTCGACAGCGTACGCGAGCCGATTTCGTCGTAGAGGAAATAGACCCGCACGCCCTGGCGCGCCTTGGCGATGAGTCTCGCCCGGAACTCCCCTCCGATCTGGTCGTCGTGAACGATGAAGAACTGCGCCAGCACGTAGTCTTTCGCTCCGTCGATTCCTGCGAAGATGGCGTCGAAGACCGCCTTGCCGTCGACGAGCAGACGGGCGGTGTTGCCGGCTGCGAAAGGCATGTGCGCAAGGCGGTTGAAGACGCCATAGACGGCTGTGTCTCCCGTGGGAAGCAACGCGACATCGAGCGACGCCAGGGCGAGCGACTCGCGGAGATTCGCAATCCGCTTTCCTTCCTCGCGGCGGGCAGTGACATAGCCCATGAACCGGTCGCGGCCGAAGACCCAGTAGAGGGGCAGCGCGACGTAGGGAACGACGATCAGCGCGCCAGCCCAGGCGATCGCGCCCTGGCTGGTTCGCGTCTTCATGACCGCGTGGACGGCGGTGACGATGCCGAGCCCGTGGAGAACGGGCACCAGGATCGCGAGCAGGTGGTGGAAGTCCCGGCCGATCATCGTCCCTCTCCTCGCCCCGGCACCGCATCATCTTGCCAAGAACTACGTTCGCGAGGTGCGGCCGCCTCGCGATGACGCGCTCGTGATGAAGAGTCGTTACATAACCCATCGCGTCCACACCGGTCGCCTGCCCAGAAACGAGAAGACGCGCATGCTGTCCTCCGACCAGCTCAGATCCCTTCGTGCCGAGCTCGACGCCGTCCGCGCCGAGTACATGGCAAAGATCGGCGATCGCGACGCCGAGTACATCCGGAGCGTGCAAACATTCGCTCACATGTCACACGTCGCCGGTCGCCTCCTCATCCACTTCAGCCTCGAGCCGGTCAGCTGGAGCGCGGGAGTGCTGGCGCTCGCCGCCTACAAGGTGCTCGACAACATGGAGATCGGCCACAACGTGCTGCACGGCCAGTACGACTTCATGCATGATCCGACGCTCAGCTCCGCGACGTACGAATGGGAGATGGTCGGCACGGCGAAGAGCTGGAAGAAGG
>Ga0335085_10008998_pt1 | contig 15138 bp, 11 predicted proteins | sample Lox_Sample_45_FD_206712 | JGI IMG/M metagenome (GOLD analysis project Ga0335085, IMG submission 206712) | Soil microbial communities from Loxahatchee National Wildlife Refuge, Florida, United States - Lox_Sample_4.5 | ecosystem: Environmental > Terrestrial > Soil > Wetlands | place: USA... | reverse complement strand
GCGGCCGAGTCGAACGCCTTGCCGACCTCCCAGGGCCGCCCCAGCTTCTTGGCCTCGCCCTGCAGGTCGCGGCGGGTCATGTCGAGGCCGACGGCGTAGCCGTAGACGCAGTCGAGGGCGCGCGCGGCCGGGATGTCGCTACCGCCCTGGCCAAGCGCCACCACCATCTCCAGCTCGTGATGGACGTCGGCCGACTTCGGGGGATAGGGGAAGTCGCCGCCGCCGGGAATCAGCGAATCCGGATTCTTCTGGAAGAAGAAGGGCAGCTCGCGCGTGGGGTCGTGGCCCATCTCGCGGGCGTGCTCGGCATAATTCCGGCCGACGCAATAGATGCGGTGCACGGGAAACAGCTTGTCCATACCCCGGATGGGCAGCGCCGGAACGGGCGCGGGCTCGAACAGGAATTTGCGATCGCTCACTGCAGCGCTCCTCTGATGCCCTATTCCGCCGCGGCCTTCCGCTCTTCCGCGCGCCCGTAGCCGCCGCCGCCGGGCGTCTCGATCACGAAGACATCGCCCGCGCTCATCTCGATCTTGCCGGTGCCGCCGAGCGGCACGGTCGACCCGTCGGTGCGGATCACATAGTTGCGGCCGACGGATCCGGGCGCGCCGCCGGCCATGCCGTAGGGCGGCACGCGGCGGCGGCCGGAAAGGATGGCGGCGGTCATGGCCTGGCGAAATTTGATCCGGCGCACGACGCCGTCGCCGCCGCGGTGGCGGCCGGCGCCGCCGCTGCCGCGCCGGATGGCGAAGCTCTCGACCAGCACGGGATAGCGCCATTCCAGCACCTCCGGATCGGTGAGGCGGGAATTCGTCATGTGCGTGTGGACGGCGTCGGTGCCGTCGAAGTCCGGCCCGGCGCCGGAGCCGCCGCAGATCGTCTCGTAGTATTGGTAGCGCTCGTTGCCGAAGGTGAAGTTGTTCATCGTGCCCTGGGCGGCGCCCATGAGGCCGAGGGCGCCGTAGAGCGTGTCGGTGATGACCTGCGAGGTCTCGACGTTGCCGGCGACCACGGCGGCGGGATAGCGCGGCTTCAACATGCAACCGGCGGGGATGATGACGTCGAGGGGCTTCAGGCAGCCTTCGTTCATGGGGATCTCGTCGTCCACCAGCGTGCGGAAGACGTAGAGCACGGCCGCCTTGCACACCGCCGACGGCGCGTTGAAGTTGCTGTGCTGCTGCGGCGAGGTGCCCGTGAAGTCGACGACAGCGCTGCGCGCCGCGTAATCGATATCGATGCGTACCTTGATGACCGCGCCATCGTCCATCTCGTAGGCAAAGCGGCCGGGCTTGAGCACGCCGAGCACGCGGCGCACCTGCTCCTCGGCATTGTCCTGCACGTGTCGCATGTAGGCGTTGACGACGGCGAGGCCGAAATGCCCGACCATGCGCCGCAGCTCCTGCGCGCCCTTCTCGTTGGCGGCGATCTGGGCCTGCAGGTCGGCGATGTTCTGGTCGGGGTTGCGCGCCGGGTATTTGCCGCTGCCCAGCAGGGCCCGCAGCTCGACCTCGCGAAAGCGGCCGCGCTCGACCAGCTGGAAATCGTCGATCAGCACGCCCTCCTCCTCGATGGTCGTGCTGTCCGGCGGCATGGAGCCGGGCGTGACGCCGCCGATGTCGGCATGATGGCCGCGGCTGGCGACCCAGAAGAGAATCTCTTGCCCCGCTTCCGCGAACACCGGCGTGATCACCGTGACGTCGGGGATGTGGGTGCCGCCGTTGTAGGGGGCGTTGAGGACGAAGACGTCGCCGGGCGCCATCCTGCCCGCGCGCTGGCGGATGATGGTCTGCACGCTCTCGCCCATGGAACCGAGATGCACGGGCATGTGCGGCGCGTTGGCGATGAGCTGGCCGTCGCTATCGAAGACGGCGCAGGAAAAATCGAGCCGCTCCTTGATGTTCACGGAGTGGCTGGTCTTCTCCAGCGTCGAGCCCATCTGCTCGGCGATCGACATGAAGAGGTTGTTGAAGATCTCCAGCATCACCGGGTCGACCTTGGTGCCGACGGCCTGCCCGCGCTCGGCCGGGACCGCGCGCGTCAGCACGATATGGCCGTGCCCTGTGAAGTCCGCGCGCCAGCCGGGCTCGATGACGTTGGTCGAGTTTTTCTCGATGATGATGGCCGGCCCGTCGATGCGGTCGCCGGGCGCCAGCTCGGCGCGGTCGTAGAGCGGCGTGTCGCGCCAGGCACCGCCGGCCCACATGCGCACGGTCGTGCGCGGCGCCAGCGGCGCTTTGCGGTCGCTGCCTGCGAAGAACGAGTCCTGGACCGTCTCGGTCTTGCCGATCACCTCCGCCGAGACAGCTTCGACGATCTGCGCCTTCTCCGGCACAATGAAGCCGTAGCGCTGGCGGTGCGCGGCCTCGAAGGCGGCAACGATCTCAACGTGGCTGCCGAAATTGACGATCAGCGGCGCGTCCGTGCCCTCGTAGCGTAGATGCACGCGGCGCACGATCCGCATCTGCGCTTCTGCAATGCCTTGCCGGCGCATCTCGGCGCGGCCATCGACCTCGAGTACCGCCAACCGTCGCTCGAGGTCGCCGAGCAGCGCCGGCTCGAGCCTGGCTTCCACCGCCTGCTCGCGCATCACCCGCAGGTCGGCGAGGCCCATGCCGTAGGCTGAGAGCACGCCCGCGAGCGGATGCAGGAACACGCTGGTCATGCCGAGCTGGTCGGCCACGGCGCAGGCATGCTGGCCGCCGGCGCCGCCGAAGCAGCAGAGCGTATATTCCGTGACGTCGTAGCCGCGCTGGATCGAGATTTCCTTGATGGCGTTCGCCATATTGGCGACGGCGATGGTGAGGAACCCCTCGGCCACCTGCTCGGGCGCGCGCCGGTTGCCGGTGGCGCGGGCGATCTGCTCCGCCAGCGCCGCGAACTTCGTCTCGACAACGGCTCGGTCGAGCGGCTGGTCGCCGTTCGGCCCGAACACGCGCGGGAAGAACGCCGGCTGCACGCGGCCGAGCATCACGTTGGCATCAGTCACGGCCAAAGGCCCGCCGCGGCGGTAGCAGGCCGGACCGGGGTTGGCACCGGCCGACTCCGGCCCCACGCGATAGCGCGACCCGTCGAAGAACAGAATAGAGCCGCCGCCGGCGGCGACGGTGTGGATCTGCATCATCGGCGCGCGCATGCGCACGCCCGCCACCCTGGTCTCGAACGCGCGCTCGTACTCGCCGTCATAGTGCGACACGTCGGTCGAGGTGCCGCCCATGTCGAAGCCGATGATCTTGTCGAAGCCGGCCTGCTTCGAGGTCTCGACCGCCCCGACGATGCCGCCGGCCGGGCCGGAGAGGATCGAATCCTTGCCCTGGAAGAGGCGGGCGTCGACCAGGCCGCCGTTCGACTGCATGAACATCAGGCGCGTGCCGCCGAGGTCGGCGGCGACGGCGTCGACATAGCGGCGCAGGATGGGCGAGAGATAGGCATCGACCACGGTCGTATCGCCGCGTCCCACCAGCTTCATCAGCGGGCTGACCTCGTGGCTGACGGAAACCTGCGTGAAGCCGATCTCGCGCGCCAGCTGCGCCACCGCCTTCTCGTGCGGGGTATGGCGGTACCCGTGCATGAGCACGATGGCCGCGGCTCGGATGCCGGCGTCGAAAGCCTTCTGCAGGTCGCGGCGCCCCGCCGCCAGATCGGCGGGCCTGAGCACCGCGCCTTCGGCCGTCACCCGCTCGTCGATCTCGACCACCGATTCATAGAGCAGCTCCGGCAGCACGATGCGGCGGGCGAAGATGTGCGGGCGATTCTGGTAGGCAATGCGGAGCTGGTCGGCGAAGCCCTTCGTGATCACAAGCACCGTGCGGTCGCCCTTGCGCTCCAGAAGCGCGTTGGTGGCGACGGTCGTGCCCATCTTCACGGCGGCGATCTTTTCGGCGGGAATCGGCAGGCCCGCCGGCACGCCCAGCAGCGTGCGGATGCCCTCGACCGCGGCGTCACGGTAGCGTCCCGGGTTCTCCGACAGCAGCTTGTGCGTCAGGATGGCGCCGTCCGGCGTGCGCGCCACCACGTCGGTGAAGGTGCCGCCGCGATCGATCCAGAACTGCCACTGCGCCAACGCCATCCTCCCGCTCCGATCAATAGCCCGGCGGCAGCGCTAGCTTGGCCCACCGCGTCCAAGGCCGCCCCCGCGGCATGATAACCGGCAAGGTCCGGCCCGGCGCGATCCAAAATTGCCCCGGCCACCCGTGCGGCGACAGCTTCAGGCCGTGCCGCCCTGTTGGCCGGTTTGATTCTTTCTATCCTCTTGTTTTTGCGAGGAAAGATGGGGAGGATTGGAGCGCGCGGCGGTTCGCCGCACGCATGGCGGGCATGCGTCGATCTTGCTTGATTTCTACCGCAACCGGCTTATTTTCTCGCGGTTCACCCGAGTTCTACCTACCGTATAGCGGTTGGTTTACGCTGGCCGCAGTAACTGTCGAGTATTGATGATGTCTGACGAGTCCCACAAGAAGCCCGAGTCCGACAAGATCTATGTCCGCAAGCAGCGCAAGTGCCTGCGGTGCCAGGAGACGTTCACGAGCGCCTGGCCGGGCGAGCGCGTCTGCACGCCGTGCAAGAGCAGCAGCGAGTGGCGCGACGGCATCGCCGCCTGACCACCGCCGCCGGCTGACGCCTCAGAGCCAGCCCTTGCGTCTGAAATAGATCAGCGGCACGAGCGCCGACAACACCATAAGGCCGATCGCCCACAGGTAACCGTGCGGCCAGTGCAGTTCCGGCATGAGGTCGAAGTTCATGCCGTAGACGCTCGCCACCAAGGTCGGAGGCAGGAAGACCACCGCGACGACCGAGAAAATCTTGATGATGCTGTTCTGCTCGATGTTGATCACGCCGAGCGTGGCATCGAGCTGAAAATTGATCGTATGCGATTCGAACGCGGCGTGCTCGTTCAGCGACACGATGTCGTTGCGCGCCGATTTGAGCCGCGCCTTCACATCCTTCAGGGTCTTGTCGGTGGCCGCACTCAGCGTCGCCGTCAGGAAATTGATCACCCGCGTCAGGCTCAGCAGGCTCTCGCGGATGGTCGATACGAGCTCGTCGTTGCGGCCGAGGGAGCGGATGACGCCCTGCAGGTCACGCCGTTTGCGGTGCGGCCCGAGCGTGGCCGGACCTTCGGCGAAGATGGTCTGCGAGACCTGATCGAGGTCCTGGCCGATCTTCTCGAGGATGTCGGCGATGCGGTCGATGAAGGACTCCAGGAGTCCGACCAGGGCCTCCTCGCCGGAGGTGCAGCCCTCCTGCCCGCGCAGCAGCTTCTGCGCAAAGGTGGCGACCGGGCGCGGCTCCACATAGCGCAGGGTGATCAGCGTACGTCCCGTCAGGATGAAGGTGATGCTGGCGCGCTGCGGCAGTGGCGCATCGGCATGGACGAGGATGGTCGCGGTCATGAAGCGCGCCAGGCCCTCGCTGTAGAGCCGGTCGGACGGCTCGATCTCCCGCGCCTCCTCGGGGGTCGGCAAGGTCAGGCCGTAAATAGCCTCGACCTGGCTGCGTTCCTCCGGCTTGGGCTGGATCAGGTCGAGCCAGATGGCGTCGCCCGGCAGCGGCGCCGCCTTGCTGACCTCGTTGCGCTCGATCCTGCCGCTGCGCGCTGTGTAGGCGTGAATCACCGGCGGCTCCGTCCCCGGCACGTTGCGGAATGGCGGACTCTTTGCCGGAGAACGGGGCGACGCGCAAGCGCGTGCGACGCGGGTGCGCTGGCGCGCCGCTGCCTTGCATCCTATCCTCGCCCCGACGATTCGGCCCGGCACCACGTGGGGGCGGCGGTCACGCGATGAGCATCATCGGCGCAATCCTGGGCGGAGCCGCGGGCCTGATCGCGCTCGGCGGGCCCCTGGGCGCCCTCCTCGGCGCGGCCGCCGGCCATGCGATCGGCCGGCTGAGCCGCCGCAAGGCCGCGGCCCCCGACGAGTCCGTGCCCCCGGGGCTGGAGGGCCTCGATCCGCGCGCCGCCACCAGGCAGGTCGCCTTCACCATCGCGGTCATCGCGCTCGGCGCCAAGATGGCCAAGGCCGACGGCATCGTCACGCGCGACGAGGTCGACGCCTTCAAGCAGGTCTTCCGCGTGCCCGAGGAGGAGCTGAAGAACGTCGCCCGGGTATTCGACCAGGCCCGCAAGTCGCCGCTGGGGTTCGAGGCCTACGCCGCGCAGGTCGCGCGCATGTTCCGCAGCCAGCCGGCCGTCCTCGAGGAGCTGCTCGACGGTCTGTTCCATATCGCCAAGGCCGATGGCCAGGTCGGAGAGGCGGAGCTCGACTATCTCCGGCAGGTCGCCACCCTCTTCGGCTTCGGCGAGGCCGATTTCGAGCGCATCCGCGCCGAGCACCTCGGGCCCGACAAGGCCGATCCCTACGAGATCCTGGGCGTCACCCGCCGCGCCGCGGATGCCGAGATCAAGGCCGCCTATCGCAAGCTGGTGCGCGAGCACCACCCGGACCGGCTGATCGCGAAGGGCGTGCCGAAGGAATTCATCGACGTCGCCACCGAGAAGGTGGCGACCATCAACGCCGCCTGGGACAAGATATCTAGGGAACGGGGCATCAATTGACGGCCGAGGCGGACGAGGCCCGCCCGATCGCCGCCGCGGCGCGGCCGCACATGACGCTGACCATGATCGGCGTGCTGCTCGCGGTCACGGTCGTCTGGGGCTTCAACTTCGCCGTCGTCAAGATCGGCCTCCGCATCGTGCCGCCGATCGCCTTCGTGGCCCTGCGCTTCGCCGTCGTCGGGATCATGTTGCTGCCCTGGCTGCGCTGGCCGCTGCGGCGGTTCCGCGACCTCGCCGTGCTCTCGGTGATCCTCGGCGTCGTGCATTTCAGCCTGATGTTCACGGGCATGCGCGGCCTCGACGTTCCCACGGCCTCGATCGCCATCCAGATGCAGGTGCCGTTCGCCGCCATCCTGGCGGCGATCTTCTTCGGGGAGACGCTGCACTGGCGCCGCCTCACGGGCATGGCCATCGCCTTCGCCGGCGTCGTGCTGATCGCCGGCGAGCCGCGCCTCTCCGGCAGCCTGCTGCCGCTGTTCGAGGTGATCGCGGCCGCCTGCTTCTGGGCCGGCGCCACCATCCAGATCAAGCGCATCGGCGACGACGTCGACGTGCTGGCGCTGAACGGCTGGGTGGCCCTGCTGGCGGCGCCCCAGCTGGCACTGCTGTCCTGGCTGACGGAGGACGGCCAGCTGGCGGCAATCGCGGGGGCCGACTGGCGGCTATGGCTGTCGGTCGCCTTCCAGGCCCTGCTGGTCACCATCTTCGGCTACAGCGTCTGGTACCGGCTGATGCGCCGCTTCTCGGTGAACCAGGTCATGCCGTTCACCCTGCTGGTCCCGCTCTTCGGCGTACTCTCCGGCGTGATCGTGTTCGGAGACCAATTGACCCCGTTGATGCTGATCGGTGGACTCTGCACCATCGTCGGCGTCGCCATCATCATCCTCCGGCGCCCGCGCGTCATCGCTCCCTCGACGAAGGCGGGCTTGTAGACAATGAAGATCATCCACCGCCCTTCCCCCAATCATGACGAACGGCCACAGGGCCAGCCCGTCGACATTCTTGTGCTTCACTACACGGACATGGAAAGCGCCGAGGCGGCGCTCGCCCGCATGACCGACGCCGCGGCGCGCGTCAGCGCGCACTACTGCGTCGACGAGGACGGGACGACCTATCGGCTGGTGCCGGAGCAGCGCCGCGCCTGGCACGCCGGCGTCAGCTTCTGGGCCGGCGCCGGCGACATCAACGCCCGTTCGATCGGCATCGAGCTGGTCAATCCCGGTCACAGCTGCGGCTACCGGCCGTTTCCGGAGGCGCAGATGCGGGCGCTGGAAGAGCTGGCGCGCGGCATCCTGGCGCGCCATCCCATCCCGTCCCATCGCGTGCTCGGCCATTCCGATGTGGCGCCCGCACGTAAAATCGACCCGGGCGAGCTGTTCGACTGGCGCCGCCTCGCCCAAGCCGGTATCGGCCTGTGGCCGGAGCCGCTCGCCATCCCCGATCCCGGTCCCGCCGATACGCCGCTCATGGTGTCCGATGTGCAGAGCAAGCTCGGCCGCTTCGGCTATGGCGTCGCCGTTACCGGCATTCTCGACCAGGCGACGCGCCAGGCGCTCTCGGCCTTCCAGAGGCACTTCCGCCCCAGCCGCTTCGACGGCGCGCCCGATGGCGAGACGCGGCGGTTGCTCGCGGCGGTTGTAGCGAAGATTGCGCAGGTTTGATGCGTGTTGACGCGGGGTCGCGCGAGCCCTACTTAGGACTCGCCAGACGGCCGGATGGCCGCCTTCGGCGCTTGCGCCGGGGGAGGAAAGTCCGGGCTCCACGGAAACACGGTGCCGGCTAACGGCCGGCGGGGGCGACCCCAGGGACAGTGCCACAGAAAGCAAACCGCCTGCCCGAGCGCCCGCAAGGGCGCCGGCGCGGCAAGGGTGAAAGGGTGCGGTAAGAGCGCACCGCGCTGCCGGTAACGGCAGCGGCAGGGTAAACCCCACCGGGAGCAAGACCGCATAGGGACGGCAGGGCGAGCGATCGTCCGGGCGTGTTTTCGCGCCGCCGTCCGGGTAGGTCGCGCGAGGCGTCCGGCAACGGACGTCCCAGATGAATGGCCATCCCCGCCGCGAGGCGGGACAGAACCCGGCTTACAGGCCGTCTGGCAGCCTCTGCTTCGCCTTACTCCGGCCGGCAATCGGCCATGGCCGGCCGCTACATTGGGGTCAAAGACAGTTAGAACACATCATGAACAAATAAAACCGGGCTGTGGCAAAGTCGAGGCCTTGGGTGTGAGCAGCGATCACAGCACCAAAGATGGTTAATCACTTGTTAACTCCCTGAAATTCCCAAGAATTACTATTCGACCCCATTGACGCCCATATAAACCCATGCTATCCCATCACGATGGGGTGAAAGGCCTGCTTGGCCGGCTCGGCGAATCGGAGCCGATCCGGCGGCCTCCCGCCGTGCAGCGCGGGCACATCAGGGGGAAGCGACCGGCGTCCGATGGCTCTGTTCATCGACACCTTCGTGAACAAGATCGACAGCAAGGGGCGCGTGTCGGTTCCCGCCACGTTTCGCGCCGCCCTTGGCAGCCAGAGCTTTGCCGGCATCGTTGCGCTGCCCCTGCACAAGTACCCCGCCATCCGCTGCGCCGGCATGGACTGGATGGAGCAGCTCAGCCGTCGGGTGAACCAGGCCGACCTCTTCTCGGAAGAGCAGGACGACCTGACGGCGACGATCTTCGGCGATACCAAACAGTTGCCGTTCGACGGCGAAGGCCGCGTCATGCTGCCGGCCGGGCTGGCCAGCCACGCCGGTCTCGACGGCGTGGCGGCCTTCGTCGGGGGCGGCCCGTTCTTCGAGATCTGGGAGCCGAAGGCGCTCGAAGCCCACAAGGCAGAGGCCCGCAAGCGCGCCATCGAAAAGGGCCGCACGCTGCCCCCGCGCCCGGATGAGCAGTCATGAGCGGCGCGGAGCAGATGGGCGGCGGCCATCGCCCGGTGATGCTGCGGGAAGTGCTGGAGGTGCTCAATCCGCGGAACGGCGGCATCTATGTCGACGGCACCTTCGGGGCCGGCGGCTACAGCCGCGCGCTGCTCGACGCCGCCGACTGTACGGTCTGGGGCGTCGACCGCGACCCGGACGCCATCGCCGCCGGCGCGCCGCTGGCGCAGCACTACAGGGGTCGGCTTAACCTCGTCACCGGCCGCTTCGGCGACATGGCCGCGTTGCTGAACGCGCGCGGCGTCGAGGCCGCCGACGGCGTGGCCCTCGACATCGGCGTCTCCTCGATGCAGATCGACCGGGCCGAGCGCGGCTTCTCCTTCCGCGCCGACGGCGCCCTCGACATGCGCATGGAAAAGCAGGGCGAGAGTGCCGCCGACGTGGTCAACGACCGCAGCGAGCGCGAGCTCGCCGACATCATCTACCACTACGGCGAAGAGCGGCGCGCCCGCGTCATCGCCCGCGCCATCGTGGCCGCCCGCGCTCAGGCGCCGATCACCGGCACGTTGCAGCTGGCCGGAATCGTCCGCCGCGTCTTCGGCGGCAAGTCGCCGAGCGGCATCGATCCGGCGACCCGCACCTTCCAGGCGCTGCGCATCTACGTGAACGACGAGCTGGACGAGCTCGACCGGGGGCTGGCCGGCGCCGAGACGCTGCTGCGCTCGGGCGGCCGCGTCGCAGTCGTGACCTTCCACTCGCTGGAGGATCGACGCGCGAAGCGGTTCCTGCGCCTGCGCAGCGGGCGCGCGCCGCAGCAATCGCGCCACCGCCCGGCCGGCGGGCGCGAGCCGGCGCCCTCGTTCCGCCTGCTGCCCGCCGACGGCAGCACCCCGACGGCCGAAGAGGTGCGTGCCAACCCGCGCAGCCGCTCCGCCCGCCTGCGCGCCGCCGAACGCACGGCGGCGCCGGCCTGGCCGCGCGAGCACGCAATGGAGGCCGTCCGATGATCGGCCGCGGCACCCTGCTCTGGCTGGCCCTCGCCATCGTCGCCGGCGCCGGCCTGTTCCATATCTCCTATCGCGTGCAGTCGCTCGAGCAGGAGCTGACCCAGGCGAACCGCGACATCCTGCGCGAGCAGGAGACCATCCACCTGCTCGGCGCCGAATGGAGTTACCTCAACGAGCCCACGCGCCTGGCCGAGCTGACCCGCCGCCACCTGACGCTGGCCCCGCTGTCGGCCGAGCAGATGGTGCGCATCGAAGACCTTCCGCTGCGGTTGCCGCCGCTGATCGCGGAGACGGCGCCGCTGAAGGACGACCAGGCCGGCGTCAGGCCCTCGAGCATCACGACCGAACAAGCGAGCCCGCCGGCTGCTGCGCAGCCAGCGACGAGCATCGCCGACCTCATCAAACGGACAACGCCATGACCGCGCCCTTGTCCCCATCCGCGCCGCTGTCCCCCGCGCCGCCGTTCCGGCGCGAGGAGATCGTCCAGCTGGAAGGCCACGCCAAGCGCGCGCTCGAGACCGGCCGCACGCGCCTGCTGGTGGCCGGCGCGCTGTTCGCGGTCGCCTATCTCGTCATCGCCGTGCGCCTGGCCGTCGTCACCCTGCTTTCGGACGGCGCGGAGCCGCGCCTGGCCGAGACGCCGGTCCAGCCGGTCCCGATCGAGCGCGGGGAGATCGTCGACCGCAACGGCGTCGTGCTGGCCACCAATCTCGAGACCTGGTCGCTCTACGCCAATCCGCAGCAGATCATGGACGCCGACGAGGCGGTCGCGCGCCTGACCGAGCTGTTCCCCGACGTCAGCCCGATCACCCTGCATGTGAAGCTGACGAGCGGGCGCTCGTTCGAATGGCTGAAGCGTGGCCTCACGCCCGGCCAGCGTTATGCCGTGAACCGGCTCGGCATCCCCGGCCTCTATTTCCAGGAGGAGGAGCGGCGTATCTATCCGCAGGGCCGGCTTGCCGCCCATGTCGTCGGCTTCACCGACATCGACAATCACGGCCTGGCCGGCATCGAGCAGGCGTTCGACGACGTGCTGCGCGAAGGCCACCGGCAGATCGCGCTCTCGCTCGACATCCGCATCCAGAACATCGTGCGCGAGGAGACGGCGCAGGCGATCGCCGATTTCCACGCCATCGGCGGCGCCGGCATGGTGCTGGACATCGGGACGGGCGAGATGCTCGCCATGGTCTCCCTGCCCGACTTCGACCCCAATTCTCCGGGCGAGGCGCCCGACGAGACGCGTTTCAACCGGAACACGCTCGGCGTCTACGAGATGGGCTCGACCTTCAAGCTGTTCAACACGGCGATGGCGCTCGACTCCGGCACGATCGGCTTCAATGACTCGTTCGACGCCGTCCATCCCATTCGCATCGGCCGCTTCACCATCCATGACTTCCACCCGGAGAACCGCTGGCTCACGGTCTCCGAGATCATCAAATATTCCTCCAACCTGGGCTCGGCACGCATCGCCGAGAAGGCCGGCACGGCGCTGCAGAAGGACTATATGGCGCGCTTCGGCATGCTGAAGCCGGTGCGGCTGGAGCTGCCGGAGCTCGGCCTGCCGATCTATCCCGGCGACTGGAAACCGATCAACACGCTCACCATCGCCTACGGCCACGGCATCGCGGTGACGCCGGTGCACCTTATCGTCGGCGTCGCCGGTCTGATCGACGGCGGGCTCTATCGTCCCGTCACCATCATGAAGCGCGACGCCAGCGTGCCGTTCAGCGGCCGCCGCGTCATCTCCGAGAAGACCTCGGCCCAGATCCGCCAGCTCATGCGCCTGGTCGTCGAGAGCGGCACCGGCAAGTCGGCCAACGTGCCGGGCTATCTCGTCGGCGGCAAGACCGGCACGGCTGAAAAGCAGCAGGGCCATCACTATATCGCCAATGCGCGCCTGGCCTCCTTCATCGCGGCCTTCCCGATGAACGCTCCGCGCTACGCCATCCTGATCATGGTCGACGAGCCGAAGCCGAACGCCAGTTCGCACGGCTATGCCACGGCCGGGTGGGTGGCGGCGCCGGCGGCCGGCCGCGTGATCCAGCGCATGGCCCCCCTGCTCGGCCTCGAGCCGATGCCGGACCAGGCGCCGGAGGCGGACACCGAGCGGCTCGTGCCGGTGAGCGCGACGGCGGAATAGGCGACGTGCGGCTCAGGGACCTCATCGAGGGAGCGGACATCGACGTGCAGGGACAGGCGACGCCAGGCGAGATCGACATCCGCGGCTTGACCGCCGATTCGCGGCGCGTCGAACGCGGCTGGCTGTTCGCGGCCCTGCCGGGCACGCGCGCCGACGGCCGCACCTACATCGACGATGCCCTGAAGCGCGGCGCCGCTGCCATTCTCGCGCCCGCCGACGCAGCGCTGCCGGCGCTGCCGGTGCCGGTGATCCGCGACGCCAATCCGCGCCGGCGGCTAGCGCTGATCGCAGCCCGCTTCCACGGCGCACAGCCGAGCGTCATCGCCGCCGTCACGGGCACCCAGGGCAAGACCTCGACCGTCGACTTCACCCGCCAGCTCTGGACCCATCTCGGCCTGCGCGCCGGCAGCATGGGCACGCTCGGCGTCGTTGCGACCGGCCTCGTCACCGACGGGTCCCTCACCACGCCCGATCCGGTCGAGCTGCACCGTCAGCTGGCCGAGCTGGCGCGCGGCGGCACCGATCATCTGGCCATGGAGGCCTCGAGCCACGGCCTCGACCAGTTCCGCCTCGACGGCGTGGTGGTAACAGCCGCCGCCTTCACCAATCTCGGGCGCGACCATCTCGACTATCACCCGACCATGGAGGCCTATCTGGCCGCCAAGCGCCGGCTGTTCGAGACGCTGCTGGTGCCCGGCGGGGCCGCGGTGCTGAACGCCGACGTGCCGGAGTTCGAGCCGCTGAACGCGCTCTGCAGGAAGCGCCGGCTGCGCGTGCTGGCCTACGGCCGCAAAGGCGCCGAGATCCGGCTTGAGAGCGCCACACCCGGCGCGATCGGTCAGCGCCTCGCGCTCAATCTGCTCGGACGCCGGCACGAGATCGACTTCCCGCTCGCCGGCGCCTTCCAGGCCATGAATGCCCTCGCCGCGCTCGGCCTCGTCATCGGCGGCGGCGAAGACCGCGAGGCCGCGGTCCAGGGCCTGGCCAAGCTGACGGGCGTGCGCGGCCGCCTCGAGCGCGTCGCCGTGCATCCCAACGGCGCGCCCATCTATGTCGACTACGCGCACAAGCCCGGCGCGCTCGAGACGGTGCTGCAGACCCTGCGCCCGCATGCCACCGGCAAGCTGGTGGTGGTGTTCGGCTGCGGCGGCGACCGCGACCGTGGCAAGCGCCCGCAGATGGGCGAGATCGCCGCCCGGCTCGCCGACCGCGTCATCGTCACCGACGACAATCCGCGCAGCGAGGATCCCGCCGGCATTCGCGCCGAGATCCTCGCCGCCAGCCCGAACGCCCGCGAGATCGGCGACCGCGCCGAGGCCATCAAGACAGCCATCGCCGAGCTGGCCGCCGGCGATCTGCTGGTGATCGCCGGCAAGGGCCACGAAACCTACCAGATCGTCGGCGACAGGACGCTGCCGTTCGATGATGCATCGGTCGCGCGCGCCGCTGTCGCCGATTTGGCCCAGCGGCGGCGCGGCGGAGGCTCCCGCTGATGCCGCCGACCGAAGTCACCCCGGTGCTGTGGAACGCCGACGAGGCGGCGGCTGCGACCGGCGGCCGCACGACGCGCGACTGGCGCGCCGTCGGCGTCTCCATCGACAGCCGCAGCGTGAAGCAGAACGAGCTGTTCGTCGCCCTCAAGGGTCCCAATTTCGACGGCCACGACTTCGTCGCCGGCGCGCTCAAGGCCGGCGCGGGGGCGGCGCTGGTCCATCGCATGCCCGCCGACGTCAGCGTCGATGCGCCGCTGCTGATCGTCGAGGACACCATGCGCGCGCTGGAGGCGCTCGGCCAGGCCGCGCGCCGGCGCAGCACCGCCACCTTCCTCGCCGTCACCGGAAGCGTCGGCAAGACCGGCACCAAGGAGATGCTCCGCCTCGCCCTCGGCGCCGCCGGGCCTACCTATGCCAGCACCGGCAACCTCAACAACCAGTGGGGCGTGCCGCTGTCGCTCTCGAACATGGCGCGCGACTGCGCCTATGCCGTGTTCGAGCTGGGCATGAACCACGCCGGCGAGATCGGTCCGCTGTCGCGCCAGGTGCGGCCGAAGATCGCCATCATCACGACGGTCGAGCCGGCGCATCTCGAATTCTTCCCGTCGGTCGAGGCCATCGCCGACGCCAAGGCGGAGATCTTCGAGGGCCTCGACGGCGACGGCATCGCCATCCTCAACCACGACAATCCGCACTACGAGCGGCTCGTGAAGGCGGCGGTCGCGCATGGGGTCGGCCGCGTCGTCGGCTTCGGCCGCCACGCCGACGCGCGGGCGCGCCTCCTCCAATGCACGCTCGGCGCGACGGGCAGCCAGATCCAAGCGGAGATTCTCGGCGAGGCCGTCAGCTATCGCCTGCAGATGCCGGGCCTGCACTGGGCGCTCAACAGCCTGGCGGTACTGGCGGCGGTCAAGAGCGCCGGCGTCGATCTCGCCGCGGCCGCTGCCGGGCTGGCGGAGCTGAAGCCACTGAAGGGTCGCGGCCAGCGCGTGAAGATCGCGGCCGCGCGCGGCACGTTCGAGCTGATCGACGAGAGCTACAACGCCAGTCCGGCCGCCATGCGCGCCGCCT
>Ga0335085_10008997_pt1 | contig 15141 bp, 17 predicted proteins | sample Lox_Sample_45_FD_206712 | JGI IMG/M metagenome (GOLD analysis project Ga0335085, IMG submission 206712) | Soil microbial communities from Loxahatchee National Wildlife Refuge, Florida, United States - Lox_Sample_4.5 | ecosystem: Environmental > Terrestrial > Soil > Wetlands | place: USA... | reverse complement strand
TCATCTTGTTGACCAGCACGCCGTCGGTGTCCTGGGCCAGCAGCGGGTCCCAGTCGCGGCCCCAGATGACCTTGATCACGTTCCAGCCCGCGCCGCGGAAGAACGCCTCGAGCTCCTGGATGATCTTGCCGTTGCCGCGTACCGGCCCGTCCAGCCGCTGCAGGTTGCAGTTGATCACGAACGTGAGGTTGTCGAGCTCCTCCCGCGCGGCCAGGCCGATCGCGCCGAGGGCCTCGGGCTCGTCCATCTCCCCGTCGCCGATGAACGCCCACACGTGCGATCGGCTGGTGTCGTGCAGCTCGCGGGCGAGCAGGTACCGGTTGAAGCGGGCCTGGTAGATCGCATTCAGCGGGCCGAGCCCCATGGACACGGTGGGAAACTCCCAGAAGGCCGGCATCAGCCGCGGGTGCGGGTAGGACGGCAGGCCGCCGCCCGGGTGGGACAGTTCCTGCCGGAACCCGTCCAGATGATGCTCGGCCAGCCGGCCTTCCAGGAAGGCGCGGGCGTAGATGCCGGGGGCGGCGTGCCCCTGGAAGAACACCTGGTCGCCGGACTCGCCGTTCTCCTTGCCGTGGAAGAAGTGGTTGAAGCCCACCTCGTACAGGCTCGCGGCCGACGCGTAGGTGGCGATGTGCCCGCCCACGCCCAGGCCGGGCCGGTTCGCGCGGGAGACCATGATCGCCGCGTTCCAGCGGATGTAGGCGCGGATCCGCCGCTCGATGTACTCATCGCCCGGGAACCACGGCTCCCGCTCGGGCGGGATCGAGTTGATGTAGTCGGTGCTGCGCAGCCCCGGCACGCCGACCTGCTGCTCGCGCGACCGCTCCAGCAGCCGGAGCATGAGGTAGCGGGCCCGGGCCCGGCCGCGGGTCTCCACGACGGTGTCGAATGAGTCGACCCACTCTCGGGTCTCGTCCGGATCGATGTCGGGCAGCTGGGTCGGCAGCCCGTCATTGATGATCGAGAAGCGCTGGCGTCCGGAAGCCACGGGGTAGCCTCGCCTTCCGCTAGTTCAGGGCGGCTGTACGCCGCGGTCTTTTCGATGATGTCCAGACCAATCGTCCTGCGTTCGGCCAGGAATTGCATCTCTACTACACGGTAACCGCGCGGCGGCACCATCCGGGGGGACGTCTCCCTGGACCCCCCGGCGCCCGCTGCGCTACCTGCCATAACACCGGCCGCTCGCCGGGCCTGAAGGCCCGGACTCGCCGGGGCCGGTGCGGTCGCCTCGCGGTAACCCGCGCCGGGTTTCCGGCGGCGTGGCAGGGACCGCGCATGGGACAGGGAAACCAAATTGTGTCGGCAGTTTTGCCCGGCAGCGGCGATTGCCACTTGCGCGTCGCGCCGGGCCAGTGTGAACTGTCCCAACAAGTAGTGCGGACGCGGTCATCGCCGCCAGGTACCAGACCACGGTACGGAGCCGTGGGGCATGGTCCGGCCCGGAGGGAGCGATGGCGCGGGGAGGGTGCAGGAGGACGTCAGTGAGCGCGACCGCGGGCCAGGCCCAGGATCAACGCGGCCAGGCCGAGCGGCTCGGCATCAAGCCGGGCCAGGTGGTGCAGGAGATCGGCTATGACGACGATTGCGACGAGGATCTGCGCGACGCGATCGGCGATGTGGACGGCGTGGAGCTTGTCGGCGAGGACTATGACGACGTGGTCGACGTCGTCCTGCTGTGGTGGCGGGACGAGGACGGGGATCTCGTCGATGCCCTGGTCGACGCGTTGACGCCGCTGACCGATGGGGGGTACATCTGGCTGCTGACGCCCAAGGCGGGCCGGGCGGGCCATGTCGAGCCGAGTGACATCGGTGAGGCGGCGCCGACCGCGGGCCTGTCGCAGACGTCCAGCATCAGCGCGGCCCGTGACTGGTCCGGGTCCCGGCTGGTGGCGCCCCGCGCGCGGCGCTGACCGCGGGCTGACGCCGGTCCCCGGGCGCCTGGCCGGGCCGGCCGGCGGAAGTGGCAGACTGGGCGGCGAACACCATCGCGCGCGCCCCCCCGCGTGCTGACCCTGGGCTTGCCCCGCACCGTGCCCGTGGCACGGTGCTGGCGGTGGCGCTTGGGCCGGCCCGGCACCGGGCGCGCCCAACGTCCCACGGAAAGGACCCCCGTCATGGCGGTAGAGATCGGCGAGCAGGCCCCCGACTTCGAGCTGGCCGACCAGCATGGCACCCGGGTGCGGCTGGCGGACTTCCGGGGCGCCAAGAACGTCGTGCTCGTCTTCTACCCGCTGGCGTTCAGCCGCGTGTGCAGCGGCGAGCTGTCCGCCATGCGCGACGGCTTCCCCGAGGTCTCGCGCGATGACGTCGAGCTGCTGACCGTCTCGGTCGACTCCATGTTCACCCACCGGGCCTGGGCGGACGCCGAGCATTTCAATTTCGGGCTGCTGTCGGATTTCTGGCCGCACGGTGACGTCGCGAAGACCTATGGTGTCTTCGACGATGCCAGGGGCCTGGCCATACGGGGCACCTTCGTCATCGACAAGGCCGGCGTGGTGCGGTGGAAGGTCGTGAACCCGATCCCGCAGGCGCGCGACATCAGCGAGTACCAGAAGGCGCTGGCCGAGCTGGACTGATCTTCCCCGATCCGGCCGCGCCGTGCTGCCCGGGGGAAAGATCACGGCGCGCCCGGGCCGGGCGCACGGGCACGATTGGAGTAGATGGCGGGGATGCCCTGCTACCACTGCGGGACGCGGCAGGTGGACCCGGACAGGGGCGAGAGCCCGTGGACGCGGGGAGTGCTGCGCGATCATCAGATACTCGTCTGCCCCACCTGCCAGACGCTGCGCGACTGGACGGCAGAACTGGACCGGTGCGGCCGCTGCGCCAGCGCCCACCTGGTCCGCCGGCTGGACGAGGTCGAGTGCCGTGACTGTGGCCTCATCCGGCTGACCGGCACCGACTACGCGGGCGAGCCAGGCGCGGAACACGTCTGCGTGACGCCCGCCCCTGGCACCGGCTCCGGGGGGGAGGCCGGCACCAGGGGCGGAACCGGATCGGCGGCGCTTCCGGCGGGCCGCGAGGCGCGCTTGCCGGCCTCGCCGGACCCGGAACTGGCCGCCGAAGTCGAGCGGGCCCTGGCCAAGGTGCTGGGCAAGACCGCCAAGATCGTCGCCGCGCCCTAGCCGCCCGTCGCCGGCGGGAGTCCGCTACCCGGCGGACTGGCCGTGCTGCTCGTGCTGCCCGCGCTTGCGGCGCGACCGCTCGATCAGGCTGGTCGCCAGCCCGATCAGCAGGGACGGCTTGATCGGCTTGGTGACGAAGCCGTCGGCGCCCTGCATCGCCATTGCCGTCGGCTCCTGCACGCCGAACGCGCTCATCATCGCGAACGGCAGCCCGGGTGCTTGCTTCCGCACGGCCGCCAGCAGCGTGATGGCGTCCGCATCGGGCAGCTCGTAGTCCGCGAGGATCAGGTCCCACGGCTCGCGCTCGACCAGGTCGGCCGCGGCCTGCCCGGTGGTCACGGACGTGACCTCGAATCCTTCCCAGACGCCCAGGACGGTCTCGGCGAACAGCGCAACCGCAGGATCGCGCTCGACGACGAGGATCTTGCCGGGACCGGAGCTCGGTGTGTATCGCATGCCCCGACCATGCCCGCCGCCGGTGGCGGCCCCGGTGCACGCCGGTTGCGGTCAGGTAGCAGCGTGCCCGTGGCCGGCGTGGGCGTGGCCCTCGTCAGAGCCGTCCGGGGCCCCGCCCATCATCCGCAGCATCGGCAGGCCACCGGTCCGGGCGAACCGGACCTGCGGGCGATTGCGCTGCTGCCAGCGTAAGCAGGCCGCGCCACGCGCGTCACGGGGGCTGGCCGCGCCCGTGGGTCCTTCGGCCCGGCCGGCCGGGAGCAAAGCCCCTGCCTGGTGCCCCGGGCCGCCCGGAGGCTCGGGGGATGGCAGCGCCAGAGCCCGCCGGGGGCCACATCGTCGTCGGCGTGGACGGTTCCGCCGCGTCGAAGGCCGCGCTGCGCTGGGCCATCCGGCAGGCGCAGCTGACTGGCGCGGTCGTCGACGCGGTGACCGCGTGGCAGGGTCCGCCCAGCTTCGCCTGGATATCGGAGGGGGCGACCGGGGTGGGTGACTACCGGGCCGAGGCGCACCGGATCCTGGCCGCGGCGGTCGAGGAGACGGGTGGCATGGAGGCCGGCGTCCAGATCGAGCCCTGGGTCCAGGAAGGCCACCCCGCGCACGTCCTGATCGAGGCCTCCCGCGGCGCGCAACTGCTCGTCGTGGGCAGCCACGGCCACGGCGGATTCGCCGCCGCCCTGCTCGGGTCGGTCAGCCATAACTGCGTCCACCACGCGTCCTGCCCGGTCCTCGTCATCCACGCGAAGACCGGCCGCTGAACGGGCCCGCTCCGGGCACCCCCGGACGCTACGGGCGCAGTTGTGCGGGCCGACCAAGAACGCTGCCCGCAGCTGGAAGCACCCTCGGTGGCTCACGCAGCTAGGCCCCGATGGGCCAGGATGGGGTCCTGGGCGTGGCGGCCGGCCCGGGCGAGTCGTCCGCGGCGCAGCTGAGGTCGGCCGTCGCGTCGACGACGCCGTCCACGGCCCGGACGAGCGGCAGCACGAGCTCGATCATGCTCTTGTGCGCGACCTCACCGGTCACGGCGACCAGGCCGTGCCGGACGTCGACACGTACCTGCATGGGGTCGGTCCCGAGGTAGTTCTGCAGCACCTCACGGACGATCTCGTCCCGGATGTCATGGTCCGGGCGGAGGAAGACCCGGAGCAGGTCGCGGGGCGTGACGACGCCGGCCAGCGTTCCGTCACCGGCTACGACGGGCAGGCACGTGGTGCGGTGCTTGTCCATCAGCCGGGCCGCCTCCGCCAGGGGCGCGCCAGGGGGCACGGTCACGACGCGGGTGGTCATCACCTCGCCGGCGACGCTGCCGTCGGCGATGGCGTGCAGGCCGCGACGCCACCGCAGCGGGCGGACGGTGCCCCGCCCGGCGCCCAGATCGCGCTGCAGTTCTTCCTTCTTCAGCAGGTCGGTGTCGCGGACGATGCCGGTGACCGTGCCGTCGCGGCCGAGGACCGGCAGCGCGCTGATCTTCTGCTCCACGAACAAGGCGGCCAGATCCTTGAATGGCGTTTCCGTGATTACCGTGACGACGTCGGTGGTCATAACGTCCGCCACCGTGTGGTGCTTCATCGGAAGTCCCCTGCCTGACCGCATCAAAGGTGCCGAGGCATTCGCTTCGCGGTAAAGACCGTGTGCCTCGCAACGCTTTATCCGCCCACGGTGCCGCCCCGCCCCGGCGTGCACCAGGGGAATTCGTCCCGCTATGCGCAGACCTTCGCCAGCGCGCGGACATCCCGGGGCATGTTCTGGTGTGTGCGCAGGGACGGGCCGGCGGCCGCTGGCGGACCAAGGTCCGTGGACGGGAGGACATTCAGCCGTGGTGCCGGGCACTCCGGAGAGAAATCATTTAAATTAATAGCCCGTGGGGCAAGGGGTGAGCACGATGTCACGAAGAGATATTCACCTTGACGCCATGCTCCGGCATCTGGGCGCGGCCTACTACGACTCCCTGCACGGCAGGGCCACTCGCACTGATGTCGCCCGGGCGCTGGACACGGTCGAGGATCATCTGGCCAGACCGGCCGCGACCGGAACCGCCGGCCCGCACACGACGCGGCGCCGGGCGGTGCACCACCAGCCGGGCCGCTGGAAGAGGCGGGTCCAGGACGTGATGACCGCCTCGGTGGTGACCGTGGACCGGATCACCCCGTACAAGGAGATCGCCCGGCTGCTGGCCGAGCACCGGATCAGCGGCGTCCCGGTCCTGACCATGGGCCGCCACGTCGCCGGGGTCGTCTCCGAGGCGGATCTGCTCGCGGTCGAGGAAGAGCACGCCCGCCAGGCCCGCGCCGCCGGCGCCGGGCGGCTGCACCTGCTGGGCCACCATCCCCAGCACGGGAACCTGACCGCGGCGGAGCTGATGACCTCGCCGACGGTCACTATCCACCCGGACGCGCCGATCCCGAGCGCGGCCCGGCTGATGACCGCCCACCGGATCCGGCGGCTGCCGGTGGTGGACCCCGACGGAATGCTGATCGGCATCGTCACCCGCCGCGACCTGCTCAGCGTGTTCCTGCGGCCGGACGAGGAGATCGCCTCCGACGCCGCCGAACTGCTGGGTGAAGTCCTGCACGCCGACACGGTCACGGCCGTGGTGCGGGACGGCCGGGTCATCGTCGCCGGCACGACCAGCGGGCCCGAGGAAGCGGCACTCGTCCCGGTCGCGTTGCGGCTGATCTGGAACGTCGACGGGGTCGTCGACGTCATCAGCCGGGTCGAAGCCGACCCGCAGCACGCCGCGCACGCGGCGGCCGGCTCTGGTGACGGCACGCAGTAGGCGCAGTAGGCATGGCGGCGGCACCGGGGGCCTCCCGGCCGCCGCCCGCAACGGCCCCGCAGGAAGCAGCGGCGCACTCCTGCGGGGCTTCTGCGTCCCGTGCGCCCGCCTGCGTGCGTTCTGCGCGGGGCCGCGCACGGGGCCACCGGTCACGCGCACGGGGCCACCGGTCAGGAGCTGCGGTGCCCGTTCCACAGCGGGCCGACGGCCCGCCATTCGGCGTCCCAGGCCCGCATCCGCCGCCGGTCGAGGGCGTACCGGCCCAGGCCCTGCAGGCCCACGAGCGCGACGATGAGCAGCAGCCCGGTGGACGTGGACGCGATGAAAACGTCGCTGACGACGTCACCGCGGGTATCGGGCGGGTCCGTGGCCGCGCCGGACGCGTTGACCCAGATGGCCACGGTGCTGCCCTGCGCCGCGCCGGCCGGGGCGAGGACCTCCCCGGAGCGGGCCGAGCCATTGGGTGCCGTCCACCGGGCCGGGACCCACACGGTCTGCACGCCCGAGTAGGGATCCGGGCTGCCGTTCGCGGGGGCCGCCCGGGTGAGCACGGCGCGGATATGGTGGTCCGCCGCCTGCTGGGCCTGGGTCTGGCGGATGACCAGGTGATCCACCGCCCGGCCCACGCCGATCGAGGCGATCGGCGTGCCGGCCAGGATCAGGATCGCCGTCACCAGCCGCAGCACGACCTCGAGCCGGTCGGCGGATCGGCGCAGCGGGTTATGTTCCAGTCCCAGCCACCGGGCGCACCGCGTCCAGCAGGCCGGGCCGTTTCCGGCGTCGCTCATCGCGATCACCTCCAGCGGCGGGTGCGCTGGCTGCCCGAGGGCGTCAGGGTTTGGTGAGCAGCGCGGCGACCGCGTCGGCCGACCGGCCGGGTAGCACCTCAATGGTACCGTGGGCCGCCATGACGGCCGCCAGCGACACCCGGTAGTGGTGGCCGCACAGCAGCAGGTCGACGGGGCGAGGCCGGGTCGCCGAGGCGGGCATGATCACCCGCACCACGGGCGGCCCGGGGCAGCAGCAGGCGCGCGGTTCCGGCCGCGACGGCGGGACCGGCTCGGCCGCTGGCGCGGCAGCGGTATCCGGCGCGGCCATCCGGGCCTGGCTGGGGTGGGGGGATCGTGGTGTCATGCCCCCAGGATGGTCCCCGGCGCCAGGCCCTCCCAGAGACAATGCTCACCATGATCAGGGCCAAAGGTCCTGGCTGGATGTCCCGTCCCGGCTCATGACGCCGCCTCCTGCCCGGCCGGCCGTCCCGGGAAAGAGTAAGGGCGGGAAGAATCTGTGCCCGCTTCTCGCGGATCCTGATTGCGCGGTGCGCGGCCGTTTCACCGGGACCGTTACCCCGCGTCTGCTTCGTAATTCTTCCCGCCGACTCTCACTTCACCCGCGCCCTGGCAGGCGGCCTAGATCCGAACGGCCTGCCGTGCGGTGACCTTGGTCAGCAGCTCCGGGGCGGATGTTGAGGGACTTTGTACCCTAACCGCGCGCGGCGGGGCGTGCCCACGATGACGCCCCGGCAGTGAGGAATGGCAATGGAGCCCATCATTGACCACGGCGATCAGCGAATGATCGCGCGCGATGACCTGGATCAGCTGCTCGGAGCGATCGCGCGGCGCGGGTTCCGGCTGATCGGGCCGACCTTGCGCGACGGCGCCATCGTCTACGACGACATATCGTCATCGGCCGATCTCCCGGCCGGATGGACCGACGAGCAGGACGGCGGGCACTACCGCCTGCGCCGCCGGGACGACGAGGCGCTGTTCGGGTACGCCGTCGGCCCGCAGTCGTGGAAGCGGTACCTGTTCCCGCCCACCAGCGTGGTGTGGCGGAGCGGCGAGGGCGCCGCGGGCGCCGAACCCGGGCCGCCGATGGCGTTCATCGGCGTGCGCTCGTGCGAGCTGCGCGCGATCGCGATCCAGGACCGGGTGTTCCTGGGCGGCCAGCACGTCGATCCGATTTACGCCGGCCAGCGTGAGGGCGCGTTCCTGGTCGCCGTCAACTGCGGTACGGCCGGCGGGACGTGCTTCTGCGTGTCGATGGACGCCGGCCCTAAGGCGGAATCCGGTTTCGACCTGGCCCTGACCGAACTACTGGACGGCGGCCGGCACGAGTTCCTGGCGGAGGCCGGCACCAGCCGCGGCGCGGACGTGCTGAGCGAGGTCGTCGGCCGGCCCGCGGGCGGCGCGGACACGCGCGCCGCCGCGCGCGTGACCGAGCGGACCGCCGCGTCCATGGGGCGGCAGCTGGACACCAGCGGGATCAAGGACCTGCTGTATAACAACTTCGACCACCCGCGCTGGGACGACGTGGCGTCGCGCTGCCTGACCTGCGGGAACTGCACGATGGTCTGCCCGACGTGCTTCTGCTTCGCCATCACGGACGTCACCGATCTGGCCGGGACGCAGGCGGAACAGCAGCGGTCCTGGGATTCCTGCTTCACCGTGGACCACTCCTTCGTGCACGGCGGCCCGGTGCGGGCGTCCGGCCGCTCCCGGTACCGGCAGTGGATGACACACAAGCTGGCCACCTGGATCGACCAGTTCGGCACGTCGGGCTGCGTCGGCTGCGGCCGGTGCATCACCTGGTGCCCGGTCGGCATCGACATCACCGAAGAGGCCGCGGCCATCCGGGCCACGGAGGGAGACACCCGTGGAGACACTTGAGCACGAGCTGCGCAGCCATCCGTTCCTCGGCGACCTGGCGCCCGCGTACCTGACCCTGCTGGCGGGCTGCGCCTCGAACGTGGAGTTCAGGGCGGGCGCGTTCCTGTTCCGCGAGGGAGCGCGCGCCGACCGGTGCTTCCTGCTCCGCGAGGGCAAGGTGGCGCTGGAGATCGGGGCCCTGGGCCGGGGGCCCATCATCATCCAGACCGTGGCCGCCGGGGAGGTGACCGGCTTCTCCTGGCTGCTGGAACCGCACGTGTGGCAGTTCGACGGGCTGGCCATCGAGCCGGTGCGGGCCATCGCCCTGGACGGCCAGTGCGTCCGCGCCGAATGCGAGAAGGACCCGCGACTCGGGTTCGAGCTCATGCGCCGCTTCGCCCACCTGGCAACCAGCCGGCTCCAGTCCGCCCGGCTCCGGCTCCTCGACGTATACGGGACCGCTCATGCAACCCCTCACTGATTCCGTTCTGGCCCTGCGGCCGTGGCTCGACCGTGAGTCGTGGCGGGTGGCCGCCACGCGGCGGGAATCGCACGACACGATCACGCTGGAGCTTGAGCCGCCAGTCGGCCGCACGTTCTCCTTCCAGCCGGGCCAGTTCAACATGCTGTACGCCTTCGGGGTCGGCGAGGTGCCGATCTCGGTCAGCGGCGATCCCGCCGCGGACGGCCCGGTCCGGCACACGCTCCGCGACATGGGCGCGGTCACGCACGCGCTGGGCACGTTGCGGGCGGGGCAGCAGGTCGGCGTGCGCGGGCCTTACGGGACGCACTGGCCGGTGGCCGAGGCCGAGGGCGGCGACGTGGTGATCGTGGCCGGCGGCGTCGGGCTGCCCCCGCTGCGGGCCGCCATCTACCACCTGCTCGCCCACCGGGACCGCTACCGGCGGATCGTGCTGCTCTACGGCGCGCGTACCCCGGCCGACCTGCTGTACCCCGCCGAGCTGGCCGCCTGGCGCGGCCGGTTCGACCTGGACGTGCGGGTCATCGTGGACACGGCCGCCGGTGACTGGCGCGGCGACGTGGGGGTGGTGCCCGATCTCATCGGCCCGGCGCCATTCGACCCGGCGGCCACGACCGCGTTCATCGTCGGGCCCGAGATCATGATGCGGTTCGCGATCCGGGCGCTGACGCAGGCCGGCCTGTCTGACGAGCAGATCTTCCTGTCGGCCGAACGGAACATGCACTGCGCGACGGCCATGTGCGGGCACTGCCAGATCGGCCCGTTCTTCGTGTGCCGCGACGGGCCCGTGTTCTGCTACCGGGCCCTGGCCCCGTGGCTCCGGCACCGGGAGGCATGATGACAGTCAGCAATCCGCGCCCGACGCTCGCGGTCTGGAAGTTCGCCTCCTGCGACGGCTGCCAGCTCACGCTGCTGAACTGCGAGGACGAGCTCGCCGCGGTCGCCGCGTCGGTGCAGGTCGCGAACTTCCCGGAGGCCTCGCGGGCGGTGATCGCCGGGCCCTACGACCTGTCGCTGGTCGAGGGGTCCATCACCACCCCGGCCGACACCGAACGCATCCGCGCCGTCCGCGACGTGTCGCGGTTCCTGGTCACCATCGGCGCCTGCGCCTCCTCCGGCGGCATCCAGGCGCTGCGGAACATCCGCGAGGTCGACGAGTATCTCCCGATCGTGTACGCCCGTCCGGACTACATCGACACCCTGCGGACCTCGACCCCGATCGCGGATCACGTCCGGGTCGACTTCGAACTCCGGGGCTGCCCGATCGACCGCCACCAGCTGCTGGAGGTGATCAACGCGTTCCTGCACGGCCGCAAGCCGGGCATCCCCGGGCACAGCGTCTGCCTCGAATGCAAGCAGGCCGGGATCACCTGCGTGATGGTGGCCCACGGCACGCCATGCCTCGGCCCGGTAACGCAGGCCGGGTGCGGGGCGATCTGCCCCTCGTGCACGCGCGGCTGCTACGGGTGCTTCGGCCCCAGCCAGACCCCGAACACCGCGGCCCTGTCCGCCTGGTGGCGGCAACTCGGTGTCACCCGCCCCGATGTGGCCCGCGCGTTCCGCACGTTCAACGCCAATTCCGGTCCGTTCCGCGAGGAGGCGGAGATACATGACGCAACGTGACGGGACCCGCGGCGGCCCGGTGAGCGGCCGTACCTTCCGGGACCTATCGATCAAGGTAAGTGCGCTGGCCCGGGTGGAGGGCGAGGGCGGCCTGCAGGTCGTCGTCCGCGACGGCCAGGTCACCGACGCCCGGCTCGACATCTACGAGCCGCCGCGGTTCTTCGAGGCGCTGCTGCGCGGGCGCCGGCTTACCGAGGTGCCGGACATCACCTCGCGGATCTGCGGGATCTGCCCGATCGCCTACCAGATGAGCGCGTGCCAGGCCATCGAGGACGCCTGCGGCGCCGTTATCCCCACGCCGATCCTGGACCTGCGCCGGCTCATCTACTGCGGCGAGTGGATCGAAAGCCACGCCCTGCACATCTACCTGCTGCACGCGCCGGACTTCCTCGGCTACGAAAGCGGCCTGGACATGGCCCAGCACCGCCCGGACCTGCTGCAGCGCGGCCTGCGGCTCAAGAAGGCCGGAAACCGGCTGATGGAGGTCATCGGGGGCCGCGCCGTGCACCCGGTCAACGTGCGCGTCGGCGGCTTCTACCGCGCACCGGACCGGCGCGACCTCGACGGCCTGCGCGCCGGGCTGGACCAGGCCCGCCAGGACGCGCTGCACACCGTCCGCTGGGTGGCGGGCTTCGCGTTCCCGGACTTCAGCCAGGACTACCAGTTCGTCTCGCTGCGCCACCCGGCCGATTACCCGATCACCGTCGGCCGTGTGGTGTCCAGCCGGGGCCTCGACATCGAAGTCCGCGAATATGACCAGCATTTCACCGAGGTGCAGGTCCCGCACTCGACGGCGCTGCACTCGCTGCTGCACGGCAGCGGAACCTACCTGGCCGGGCCCATGGCCCGGTACAGCCTGAACGCCGGCCTGCTGCCCACCACGGTGAGGGACGCCGCGCACGCCGCCGGGCTGGGCGAGTCCTGCACCAACCCGTTCCGCAGCATCATCGTCCGCGCCATCGAGACCCTCTACGCGTGTGAGGAGGCGATCCGGCTGATCGACGCGTACGAGCCGCCCGAGCCCGCCTGGGTCGAGGTCCCGCCGCGCGCCGGGACCGGGTACGGGGCCACCGAGGCGCCCCGCGGGCTGCTCTTCCACCGCTACCAGATCAACGCGGACGGCACCGTCGCGGCCGCGACCATCATCCCGCCCACGTCGCAGAACCAGCGCGTCATCGAATCCGACCTGCGCGCGTTCGTCGAAGACCGGCTGGAGTTGCCGCATGACCGTCTCACCTGGCAATGTGAGCAGGCCGTGCGCAACTACGACCCGTGCATCTCCTGCTCGACCCACTTCCTGAACCTGACGGTGGAACGCTCATGACCGCACCAGAGCCCGCCGCCCGCCGGGTGCTCGTGATCGGCATCGGCAACACCTACCGCGGCGACGACGCCGTCGGCCTGGCCGTGGCGGAGTGGATCCGCGCCGCCGCCCCGCCGGACGTCACCGTGGTGCGGCACGAGGGCGAGCCGATATCGCTGCTCGAAGAATGGGATGAGGCACGCGACGTGTACCTGGTCGACGCGGTGTCCTCCGACGGCGAGCCGGGCAACGTCTACCGGTTCGACACCGCCACCGAACCGCTGGCGGCCCGGCTGCGCCCCCGCGGCACGCACGCGCTCGGCGTCGCCGACACTATCGAGCTGGCCCGCGCCCTCGGCCGGCTCCCGCGCCGGCTGGTCAGCTACGGCATCGAGGGCCGGTGCTTCGCCCACGGGGCCAGCCTCTCGCCCCCGGTCCGCGAGGCGGTCGCCGTGGTGTCCGAGCGGCTGCTGGCCGAGCTCACCCCGGGCCGCCCGCCCGCCGTGGCCGGCTGACGCCCGCCCGCTGTGGCCGGCTGACGCCCGCCCCGCCCGCTGTTGCCGGCTGAATTCATCGCACGTAGAATTCAACACGCGATGACATCAGCGGTCCGGCGCGGCAGCGGAGGAGCACCCGATGAAGGCCATGATCATCAAGGAGTTCCGCCAGCTCCGGCGGGACCGCCGGACGCTTGCCATGATGATCGTGATGCCGGTGATCCTGCTCGTCATCCTCGGCTACGCGGCCAGCTTCGACGTCTCCCGGATCCCCACCGTGGTGGCCGGGCCGTCCGCCCGCCAGGTCGCCGCGACCCTGCCCAGGCCGTTCGAGCTCGTCGGCACCGTCCCGGCCGCGCAGGCGCAGCCGGAACTGCGTGACGGTCACGCGGCCGTGGCCATCGTCACCGGCGGTGCGCGGCCGGTCGTTCTCATCGACGGCAGCCAGCTCTTCACCGCGCGCGCCGCGCAGCAGGCACTGGCCACGCTGGCCCGCACCGGGCCGGCCTCCGCTGCTCGCGGCCTGACGCCGGCCGCGGCGTCGGTCCGGGTGCTCTATAACCCCGGCCTGAAGACCTCCGACATCATGATCCCCGGCATCGCCGGCGTGATCCTGGTGTTCGTCGGCACGGTGATCACCAGCCTCGGCGTGGTCCGCGAGCGCCAGTCCGGCACGCTGGAGCAGCTGGCGGTGATGCCGCTGCGGCCCCGGGACGTGTTCCTCGGCAAGATCACGCCGTATTTCGCGGTCGCGGCTGTGGACCTGGCGATCGTGCTCGCCGTCGGGGTGGCCGTCTTCGGCGTCCCGTTCCGCGGCTCGGCGGCGGTGTTCGCGCTCGGCGCGCTGCTGTTCGTGTTCGTCACGCTCGGCATCGGGGTGCTGATCTCCAGCGTGTCGCAGAACCAGGGGCAGGCCATTCAGCTGGCCATCATGACGCTGCTGCCGCAGGTGCTGCTGTCCGGCCTGATCTTCCCGCTGTCGTCGATGGTGGCCGGCGTCCGCTGGATCGCCTATCTGCTGCCGCTGACCTACTTCAACGAGATCGCCCGCGGCGTCATGCTCCGCGCCGAGCCACTGACCGCGCTGTGGCAGCCGTTCTGCTACCTGGCGCTGCTCGGCGCGGTGGTCGTGACGCTGGCGACGCTGCGGTTCCGCGCCTTCCTCGCCCCGGCGCCGCGGGCCACGGCGGTGCCCGCGCCCGCCTCCGGGCCGGTCCTGGCCGGGTCCCGGGAGCAGTCATGAGGGCCGGCCAGCCCGCCCGCGCGGCGCACCAGGCGGAGCGGGGCCAGGCGGAGCGGGGCCAGGCGGCGGGCGGCCAGGCCGGATGGGGCCTGTCCGGCGTGTCCGTGCGCTACGGCCAGAGCCTGGCCCTGGACGGCGTCACCGTCCGCGCCGCGCCGGGCCGGATCGCCGCCGTCGTCGGCGGCGACGGCGCGGGCAAGACCACGCTGCTCCGCTGCGCGGCCGGGGCGCTCCCGCCCAGCCGCGGCCAGGTGCGCACGCCCGGAATCCGCGAGATCGGGTATCTGTCCCCGGCCGGCGGCATCTACCCGGACCTGACCGTCGAGGAGAACCTCGGCTTCCGGGCCGCGGCGTACGGGCTCCGGGCGGCACAGGCCCGGCAGCGGGTGGCGGAATACCTCGACCGGACCGGGCTCGCCGCGGCGCACGGGCGGCTGGCGGGAAATCTGTCCGGCGGCATGCGGAAGAAGCTCGGCGTCGTCGCGGCCATGCTGCCCGGCCCGGCGCTGCTGGTTCTCGACGAGCCGACCACCGGGGTCGACCCGGTCAGCCGCGCGGACCTGTGGTGGCTCATCGCGCAGGCGGCGGCGCAAGGTGCGGCGGTCCTGTTGTCCACGACCTACCTTGACGAGGCCCAGCGCGCCGGGCACGTGCTGGTACTGGACGCGGGCCGGCCGCTGGCGTCCGGAACGCCCGCCGAGATCGTCGCCGCGGTGCCGGGCGCGATCCGCCCACTGCCCGCCCGGCCCGTCGACCCGGGCCAGCGGCGGCTGGCCTGGCGCCGGGCCAGCCAGTGGCGCATCTGGGATCCGCCCGGCGTGCCGGGAACGGCCCGGGCGTTGCGACCGGACCTGCAGGACGCCGTCGTCGTCGCTGCGCTGGCCCGCGAGCAGGCCCGCGTGACCGGGGCCGGCGCGGGCGCCGGTGCGGGCGCCAGTGCGGGTGGAGGTGCGGGCTCATGACCCCGCCGCTGGCCGAATGCGCGTCCG
>Ga0335085_10008994_pt1 | contig 15143 bp, 9 predicted proteins | sample Lox_Sample_45_FD_206712 | JGI IMG/M metagenome (GOLD analysis project Ga0335085, IMG submission 206712) | Soil microbial communities from Loxahatchee National Wildlife Refuge, Florida, United States - Lox_Sample_4.5 | ecosystem: Environmental > Terrestrial > Soil > Wetlands | place: USA: Florida... | reverse complement strand
GAAGTCGTCGCTATCACCGATGTGAATTGCCGCGCTGCGCAGGAGGTTGCGGATCGTTGCGGGATCAAGACAGTGACCGAATCGAGCGCCGAGATATTTGAAAACCCCGCAATCGATGCCGTGCTCATCTGCTCGCCCACGGGGACGCATGCAGACCTCATCGTGGCTGCGGCCAAGGCCGGCAAGCACATCTTTTGCGAAAAGCCGATCGCTTTTGACCTCGAAAAGATCGATTCTGCGTTGGCGGCTGTAAAAACTGCGGGGGTCCAATTGCAGATTGGGTTCAATAGGCGGTTTGACGCGAATTTTGTCCGTGTTCGACAAGCTATCAAGGATGGCGAAATCGGCGCTCCACGCTTGATGCACATCATCAGCCGCGATCCTGCGCCGCCGCCCATTGGCTACATTCGCTTGTCAGGCGGAATCTTCCTGGACATGACGATTCATGATTTCGATATGGCGCGCTTCCTGATCGGAGACGAGGTCGAAGAGATTTACACAACGGCAGGCGTAATGGTTGATCCGGAGATCGGGAAGGCCGGCGATCTGGACACTGCTCTTATTGTGATGCGTTTCCGCAACGGCGTTATTGGAACCATCGATAACAGCCGGCAGGCGGCTTACGGATATGACCAACGCGTTGAGATTTTTGGAAGCACGGGTAAGATCGAGACTGGAAACTGCTACCCGAACCAGGCACTGGTTAGCGGCGGAAAAGTCGTGTACAAGGATCTTCCGCTCAACTTTTTCATGGAACGGTATACTGAGAGCTTTGTCGCTGAACTCCAGTCGTTCACGCACGCAATCATTGAGAATCGCGCGACAGCAGTGACGGGAATTGATGGCCGCATTCCGGTTTTGATGGCGCATGCCGCGCGGAAGTCCTATGATGAGCACCGGCCAGTTCGTCTGGATGAGGTTAACGGATGAAACGATCAACCCTGGTTTGCATTCTTACCGATCTGCACCTTTGGGTTCCTGTAATCGTCTTGATTTTAGGGACCACGCTATTGATGACATTGAGGTAAATTCGTGAGCAAGACTCCGGCAGCCGCAGTCGAACGGTCGACTCTATCACTCCACAATCTCGGTGTATTTTGCGGTTTGGCTGCAGCAGTCTGGCTTGGCAGCGCAGAAGCTCCGACCAAGTTGGTCAATGCGGGATTCTCTCCGTTCATCATCTCCATGGGCATGGTAATGGGCGCATTTGTGGCTCGCTGGACAGTGCCGACAGTTTTAAAAGGCACCAGCTTTGTGTTTGACGACCTGCTCGACAAACCACATCTGATTGTGTGGGGACTGCTCGCTGGCATGCTCTGGGCGGTAGGAAACACGCTGACGATCTTCGCGGTACGCAACGTTGGTCTTGCAATTGCGTTTCCGCTGTGGAATATGAACAGCCTTGTAGGTCTCTTCTGGGGTTGGTTGCTCTTCAGAGAACTGCGCGGATCGGGCGCAAAGGGCTGGGCCAAGGTTCTGGGAGGGGCATTCGCGATTGTTGCCGGTGCGACAATTCTGGCGATTGCAACAACGCGCCAGTCCGAAACGCCCGGCAAAGTCCTCATCGGCATTGCTGCCGCGCTTGGTGCCGGCTTAATGTTTGGCACCATGTATATTCCGTACCGCAAGGCCTACATCAGCGGCATGAATCCGCTTTCGTTTGTGACGATTTTTACATTCGGCGAGCTTGGCACGGTTTTTCTGCTGACAGCGATCAACGCAGGAGGGGTGAGCCCGCTGCTTGCAGAGTTGCACAGGGCGCGGCCGATGCTATTCTGGCCATTCCTTGGCGGCTTTTGCTGGGTGATCGGCGATCTGTTCCAGCAGTACGCGGCAAAGTATATCGGCATCGGGCGCGGCATTCCTCTCTCCAACACGAACCAGCTATGGGGACTTGCGTGGGGGGCCCTGGTTTTCGGCGAGATGGCCGGACTTAGCCTGAATGGGAAGCTGTTGATCATCGCCGGTTCAACAATCATGATTCTGGGCGCCGTTTCCATCTGCCTGGCCGACCCACCCGCAGCGGAGCTCGAAAACTGGAAGTCGGCGATGGACCGCGAATGCGATCGCTACAACATGAACCGGCTCGAAGTTTCTGCGGTTGTGGCGGGTGACGATCCGCTCGCCGATCATAAACATCAACGCCGCTGGTGGGAGGTGCTTATCATGTGCGCCGCGGTTGGGGTGTTTGCCTGGCTGGCCATCGGGACCCGGGCGCAGCAGATCGCTATCAGCCTGCCGTGGACCGTTGTTCTGGTCATCGGCACGCTTGTTCCGCTTGTCGTCTGCGGCAATCTGTTGTGGCGCCGAACACGCTTCTCTTAGCCGATAGGCTCGCGAGTACGAGCGGTGTGATAGGATTCCGTGGATAGCCAGCCGGTTACTCAGGAGTCGAATGCTGGAGCGCAGGGTCGGAATCATCATGAACGGCGTCACCGGACGCATGGGGCTAAATCAACACCTGATCCGGTCCATCCTTGCGATTCGCGCACAGGGCGGCGTGCGATTGCCTGATGGAAGCGTCGTTATACCCGATCCGATCCTGCTCGGCCGCAACGAAGAGAAGCTGAAAGCCATCGCCAACGCGCACGGAATTTCGCGATGGACAACGGATATCGCAGCCTGCCTCAGAAATCCCGACGACGCGATCTATTTCGATGCCGGTTCTACAGGTATTCGCGAACAAAACCTGCTGCAGGCCATTGAGGCGGGCAAACATGTTTACTGCGAAAAGCCGCTCACCACAACGCTCGCCAGCGCGCTCAAACTTGCTCGGGCGGCTGAAAACGCCGGCGTGAAGCATGGCGTGGTGCAGGATAAGCTTTTTCTTCCGGGGATCCGTAAGCTGAAGCGTCTGATCGACTGCGGCTTCTTCGGACGCATTCTTACGGTTCGCGGCGAGTTCGGTTACTGGGTCTTCGAAGGCGACCGGCAACCCGCGCAACGCCCATCGTGGAACTACCGCAAAGAGGATGACGGTGGAATCATCCTCGACATGTTCTGCCATTGGCGCTACGTGCTTGATCACACTTTCGGAGTCGTTCAATCTGTCTCCTGCGTGGGCGCGACGCACATTCCCGAGCGCGTGGACGAAGATGGCAAGCGGTACAAGTGCACCGCCGATGACGCGGCCTACGGCATGTTCGAGCTTGAAGGTGGCATCTTCGCGCAGATCAATTCGTCATGGGCGACGCGCGTTTATCGTGACGAGCTATTCAGCCTGCAGGTTGATGGCACCGAAGGCAGCGCCGTTGCCGGACTGCGCGATTGCAAGGTACAGCATCGTGTCAATACGCCGCGCCCGGTGTGGAATCCAGATTTGCCCAACCCATTCAAGTTTCGTGAGCAGTGGGCCGAGGTTCCTGACAACACCGAGTTTGATAATGCCTTCAAGGTGCAGTGGGAGATGTTGATCCGCCACATTTTCGCGGACGAACCTTTTTCGCACACATTCCTCGACGGTGCGCGCGGTGTGCAACTGGCAGAGATGGCACATCGGTCATGGAGTGAGCGCCGCTGGGTCGACGTTCCTGCGCTATCGCTCGGTGCTTCGTAATTTGAATTGGCGGTTCGACTTGCATGGCAGATCGATCAAGGCTTTCTCTCAATCAGATCACGACGCCGAAGTGGAGTGTGGTAGAAGCGGCTGAATCCTGTGCGCGCCACAGGGTTCCGTCGATTGCGCTTTGGCGGCATAAAATCGCTGAGAGTGGCCTATCCGCCTGCGTGCGAGCTGTCAGGGATGCGGGGCTGCGGGTTTCAAGCGTATGCCGCGGCGGAATGTTTCCAGCAGCCACTGCGGCGGAGCGGAAGAAAAACATCGAAGACAATTTCCGCGCCGTCGATGAGGCCACGGAGCTGAATGCCGATGCGCTGGTGATGGTGGTCGGCGGGTGCGCCGGAATCGGCATTGAAGCCGCTCGACAGATGGTGGCGGAAGGTGTTGCTGCACTTGTTCCGTACGCGCGTGAACGCGGCGTGCGCATCGGTTTGGAACCACTGCATCCGATGTTCGCAGGGGACCGGTCAGTGCTTTGCACAATCGACCATGCGCTCTCGATCGCTTCTGGATACAACGCCCGTGAGGTGGGAGTTATTCTCGACACCTTTCACATCTGGTGGGATCCACGGGTTGTCGAACTGATTGCGCAGTCTGCTGGGCGGATCTACGGATTTCATGTTTCGGACTGGCTTGTCCCGTTGCCTGATGTTCTGCTTGGCCGCGGCCTGATGGGCGATGGCGTCATTGACAATTGCCGATTGCGCACGCACGTGGACGAGGCTGGATACACTGGTCCGATTGAGGTTGAGATTTTTAATCGCGCACTTTGGGACAGCGATCCCGAAGAAGTTTTAGTCCGCGTCATCGAACGCTTTGAGAAGTTTGTCTAGTCTAGAAAAGGCTTGGATTGCGACCAAACGACACCAACACTCCGCAAGCCCTGCTGCCCATGATCAAGCGCGGCGCAGAGCTGGCTTCGCGCAAGACGCTTCAGCTCGACCAACGCTGGAATTCGGCAGACGGCGCACCCGTGTTTACGGTGAAGGGCCGCTACACCACACGCGGCTGGACGCAGTGGACGCAGGGCTTCCAATACGGCAATGCGCTGCTTTGTTTCGATCTTACCGGCGACCCTGAATTGCTGAAGATTGCCCGCAGGCACGTGGTCGCCGATATGGCCGAGCACCTTTCGCATACCGGCGTACACGATCATGGGTTTAACAACATCTCTACTTACGGACAGTTGCGCCGGCTCATGCTCGAAGGCCGCATTGAGAGGAATGAGTGGGAGCTGAATTTTTACGAACTGGCGTTGAAGGTGAGCGGAGCGGTGCAGGCCGCACGCTGGACCAGGCTCCCTAATGGCCGCGGCTATATCCACTCTTTCAACGGCAGCCATTCGCTCTTTATCGATACCATGCGGAGTCTTCGGATTCTCGGGGTTGCGCATCGGCTCGGCCATGCGCTGGTGGGCGAGCAGGATCTTCGCGTGAATCTTCTGGAGCGGCTGCTTTCGCATGCAGCTATCTCTGCCCAGTTCAACATCTACTATGGCGAAGGCCGCGACGCCTACGACATTCCAGAGCATCGGGGCCGCACCGTGCACGAAGCGATCTTTAACCCAGCCAGCGGAGCATTCCGTTGCCCTTCGTCGCAGCAGGGCTATTCGCCGTTCACCACCTGGACGCGCGGCCTGGCATGGGCCATGCTTGGCTTTGCGGAGCAACTTGAGTTCATCGGTTCGTTGCCGGAAAGCGAATTCAGTATCGAAGATCTGCCCGCGAAGCCGGATGCGTGCGCAATGCTCGAACGCGCGGCCCGTGCAACCTGTGACTTCTACATCAACCAGGCGAGCGCTCTTGATGGAGTTTGTTACTGGGATACCGGCGCCCCGGGGTTGTTGCATCTGGGCGATTGGAGATCCAGGCCTGCCGATCCGTTCAACGAACATGAGCCCGTCGACTCCTCCGCGGCCGCCATTGCCGCGCAGGGCCTGCTGCGGCTAGGCCATATTCTCGGAGGGGCCGGCCGTCAATACACGCAGGCGGGACTCACAGTACTCAATCGTCTGCTCCAGGAGCCATATCTCTCGATGAACACGGATCACGAGGGAATCCTGCTGCACAGTATCTATCACCGGCCCAATGGCTGGGACTATATCCCTTCGGGAGCCAGGATTCCCAATGGCGAATCGTGCATGTGGGGCGATTATCATTTGCTCGAAGCCATGTTGCTTGTATCCATGCTTGCCGCGGAGAGCTATTACACGTTTTTCTAGAAAGGCGCGGGGAAGGGAACAACCATGACCGATCGGACAAGAGTGGCGCTGGTGACGGGTGGCACGCGCGGCATCGGCCTGGGTATCGCGCTCAAGCTTGCTCAATCGGGATTTGCGCTCGTCGTTTCCGGACGCCGCGCCAGCGGTGAAGTTCAACCTGCGCTCGACGAGATCAGAAAGTACGGCCCTGATGTGATGTACTCACAGGCGGATGTTGCGAACAGCCAAGATCGTGCTCGGCTACTGTTTGAGATCGAGGAGCGCTTTGGCCGGCTCGACGTTCTCGTAAACAATGCGGGAATCGCACCTCGGGTACGCGCTGACATTCTCGACGCGAAGGAAGAGAGTTTTGATGAGCTGATTGCGACCAATCTCAAAGGCCCGTATTTTCTTACGCAAGCAGTCGCCGCGTGGATGATCCGGCAGCATGAGAGCGATCCATCGGCGCATCGCGCCATCATTAACATAAGTTCCGTCTCGGCGACGGTGGCAAGCATCAACCGCGGCGACTATTGCATATCCAAGGCAGGCATCGCCATGGCCACAAAGCTGTGGGCGGTGCGGCTGGCTGAGCATGATATCGGCGTATACGAGGTGCGCCCGGGCATCATCGAGAGCGACATGACCGCCGGGGTGCGTGAAAAGTACGATGGGCTGATTGCGGGAGGGTTACTTCTGGAGAAGCGCTGGGGAACGCCCGCCGATGTGGGAAGCGCAGTTTGTATTCTTGCCCGCGGGGAGTTCTCGTATGCGACGGGTTCAGTCCTAGTGGTCGATGGCGGTCTCACGGTACAGAGGCTGTAGCATCACGGAGTAATTTGATGGAAACGCCGCAAACAGCGGAGAGTCGGGCAGATTCAGTGCTGAGCGCGGATGCGGCGAGCAGTCCGGTTCCGCTGCCGCCGCGATGGGGTTTTGCCGTTGCTTCCGGAATCCTTGGCTGGATCCTCGACTCCTTTACATTTTTCATTCTGATTTTTGTCGTCGATGCTCTGGCCCTCCGATTTCGGGTCGATAAAGGCGCCATTGTCTGGAGCATTACCGTCACGCTGGCAACGCGGCCTGTCGGCGCACTGATCCTGGGTTCTCTGGCGGATAGATTTGGCCGTCGCGGGCCACTTATCGCTAGCGTACTCTTGTTCTCAGTTTTTACGGCGCTCACGCCCTTTGCACCCAGCTACGGCACTTTCATCTTGTATCGCGGACTGTACGGCATTGGCATGGGAGGTTACTGGGGCATCGGCGCATCGCTTGTTATGGAGAGTTCGCCGCGCAAACTGCGTGGACTCTTTTCGGGCATCATGCAGGCGGGATACTCGCTTGGATATCTGCTGGCGGCCGTCGCAATCCATACCATTGAACCAAGTCTTGGTTGGCGGGCGATATTTCTCAGCTCGCTCATCGTCGCCGCGTTGGTCGTTGTGCTCACCGTGATTTCACGCGAGCCACAACGCAGTCGAGCGGTCGGGAAAACGACTTTAGCTTTCATTCTGCGAACGCCATTCAGCTACAAGAGAGATTTTCTGTATCTGGTTCTGCTGATGACCGTGATCACGTGCCTGGGGCACGGTACGCAGGATCTCTATCCCGACTTCCTCGTCTCTGTCCATAGCTTCTCCACGGCAGTTGTCTCGAACGTCGTCGTTCTTTACAACATTGGAGCGATCCTTGGTTGCCTTGCCATCGGCCATTTGTCTGAGCGGTTTGGCCGCCGCAACTCCATCGTGCTGGCGCTCGCGATCGCGGCCGTTTCAATACCCGCATGGGCCTTCGGCGCGTCGGTCAGCGCTCTCGCCTTCGGATCATTTGTTATGCAATTTGGAGTACAGGGTGTTTTCGGAGTCGTTCCGGCGCATCTTAACGAGCTCTCGCCCGACAGCGTACGCAGCTTATTTCCCGGTGTCGTGTACCAGCTTGGCATGCTGTGCGGCGCGCCGTCGATAGGCATTGAATATTATTTGCGCCGCAGTCTCGGTTATCCCTGGGCGCTAACCGCGTTCGAACTTTGCACGATTGCAGCGTTGCTTCTTCTCTGCGCATTAGGACCGGAACGCCGGGGTCGCGAATTGGTTGCGTGACAGGGGTATGCCCGGTGGTTTTGCTGCGATTCTGTCTGGACGCATTGCTGCCCGGCCAAATGGAATTTGAGTTTTGTGCTCGCAGCGATATATAAATCGGTGCGCGGTCTTGCAGTCGCGAACCTGTCTTGAGAACGGCACCAAGCTGGAGAAGTTATGATGCGATTGATCCTTTTCACTTTCGTTTTCGGCACGATTGCAGCCGCCCAGGTCCCGCAAACTGATCAGCAGGCCACGCCGCCTGCGGCAATGTCTTCGCCCACCGATCCCGGCGCGAATTCACGCCCTCCGCTACCATCGCCGAAAGATCTTAAGCTGCCGTCAATTTATCTCGTCGGTGACTCCACGGTGCGCAATGGCAAAGGCGACGGCGCAAATGGGCAGTGGGGTTGGGGGGAGCCACTGGTTGATTTCTTCGATGCGGCAAAGATCAACGTGGTCAATCGCGCTCTCGGAGGCCGCAGTAGCCGCACCTACATTACCGAGGGCCGGTGGGATGAATTGGTTCCCATGCTGAAGCCTGGAGATTTCGTCATTTTCCAAATGGGGCACAACGACTCCGGCCCACTCGACGACACCAGTCGCGCGCGCGGAACCCTTCCCGGGATCGGAGACGAAAGCAAAGAGATTTACAACCCCATCACGCAGAAGCATGAAGTGGTACACACCTACGGCTGGTACATGCGCAAATACGTTAAAGATGCTCTTGCGAAAGGCGCAACACCGATCGTGTGTTCTCCCATTCCGCGCAAGATCTGGCAGGATGGCAAAGTGGTGCGCAACGCCGACAATTACGGTGGGTGGGCGCGCCAGGTCGCCGAACAGACAAATGCGGAGTTTGTTGACCTGAACGAGATCATCGCGAAGCGCTACGACGCATTGGGCGAAGCCCAGGTTGAGCCTCTGTTCGCCGATCCGCACACGCATACCAGCCGTGCCGGCGCGGAGCTCAACGCGGAGTGCGTCGTGGCCGGTCTAAAGACGCTTCCCGGAGACCCGTTGGAACAGTATTTTTCCCCAAAAGGGAAAGCAGTACGGCCCGACTCCGGTCATTAACCGGGCCAAAAGGCAATGTTGCCGCAACATCATTGTTGGGGCATTATGCGGCCAGAAGATGATGGATTCATCCGGCAGCGGAGAATCGTTCTCGATTAGCATAAATCATTAAGAATGATGATGATGAGACTTGTCTTCACCTCGTCGATCCACCGAAAACCTATCCCTTCCCGGCGGCCATTGGGTCAGTGCGCATCACTTTAGAACGCCCTTTCCGATCGTTACCGGCGCCGCCAACACGCGTAGTCAGGCGTAAGGCATGTTCTGCAATTGCAGAAATAAAATTATTTTTCTATTGACAAGAGAATTTCAGGAATGGGTTAATTCATGGCGCAGGATATTGCCGGCCAGTGTTTGTCCACACCGGAACTCGTCCCCTTTGTCAAAATGACCAACCACCTTGTGAACACGATTCTTGAGGAGGTTTTCCAGTGATCACCGCGACGACATTCCCTCGTTTTTTCCAGACGCAAAACAGTATCCAAAATCGATTGAGTTTCACGGCAGTTTTTGCCTTTGTACTCTCACTTTGCGTCCTATGGGCGGCTCGACCGGCAGGCGCTCAGGCAGCCGGTTCAGGCTCGCTTCAGGGAACGGTCACCGACTCGACAGGTGCCGTCATTCCCAATGCCACTGTGACGGTGACCAATACATCGACCGGCATTTCCACAGCGCAAAACACAACTTCCGCGGGAGTCTACACAATTACGCCGCTTCAACCGGGCACATACAGCGTTAAAGTTGCGGCTTCTGGTTTCAGAACCATCGATCAGTCGAACGTGGTTGTGAATGCGCTCCAGGTCCGCGTCTACGATCCGGTCATGAGCGTCGGCCAGGAAACGCAGACCGTCGAAGTTACCGCCGCTCCGCCGGTGCTGAACACCGCTGACGCCACTCTGGGCATGACGGTAGAAAACGCCACGTACACCAATCTCCCCTTGCAGATGAATGGCAGCCAGCAGCGCGATCCAACAGCTTTTGGCACGCTCACTCCCGGCGCCCAGGCCGGTACTCGACTTCCCATTATCGGCGGAACCGGCAACTACCTCGGGCAGCTTTATCTGGAAGGCATGCCGGCCCAAACGGTGAACCAGCAAGGCGACAACCGCCTTGTATCGCTGTCCATGAGCGTTGAAGCTGTCGATCAATTCCAGGTGCTCACCAGCACTCCGCCTGCAGAGTACATGGGAGCCGGTGCAATGAACTTCACCATGAAATCCGGCGGCCTGAAATATCACGGCAAGGCAGCTTATTACCTTCGCAATACGGTCTTTGACAATTGGTCGTTTACGGCCAAGGCGGCAACCGTCAAGGACGCTTCTGGAAATACAGTTGCCGCCCCCAAGCCGGTTGAGCACCAGGGCGAACTTTCATTGAGTTTCGGGGGCGTGGTGCCCAAGACCGGCAAGAAGCTTTTCTTTTTTGTCGCCTATGACAAGTACCACCTTCGCAAGGGTGCAACACCGTCCCTGTTCACCATTCCATCGCCGGCCATGCTCTCCGGCGACTTCACTGAGCTGAACGGAAATGTGGGAGGCGGCGGTCAAACCGGTACAGGCGCAGGCAACCCGCCAATCTTGTATGACCCGACCACGAACAATTGCGTGGGCAACGTGTGTACACGCCAGCCTTTCATGGGTGTCAAAAACGGTGTTGCCACCTACAACGTAATTCCGTCCGCCATGATCTCGCCGATCGCCAAGGCCATGGCTGCGTTCATGCCCGCGCCTTCAAACCCGGCGGTGCCTTCTAACAATTACCTTGGCGGTACACCGAGCGGCTTTGACAACCACCTGACCGATTGGCGCGTCGATTACGAAATCAACAGCAGGCAACATATCTCTTCAGTGGGCGCCATGGGCGCGGTGCACTACCTCAACAACTTCCAGAGCGGCGGCTCCGGTGCCACAGCTTACGGGTTCTTGCCGCTTCCGTACGTGGCTGGGACATATGCCAATATCTTTCCAAAGGACTATGTTGTCGAGCACACGTACACCATTCGGCCGAACCTCGTGAATCAGCTCAAATACAGCTACACGCGGTTTATTCAGCCTCAGAAGAATGCCACTGACGGAGTCGCCAAGTATGCTCCATCAGCGATGGGCATCTCCAACCTGCCTTCCGGTCAGGCCAGCACAGTATTCCCTGGCGCGTCATTCGGCACCACCGCCAAATTCAGCACTCCCCTCACCGGCTGGACGATGAACACTACGGCCTCGGCCACTCAAACCGTTACGCCCAACAACTTCGCACTTACTGATAACGTGCAGTGGGTTAAGGGTAAGCACTCCCTCACCTTTGGATTCACTCATCAGTGGGAGGAAATTAATTCCGCGGGCCCGACAACGTATTCCTCGCCGCTATTTTTGGCCTATAACGCTTTCTCAACCGCGAACTTTGTGGCCGGCTCGAACGCGCTAAGCACCGGCACCGCTACCGCTCCCTCGGGCTTTGCCTTTGCCAGCTACATGCTGGGGGCGATCGCCGGTTCCAACGGCGGTGTAGGCTCGGCTCCCTCGTTGAATTTGTACCCGTTGAGCGAAACCGGCGGACGCTATCACACGTTAGCCCCGTACATTCACGACAACTACAAGATCACTCAAAAGCTAACCCTCGAGTTGGGGCTCCGTTGGGATTATTTGCCGCCTTTCCACGAAGTTCAGGACCGTTGGACCTTCCTGAATCCAGGCCTTACAAATCCCCTCACCGGCACGCCGGGATTACTGCAATTTGCCGGGAATCATGGCGGTGCTGGCGTAAGCTGCCAGTGCAGGACGCCAGTACAGACATACTGGAAGAACTTTGGGCCTCGTGTTGGATTCGCGTACGAGATCAACCAGAAGACGATTCTTCGCTCAGGTTTTGCTGTTGTCTATTCCCAGGCTGGAGGAGTAGGTGGACGCGGAGGAAATGCGACAGGCACCGGCAATACCGGCTTCAACATGACGGCCACCGGACCAACGGAATCAGGCTCGGGCGCTTCTGCCGGACCATCTTACTGGCTGAACAACAGCACAGCCTTCACGTCACTCGGGCTGGCGAATACGGGCTTGTTCGGGCCCGGATTCCAATATCCGACCCCTCCAACTCCTAACGTCGCGGCACAAACTCTGAACACCGGCTTCTATGTGAGCGGTGGAAAGATGGTTACTGCCCAGAGCGTGGCCTACCCAGATACGTATTTCTCCGGTCGCGCCCCTGAGATTGTTCTTTACAACTTCGGCATCGAACGCAGCATCACGCCGGATATCGTCGTCGCAGTCAACTACGCGGGCAATCAAAGCCATTTCATTATTAACTCTGGTACCACCGGCGGAGCCGCACGCGGCTACTGGACAAACCAGCTCAATCCGAAATATCTTGCAGTGCTCGGCGCTGTAAAAGACAGTACCGGCACCAAGCCCATACTCACCGCGGCTGCTACTCCTGCGAATGCGGCGATCGTGGCGTCGTATTTTCCCGATGCTCCAATGCCTGCTTTCTTCACAGCAGCGGGAGCAATTAACGCGGCGGCGACCGTATCCCAAATGCTGACACACTTTCCGCAATATAGCGGCGTCAGCGACTCGTGGGGAAATGTTGGCAACTTCAGCTACCACTCTTTGCAGATCACGGTCAATCAACGCATGCACAACGGGCTGACCTACAACATCAATTACACATTCGCCAAGAATGTGGGTGACGACGGTACCTACAGGACCGGCTTTGACCTTCCGGCAAACTCAATCTCTCACGGAACCCAGGCGTATAAGCAGAACAGAATCGACCGTTCGTGGACGGCCATTTCCATACCGCACACCATTCATGCCTACGGCGTGTACCAACTACCGTTTGGCGAGGGCAAAATCGGCAGCAACTCCACGGCAGTCCGCTGGCTGGCTGGAGGATGGCAGTTCTCCGGCATCTACACCTACTCTTCCGGTACTCCGATGGCGGCCACGCTCAGCGGCCTTACAACCACTACACAAGGCAACTTCCCGCTGCAGGGGCAGGCTATGCCCGATCTCAACTCATCGTTTAGCGGCCCCGCGCGCATCAATGGGAAGTTTGGAAGCGGCCCAAATGGCTTCCAGGCCGCAAACCTTGGAAAGGTCTCGTACATCGACGTAAACTCTTTCGCGCAACCACAAAACATTTCAACTGTGAGTGGCCAGCCACAGTACCTGATTGGCAATGCCCCGCGGACCCTCGCGTACGGGGTTCGCAACCCATACACCTGGAACGTAGACGCCGGCCTGCGCCGCACCTTCCCGATCCACGAAGACCTCTCATTTACTTTCGAAGCTGACTGCATCAACGTATGGAACCACGTCACCTTCAGCAGTCCGAATGCAAGCTGGGCCTCTGGTTCGACAACTTTCGGAACCATCACGGGCGTGGCGTCGAATCCCGGGCCTCGTGACTGGCAGTTCGCCGGCCACATCACCTTCTAGAATCAGCCCTCCTGGTCTGCATTCATTGCGATTCTTCGCAGTGGATGCAGACTGACCGTACACAACTTCGACACCCTATCAAACTCCGACAAACTGGCAGCCATTGACCGCCGAAACATGGCGCCCCTGTGTATCCGGCAGCACCACCATGCGCTTGGCGAGTCATCTTCTACCCCTCTCCAACTGAGGCGATTGGGGATTGTCCGCCGCAAATGCGCGCTTATCAGTACCACATTTGGCCGTGCAAGCCCATGAGAAATGACAATCCCAAGACATGCTGCTGACAAATACAACCTGAGCTGATCGCTATGCTGACTCCAAGTTAGCTTCCCCAAGGAGGCGGCATACGCAAATGAATGCCAATTCATGGCGCAGAATTTCCCTTCTCTTGAGCATTGTCATTGCCCCTTATGCGATATGGGCACAGGCCCCGGGAACGGGAGCCATTCGCGGCTCAGTACTTAGCCAGAACGGCCAGACTGTGCCGAACGCCTCAATTGAGGTAGAGAATCAGGGCACGGAAATCAAACGCCTCGCCGTATCCGATGCCGCTGGCGCATACAGCGTTCCGCTGCTTCCTCCGGGAACTTTCAAAATGCGTGTCTCTGCGCCTGGCATGAAAGACGCAGAAGCAAAGAATGTTTCTGTCGTAGTCAGCGAGACCAGCACGGTAGATTTTTATCTTGCGGTAGCGGGCGGGACGACGAACGTCGATGTGACGGCGAAACAGGATCTCGCCGATACCGAGAGCTCTACCCTGGGCCGAGTTGTCGATGAGCAGTCGGTTCAATCACTACCGCTTTCAAATCGAAACTTTACCCAGATCCTGTCACTCTCCCCGGGAGTTCTGGTCGGACTTCCAGATGCGACGGCATTTGGCCGCGGCACACAGGATGTGGAATCCAACGGCGGAAAAACGACTGCGAACAACATCCAGTTCAATGGGATTGATGCCAACAATTTGGCGCAAAACTCAGCAGCGGCAGACGGCGAAGAGGTTGGCGTAGCGGTCCCCGCGCCCGATACGATCCAGGAGTTTAAAGTTCAGACCGGCAATTATGACGCAACCTACGGACGGGGAACCGGCGCAAATGTCGATGTCGTGAGCAAGTCGGGAACCAACCACCTGCACGGAAGCGCGTGGGAATTCCTGCGCAATGACGTTTTCAACGCAAACGATTTCTTCTCGAAGCTTACAGGGCAACCGCGCGCCGTATTGAAGCACAACCAGTATGGGGCTGCCGCGGGCGGACCAATTCTGCGCGACCGCACGTTCTTCTTTGCAGCGTTCCAGGGGTTTCGCTCCGTTAATGGCGAGGGCGATGAAACCGTTGCAATTCTGCCGCAACTCACAAACGATCGCTCGGCAGCCACTCTTGGCTCCCAGTTCTGCGCATTCCCAACCTTTGCAGGAGGAACTCAGCTGGCGTGCGATGGCTCAAATATCAGTCCAGTTGCGCTGAAGATCCTGAACTTCAAGTTGAAGAACGGCCAGTACGCAATTCCGAACCCGCAGATCCAGCTAGCGCCGACTGATCCAACCCAGATTCCCATTGGCGAATCCACATACACCGTTCCCGGTACCTACCAGGAGAACCAATACACTCTGAACCTTGACCGTGCTGTGGCAACCGGGAATCTCTTGGGAGCGAGGCTGTTCTATTCCCGCGCACCTACGATGTTGCCATTTTCACCCAACGCTGCCAACGTTCCCGGCTGGGGAACGAATGAGGTGGACAAAAATGCGATGGCGGTTCTGTCTGACACACAGATTGTGAACCCAAGAATGGTGAATA
>Ga0335085_10008993_pt1 | contig 15143 bp, 13 predicted proteins | sample Lox_Sample_45_FD_206712 | JGI IMG/M metagenome (GOLD analysis project Ga0335085, IMG submission 206712) | Soil microbial communities from Loxahatchee National Wildlife Refuge, Florida, United States - Lox_Sample_4.5 | ecosystem: Environmental > Terrestrial > Soil > Wetlands | place: USA... | reverse complement strand
GATCGATTTGAAGGATGTGCCGCAGGTAGATAGCTCGGGGCTGGGAACCGTGGTGGGATTGTATGTTTCGGCGCGAACACGCGGTTGCCAAGTGGAAATCGTCAACGCGAGCCAGCAAATCCGCGAATTGTTCAGCATGACGAACTTGTTGTCGCTGTTCGAGGCCGCCGGACGCCACCACGGGAAGACCATCTAGCCATCGCGCAGTTCACAAAATCGCATCTCGGCTAGCGAACCACGCCGGCCATGGGAGAGGAAGCGGCAGCATACAGGCGCTTCGGCATTCGGCCAGCCTGATAAGCTTTACGCCCGGCGACGACGGCATCGCGCATCGCTTCGGCCATGAGGATAGTATCGGCAGCTTCGGCGATAGCGGTGTTCATCAGCACGCCATCCGCGCCAAGCTCCATGGCAACGGCAGCATCGGACGCGGTGCCGACACCGGCATCGACGATCATGGGAACTTCCGTGATCCGCTCGCGAAGGATGCGCAGATTGGCGGGATTCTGGATACCGAGCCCCGAACCAATGGGGGCGGCGAGAGGCATGACGGCCGCGGCGCCGGCATCAATGAGCTTACGGGCCGCGATGAGGTCATCATTCGTGTAGGGCAGGACAACGAACCCTTCTTTCACGAGCACTTTTGTTGCTTCGATGAGCTGTTCGGTATCGGGGAATAGCGTCTGTTGATCGCCGATGACTTCGAGTTTGATCCAGTTCGACAACCCAACTTCACGAGCGAGACGAGCGGTGCGAATAGCCTCGTCGGCGGTGTAGCAGGCGGCGGTGTTGGGAAGGATAAAGATTTTCTCGCGATCGATGAAGTCGATGAGCGATTCTTTGGACTTGTCCGTGAGATTCACGCGCCGGACAGCAACGGTAACCATGTCGGCTCCAGAAGCTGTGTGAGCGCGAGCCATTTCTGGGAAGCTGCGATATTTCCCGGTTCCCACGATGAGTCTGGATTGAAAGGCTCGACCAGCAATGACGAGTTGATCTGACATGAGGACGTCTCCAAGAGAATTGTAGTCCTTGGAAGGTGCGAGAACAAATGGCACGGAAAATACTCCCCCAAAAAACGAAGAGAAGGAGGTTATTCGCGAACGAGGGGGCGAGGTTCGATCACGTCGGCGTACAACTTGTCGATCAGTTCGTGAAACTGCTTTTCAACCACGCGGCGTTTGAGTTTCATGGTGAAAGTGAGGGCGCCGCTATCGAACGTGAAATCCTCGGGAAGAAGAGCGAATCGCTTGATGGTTTCGTACTGGGCGAGATGAGCGGTGAGCCGGGTGACTTCGTCTTCAACAATGGAGTAGGTGCGAGGGTGCGCGGCTATTTGCGCATTCGAAGAAAAGGTCAAGCCTTCTTCGGCGAGCCTGGAGCCGAGGGTGGTTGGATTGACGACCAGAAGCGCAACCACGAATTTCCGCTGATCCCCTACGATCATGGCGTTGAGAATATAAGGGCTGGTTTTCAGAATATTTTCGATGGGCTGGGGCGCAACGAACTTGCCCGCCGCAGTCTTGAGCAAATCCTTCTTGCGATCGGTGATAAAAAGATAGTTGTCTTTGTCGAGGTAGCCGATGTCGCCGGTCTTAAACCAACCGTCCTCGGAGAGAACCTCACGAGTCGATTCAGGCGATTTGTAATAGCCCTGCATGACACAGGGACCCTTGGCCAGAATTTCGCCATCATCCGCGATGCGAATGTGAACATTGGCGATGGGTCGACCGGAGCTGCCAATGCGATTGTGCGGATAGTTATTGGTAAGAACCGGCGATGTTTCCGTCAGGCCGTATCCCTGATAGATGCGAATGCCGATAGCCCAGAAGAATTCGCCCAGCGATTTGGAAAGGGGAGCACCGCCAGAGAGAACCAGACGAAGGCGGCCGCCCGTGCCCGCGCGAATCTTGGAGTAGACCAAGCGATCCGCCAAAGTCCATTTTACTTTCAGCCCGAGGCTGGCGGATTTTTCGCCACAGCGCCAAGGCGCAGCATCTTTGGCCGTCCTCATCGCGAAATTAAAGATCCTGCGTTTGGTACCGGTGGTCTTGCTGCCTTGTTCCATCAGTCGCGCATAAATTTTCTCGAAGAAACGTGGGACAGCTGCCAGGACAGTGGGACGCACTTCCAGAAGAGCTTGCGCCACGTTTTCAACCACATCGACATAAGCAATAGGGCAGCCCTGGAAAAGGTATAGATAATCGAGCATGCGGCCGTAAACATGAGCAAGCGGAAGGAAGGAGACAGCAAGATCAGTTTCGGGAAGGAGGATGATGTTCTCGCAGGAATCTGCGACATTGGAGCTGAAATTGGAGTGCGTCAGCATCACACCTTTGGGCTCACCTGTGGTGCCGGAGGTATAAATGATCGATGCGAGCTGGCCAGGCTGAACCTGAGCCGCACGGCTGCGATAGCTGGCTATGTCCGCAGGTCCCGTGGTGGCAATCAAAGTTTCATAACGAAGAAATTCAGAGAGCTTGGCATCGCCGGCACCGGCCACGATTACCTGTTGCACCTGGGGAAGCAATTCGCGGATCTGCAGGAACTTCTCCAATTGGCGAGCGCCCGTAATGAATACAACCTGAGCCCCGCAGTGATTCAGGATGTAGGTCATGCGATCGGGCGATTCGTTGAAGTAGATGGGGACAGTGACGGCGCCGATGCCGTTGATTGCGAAGTCCGCGGTGTGCCATTCCGGGCAATTCGGAGCAAATAGACCTACACGATCGCCGGATTTCACTCCCAGCTCGAACAAAGAGTTCGCCAGGCCCGAAATACGCCGAAGCAGTTCCTGAGAAGAAATGGCTTCCCAGCGTTCCGTGGAACGGAACATCTGCGCCCTGGGAGAAGGATGTTGATCGAGCGCGCGAAGGAGGGAGGCAGGAAGTGAGCGGTAGGCCATGAGAATTTTGAATGTACCTTAGAAGGAAAATGGGCGCAACGGGCGTTACCAGTATCGCGGAGTAACCAGTTGCGGGAGAGGGCCGCGGGAAAACGGCGATGGGTTATCTGCGGGAATCAAGCTGCGCTAAGATATGGCCAGAGGAATCACGAACATGGGGGCTAGCACTCCGATAGTGAACGATCCGGCGACCAGCCGTGGACCGTTTCGAGCGCCGCGGAGCACGACTCTTTCCTGCAAGGGCTGGCAACAAGAAGCCGCCCTGCGCATGCTGCTGAATAATCTGGACCCGGATGTGGGAGAGAATCCGGCAGAGTTAGTGGTCTACGGTGGCACCGGCAAGGCCGCGAGAAACTGGGATTGCTTCCATGCCATCGTGAAATCGTTACGGGCGCTGGAGAACGACGAGACCCTACTGGTGCAATCGGGTAAGCCAGTGGGGATATTCAGAACTCATGAATATGCGCCGCGAGTGCTGATCTGCAATTCGAACCTAGTCGGCCACTGGAGCAATTGGGAGAAATTCAACGAATTGGATCGTGCCGGATTAATGATGTATGGACAAATGACGGCGGGCAGTTGGATCTACATTGGGACGCAAGGAATTTTGCAAGGAACCTACGAGACCTTCGCGGCAGCGGCGCGAAAGCACTTTGGCGGGGACCTGAGCGGCAAATTGGTGGTGACCGGCGGGATTGGGGGAATGGGCGGAGCACAACCGCTGGCGGCGACGATGAATGGGGCGGCGTTCCTGGGCATTGATGTGGATCCGGAACGGATTAAAAGACGGGTAAAGACGGGATATTGCGACGTGATGGTCACGTCTCTGGATGAAGCGCTACGGATTCTGAAGAACGCCGTCCGCAAGGGCGAAGCTACATCGGTGGGATTGGTCGGAAACTGCGCAGACCTGATACCCGAGTTGGCGAAACGCGGCGTCGTACCAGATGTGTTGACGGACCAGACCAGTGCCCACGATCCCATCAACGGGTATGTTCCGAACGGCATGACCCTGGAGCAAGCGATAGAGCTGCGCAAGAAGGATCCGAAGGAGTACCGGAAACGCGCCATAACAGCCATCGGCCAACACGTAGAGGGAATGTTGGCCCTCAAAAAACTGGGAGCGGTGACGTTTGATTATGGCAACAATATTCGAACGTTTGCGTTCGAGGCGGGAGTAAAGGACGCTTATGATTTCCTGGGATTCGTGCCGTTGTACATTCGCCCGCTGTTCTGCGAGGGAAAAGGGCCATTCCGATGGGCAGCCCTGTCGGGCGAGGCTTCGGATATTGCGCGTACGGACAGACTCGTATTGGAGATGTTCCCGCAGAATGAACATCTGAAGCGCTGGATCACGCTGGCGGAGAAGAGGGTGAAATTCCAAGGATTACCTTCGCGGATCTGCTGGCTGGGTTACGGCGAGCGCGACAAGTTTGGATTGGCGCTGAACGAGTTAGTGGCGAAAGGCGAATTGAAAGCTCCTATTGTGATGGGCCGGGATCACTTGGATTGTGGTTCGGTGGCTTCTCCCTATCGTGAAACCGAAGCAATGAAGGACGGCTCTGACGCGGTGGCGGACTGGGCGCTGTTGAATGCCTTGGTGAACACGGCCAGCGGCGCGTCCTGGGTGTCCATCCACAACGGCGGAGGAGTGGGAATTGGGTACTCCCAGCACGCGGGGCAGGTGACGTGTGCGGATGGCACCAAAGAGATGGCCAAGCGCATCGAACGAGTGCTGACGAACGACCCCGGAATGGGGGTGGTGCGCCATGTCGATGCAGGGTATGCTGAGGCCATCGAGTTTGCCAAGAACACGGGTGTAAAGGTTCCGATGTTCTAAAAGCATGCGAGTTCGGGCACAGGTGCAGGTGCTGGACTTGTGGCGTCAAGAGCGGCGTGGCTGCGAAACTGGAAATCAGTCGAGGAGTGTTGACGATGTACACGATATTAGGTGCGACAGGGCATATCGGCTCTGTGATGACGAAGAAGCTGTTGGAAAAAGGCGAAAAGGTGCGCGTCGTGGGGCGCAGTACGGCGCGGCTGCAACCTTTCGTTCAAAAGGGAGCGGAGCCGTTCATCGGCGATGTAAACGATGCGGAAACGCTAACCAGGGCATTCCAAGGTGCGCGTGCCGCGTTTTTGATGATGCCGCCCGCGATGAGTTCACCCGACTATCAAGCAGACCAGGAACGAGCAAGCGAAGCCATAGCGAGCGCGGTGCGGAACTCCGGGCTACATTATGGGGTCAATTTGAGCAGTATTGGCGCGCAGGCTCCTGCAGGAACCGGGCCGATTTCGGGAACACACCGTGCGGAGCTGAAATTAAATGCCATCGAGAAATTCAATGTATTGCACTTACGGCCCGCGTATTTCTTTGAGAACCATCTGGCGGGAATCAGCATGATCCAGATGATGGGCATGTACGGAGGCGCCCTGAAACCAGAGCTACAGATTCCCATGATTGCCACGCGAGATATTGGGGTGTATGTCGCAGAGCGGTTGCTAAAGCTCGATTTCAATGGAAAGCAGACGCAAGAACTGTTGGGCGAGCGCAACCTGAGCATGAACGAAGTGGCGGCCGTGATCGGCAGGGCCCTAAACAACGCGGAGTTGCGTTATGCACAATTTCCTTACGACCAAGTGCAGCAGGTACTTGTGCAGATGGGCACACCCGCAAAAACGGCGGAGTACTTCATAGAAATGTTCCGTGGATTGAACGACGGGATTGTGGTTGGGAGAGAACCTAGAACGGCGGAGAACAGCACTCCGACCTCCATTGAGACATTTGTGAAGGAAGTGTTTGTACCGGCGTACCAGGGAATCGCTGTCAGCGCGTAAGGGGAGTTTGAGAGTGACGGAAACGCGATAACCACGCCTTGACGGGATATCTGCTCATTACTGGCGCTGTGCAATTACTGACGCTGCGGGGAAGCGCGCCGCGGCGCGGCAGTTCCCTTTCAAAATTAGAGATCGTAAAGGACGGAGCGGTACTTGTGCGTGATGGCAAGATCGCCGCTGTCGGTACCCGCGCACAGGTAGAGGCGCGCAAAGACGCAAAGCGTGCGGAGAAACTGGACGTGGGTGGACGGGTGATCCTGCCCGGCTTCGTGGACTCGCATACTCACCTGATTCATGCGGCAAGCCGCGCGGAAGAATATGAGCTGAAGATCCAAGGCGCGAGTTACGAAGAGATCGCGAAAAAGGGCGGCGGGATTCTAAATTCGGTCAAGAAATTGAGGGCGGCAAGTACGGACGCCCTTAAGATGCGGGCACGAGCAGCACTGGAAGAATTCGCGTCGTACGGCACGACGACGGTGGAAGCGAAGAGTGGCTACGGGTTAAATGTGGCGAGCGAGCTGAAGATTCTAATGCTGCAAAAAGAATTGAACAGCGAGCAGCCGCTGGAGATTGTCTCGACCTTCCTGGGGGCACATGTTGTGCCTGAGGAATTCCGCAGCAAAGCCGATGGAGCGGAACGATATATAGCCCTGCTGATCAAACAGATGCTGCCGGCGGTAGTGAATGAAAAGCTAGCGGAGTTCTGCGATGTCTTCTGCGATCGCGGGGCATTCAGTCGTGCTCAAGCACAGAGAGTTTTGAGCGAAGGGCAAGCGCATGGGCTGGCGCCTCGCTTACATGCGGAGCAGTTATCGCACACGGGAGCGACACAACTCGCGGTGGAACTAGGAGCGGCGAGCTGCGATCACCTGGAACACGCGAACGCAACAGACGTTGGCGCACTGGCGAAATCCAACACCGTGGCAACGCTATTACCCGGATGCGATTTTCATCTGGGGTGGAAGACCTACGCTCCAGCGCGGGAGTTGATCGACTCCGGAGTAATCGTGGCGTTGGCTACGGACTTCAACCCCGGGACCAGTCCGACGATGAGCATACCAATGGTGCTTTCGCTGGCGTGCTCGCAGCTGCGCATGACTGTGGCGGAAGCAATTGTGGCTGCGACGATTAATGCGGCTTACAGCTTGCGCCGAGAAGGGCAAATTGGATCGCTGGAAGCGGGCAAACAAGCAGACTTGGCCGTGTTCGAAGTGGAGGATTATCGCGAAATTCCCTATTATTTTGGTATGCAGCGGTGTTGGATGACGGTAAAGAACGGCGAGATAATTTACCTGCGGGACTGAGGGTGGCGGAACCAGTTATGAAACGATTGATTGAGTGCGTGCCGAATTTCTCCGAAGGGCGTGATCCAGCCAAGGTCGATACGATTGTGCGGGCCATGAGCAGCGTACCCGGCGTGTATGTGCTGGATCGCGAAATGGACGCGGACCACAATCGCTGCGTCATAACGCTGGCGGGGGAACCAGAGGCGGTTGGCGAAGCGGCGATTCTGGGTGCCGGGCAGGCCATGGAATTGATTGACATGACCGAGCACACTGGGGCGCATCCGCGAGTGGGAGCAACGGACGTGGTGCCGTTCATCCCGATTGAGGGCGTGACACTCGAGGATTGCGTTGCGCTGGCACGGCGAGTGGGAAACGAAATCTGGAAGCGCTACCGGATCCCAATTTTCTTTTACGAAGCGGCGGCAACGCGGCCCGAACGGGTCAACCTGGAAAATGTGCGGCGCGGGCAATTCGAAGGGCTGCGAGAGGAACTAAAGAAAAACCATGATCGCCAGCCGGATATCGGAGAGCCTAAGTTGCACCCGACTGCGGGAGTGACGGTGGTCGGGGCGCGCAAATTCCTGATTGCGTACAACGTGAACCTGAATACTTCAGACGTTGGCATTGCCAACAAGATCGCGAAGGCGATTCGATTCTCGAGCGGCGGATTGCGGTATGTGAAATCCATGGGAGTGGAACTAAAGGCGCGCAATCTGGCGCAGGTTTCTATCAATCTGACGGATTTCGAACAAACTCCGATGCATCGCGTTTATGAAATGGTCAAGCGAGAAGCAGCGCGTTATGGGGCAGTGCCGGTCGGAAGCGAGATCGTCGGATTGATTCCGAAGAAGGCCATCGAGATGGCTGCGGACTTTTTCTTGCAGTTAGAGGATTTCTCGCCATCACAGGTCTTTGAGAACAAACTGCAGGCAGCGCTAACAGGAGCGCCGCTGGCGTCCAAAGAAGGAAAACTCGCGAGCGCCGCTCGGCCCTTTCTCGATGCAGTTGCCGCGCCAACTGCCACCCCAGGAGGGGGTAGTGTCTCCGCTTACGTGGGAGCCATGGCAGCTGGACTCGGACAGATGGTGGCCGGGCTTTCCCGCAAAAAGAAATCACAGGCCGCGCACATTGATCGGTTGTCCGAAGTGCTGGACGAATTGCGGGCGACAGCGGAGGAACTTACGGCGGCGATTGACCGGGATGCGGAATCGTACGAATCCGTAATGGCTGCTTTCAAAATGCCACAAGGGGCCGCGGAGGAAACGGCGCGACGGGACTCCGCGATTCAAACGGCGACTAAGGAGGCGGCAGAGGTCCCGCTGCAGGTCGCACAAAAAGTGATGCTCCTGAATAAGAAGCTATTGCAACTGGAGTCCATCGCAGCAGCATCTATGAAATCAGATCTGCAGGTGGCGCGTCTAATGGCAGTAGCGGCGGCGAAAGGGGCCTTGGCCAACGTGGAAATTAACCTGGAGAGCTTGAAGGATGCGGGTTACGTAGAAACGATAAAAGGAAAGGTTGCCGAACTGCGCAACCAGCTGAACTAGCGCAACGACGATGTCGTAAAATATTACTTCGTTTCCCCCAGCCGCTTAAAAGGAGCAAGACATGAGGATGAGGAAGAATTTCGGCAGGGTGCTGGCGGCCTGCGCACTATTCGTAATGACTGCAGCGCTGGCAGAACCGGCTAAAGCTGGCGGAGTTAGCGCGGATACACTCGCCCTTTTCCCGAAAAATACGGGAGAAATCGGCTATGTCGATCTGAAGAAAGCGCGCGGCGAGAAATGGTTCCCGGCTCTGCGGGAGCAGATCCTTCCTGACCGGTTCAAACAGTTTGAAAAATTCCTCGCGTCGGCGGGAGTGGATCCAAACAGCCAGGTTGATGAATTAGTTTGGGGATTGGTGCCGGACAGCACGGGCAAGGACGACAAGGGCGTTTCCACGGGCCTGCCGTCAAGCGAACTCACCGTGGGTATCGCGATGGGAAACTACAATCCAGATTCAACCGAAGCGTATTTCAAGCAGCAGAAACTGTCCATGGTGAAGGTCGAGAACTACACCCTGTTTGCCTTCGGATCAGGCTCTGGCGCGGGCGATCTTTATTTCTTCTTTCTGGATTCCACCAAGGCGATATTTGGCCACAAACCGCTGATTGATAAGTTGTTGGAAATTCGCATGGGCAGACAAGATGGCTTGCTACGAAACGATAAGATGTACAACCTGATCAATGAAGTGAACGGTTCGGGCGTGGTGTGGGCCGTATTGGATCCCGGATACACGCGGTTAGCGATGTCGCAGCTCGCTCCGGAAGTGCAACAATTCCCCGAGGCGGCGGCGCTGGTACAGAGAATGCAGGCGATGATCATCACCGCGAATGCCAGCAGCGGCGTGGATTCGAAGTTCCAGGCGGTTTGCGCATCTTCCGGAGATGCGAATACGCTGAGCCAACTGATGGCGGCGGGCCTGCTCTATAAGAAGTATCAAGCCACCAAGGATAATCCTGATCTGGCACAGCTGCTCGATCAGGCGAACGTGAGTCCTGCGGGCGATCGGGTGGTGATTGCATTAACGGTAAGCGACGACCAGATGTCCTCGCTGATCCGGCGAAATACCTTCGCGTTCAAGATGTAGCAACTATCAGAACGAAGCAAAGGACGCTTTTTTTTCGCACAAGAAACACATCAAAAATGCAGGAATCTCAAAGAGGCGCCCCTGGGTGCCTCTTTTGCTTAGTCGGCGGGGAGATTCGGGGCAACGAATTTGGTGAGGCGCAAAACCGCCGATTGATCGCGTGATTCGCAGAAAACTTCATCGATTCCTTCCCAAGAGGGTTTGTCTTTATCCGGAGGTTTCGAACCGGGAAGCGCCACTTCAACTTCCAAACGATCGAGGGACCGACGAAGAGTAATGCCACAAGGAACGCCGGAGGTATGGCAATGAAAGCAGTGGCGGCAGGCGGAGACCACCGAAGCCTGAAACTGAAGGATAGTCTCGTTGCCCAAGCCCGCGGCGTCGGCAAGGTAGCGGGCGGCGCCGCCGACTGCAGCGACGAGGCGTTCGTCGGGATCCAAGAGAACCGAAATTTGATGAGGCAAGGTCGACACGGTTAACTTTGGTTGGCAAGGGCCACGTCGCAAGCTTCGCGGCAATCCGGACAGTAGTAGAGACCGTCGACGCCGAGCCGGACATTACTCTGACCCTTGCAGATGGTGCAATACTTTTCGCAATCGCAGTATTCTTCGCTCTTGTTGCACTGCGAACAAACAACTTGCTGACGATTGGCCGCCATTCCGCCTCCGGAAAAGACTTTACCTGAGCATTCCGCGACCAGCAAGAGCAAGCATCCGGGGCATTCCGAAGTGTCAACTGCGCGAAAAAGTCTGGGCGCGTCGCGAGTTTTGACGACACCTAACGCGCATGCTAGTATCAAAAATCGCCCGAGCAAACGGAATGGAATCCGTAACTTCTCCTGCCAATTCAGTCCTTCGCAAAACGCCGTTGAACGCGTTGCACCGTCGTCTTGGCGCCAAAATGGTGAACTTCGGCGGCTGGGATATGCCCGTGGAGTATCCGTCGAGTGGAGGCTTGGTAGCCGAACACAAGGCTGTGCGAAATAGAGTCGGTGTGTTTGACGTGAGCCACATGGGCGACATTCGAATTCATCAAGCGAAGGAAACTGGCGGAGCACTGCACGCCGTGCAACATCTGACGATGAATGACGCCTCAAAACTCATGATAGGGCAGGCACAGTATTCGGCGATGCTGTATCCCAAAGGCACGTTTGTCGACGACGTGATCGTGCATCGTCTGGGAACAGATGATTACCTGCTGGTGATCAACGCCGGAACGCGAGAGAAAGATATCAACTGGGTCAGGCAGAACACCGGCGGCTTCGACTGCACGGTGGAGGATCTAAGCGACAGCTACACGCAACTGGCGATCCAGGGCCCGCGTGCAGCCGACGTGTTGCGCAAGTTGACGGACGCCAGCCTAGACGAAGTGAAGAACTACTGGTTCACGCACGGCACGGTCTGCGGTCTGAAGAACACGTTGATTGCGCGGACTGGATATACCGGCGAGGATGGATTCGAGATCTATATACCGGCCGATATAGCGACAAGTGAACGTGTTTGGAACGCGGTGATGGAGGCTGGCCAAGAATTTGGAATTGTGCCGTGCGGGCTAGGGGCGCGAAATACGCTTCGGCTAGAATCGAAAATGGCTCTGTACGAACACGAGATTAGTGACACCATCAATGTCTGGGAAGCGGGCCTAGAACGCTATTGCAAAATGGAAAAAGGAGAGTTCCTGGGGCGCGCAGCGCTAGAGCAGGCTCGGGCCGCTGGATTGAAGAGGACGCTCGTGGGACTAGAGATGGTGGAGCGAGGAATCGCTCGCGACGGGTACCGGTGTTTCGACACGAATGGAAACGCGATTGGAGTGGTAACGAGCGGTTCGCCGTCGCCCACTCTGGGAAAGAACATTGCGCTGGCCTACGTGCCCCCGGCTTTTGCGAACATTGGAACGACAATTTGTGTGGAGATACGGGCGCAAAGTTGTAAAGCGCAGGTTGTCGCGACACCTTTTTACAAACGGACTCGGAAAGCGGTCGCGAAGTAAATTTAATTCTGAATGTCACGAGCAAGGAGCGGCAGCATGGCATATCCAACAAACTATCGCTATACGAAAGAACACGAGTGGATTGACGCAAAGGGTGGAACGGCGACGATTGGCATCACTGACTATGCGCAGAGCGAATTGGGCGACGTCGTGTTCGTGGAAATGCCCGCCGCTGGCACGAAGTTAACCGCAGGCAAGACCTTTGGCACGGTGGAATCGGTTAAAGCCGTTAGCGAAATTTACTCTCCAGCCACCGGCGAAGTGGTGGAAGCAAATGCGGCGCTTCAAGCTAAGCCGGAGACTATCAATAGCGACCCGCATGGCGACGGCTGGCTGGTGAAAATCAAGTTGGCGAATCCGGTCGAGGTGAGTGGCCTGATGGATGCGGCGGCGTACGAGGCATACATCGAGGAGAAGAAAAAGGAAGCGTCCGCCTGATGCGCTATTTGCCGAAAAGCCCTGCCGAGCGGGAGGAGATGCTTGCCGCGATCGGCGCAAAGTCAATCGAAGAATTGTTTTCGTCCATTCCTGAAGCGTATCGGCTGAGAAAACCACTGAATCTTCCCGGACCGTTCTCGGAAGCCGAAGTGATTCGGTACTTCGAGGCGCGCGGCGCGGAAAATTCCCTGGGGTATAGCCGTTTTTTGGGTGCGGGAGTTTATTCGCATCTGCGTTCGGTGGTTACCGATGCGATCCTGCAACGCGGCGAGTTTTTGACGTCCTATACGCCGTACCAGGCAGAGATCTCTCAAGGAACGCTGCAAGCGATTTTTGAGTTTCAGACGCTGATGTGCCAGTTGACGGGGCAGGAAGTGGCGAATGCGTCGATGTACGACGGATCGACCGCGACAACGGAAGCGGTATTGATGGCGGAACGGCTTACCGGTCGACGCCGCGTTTTGGTAGCACGAACGTTGCATCCTGAATATCGCGAGGTATTAAGAACATACGCAAAGAATTCAGGACTGCTGGTCGAGGAAATTGGGTTTGGACCGGCGGGAACACTGGACTTGAATGGATTGAAGGGGGCGCTGCGGGATGACGTTTGCTCCGTGGTAGTGCAGTCCCCGAACTTTCTTGGTGCGATCGAGAGCCTTGGGCCGATCGCGGATACGGTACATGGCGCAGGTGCGCTCTTGGTTGTCGCGATTGCGGAAGCGCTGTCGCTTGGCTTGGTCAAGCCGCCATCGGAAGCGGACATCGTGGCTATGGAAGGGCAAAGTTTTGGATTAGCGCCAAGCTATGGCGGACCATTTGTCGGAGTAATCGCGTCGCGGGAGAAATTCGTGCGGCAAATGCCGGGCCGCTTGGCGGGGCAGACCACGGACGTGAACGGACACCGCGGATTCGTACTGACGCTGGCGACGCGGGAACAACACATTCGACGGGAGAAGGCGACCTCGAATATCTGCACGAACCAGGCGTTGTGCGCACTGGCTGCGACAGTTCATTTGACGCTGCTCGGAAAAGAGGGCATCCGTGAGATGGCGGAGCAAAACCTGGCCAAGGCGCAATTTGCGCTGCAGGAACTCGAAAAGATTCCCGGGATCAAACGTAGTTTTGCCGCGCCGTTTTTCAATGAATTTGCAGTGGAATTGCCGCGTTCGGTCAAGATCGTGAACGCAGAATTGCTGAAGAGCAAGATTATCGGGCCGTACGTCGTTGGTTCCGCATATCCAGAGTTGAGCAAGCATGCGCTGGTCTGTGTTACGGAAACCACGTCGCGGGCGGAAATCGAGAAGTTTGTGAGTGCAGTGAAGAGTGCATTAGAGACACCTCTCTAAGACACAAACGACGGGATCGGAATGAACGCAAAAATCAAGAAGGCTTCGAGACACGTCAATCAGAATGAGGGTTTGATTTTCGAGAAGTCCTCGCCGGGAAAACGAGGGTTTGAACTACCACCGTTGGACGTTCCCGCCGTGGATGCCGGCAAAGCGTTAGGCGCGGCATACCGAAGGGACGGCGTAGAAGGATTTCCCGAAGTCAGCGAGATCGAAGTGATTCGTCATTTCACGCGGCTTTCAACGTGGAACTTCGCGATCGACCTGGGCATGTACCCGTTAGGCTCCTGCACCATGAAGTACAATCCGCGGGTGAATGAGCACGTGGCGAGATTGGCGGGGATCGCTACGGAACATCCCTATCAACCGCAGGAACTTTCCCAGGGCTGCCTGAAGATTCTCTCGTTGTTGGAAAAGTGCTTGCTGGAGATCACGGGAATGGACGTGATCACGTTACAGCCGGCGGCTGGTGCCCAGGGTGAACTTACAGGCCTTTTGCTGATTCGCGCGCATCACCAGAAACATGGCAATCCTCGCAAGAAAGTCCTGATCCCTGATTCCGCGCACGGAACGAATCCGGCCACGGCGGTGATTGCCGGATATGAAGTCCAGAACATCAAGTCTGACTCGAACGGTCAGGTGGACCTGGCGCATTTACGGGAACAAGTAGACGAAACCGTTGCCGCGTTGATGCTGACCAATCCTTCGACACTCGGAATATTCGAACAGCAGATTCCGGAAATTGCGGAGATTCTGCACGCCAAAGGTGCGCTGCTGTACATGGATGGTGCAAACATGAATGCACTGGCCGGAGTGACGCGTCCGGGCGACATGGGTGTGGATGTGATGCATCTGAACCTCCACAAGACCTTTTCCACGCCACATGGCGGGGGAGGGCCTGGAGCCGGGCCAGTGGCGATGAAGAAGATTCTCGAGCCGTTTTTACCGGTGCCGATTCTTGTGGAAAAAGAAGGCGGTCGATTGGCTCTCGACTATCAGCGGAAGGAATCCGTTGGGCGGGTACGCGCCTTCGGGGGAAATTTCGGCGTGCTGGTAAGGGCGCTGGCGTACATTCTGGCCTATGGGCCGGGAGTGCGGCAGGCAACAGAGGATGCGGTGCTAAACGCAAATTACATTCGAAAGCATCTGGAAGGCACATACGATCTTCCGTACACGAGACCGTCGATGCACGAAGTGGTGTTCAGTGATGCGATTCAGAAGCGGCGCGGAGTGAATACGATGGACATCGCCAAGCGGTTGATCGACTACGGATTTCACCCGTACACGACGGCCTTTCCTTTGATTGTGCCGGGCGCGCTGATGATCGAGCCGACGGAGTCCGAGAGCAAGGAAGAGTGCGATTATTTTATCGAGACGATGAAGTCGGTTGCGGAAGAAGCAGAGAAGAATCCCGAACTGGTAAAAACGGCTCCGCATACTACGCGTATTCGTCGCCTGGATGAGGTTGGCGCAGCGCGGAGACCGATTCTGCGGTGGAAGTCCGGGGAAACGCCGCGAAGTGACGAACCGGGTACGCCCAAGGTCAAGGTAGCCACGCCCACGATTCCCACCTGCTAAAATAAGAGCAACTCTCGACGGAAGCGGGTCAGCAAAAAAGATGAGTTATTCAGTTGAAGCGTGGATGCCGAAATCGGTCATTCTCCTACGCGAGTACAACTACGAGAAGTTGACGTCCGATTTGATCGCTGG
>Ga0335085_10008992_pt1 | contig 15144 bp, 9 predicted proteins | sample Lox_Sample_45_FD_206712 | JGI IMG/M metagenome (GOLD analysis project Ga0335085, IMG submission 206712) | Soil microbial communities from Loxahatchee National Wildlife Refuge, Florida, United States - Lox_Sample_4.5 | ecosystem: Environmental > Terrestrial > Soil > Wetlands | place: USA: Florida... | reverse complement strand
CAATGTCGCCGAACTGGTGACCGATCCGGAGGCCAACAAACTCACAGCGCCGCTGACCGTCAGTATCGTCGTCCCGCCTGCAGGCAGATCCGCGGAGTCGGTGCAAATCAGATTAGCCGCCTGCGGAATGCACGTCCACGACGCGCCTGGTCCAGGCACACCCTCCTGCAGCGTAATTGACGGGTCCGGTGTAATCGTCACGGTGAGCGGGTCGCCCGCCAACTTGGCGCCGCCCGTGTTAGTGATCGTAACCCAGTAATAGATCTGCAATCCCGGCGCGATGGTCGGAGTCGTCGGCTGGAAGCTGAGCACCGGTACTGCGCTGGGCAGCACGTTGAGGATCTGCGCCACGGCCGCGCCCGTACTCGAAGTCGAATTCACCGCCAGGAAATTCGCGGCGGGCCCATCCGCGGTCAGTGTATACGTGGGCGTCAGGCCGGTCGGAAATGCCGGATAGATCAGCGAGATGGAATTGCCGCCCGCCGGCATACAGCCGCCATACGGATCGGACGAGCAGGCCGTGATGGTCCACTGCGGAGGCACGCTGGTCTGGACCACGAAGCTGCCGCCGGGGAAGAGAAGGTCGGCCGCCAGGCTTTGGGTGAACTGCACCGTGCCGCCGATCGTCAGCGGATTGCCCGGAGGTGGCGTGGTGGCCGTGGCGGAGGGAAGCGGCGGCGGAGGCTGCACGTTCTGCACGTGCAGGTCGAAAGTCAGTTGGCCGGTGGTGGGTCTCTCCGCGGCCGGCGCACCGCTATCGTTGATTTCATACACCACGTTGTTGCCGCGATCGGCGACATACACCTGCCCGTTGCGCCCCACCGCTACTCCCGCCGGGTATTCGAACCCCACGTTGGTCGTGCCTCCCGCGATCGTGCTGATGATTCCCGTGGCCGCCGTCACCTTGCGGAGGGCCCAATTCGTCCCAACGTTGGTGGCCGATAAGATGTACAGGTTGCCGGCCGCGTCCACCGCCACGCTCTGCGGGACCGAAAGCTGCGCGTTGGTGGCCGGTCCGCCATCGCCCGCATAACCCGCCGTGCCGTTGCCCGCCACCCTCGTGAGGATGCCGGTGCGGGCGTCCACCTTGCGGATCATCTGGTTGTTGCTATCCGCGATGAATAAGTTGCCCGCGCTGTCCACGGCGATCGCGTCCGGCTGGTTCAGCGATGCAGCAGTCGCCGGTCCGCCATCGCCCCCATAACCCACCACGCCGTTGCCCGCGACCGTGGTGATGATACCGGTCGCCGCCACCTTACGAATGCGCGCGTTGGCCATATCGGCGATATACAGGTTGCCGGCGCTGTCCAGCGCAACGCCAGCCACTAAGTCAAACTCGGCATTCAACGCCGGTCCGCCATCGCCCGAATAACCCTTCACCCCATTGCCGGCGTAAGTAGTGACTATGTTGCTGCCCGCCGCGACTCTGCGCACCGCATTGTTATAGAAGTCCGCGATATAAAGGTTACCCGCCGGGTCCACCGCCAGGCCGAATGCGTTATAGAGGTTGAATCCGCTGACCGGGCCGTTGGCGGATGCTACCGTGCTGATGATCCCCGTGCCCGCCGCGACTCGCCGGATCGCCGCGCCGTCCTGAAAGTACAGATTGCCGCCGCTGTCGACCGTAATACCGGAACCGAGGCTGATGATCGAAACCTGCGCGCTGGTGGCGGGCCCACCGTCGGCGATGTAGCGCAGATTGCCGCCGCCGGCTATGGTGCTGATGATGCCCGTCGCACCGGCCACTTCGCGGATCCGCGCCAGCACCGTATCGGCGATGAAGAAATTGCCGTGGCCATCCACGGCAACTGCGCTGGGCGAACCGAGTACAGCTTTGGTCGCCAGGCCGCCATCTCCGTAAGGCGGGTCGGCAGTGAGGGCGTTGCTGAAGGTCGGGTCCGCCACAGTGGTGATCGTGCCGTCGGTGGCGACCTTGCGGATGGCGGAGTTTCCAGTGTCGGCAATGTATAGGTTGCCCGCGGCGTCCGTAGCCACACCGGCGGGCGCGTTCAGCGCTGCGGCGGATGCCGGTCCGCCATCGCCGGAAAAGCCGTAGGTGCCATCGCCGGCAACGGTGATGAAGCTAGCAAGGGTTTTGCCGGCGGGACTGACTTTGCTGATACGGCTGTTGCCCACCTCGGCGATGTACACATTCCCCGAGCCATCCACCGACACTCCAGTGGGACCGTTGAGTGTCGCATAGCTGGGAACGCCGTTGCCTGCAAGCGTGAGCATAAGGCCTGCGGCCGTCACCCAGCGGATCCGCTGGTTGAATGAATCGGCGATGTACAGGTTTCCGGCGCTGTCCACGGCCACACCGGTCGGCCGGTTGAGTTGCGCTGCGGCTGCCGCGGCGCCGTCGCCCGAAAACCCCGCCGTGCCGTTGCCCGCGACCGTGATCACAATGCCGCCTCCGGCCGCGATCTTCCGTACGCGCTGATTGCCCGTATCGGCGACATATAAGTTGCCGGATGCGTCCACGGCAATGCCTTGCGGGAAGCTGAATTGCGCGGCGCCGGCCGGTCCGCCGTCGCCCGAATAGCCGGCGATCGACGAAACGCCGGCGATGCGCGTGAGAGTGCCCGAAGTATCCACTTTGAACACGCAGTTGCTGGCGGTGAAATAGACATTGCCGTTAGCGTCCACTGCCACGCCCTGCGGGCTATAGCCGAGAGAAACGTTGGTAGCAGTGGCTGGCGTAACCGGTAAGCCTCCGCCGGCAATCGTTCCGATGAGATAAGGCTGCGCGTAGCACGTCGCCGCATTTACTAACGCGAGGACAACGAAAAGTAAGAGAACCTGGGAAATGCGCCTGGGGCCGGACATGAATCCTCCTGGGCCGATGTGATGGGGCGGGCTAACCGGGCCGGATGCAGTGGAGAACAACGACGTGTCTTCAGCATCGTGTTCTCCCAGAGTGTATCTCCGCGCACCCGGTGCGTCTAGCGGAGCCGCGGTAGTCTGGTTGCAGGGACTCGGCCGACGGACGGTTAAATGAAAGCTGCCTGGACGTATCCTTTCGTCATTCTCGGTGGGGCGCTGCAAACCTGCGGCGCCGCCATGAACGCACAGTTATTCGCGTCGCTCGAGAACCGCTGGCTGGCGAATCTGGTTTCGTTTGCATTGATCCTGGCCGTGTTCCTGTGCCTCTTAGCCATGTTTCCCATGCCTCTGCCCGCGGCGGATTCGCTAGGCAGGATGCCGTGGTGGGCGCCGCTCGGTGGACTGGTGGGCGCGGTGCAGGTGTACACCGGCCTGGCGCTGGTGCATCCGCTGACAGCCGGAAAGATCGTGGGCGCGCTGCTGATGATCGGAGGAGTGGCGCTGATCGCCCGCCGTTAACCCCGCGAGATGCAAATCCTGACTCCCACAGACACGGTGCTGGTGTGGTCGATTGCGGCGGGTGCCATCGGCGGTGTGATCTTCCGGCCCCGGCAGTGGCCCGAAGCAGTGTGGGCGTGCCTGGGCGCGATGGCGCTGGTGACATGTGGGCTGATCCGTCCCGCGGCCGCGTGGGGCGCCGTGCGCAAAGGCACAGATGTCTACCTGTTCCTCACCGGCATGATGCTGCTGGCCGAACTGGCTCGCCGCGAAGGCGTGTTCGACTGGCTCGCCGTGCATGCCGTGCAGGCATCCAGAGGCTCGCGGGCGCGCCTGTTCGCGCTGATCTACGCCGTGGGGATTCTGGTGACCGTGTTTCTCTCGAACGACGCCACCGCCGTGGTGCTCACGCCGGCGGTGTACGCGGCCGTGAAAAAGGCGCGCGCCGACGGGTTGACGTACCTGTTCATCTGCGCGTTCATCGCCAATGCGGCCAGCTTCGTGCTGCCGATTTCCAACCCTGCCAACCTGGTGGTGTATGGCAAAGAACTGCCGCCGCTGGGGCCGTGGCTGGCGACATTTCTGCTGCCCTCGCTGTGCTCGATCGCGGCCACTTTCGTCGCCTTGCGTTGGATCTCGCGCAAGCAATTGGCGGGCGGCATCGCGGGCGGATTGGAGGTGCCGGAACTGACCTCGGAAGGGCGTCGAGCGGCATGGGGTATTGCCGCGGCAGGAGCGGCGCTGATCACGGCTTCGGCACTGGGCTGGGACCTCGGCTTGCCTACCTGCGTCGCGGCGTTGATCGCCATCGCGATCGCCACCGGCCTGCGCAGCGAGGCATTGCGCGACGTGGTGACCGGCGTCGCCTGGAGTGTGCTGCCGCTGGTCGCGGGCCTGTTTGTGCTGGTGGAAGCGCTCAACCACGCTGGTGCATTGCGCGCCACCGAGCAACTTGTGGATTCGCTCGCGGGCATGCCGCGCATCGCTGGATCGCTGCTGGCGTCCTTCGGCACGGCGGCAGTTTCCAACCTGATGAACAACCTGCCCTCGGGACTGCTGGCCGGCAGCGCTGTGCAGGCGGCGCAGGTCGCCGCGCACATCCGCGACGCCGTGCTGATCGGCGTGGATCTGGGACCGAACCTGTCGGTGACCGGTTCGCTGGCCACGGTATTGTGGCTGATCGCCTTGCGGCGCGAAGGGGTCGAGATCGGGGGCTGGCAGTTCCTGAAAGTGGGTGCGGCGGTGATGCCTCCGGCGCTGCTCGTCGCGACGCTGGCGGCATCGGTGCTGAGCCGCTAAAAATCAAAACCGCTCCTCTGAGCAGTTTTGCGGAAAACTGCCTGCTTAGAATCAGTGATTTACCAAGCCAGACGGCTCATCGTGAGCGGTTCTGCGTCTGCGCCGTGAAAGTTTCGCGCCGTTCGGGCAATTCCCGTTTGCGGAGGGGAACATGATGGTTCGCTCGAAATTCACGGCTTCGGCCGCCATCGTATCGGGCTGGATGCTGTTTGCGGGCAACCCCGCGGCAATGGACTTAGCACTCATCAATCGCCTCGATGAGGCTGTGCGGCGCCGCTTTGCCGATCCGGCGCCGGCCGCGCTCGGGATGAGCCGGGTGGCCATGCCGTCGTCGCTCGGCCGCCATTTTCAGCCCGACATCACCCGGCGCACCGACTTCGCTCCTGAGAGCGACACGGAGCGGGCGCTGATCGCGGAGATGGAGCGGCAAAATTTGCAGGTCGGTCTGTACGTGTTCGGCCGGACCGCCGCAACCGTGGGACCGGAGAAAGAGAACTTCCGCGCGCTCAAAGGTCCGGCCGCGATCACCACAGGTACGCCGCGTCCCGCGTTCTACCCGGGGATACTACCATCCGCGCTGAAGCCCGACGCTTTGCCCGATTGGAACGCCGTCTACCCGCTGGCATCGCGCGCCATGAAGAGTTTCCTGGACGGCGGGCACGGATTCGAAACGACCCTCGATAGTTGGAATCTCGCGGTGCGGCCGGTGATGGCGAGCGCGGAACGATGCCTCGCCTGTCACAATCCGCAGCCCGCCGGCGGCGCTGCCGCGATTCGCTTGGGCCAGCCGATAGGCGGATTGATCTATGCGTACCGGAACAGGCCCGACTGAGTCGTCCGACTCAGTCGCCCGGTGCGGCCGAGGCAGGGATGGTACAATTGCAGCGCCGCTACAATGGATCCGGAACGCCGGCGCCGGGTGGAGGATATCTACCGCGGCGCGCTCGAACGCGAGGGGCCTGCCCGTGCTGCTTACCTTGATTCTGCCTGCCCTGATCCCGAGGTGCGGCGCGAGGTCGAGGCGCTGCTCGACCGCTCGGTGGGCGGCCTCCCGAGTAGCCGCGGAACCGCACTGGATCCGGGCACGCAGTTGGGTCCGTACCGCATCGAGGGACCGCTCGGCGAAGGCGGTATGGCCACCGTGTACAAGGCCTTCGATACGCGCCTCAACCGCACGGTGGCGATCAAGGTTGGCGCCGAACGGTTCAGCGACCGCTTCGAGCGCGAGGCACGCGCCATCGCCGCGCTGAACCACCCGTTCGTCTGCACCCTGTACGACATCGGCCCCGATTACCTGGTGATGGAGTTCGTGGATGGCGTCACCGTGCGGGACCTGCTGCGCGAAAAAAAGCTGCCGGTGGAGGAGGCACTGCAGTATGCACTGCAGGTCGCTTCCGCCATGGCCACTGCCCATGCGGCCGGCATCATCCATCGCGACCTCAAGCCGGGCAACGTCATGATCACCTCGGCGGGGCTGGTGAAGGTGCTGGATTTCGGCCTCGCGAAATTGACCGGTCCGGCTCAATCCGCTGCCGTCGCCGATGCCACCGCCACCGTGACCTTCGACACCAGGGCCGGCGCGGTGGTGGGCACACCCTCGTATATGTCGCCCGAGCAGGCACTGGGCAAGCCGATCGACGCGCGCTCGGACGTGTTTGCCTTCGGGCTGCTGGTGTACGAAATGTTGGCCGGGCAACCGGCATTCCGCGGCGATTCGGCGCTGGAGATCCTATCCGCCACCATCCACCTGGAAGCGCCGCCGCCCAGTTCGGCGAACCCGGCCGTGGACCCGGCGTTGGACGCAGTCGTGGCGCGCTGCCTGCGCAAAGATCCAGCGGACCGCTATCCAGGCATGGCGGAATTGCATTCCGAACTGAAGAAGCTTGTGGCCGAGAGGTCCACCGCGGCGCCGCTGGTGCGACGAGAGGGTCGCCGGTCCAAGCGCCGGTGGATTGGGTGGGCCCCCGCGATCATCGCGGTGGGGCTGCTGTGCGTGGCGGTGTGGCGCCGTCTGCCGCTCCGTCCCTCCGAGCCGGCCGGTGCGCCGGCCATGTGGCGCGTCACTTCGGATGCGGGACTCAGCATAGATCCGGCCATCTCGCAGGACGGGCGCTTCATCGTGTATGCCTCGGATCGCGGCGGCGAGGGACATCTGAATCTGTGGCTCCAACAGATCAAAGGCGGCGATGCCCTCCGCCTCACGCACAACCAGGCCGACGATAGTGAGCCGAACTTCTCACCCGATGGAACCCACATCGTGTTCCGCTCCGAGCGTCAGGGCGGCGGCATTTATATCATCCCCACGACTGGCGGCGAAGAGCGGCGCATCGCCGATGAAGGCCGCCGCCCGCAATACTCGCCGGACGGCCAGAAGTTGGTGTATTGGACCGGGCCGGCCGATCCGTTTCCGCTTCACGACGGCATGGGCAAGATCTTCGTGATGGACATGGTCACCTTCAACACGCAACGGATCCGCCCGGATTTTGCGGCCGTGGCGCACCCGGTGTGGAGTCCCGATGGAAACAAAATCCTGTTTGAGGGGGCCAAAGACACAACCGAGCGAGGGTTCGATTGGTGGCTCACGCCATTAGATGGCCGCCCGGCACTTTCATGCCCGGTATCGCCGGAGGGCGAACTGTTCGACCCGTTTGCCTGGCAGGGCAAGTGGGTGTATTTTTCGTGGATCGGCGGCGATGTAAATACAGTCTGCCGGCTGAACCTGAATGCCTCGACCGGCAAGGCCAAGGCCAAAGAGGAGCGGCTGACCGCATCGACCGCGGATGCGTACGCTCCTTCGGTTTCGAAAAACGGAACTGTGGTGTTTTCGGTGGTGGACTCTGCAACCAACCTGTACAGCCTTCAGCTGGACGCCGCTTCGGGACAGGTGAAGGGCGCTCTCACCCCGTTGACCAAGCAAAAGGGTCTGAACATTGTCGATTCCATTTCCGCTGACGGATCGCGTGTGGCGTTCATCTCGGACCGCCTGCAGACCAACTGGCAGGTTTGGGGCATGGACCTCGCCAGCGGCCGCGAACACCCGCTCACCGAGCGCACCTTGAAGATGCTGCCGGTGATCAGCCCCGATGGACGTTTCGTGGCCTGGAAAGAGCCATTCACAAGGCAATCGTTTTTTGCGCCGTTCGATGGCGGTCCCAAACGCGAGATTTGCTCCAACTGCCGCGACACGCTGGCGTGGTCGGCCGATGGAAAGTACATCCTGTTCGCCACGCTGGTGAAGCGCAAACCGATGAGCATCTTTGAGGTTGCCACCGGAAAGACCAGCAGCTATCTGCATAGCAAGGATGCCGACCTGATCCCACAGTCGGTTTCGAGCGATGGGCAGTGGCTGGCCTTCACGGCGCAGCGGAGCGGCGTGGACTTTACCGTGTACGTAGCGCCGTTCGCGCCGGACCATCCGCCTCCGCCTTCGGAATGGGTGGAGATCATTCGGTCACCCGAGGTCGATCCCGATCCGCGCTGGTCGCCCGATGGCAACCTGCTCTACTTTAGCTCGACGAAGGATGGGTACAACTGCGTCTGGGCGGTGCGCCTGAACCCGCAGACGAAACATTCCGAAGGCGGGCTTTTTCCCGTGGAACATTTCCATACACCTTCACTTCAGTTGGCAGCACCGTCCCTGCAACATCCGGGGGTTTCCATAGCGGCGGATAAGCTGGTGGTCAGCCTGAAGGAACGCTCCGGCGGCATTTGGATGCTGAATGTGCCGGGGGGAAGGTGAGTCGGTGTCCGGGCCAAGAGCCGCGCGCATTACTGTTGGACGGCACTTGCCTGCGCGCTCCAGGGCCGTCTGGGCCGGCTTTCGGCGTGGCCTCGGCAAGGTCGCCTCGGGTCCGACGCGCCAGCCGTGGGAATGAATGTGCCTCTGGCCCGGCAGACCTCCGATCGACCGTCTCGATTTCAGCCGCCCGGAACTCGACGATGGCTTCGGCGATGCGCCCCCTTGGACGCCCTCGATCCCAAAAATAGTTTGAAAACTCACCAAGGTTAATGCTATAGTCATCACCGAAGTTTGCGAGGTCGCCATGTCGGAACTTCCGGAAATGTTGCGCGGGATCATCGCTGAAGAACATCAGGACATCATGCAATTGTGGCTTTCGCACGAGCATGAGCCCGAACACAAGCACGAGCAAAAAACGCATTACGGCCACGAGGGCTGCACCGGAAAGCATTGCCCGGAAGCCACCCCGCCGCCGAAGGGCTGTACGGCAGGGGCTAGCTGCGGACCGCATTGCGAGGCCACGCCACCCAACGCCTGCTCGGCGGGGGCTAGCTGCGCGAAGGATTGCCCGGAGGCAGCCACGCCGCCCAACGCCTGTTCCGTGGGTGGCAGTTGCGGACGCGTGTGCGAGGCGGCCACGCCTCCGAACGTCTGTTCCGTGGGAGCTAGCTGCGCAGCGGCCGGCTGCAAGGAGCACGGTGCCGCGTTCCTGCCGGCGCTGGCAGGATGGTCCGTGCCGCCCGATCTGCATGCCCGCTAGCAGGCTGCAGAAGAAAGCGGTAGCAAGAGCCGGTTGGCAGGCGGAAGCGCCTCACCCACGACGCAGCATCGACAGCTTACGGCTGCCGGGACAGGCATTCAGCCGGTCAACGCTTTTTCAGCCGCCCGATCCTTGTGCGACTCCATGCGCGGGATCGGCGCGGCGCCTCCTGATCGGCACGCCCGGTGAACGGCGGCAATGTTTCTGACGGAGGCCAACCTCCTCTACTACCTTCTGGAGCGCCGCTTCGCCGACCTGGACTCGGTGGTGGACGGCGCTTATCGCGTGCGCAATCTCAGCCGCCGCAACCGCAACTTCCGGGTGACCTGCGGCGAGCGCGAGTACCTCGTCAAGCAGCCCAAGAAGTGGGACGCGGCGAGCCGCCGGACTCTGGAGCAGGAGGCCGCCGTCTACTGGCGCGCCAAGACCGACTCCGCTTTCGAGCCGCTGAAGGCGCTGGTGCCGGAATCGTACGCCTACGATCCGTCGCAATCGGTGCTGATCCTCGAGTATCTGGCGGGGCGGAGCAATCTGCGCCACAGCGGCCGGCGCTTTGTGCCGGAGGTGGCCCGCCTGGCCGGCGCCACGATGGGCGCGTTCCACCGGCAGATGCGCAGCGAGTCGATGGCTGCCCAGTTTCCCGCGCGCTTCCCCTGGTACATCGCCGTCCACCAATCCAACTGGGCGGACCTGGACGATGCCACCGAAGGCCAGCGCGAGTTGCTGCGGACCATTCCACGGTATGCGGAGTTCGGGAACGCGCTCGAAAGCCTGCGCGCGGAGTGCCGCGGCGAGACGGTGGTGCATGGCGATTGGAAGCTCGAGAATTGCCTGCTTGCCGGTGACGGCTCCGGCCTGCACGTGATCGACTGGGAACTCTCGCACTGGGGCGATCCATTCGAAGATGCCGGCACGGCGTTGCAGTCCTATGTGGTGGACTGGGTGCGGCGGCCGTTCGAGATCGCCATCGGGACGGTCCGCACCGCGGTGCGCGCGTTTGTGGAAGGTTACGCCGCGGAGGCGCAGTGCGATGCGGCTGCGATAGCGCCGCGCGCGTTGCGGTTCGGCGCGGCGCGCATGCTGCAGACGGCGTACGAAGTGCTCGACCATTCCGACGAGATGACCGCCGATGCGGTGCGCCTGCTGCAGGCCAGCCTCAACATCCTGACGCGGCCGGAATGGGCGCAGTCCGAAATTTTCGGCGCGTGGAACTGAGATGACCGAAGAACTGAACGCCATTCTGGCCGCCGATCTGCCGTCGCAGGGGGATGCCACGAAACTGGCCGATCTGCTCTATGCGCGCTGCTACACGCGTTCGATTCTGGACGGCGAGGTCGAACGCGGCGCCGACGTGGATTTGACGCCGGCGCTCGAAGCGGCCAACCGCAGCCGCGCGCATTGGATCGAGGGCTGGCGCATTGCGCAGGTGCTCGACGATGGCCGCATCGTGGCGCGCCGCGGCAGTGCCGAACGGATCTTTCTGCCGGGCGACTACATCAGCCACCGCGGCATCGGCAGCGGACTCAAGGAGGGCAGCGCCATTACGGTCTACTCGGCGGCCGGATCGAGCGAACTGCAGGAGATGTTCTACTACGCGTTTAGCGAGGCACTGTCGGATCACGAAATGCAAAGCTGCGTGCGGATCTACTGGAACGTGCGGCCGGAGGGCGCCGCGCGGTTGATGGAGTCGCTGACGGGCGCGCTCAACCGGTTTCAGGTCCCGTTCCGCTTCAAGTGCCTGAACAAGGCGTCGCGCTACCCGCGGCGCGATGCGGCGGTGCTGTACTTCGACCGGCGCTATTACCGCATCCTGGCGCTCGTGGTGGAGCAGGTCCACGCGCAAGTGCTGCCGTGGCTGAATGCGCCGACGCCGCTGTTCGCGCGCAGGCTGGCGCATGGGCTGGCGATGGCGGAAGATCCCGGCGACAGCTTCGGGCAGCACCGCTGCGCCATTCTAGCCGGCGCCATGGCGGCTTCGTGCGGACGGGCGGTGGCGGATCGCCTGGCGGAAGTCGAACGGCACTTCGCCGCGCGCGGGCTTTCACTCGAGGTGCCGTGGCGCAATGCCGGATCGTCGTTCGACTACGAGTACCCCATTTCCGCATGACCCCGGAATTCCTGGAAATGGCCGAGCGGATCGGCGCGCGCCTGTGCCGCGATGCGCTGTGGAGCGGGGACCGCTGCAACTGGACCGGCGAATTCATGGAAGGCGAATCGGCGGTGTACGGCTCGATGCGGCCAGGTCTGTATGACGGGACCAGTGGCATTGCCCTGTTTCTGTGGCGTCTGGCCACGGCGACCGGCGACCGTATCTTCCGCCTGACTGCGCTCGGGGCCACACGGCAGGCGCTGTCCAAGATGCCGGTGCCTGGATGCGGCGTGTACTCGGGCGGCCTGGGCATTCTGTTGGCCGCGTGCGAGATTCTCGGCGAATGTGATGAAGCCGCGGTGCTGCGACAGGCGGCGCCCGACCGCGCCTTGCTGGACATCATCTCCGGCAGTGCGGGTGCGATCGGCGCATTGTTGGAATTGCACCGCAAACAGGGAGGGTCGCGGTGGATCGAGTGCGCCGCCGCGCATGGCGACTTGCTGGTGGCCGAGGCTGTCCGCGCGGACAATGGCTGGAGTTGGAAGACCATTGCCGGGTCGCGCAACCTGACGGGCCTCTCGCACGGCACGGCCGGAATCGGTTGGGCGCTGATCGAGCTTGGGAAGGCCACCGGCGAGGCGCGTTTCCGCGAGGCGGGCATTGAAGCGTTTCGCTACGAGCGCAACTGCTTCAACCAGTCGGCACGCAATTGGCCGGATTTCCGCCACGACCCGCCGACGTTTCCGGTGCTCTGGTGTCATGGCGCCGGTGGAATTGGGTTCTCGCGTTTGCGGGCATGGCAGATTCTCGGCGACGAAGAATCGCTGGCCGAAGCGCGCGCGGCGCTGGCAACGGTGTCGGACGCCTTGCCCTCTACCGGTGGCTTCTGCCTGTGCCACGGCGTCGCGGGCAATGCCGATCTGCTGCTCTACGGCGCGCAGGTGTTGGGCGAGGAGCGCTGGCGGGCCATTGCCGAAACTGCCGCGCGGCAAGGTATCGAGCGCTACGAGCGTAGATCGGTGCCGTGGCCCGGCGGATTGCCCGGCCAGAACGAATTGCCCGGTTTGATGCTGGGACTAGCGGGCATTGCCTACTTCTATCTGCGCCTCGCCGACCCGGCTGTTCCGACCGTTCTGCTGGCGGGGCTTTCGGACTAACGGGGCACATACCGCTCACTGATCGCGGCTCGGAAGCACGGCCAGAGAGGGACCGCTGCGGACCTACTCCGGTACCGCGACAGTCACCGTTCCTCCCGCGCCCACCGTCACGCGCAGTGACGAGATGCTCCTGCCGAGCGTCGCCTTCTCCGTTCGCGCGCGCACGGGCTTACCGTTTACCAGCAGCGATTCGTGCGTGCCCGCGAAGGCGGCGTACCACACGATCGCCGGGCCGCGTTGATTCGTGAAGATGGTCTTGCGCGTTCCTTCGTGCCGCACGGTCACTTCGTTCGCGCGGATCGGCAGGTTGCGCAACTCGGCCCATTCGACTTTGGTGCCGAGGCCCGAGAGCGTCCGTACCGAAGCCTCCACCCAGCCGCCCTGCACGCTGCTCAACAGCGCTGAAGCGGCGTCCAGGTCGATGCCCATCGTGCCGTTCACCACCACGCCCACAGTGCTGAAAGGGACCTCGGGATACTCCATGCGGCTCTGCCCCGGCGTCATGATTTGCAGCAGCCGTTCGCGCGCGGTGTCGGGATCGCCATAGCGGTAGAGCACCTCCACCCGGCGTCGTCCGCCGCCGGCCATCGCGGCTTGCAGCTTCGGACCATCCGCCACCGCGCCCCAGTAGAGCAGGTTGTCGGAGTCGCCGCCCTCCAGGTTGTGGTCCTTGCCGGCGCGCTGATAGAAGCACTGGTCTTTCTCGTTCCACCAGCGCGTGTCGATGAGCTTACGCACTTCTTCGGCTTTCTTGAAGTATGCATCGGCGAGCGCGGCATTGCCGCGAGTCGCCTGGATCTGCGCGTAAGCCTGATAGGCGGCGAACTGCGTCGCGACTAAGTCGCTGCCGACCGTGTACTCGTGGTTGCCTTCGTCGTAGCCGGGAATGCCGCGCGCCGACTGGAACTTCTTGCCGCCGGGCAAGCCGCGCATGTTGAGCAGCCGCGGACGCGTCAGGATCTGATCGATCGCCAGGCCCCAGCGCTCCACGTAGTCGGTGACGGTGCGGTCGTAGAAGTTGAGGAAAGCCGGATCGTTAATGTAGGCCGGGTCGCCGGACCACAGGTACATGCGGCGGCAGGTGTCCAGGATATCGAAGTTGGCCGGCAGGTTGAACCAGAACAGCGCATCGTTCTGATAGTCCACCGGGGCGGGGCGGTTAAAGCGGTCGATCTCCCACAAACTGCACCAGTCGCGGGCGTCCGAAACGGCCTCGGCAAAGCGGCGCAGCATGTTGAGATTGTGTCGTGCCAGGCCAAGCGCATGCGCGCCCATGGCCTGATGCGCGGTGTCGCGCATGCAGAAGGCTTCACGGCCCGGTTCGGCGGCCTCGTACCATGGACCGACCGGGTCACCGTCGAAGACGTAAGCCATCGCCTGTCGCTTGGCGCGGTTGAAGCCTTCAACCAGTCGCGCGTCGGAAGAAGCGAACTCGAGCTTCGACTGAGCGGCGGCGCTCGATTGCTTGACCTCGCTCGCACCGATCACCACCCCGCCGATGCCGGTGGTCTGCGCGGAACAGACCGACGCGGCGAGGAGGAGCATAAAAGCCTGACGCGGAGTCGCGGAGTCGCGGAGGAACATCCGCGGAGAAATGGGGAAAGGTGTTCTCCGGGGTTTTGGCTCCGCGACTCTGCGACTCCGCGTCATGGTGCTTTGCTCCTCACTAAAACGCGAAGTGCAGCCCCAACTGCAATTGCCGGTTGGGATTCGACCCGTCGGTGCCCGTGATCACGCCGAAGCCGGCGCTTTGCGCGGTGCAGCAGGTCGTACCGGGGTTGGCGAAGTGCGGCGTGTTGAAGGCGTTGAACGAATCCACGCGCACCTTGACTTCATAGCGCTCCTTGATCTTCACGGCCTTGGACATCGAAAGATCGAAGTTCACGCGGCCCGGTCCCCACACGTTGCCAGGAACGGAGGTGCCGAGCACATAGTTTTGGGTGTGGTCGGAGAAGCAGGTCACATCGAACCACTGCACGCCCAGGGTCGTCGAGAGCGTGTTGTTTTTATCGACCTTCGCCGCCGACGATCCGCACGACGGATTGTAATTGGCGCGGTTGTTCCAACCCGAGTTCAATCCGCCGTTGTTGGCAGTGCCGTCGGTAACTGCCAGCGGTACGCCACTCTGGATATCGGTGATGCCGCTGATCTGCCAGCCGCCCAGCGCAATCTCCAGCGGAGCCGAAGCATTGCGCATAAAATCGCGCCCCTTACCGAACGGAAGCTGGTAGACGAAGCTGCCGATGAAAAGTTGCGGCACATCGGGCGCCGAGGCGTTGCCCAGCGCGCGGTTGAACTGATCCTGGTTGAGCAGCGGATCGAACACCGTCATATCGTCCATCTCCTTCGACCAGGTGTACGACAGCAGCGCCGTGATGCCGCGCGAGAAGCGCTTGGTGTAGCGCACCTGCAGCGAATGGTAGCTGGACCAGCCCGTCGAGCCGCGTTCGTTGATCGCCCCGAGCGAAGCCACCGGTCCGGCGATGCAGACCGGGCCGCCACTCGAAGAAAGCGTCGCCGTGGTGCTGAACTGGGTGCAGCCCACCGTGGCGAATACGCGATTGGCCGTCAGGGCGCCGATGTTCGCCGGAACGCCCGTGCCGATGATGGTATTGGCTCCGGGATACGCCTGGTCGATGTTGATCGACCGGAACAGGTTGCTGCCCTTGGTGCCCACGTAGGCCACATCGATGACGCTCGAGTTGGTGAGCTGATGCTGAATGCCGAAGTGCCACATGGTCGCGCGGTCGGGCAGGTTGCTGTTGGGAACGTAGTACAG
>Ga0335085_10008990_pt1 | contig 15145 bp, 16 predicted proteins | sample Lox_Sample_45_FD_206712 | JGI IMG/M metagenome (GOLD analysis project Ga0335085, IMG submission 206712) | Soil microbial communities from Loxahatchee National Wildlife Refuge, Florida, United States - Lox_Sample_4.5 | ecosystem: Environmental > Terrestrial > Soil > Wetlands | place: USA... | reverse complement strand
GTACCGGGCCGACGGGCCGGTACTCGACGCGCGCGGCGTCATGGCCGGGCAGCGGCTTGTCAGCGATGAGCCCGGGGCCGTTGTCGGCGTAGTAGTTGAAGATGTCGGTGCAGAACTGGGCCTCGCCGACGGCCTGCGCGGGCCGCTTGCCCATCTCCTTGGTGATCAGCGCGGCCAGGTCGGCGGCGCGCTCGGTGAACAGCTCGGCGATCCGCTTCACGACCGCGGCGCGCTCGGCGACCGGGCGCAGCCTCCATGCCGCGAACGCCTCGGTCGCGGCGGCGAGCGCCTCCGCTACCTCCGCGTCCGTGGCGAAGGGGAAAGTTTCGGTCACCTCGCCGGTCGCCGGGTCGGTTACCTGATAAGGCGGGGTCTGCGCCATGCCTGCTCCCGGTGTCACTACGGTAAGGGTCCAGTGAGACAACGCTACGGGAGCAAGGTACCCAGCCCAAGACCCCATATCCCCCTCCCCGGGCCGAACCGGGCCGGTGGGCCCGGATGATCACGAGTGGTGTCAGTGGAGGGCAAGTAGTGCCGATGACGACCTACGACGAGATCGCGGACTGGTATGAACAGGAGTTCCTCGGTGGGCAAGTCCTAGACCCCGCAGGCGATAACGGTGATCCTCTCGGCATCGACCAGGCCTTGCGTAACCTCCTCGGTGCGGGCAGCGGCGTGTGCCTGGACATCGGTTGCGGCACCGGCGTGCGCGCTGCCCGAGTTTCGCGGCTGGGCTGGACCCCAGCGGGCGTTGATCTTTCCGCAGGGATGCTCCAGCACGCCAGAGGCCGCCTGCCCATCGCGCGAGCCGACGCCAAGCAGCTGCCGGTCGTGGATAGCAGCGTTCCGGCCGCCGTCTCGGTGATGGCCCACACCGACATGCCCGGCTACCCAGCGGTGTTGCGCGAGGTAGCCCGGGTCCTGCGTCCTGGCGGTGTGTTCGTGCATGTGGGCGTTCATCCCTGCTTCTGCGGCGGGTTCGCCGACCGCAGCGATGTGAACGCAGTGTTGATCCGCCCCGGCTACCTGTCCAGCAGCTGCCGGACGAAGGCATCCTGGACCGACAACGCTATGACAGCCCAGCCGCCGCGCTCAAGTGACCCGCGCGGTGACCAGGGTTTCCGCGTTATAGGGCCGCAGGCCATCGGTCCGGTTGGCGAAGTACCGGTGTTCGAGGTCTGCACGTGCTGGGTGGTCGACGACCTTTAGCCCGGACCGGCTTATCAGCCGCTCGATCTCGATGACCGGCCAGCCGGGCTGAAGCGGCTCGCCGAGTGAGGCCGCGAGCGGGGCGTAGACCCGTATGAACTCGCTCCCGACGTCATCGAGCACGGAGTCCTCCGCCCGGTAGGAGAACACCACCTCCGAGCCGGCCGCAGCCCCCGCGATCGTGCGCAACGTCGAAGCGATCGCCTGGGCGGTGAGATAGGGGGCAACGCCGGTCCAGGAGAACAGCGTCGGCTGGCCCCAGTCCAACCCGGCCGCGCGCAGAGCGTCTCCGACAGGCTCGGCCTCGAAATCAACCGGGACGAACACTGGCGAGTCGCTGAGCGGCAGCGCGAGGTCCCGGACTCGTTCGAGCTTCCATGCCTGGGAGGCAGGGTGATCAACCTCGAACACCCTGAGGGAACGGAGCAGGTCCGGGCGCCGCCACGCGAACGAGTCAAGCCCCGCGCCCAGGATGACGTACTGCGTGAAGCCGCCAGCAGTCAGCCGGTCCTCGGCGTACCGGCTGCGAGTGCAGATAGCCGCACTGGTCTCGGTAAGGACCCGGGCGGGGAACAGCTGTTCGGTCCGCTCGCGCAAGTCCTGCCACGCCGGTCCGATGAGCACTAAGGCGAACGCGTCGTCCAGAACCCATGGCGGCATTGCCTCCATGCGAAGCATTCCTCGCGCCAGGGCGGCAAGCATCGCCGTCCTGCTCGGTGCGGCCTCCATGTGTCCCCCTTGCGATACTGCGGCCACGCCATCACCGGCCAGCCTGCCCGGCCTGCGCACTCGAAACTTGACAATTCAACGGCGGTCAGCGCTCCGTGCTGATCAGCCAGCGCTGCCGCAGTTCAAGGAGCGAACGCGATCCCTTTAGGGGTGCGGCCGATGTTGATCGGCTTGCCCGGCGTGCCGGTGGCGGTCGCGACCGGTATGAGGCTACCAACTGGGCAACCGGGACAACTCCCGGCGATGTAGGCGGATGTGGCGACGTAGGCGGTCTTCCCGTCCGGCGTGATCGCGATCGCCACGGCGGTGCCGTTGATCTTGATCGGCTTGCCCGGCGTGTTGGTGGCGGTCGCGACCGGTATGACCGTGCGGTGATTCCCATCGGCGACGTAGGCGGTCCTCCCGTCCGGCGTGATCGCGATCGCGGCCGCCCGGGGGAACCCGCCGGCGAGGTTGATCGGCTTGCCCGGCGTGTTGGTGGCGGTCGCGACCGGTGTGACCGTTGTTCCCGTATGGGCTCCGGTGACGACGTAGGCGGTCTTCCCATCCGGCGTGATCGCGATCGCCGCAGAAAGGCCGGCGGCATCGCTGATCTTGATCGGCCTGCCCGGCGTGTTGGTGGCGGTCGCGACCGGTACGACCGCAGTGCGGCCACGACCATAGGCAGGAAGGTCGACGATATAAGCGGTCCTCCCGTCCGGCGTGATCGCGACCGCCCACGGGAAACCGCCGATCTCGATGGGCTTGCCCGGCGTATTGGTGGCGGTCGCGACCGGTGTGACGGTGGCGGGATGCACGTTGGCGATGTAGGCGGTCTTCCCGTCCGGCGTCATCGCGATCGCCGCCGGGATAGCACCGATCTTGATCGGCTTGCCCCGCTTGCTGGTGGCGGTCGCGACCGGTGTCATCCCATTTGAAGCGGCCACATACATGATCGCTCCCGTGGGCCTTAGGGTCGCGACGAAAGCGGGGCGGTGGCTTACGGAAGTCACTGAGATGGTAGCCACGATGACCGCGATGGCAGCCAGGCTCCCGGCAATCCTCCGTGCCCGGCGGCGGGGCCGGGGCCTGATGTCCGCCTGCAGCGCGTCACGGGCGACCGGGCCAGTCAACCCGGCAGGGATACCGGCGGTCAGCGCCGCCAGCTCCGCGTAGGTCCGCGACTCGAGCACCCGGCCCACCCGCGAGTCGAACTCGTCCTTGGCCAGCCGCCCCTGGACGAACGCGGCCTTGAGGGCGGCGATTACCCGCTCGCGGTCGGCGTGCGAAGCCCGGAGGTGGCCACGGCCCAGCCCGCCTGCTGCCTTCTCGTCCCCGGGCCCTGTCGTCATCGGTGCCTCCCCAGAGCACAACGCAGGTCAACGCTAGCGCTGTTGCGCTCCGGTAGCCATCTCCGGCCATCCGTAGCCGTTGACCAGGGCGCGCTCGGAGGGACTCGAACCCCCCCAACCTTCTTCAATCCTCCTGGCACGAGCACCAACAGCCAGCAGTAGAAGAGAGCACCAACAGCCAGCAGTAGAAGATGGACGTCAGGACCACGTCCAAGCGGCCAAGCGCGACGATGAGGGCGCGGGGCCAAGCTGATCAGCCTGCGGAGCCGCAAGAAATGTCCGCCGTTGGGCAAACCGAGTCGGTGGCTCTTGCTACTAACTCTCCAAAGCGCAGATTTCGGGGAGGTCAGTGGTGAACGATCCGCACCGGAATGCCGGTGCAGCGGCTTTTGCCGACAGACGCGACCCTGCCTGGGGCGATGCTGAGTTGCTGCGCAGGATCGGCAAGGGCGACGAGGACGCGATGGCCGCGTTCTACCGCGAGCACGGCAGGGTCGTATTCGCGCAGGTGCTGCTGGTGACCGGTGAGCGAGTACTGGCCGAGGAGATCGTCCAGGACACGATGCTTGCTGTCTGGCACGGGGCGGCCTCCTTCAGGGGCGAGTCGTCGGTGCGTTCCTGGGTGATCGCCATCGCCCGGCGGCAGACCCGGGACCGGCTGCGTGGCCGGCGGCTGCGAGTTGTTGATGACGCCTTCCTGGCCGACCAGCCGGGCCCAGATCCGGGGCCGGAGGTGATGGCCTTGGACCGGGCGGAGCTGGCCGAGGTGAAAGGCGCGATCCAAGGGCTCGCATCAGCCCACCGCGAGGTGCTGGGCCTTGCTTTCGGCACCGGGCTCAGCCTCCCTGAGGTCGCTGGCGTGCTGCAGATCCCGGTAGGGACCGTCAAGAGCCGCCTATCCGCGGCACGCACCGCGCTGAACCGGATTCTTAATGAGAAGGGCCAGAACCTGTGAACGCCAACTCCACTCATCTGGACCTCGAAGACTTGATCGCCGAGGTCACCGGCCAGGCGATAGGCGGCCGAGCCCGAGAGCACCTCGCCGGCTGCGAGCAATGCCAGCTCGAGGCGAACCGGTGGAACCTCGTTGCCGACGGGGTCCGCGACCTGGCGGCCGAAGCGGCGCAGGTACCACAGCCTGCCCGGCCGCCGCACATCAGACGGCATGTGCTGGCGGGTCCCTGGAGGCGAGCCACGGTGATAGTCGGCAGCGTGGCAGCCGCGCTCGTCCTCCTCCTGGTAGCCGGCACCGCGGCCGGACTGGTGCACGTGCACCTGTCCGGGCCGGGATCTGGGTCGGGATCTGAGACGACTCTCACCTCGGTCAGCGGGTGCCCCCGGCTCGAGCAGGCCCACGGAACGCTCGAGCGGGTAAACGGCGCCGACGTGGTCATCAAGACAGCCAGCGGTCAGCTGGTAACCGTGACCACGACGGCGACCACCAGGCTGGCCGCGTCCGGGGCGCTGCTAGGCGACATCACGGACGGGACCGCAGTCACCGTGGCCGGCACCCGTTCCGATGGGACGCTCGCGGCTGATTTTGTCGTCGTCAGCGCCAACCCTCCGTCGCTGACGGTACCGGGCATCGTCACTGTCACGGGAACGGTAGCGGACGCAGGCACCACCGGCTTCACCGTCGTCACGTCCGCTGGCACCCGGGTTCCCGTGACCACCTCCGGTGCCACGGCCGTCACCGTCTCCCACGCCAGCCTCAGCCAGCTGCAAGACGGCGGCCGCACCATGGCCATTGGCTACCCGGGACCGGACGGGACGCTATCGGCACTAGCGGTCCTCCAGCCCCCGAACTGGCCGGCCGGTGCGCACGTCAAGGTGTCGGTCAGGAACTGCTCATCCACCGCGATCAACCACGAAATCATGGCGCTCGCCTACGGCGGCTGATCCGGGCGGTGCCGACCTCGCGATAACCAACGTGATCGACAATCACGCCGAGAGGGAGAAGCGCCAGCGATGGCCGAAATGCCTGCGCTGAGGGGTACCGCGCCATGGCACGCGAAGCCGGGAAGATGGTCACGAAGTTCACCGTCCGTCACCAGTTAGTCGACGGGAACCAGATCTGCTCGATCATTGACTGGGAGATGGCCGCGGGAAGACGCGCTTCTGACTATGCCGCCGCTGGCTGCGGCCTACAGGGGCCACGACGCAATCGGGCAGTTCCTGCGAACGGTGCCTGCCGCAGGGCGCTTGGACCGGATCACGCTGGTGCCCATCCGTGCCAACTGCCAGCCGCCCGTCGCCGCGTACGTCCAGGACGATGGCGGACCCGGAATGTCCGCCTACGGCATCATGGTGCTAGCCATCGACGGCGATCACATCATCGAAATCACCGGGTTTGCCGACCCGACCCTCTTCCCGGTCTTCGGACTGCCGGTGCGAAGGGAGGCGTGAATGGCGTATGACGAGACGCTTGCCGACCGTATCCGAGCTGCTGTCACCGCCCTGGACGGCAACGTGACGGAGCGCAAGATGTTCGGCGGCCTGGCCTTTATGCTCAACGGTCACATGTTCGCTGGCGTCGTGGGCCAGGACCTCATGCTGCGCCTCGGCGAACCCGCCGCCAGCCATGCGCTGAGCCGCCCGCACGTGCGGGAGATGGACTTCACCGGACGGCCGATGAAGGGCATGGTCTTCGTCGAGCCTGACGGCCTCAACGGACCCACGCTGCGACAGTGGGTCGCTGAAGCGGCAGCGTTTGCCCGGTCGCTTCCAGCGAAGGCGTAATGCTCGCAGCACGCACCGGAAAACTGTGAATGACGCACGCCGAGCCGCCGTTCGGTACGGCAGGCGGCGTGGGTAATCACCGGCTGAGGCGCTGATTAGGCCGTTCTGGCTCCCGCCGTCGCCGGTCGCGCTGACCACCAACGTCCGTCGCCGTGTATGGACAACTGATGGCATCGTCACTCAGGTCACTCACCCTCGTGTTAATTTCCGAAGGATTGGCCACCAAGAATAGACGTTATCAACATCCACGCTGGCGACAACAGGATCAGCAGTATTGCTATTGCGCAGAGGGCCCGTTGCCGCCGCCGTGGCGCTCTCCGTACGGCGATTATCAGACTCGCAGCGGTTACGGCTATAACGAACTGTCCAATTACACCTGCGTTCAGCCAGTGATAGAGGACCTCACACCTGTCACCGGTAAGAAACCGATCGGTGCATGTAGTGGCCATTCCGAAGCCAACATAAAAGTAACCAACAATCCCGAGAAGAATCGCCAGACCCAGAGCGATACCTGCCAGGAGAGCGACCCCGTGGAGCTGGGATCGACCGGGGCGCCGCCACCATGCCGCCAGCGGCACTCCGGTATCTGGACGCCTCGGATTCACCTAAACAGCGTAACGCTGGCCCGGCTTAGGACCGCCGGCCGCAGCGGGAGGCCCCAGCAAGATCAGTAAGTTCCCCCTTCTGTCCTCCCGCGTGACGATCGCCGGCGCCCGCGAGCTGAACCGCCGGGACGCCTCAGTGGATATGCTCCGCGCATGCCGTATGCCAGCGCGGGGACCAGGTGCCGCGCTAGCCGCCTGGCCACGATCTGCGCCGGGCTGGCGTCTCTCGCCGTCTTGGCAGCGGGTTGTGCTGAGACCTCTCATCCCCCTCACGCCTTCGTCTCGCCAGCGCAGCGCCAGGCTATTACCCGGTTCTATATCAGGAAGCTGTGGCTCGATGATGGCAGCCATAGTGTCGGGTGCCCGGTAGATGTTCTCGGCGCCCAGGTCATTCAGGGCCGGCTGCGCGTCTACACCGTCGTGCATTGCATTTCCTTCACAGCAAAATGCGCCGACCTCACCAGCTATACGGAAGGCCTGGTCGCAGACATGGCTGGCACCCATGTTGCCCGCGTCTCCCGCGACGACGCCCCCGATGAATCTGGCGCCATCACCCAGGCCCAGATCTACCCTGAGTCACTTCGCTTGCTGGCGCTCAAATACATAAACTACGGTGGCCCGCGATGGCTATGGGGGCGCGCCGCGAAGATAGCGGGCTGCCCCCACTGGACAGCTACCTAACGGCGCACCCGCCGGGCCGGCGGTGGATCCGGCACAACGGCAGCTCGCCTTTCTGCTCTGCCCCGGTTTCCTCCGCAGGAGCCAAATCTTGGCGAGTGGGCACCGGGTTTCGGCGACGCCGAATCGCGAAGCGACGCCAACCGGGCGACCTAAAGACGCGCCGGCCGCGAGCTGGACACTGGTGCGCCGAGGAAGACTGCAGCGTGCAGCACGGCTGCCTCCCGGGTGAACCGGGGCCGATCTGCGGTGTGGCCAGCAGCGGGTTGGGATGGCGCGCCTGCCCGGGCCTCCGCGAGGCCAGAGGCCGGGTCAGCCCCGGCCCGCGACGCCGCGCAGCGGTCCCGCCTAACTCTCCTGTATGGGCAGATTCGGCACTCAGTACCAACGCCGCCGTCCCAACGCCGCCGGACCATCCATGCCGCCTGCGCTGCCCGCCGCGGTGAACGCCTTGGCCCGCTCGGCGCCGTACACACAGAAAATCTGCGCATGCTCAGGGCAGTCATTGAACCGTCGGTCCAACGCGCCGATCGGCATTGCACCGCCGGGCCGTAGTCGTTCACCGTTCGTGATCGGCCGCGGGCTTGGGCCGGGTGTTGTACCCAGTGGGTTCCCGGCTGCTGCGGTCACATAGGGACGGGGCTGCGCCCATACTGAACGGGTGGAGCAGGAGGCTGGTTCTCTGGCCAGGTATTTTGACGGCTGGTATGCCGACATGACGGCCTCGCCGGTTATGGACGAGATCCAGCAGCGCCATCTGGGCCTGCCGGCCTACCTGCTGTCCACCAGCCTGCTGGGCTGGGACGGGATCGCTGAGGCGACCGCCGCGCTGCGCCTGTCGGCGGGCAGCACGCTGGTGGATCTGGCCTGTGGCCGCGGTGGCTATGGCCTGGAGATCGCCGCCCGCACCGGGGCCCGGCTGGTCGGGGTCGACTTCTCCGCCGAGGCGGTGCGCCAGGCCCGCCAGCAGGCACGGCGGCTGGGGGCCGCGGCAGACTTCCGGATCGGCGACCTCGCCGCGACTGGGCTGGATGCCGGGTCGGCCGGCGCCGTGCTGTGCGTCGATGCGGTCCACTTCGCCCCGCAGCCCGATGCCGCCTACCGCGAGATCCACCGGATCTTGACCGCTGGCGGCCGCGCGGTGCTGACCTGCTGGGAGCCCCTCCGCCGGGGCGACGAACGGCTGCCCGAACGGCTGCGGCGGGTCGACCTCGGAGCGGGACTGGCCGCCGCGGGGTTCGGCGACGTCGGGGTCCGCGACCGTCCCGGCTGGCGGGCTGCTGAGCGGGCCATGTGGGAACAAGCCGCGGCGCTCGACCCCGGTGACGACCCAGCGCTGCGCTCCTTCCACGACGAGGGCGTGCGCGCCCTCGAAACCTTCGATCTAGCCCGCCGGGTCATAGCCACCGCCACCGCACCATAGGCCGCCCGCACCGAACTCCTGAGGTCGCCTGCAGAACCTAGAGCCCAGTCGTTGCGGTCTGCCGCGGACCAGCGCTAGACCCGGCCTTGTCTGCATGGCGACAGACTTGACCGGCGGTCAAGGCGCGGCAGGAGGCGCCGCAGCCTTCGATCTTGGTCCCCGAGACGTCAGAAAGCCGACCCTGAACATGGGGTCAGCCTTCTGACCTGCGTCGGGACGGCCGGATTTGAACCGGCGACCCCTTGACCCCCAGGACGGTGTGCTAAGCGTTCCTGCATGTCAAACACGTTATGCACCGTGCCGGGAACGCGAGAGGAGGGGCACCGTGCGGTACCGCGAGGGGCGTGTGGTCCCCATCTGGTCCCCAGCTCGGCTAGCTGTGTAGAAGGTGCCGCGCAACATCGCTAGATATGAGCATGCAGGCTACGACTCCACAGAACAGGTCAAGCAGCGCTCCGGTCATGCCTGCCGAGGTTGTGTAAGCGGGGCTGCCTGCCGGGTGTCGGTGTTCGGGTGATTGCCGTGGCGGGAGATACTTACCGCGTACAGCGAGAGCCGGACATGCCAGCCAGGGCTGCCGGCCCGCGCGCCGATGCCCGGTGAGCCGATGATTTGGGGTGTACGACGTGGCTGATGCTGACAGGCCGAACATCTTAGTGATCTGGGGCGACGATATCGGGATCACGAACCTGAGCTGCTACAGCAGCGGGTTGATGGGGTATCGCACGCCCAACATCGACCGCATAGCCGATGAGGGGATGCGGTTCACCGATTCCTACGGGGAGCAGAGCTGCACGGCGGGCCGTTCCTCGTTCATCACCGGGCAGAGCGTGTACCGCACCGGGCTGAGCAAGGTGGGTATGCCCGGCGTCGATGTCGGCCTGCAGGCCGGGGACCCGACCATCGCCGAGCTGCTGAAGCCGCTCGGGTATGCGACGGGGCAGTTCGGCAAGAACCATCTGGGCGACCTGAACAAGTACCTGCCGACGGCCCATGGATTCGATGAGTTCTTCGGCAACTTGTATCACCTGAACGCGGAGGAGGAGCCGGAGCTGCCGAACTGGCCGTCGCCCGCTGAGTTCCCGCGTTTCAACGAGCGGTTCGCCCCGCGTGGCGTGATCCATTCCTGGGCTACGGAGGAGGACGACCCCACCGAGGATGGGCGGTTCGGGCGGGTGGGGAAGCAGCGGATCGAAGACACCGGCAAGCTGACGCGCAAGCGGATGGAGACCATCGACGATGAGACGACCGCGGCTGCGGTGGATTTCATCGGGCGCCAGCACGCGGCCGGGACCCCGTTTTTCGTCTGGATGAACACCACGCACATGCACTTTAAGACCCATCCCAAGCCGGAGAGCGTGGGTCAGGCCGGGCGGTGGCAGTCGCCCTACCACGACACGATGATCGATCACGACAAGCACGTCGGGCTGCTGCTGGACAAGCTCGACGAGCTGGGGATCGCGGACAACACGATCGTGGTCTACTCCACCGACAACGGCCCGCACATGAACACCTGGCCCGACGGCGGCATGACTCCGTTCCGCAGCGAGAAGGACACCAACTGGGAAGGCGCCTTCCGCATCCCTGAGCTGATCCGCTGGCCGGGCAAGATCCCGGCCGGGGTGGTCTCGAACGAGATCATCCAGCACCATGACTGGCTGCCGACGTTCCTAGCCGCGGCCGGTGAGCCAGACATCGTGGCGAAGCTAAAGGCCGGGCACAGCGTCGGCGGTAAGACCTTCAAGGTCCACATCGACGGGTACAACCTGCTGCCCTACCTGACCGGCGAGATGGACAAGAGCCCGAGGCAGGGCCTGATCTACTTCTCCGACGATGGCGACGTGCTGGCGATCCGGTTCGACAACTGGAAGGTCGTGTTCATGGAGCAGCGGGTGCAGGGAACTCTGCGGATCTGGGCGGAGCCGTTCGTGGCGCTGCGCGTTCCTAAGCTGTTCAACCTGCGCACCGATCCGTTCGAGCGGGCGGATGTCACCTCGAACAGCTACTACGACTGGTTTTTCGACAACGACTTCATCGCCCTGGCGGCGACCGGGCTCGTGACCCAGTTCCTGGAGACGTTCAAGGAGTTCCCGCCGCGCCAGAAGGCCGCCAGCTTCACCATCGACCAGGTGGTCGAGAAACTTGAGGCGGCGCTCAGCTCAGGCCGCTGAGTACTCGCGGCGGGATGACCCGGCCGCGGATGCGCCGCGCAGCGGGCGGAGGCGGCGGGCAGGAGTATGCAGTGTCAGTGAACGACCGGGCGCCGGGCCCTGCGACGCCTGCGATGCCGTCGGCCGACGGGATGGTGTGGATACCTGGCGCGACCTTCTCTATGGGCTCGGATCGCCACTATCCCGAGGAAGCCCCGGCCCACCCGGTCACCGTCGGCGGATTCTGGATCGATCCGCGCCCGGTCACCAACCGCGAATTCGGCCGGTTCGTGCGCAAGACCGGATATGTGACCGTGGCCGAGCAGGCGCCCGACCCGGCAGATTACCCAGGTGCCAGGCCGGAGTTGCTCGTCCCGTTCTCTACCGTGTTCGTGGCACCGCGGCACCGGGTCAGCCTGGCCGACCCGCACAACTGGTGGACGCCCGTGCCCGGTGCGGACTGGCGGCACCCGCACGGTCCCGGCAGCTCGATCCGCAACAAGCCAGACCATCCCGTGGTGCACGTCGCCTGGGCAGACGCCGCCGCCTACGCGAGCTGGATAGGCAAGGCCATCCCCACCGAAGCCGAATGGGAGTTGGCCGCCCGCGGCGGGCTGAACGGTACCGAGTTCGCATGGGGAGACGAGCTCAACCCCCGGGGGGAGTGGATGGCCAACACCTGGCAGGGCGAGTTCCCCATCCAGAACACCTGTGACGACGGGTATGAGGGAACCTCACCGGTTGGCGCGTTCCCCGCCAACGGTTACGGCCTGTTCGACATGATCGGCAACGTCTGGGAGTGGACATCAGACTGGTACACCGGCCACCCGCCCGCGGCACGCGCGTGCTGCACCATCTCAGGCCGCAGCCACGGCCGTGAGCAAAGCGCCGACCCACGGGACCCGGCCCGCATCCCGCGCAAGGTCATGAAGGGCGGCTCACACCTGTGCGCCCCGAACTACTGCCGCCGCTACCGCCCCGCCGCACGGATGGCGCAGCCGATCGATACCTCAACCAGCCACCTCGGATTCCGGCTGGTGCTCCGGTGACTGAGCTCGGCGTCAGCGTCTGTTCCGCCGAGCGGTTTCTGATCGAACGCTCTACAGGCCGCTCAAGGCACTATGCCGATGATCCACTTGACCCGCAGTCAAGAAGCGCCAGAACGCCCATTTCGTTCGATCTTGGTCCCCAATGCGGAGAAGGCCCACTCGGGATATCGAATCAGCCTTCTGCGTCGGGACGGCCGGATTTGAACCGGCGACCCCTTGACCCCCAGAACGGGGGAGTAGGTGTCTCCGCAGCTCAGAGGCATTCAGCCTGGCGCACACGACGGGTGGCCACCTGCGGGTTGTCTGGCCGTATGCATGTCGTGTGGTCCCCAGATGGTCCCCCAGCGCATTGCCGCGCCACCCATTTGGCAGTGCCCGTCAGGTCCTGATGCACGTATAGGCGCCGTAGATCCGGCCGTCGAATTCAGCGGTCACGACGCGGAACCCTGCGGCGGCGAGCATGGGCTCCAGCAGCCACCGGAAGGTGCTGAACTCGGTGCGCAGGTGCTCGGCGAAGTCATCGCGAGTGTAGCCGCGGGCCGGGTCGTCAGCCGCGTCGTCGAGCCAGGCACCAAGCACCGCCTCGGCCTCGGCAGGCCGGAAGTCGAAGATCAGGTCGTGCAGCCGCAAGATGCCGCCGGGGCGCAGCAGCTGGGCGATGCGGTCCAGCGCGAGCGCTTTCCAGAAGTCGGGTACTTGGTGTAGGGCGTTGCGGGTGAACACCGCATCCGCGGGTGAGCCGGTGTGCTGGTAGGACAGGAACCCAGCCTGAACGCATTCGATGTTCGCCAAGCCGGCCCTGGTGGCGCGGTCACGGATTGCGGCCTGCATTGCGGGGGAAACGTCAACAGCTACGACGCGCCCCACGAGGGGAGCGGCGGCTAGGGCGAACCGCCCGGTCCCGGCGCCGAGGTCCACCAGCGTGCTGGCCGACCCGATGCCATGGTCAGCGAGCACGGCGAGGTCGTCAGCGAAATCGGGATATCCCTGCTTGCGGTCGAACCCGGCGACGAAGTCTGGATCGAGATGTTCAGGCCCGGCGTGCGCCAGCTCGTCGAGCATCCACGGCTTGATCATGCTCCGATCCTGGCACTACCGCAGCGCGCTGGCAGAGGGAGGCAGGCGGTCAGAACGGGCGTGGGGGTCAGGCTGTGTCGAGAGTGATGACGGTTGCCGCCACGGTTGACGGATGTGGGACTGGCTGGCCGCCTTCGCGGAGCCCGGCAAGGTGCAACTCGATGGCCTGCCGCATCCCGGCTAGGACTGCGTCCTCACTATCTGCCACTGCGACACAGCCAGACAGATCCGGGCACCATGCGCCATATCCGCCGTCGCTGGCTCGTTCGATCACGACCGCGTAGCTGGTCATGGGGTCCTCCGGTCCAGCCCTGCCTGCTTCAGGATGCTTCGCTCGGTACCAGGTGGCAATTCGGCTCAGCTTGCCACCATTGTCACCCACCCGGGTTCCAGCGGGTGCGTGTACTGCCGGTGGCTTCCCACGGTGGTGACCAGGTACAACTAGCCTGCGCGGCGGTCGACGCGCAGGATGGTGATCAGGTCGCCCTCGACCGTGTACATGATTCTGTACGGGCCGACGCGCAGCCGCAGCACCTCGCCCCACCGGAACGCCTCAGGCGGGTACGGGTTATCGGGCAGGCGGGTGTGCCCGGACACTCTGGATGATGATGTTGGCGTCACTGGTGGTGAGGACGTGGGGCAGGTGAAGGGCCCCGCCGGCGGGTGGCTGGCGGGGCCTTGGTGTGCGTGGTGGCGTGGTGGTGGTCAGTCTGTCGTGACTTCGGTGACGGCGATCCGGGCGCTGGCTTCGTCGACGATGGATTTGCGGTCGGCGTAGGCGGCGATGAGGGCCTGGACGGCGAGGTTGTTGACGGCCCGGGGCAGGCCGCGGGCGGCTTCGTGGATGAGTGTGACGGCGTCGTCGCTGAACAGCGGGTCGGCGCGCCCGGCGAGTTTGAGGTGGTGGGTAATGTAGCTGGCGGTCTCGGTGGCGGTCATGCCGGGCATGGCGTAGCGCAGGGCGATCCGCTGTTCGAGGGCGGCGAGCACGCCGAGGCGGATCATCCGCCGCAGGGTGGGCTGGCCGATGAGCAGGCAGGCCAGCGGGCTGGCGGCGTCCATTTCGGCGTTGGTGAGCATGCGGATCAGATCGAGGGCGCCGTGGTCGAGCAGGTGCGCCTCGTCGACCAGCAGCACTGGGACCCTGCCGCGCTCGGCGTGCTCGGCAGCGAGGGCGTCGGCGGCCTGGGGGAACAGGGCGGCGTTTTGGAACCGGGGGACGGCGCCGAGGGCGGTGACGATGTGGTGGCAGATGCCGCGTGCCCCGGTGGTGGGGTTGGCGAGGTAGATGAGGGTGTGGCGGGTCTGGTCGAGGGCGGCTATGGCGCCCCGGGCGGCCACAGTCTTCCCCGCGCCGACCTCACCGGTGATCACTCCGAGCGCCTTCTCGCTGATGCACCAGCCGATGCGGGCGGCGGCTTCGGCGTGGGCGGTGTGAGCATGCAGCATGCCGGGGGCCAGGTTCTTGCCGAAGGGCTGCCGGGTGAACCCGTAGTGGTTTTTCAGGTCGATCATGACTCCTCCCCGTCGGTGAGGGCCTCATCGATGGTCGCCTGGCCGGGTAGCTGCCCGCCGGCGCCGGCCAGGGCGCCGTAGTTGATGCGGCGCCGCTGGGCGGCGGCGTGCTCGGCGGCGATGATGCCCAGGTAGTCCACGCCGGTCGCGGCCGGCGGGGCGGCGGCGGGCTGTTCGGGGCGGGCTTTGGGGTGGGCGTGGCGGCGGTTCTGCCGGGGGGTGGCCAGGCCGTAGGGCTTGCCGTGCCAGCGGACCTCGATCCGGGCCAGGTCGAAGGGGTCGAAGACGCACTCGACGGTCCGCCCGGCCAGGACCGGGTCGGTCTCGTAGACGCCACCGAACAGCTTGACGGTGGCGTCTTTGCGGACCTGGCGGTGCTCGGCCCACAAGAACGCCTCGGCCAGTTGCGCCGGCGATGGGGTGGGGAACGGGGCGCCGGCCAGCCACCGCTCCAGTGGCGCCTGCCCGGTCTCCGAATGCGCCCGCCGGTGGTAGACGGTCTCCACCCAGGCGGTGAACAGCCGGTTCAGCTCACCCAGGCTGGCGATCTCCTCCCCGATCTCGACCAGGAACTCTTGCCGGACGGTGCGGAAGAACCGCTCGATCTTGCCCCGCCCTTCGGGTTTACCGGGCGTACTGT
>Ga0335085_10008989_pt1 | contig 15145 bp, 12 predicted proteins | sample Lox_Sample_45_FD_206712 | JGI IMG/M metagenome (GOLD analysis project Ga0335085, IMG submission 206712) | Soil microbial communities from Loxahatchee National Wildlife Refuge, Florida, United States - Lox_Sample_4.5 | ecosystem: Environmental > Terrestrial > Soil > Wetlands | place: USA... | reverse complement strand
GCTGGCGGACGCGATGCGCGGCAAAAATCCCGATGATCCGTTTCTTCCGGGCGTGGACCGCCGCCATGTCGGCCGCGGCGCGCGGAATCCGCAGGCCAAAGACGCCGCCGGATCGGGCGTGGTGCAGCACCTCCGCGCTGTAGAGCAGGGTTTTTGACGGCATGCACCCGCGCAGGACGCAAAGACCGCCCAGGGCCTTTGCGCCGTCGAGGATGGCGACGCGCTGCCCCAGGCTGGCCCCGACCCGCGCCGCGTTAAAACCGGCGCTGCCGCCGCCGATCACGATGAAGTCGTACGATTTCACAGAAAGCAATTGACCACGGATTACACAGATCTGCGCGGATGAAGGCGGCGCGTCATCCGGGCGAATCCGTGAAATCCGTGGTCAAAAAACGCCGCGCGTCAACGCCCTTTGCCGAACAGCATGATCTGGATCGTCTTCAGGACGATCGAGGCGTCGAGCACGAACGAGAAATAGCGGATGTAGTAAAGGTCGTACTCCAGCTTGCGGAGCGTGTCGCCGAGGTTGGCGCCGTACGGGTAGTTGACCTGCGCCCAGCCGGTGATGCCGGGTTTGACGAGATGCCGGAAATGATAGCAGGGAATCTCTTTCTCGTAGCGCTTGACGAGCTTCACCCATTCGGCGCGGGGGCCGATCAGGCTCATGTCGCCCCGCAGGACGTTCCAGAGCTGCGGCAACTCGTCGCAGCGCACGGCGCGCAGGAGTCGGCCGACCCCCGTGATGCGGCTGTCGGCGGGCTGGGTGTAGAGGTCCTCCTTGGCGGGGCTGGCCCGCATGGTGCGGAATTTGTAGATCTGGAACGGCATCCGGTTCTTGCCCACGCGCGTCTGCACGAAGAAGACCGGCCCGCGGTCTCCCAGCCAGATGGCGGCGGCGCACAGCAGGAGCACCGGCGAGGTCACCACGAGCCCGAGCAGGGCCAGCCCGATGTCGCTCAGCCGCTTCAGGCGCTCAAAGACGGGATCGCGCGCGGTCTGGAACCCCTCCTGGAACAGCCACGTCTGATCGAGCGAATAGAGCGGAATCTTGCGCCAGTAGACTTCGTGAAACAGCTCCAGGGTGTAGGTGCGGACCCCGGAGAAGTGCAGCTCCATGAGCTTCTCCGACACGGCGAAGGGCAGATCGCGGCTGGTCTGGTGCAGGACGATCGCCTCGACGCGGCCGGCGTAGGCCCCGAGCAGCGAGGGCAGCTCGGACAGCGCATGCATTTCCAGGCCGATCAGGGGCGAGAAGCTCTCGTCGCTGCGGGCGTCAACCGCGACATAGAGCGCCTCCTGCGGCGTGGCGTTCTCCGCGCACATCTCGCGAAACTCCACGCAACTGGCTTGGCTCCCGACGAACACGATCCGCCGCTGCCGGCGCTCGCGAAGAACCAGGGCCATCAGCTGCCGCCGGTAGCTGAGCGTGAGCGGCGCCAAGGCGACAAAACTCAAGGCGATCACCGCGCGCGACGATTGCAGGGAATACTGATCCTTGATGAAGACGAAAGTGATCAGGAGGATCACCAGCAGGGCGGCCATGAGGGCGATGAGATGCTGGCTGACATACGACACGCTGCGCATGTCGGTGCGCACCGAGTACCCATCGATCAGGTGGACCGCCAGAAAGAAGACGGCGAACGGGCCGAGGAGGGGAACCACCGTGATGTCCCCGAAGATCATCACGCCGCGCAGCCAGCCGATGACATTGAAGACCAGCACCACGCACAGGAAATCCAGCACGAACAGGAGCGCGGAAAGCAGGCGGCGGTCAGTCATGGCCGATGAGAGTATGACGCAGCGGATTCCGTCGCGGCAAGCCCCGACGAATCGCGGCCGTGGGCAGGCCAGTCATGGCGAGGCGTTCAGCGACCGCGGCGCGCGACGCAGCGTCGCGAAGCCCGAGGAGACGGACATGCAGATGGCGGCCGGAATGGGGCTGTCGCCCGGCCCCGCCTAGCCCGGCGCCAACAGCTCCGTCCAGGCAGCGAGCGCGGCGGGCAATCCGCCGGTGGCGCGGCTCCAGCGGGTCGCGGCCTCGGCCATGGCGACACGCCGGGCCGCATCGGCACGGAGTTCACGCAGGGCGGCGGCGAGCGCCGGCGGATCGGCGACGTCAACGGTGAGGCCGGCCCCGCTGCGGCGCACCGCCTCGGCCAACTCCCCCGCCGGTGGGCCCACATAGACGATGGGCCGGGCGACGGCGAGAATGCCATAAAGCTTGCTCGGGAAGACGAGGCGCTCGCAGCCGGCGCGCAGCGTGACGAGATGAACGTCGCCCACGCACAGGCTCTCGGCGAGTCGTGCCCGCGGCTGGGCGGGTCCGAAGCGCACGTTGGCCAGGCCGAGCTGCCGCGCCTGCGCCTCGAGCGCGGGCCGCCTCGGGCCGTCACCGGCGAACAGGAACAGGAGATCGGGTTCGTCGCGGAGCAGGGCCGCCGCCGCGAGCACGGGCTCAAGCGCGTGCACGCGTCCGAGGTTGCCGGAGTAGGCGACAACGAACTTACCTGCGAGGCCCAACTCCTGGCGCAACAAGTTCGCCTCCGCTGGAACCGGCGCGAGCGCGTCGCCGCCCGGCGCCCAGTTGGGTATCACCCGGACGCGTGCCGGCGGCACTCCGCGCTCGGCCACCAGAGCCGCCATGTCGCGGCTGATCGCGACGCAGGCGTCAGCGTGCCGCCAGGCGGCGTCACGGCGGCGCATCCAGGGCCGGGCCAGCAGCGCGAGCAGCGGGCTGCCCGACAGGGTGAGGCTGATCTCCGGGTGGATGTCCTGCAGCCAGTGCACGAGGCGCGCGCGGGCGCGGCGGGCGGCCGAGGCGGCGAGCGGGGCCAGCGCCGGCGGATCGGTCAGCGCCACGAGCCAATCGTCGGCGTGCAGGCGCGTCCGCAGCGCGCGGCGGGCGGCCAGAGTGAAAGTGAGATAGTCGGCGGCCTTGCCGGCGAAGCTGCGCCGACCCCAGCGGGTGGCGCGCACTCGGGTAATTTCCACTCCGCGCCGCGCCACGCGCGCGGGCGTCGTGGGCGCGCCATCATGGCTGGCGATCGCCGTGACCGCGACGCCGCGGGCGGCCAGCCCCTCGGCCAAGTCGGTGAGCAGCTGGGCGGTGGCCAGTTCGTCGGGCCAGTAGTACCGGTTGACAAACACGACGCGCGGGTGGGCCGGATCGCTGGTCATGGCGAGGTGGGGGTGCGGCCGGCGCGCAGGCGCCTGAGCTCGCCGGTCGCGAAGCGCTCGTAGCGCGCGAGCAGGCGGCAATAGCGCCAGCCCGGCCCGCCGTCGAGGAAGCCGCCGCGCAGCAGATATTGGTAGAGGAAGCGCAGCGCCGGCCGGCCGGGCATGTGGTAGCTCAGGTGTTTGAACGCGCGGCGGCGCGCCAGGGCGGGGCCGGTGACGACGGCCCGCAGCGGCGGACGGTTGGTGGCATCGGCGGCAAAGAAGGCTTCAGCCTCCTCGCGGGCGTAGCGGCGATGCCTGGCCAGCCACTCGTCGATGCCGCCCGCGGACAGGTTGTGCAGGTAATTCGCCTGCAGGCGGCCCATGCGCATGTGCGGCGCTTCGCGCTGCCCGTGGCCCGCCTGCACGAACTCGAAGCCGCGCGCCTTGACGAAGCGCGCCTGCCACGCGGGATAATCCGTGCAGTGCCGGATCCAGCGGCCTTCCCACAGCATGCGCGGCGCCGCGTAACAGCCGTCCAGCGGCTCGTCGCCGCAATAGGCCGCGCACTCGGCGCGCAGCGCCGGGGTCAGCTGCTCGTCGGCGTCGAGGTGAAACACCCACGGGTGCCGGAACTCGATCGCGCGGTGGGCGTGGTTGCGCTGCCGGGCGAAACTCTCGAACGGGTGGAGGAAGACGCGCGCGCCGCCCGCCCGGGCGATCTCGGCGGTGCGGTCGGTCGAATGCGAATCGAGCACGACCACGTCGTCGCAGGCGGCGACCGAATCGAGACAGGCGGGCAGGTCGCGCGCCTCGTTGAAGGTCAGGATGAGGACGGAGAACATGGCGCCGGGATCAGGCGTCGCCCCCGGTCAGCCGCCGGTAGCGCAGCGCGGCGAAGAAGCAGAGCCAGAAGGTCGCCATCACCGCCGGGTTGGCGAAGGGAAATTCCACCCCGGCATAGAGCGCGACGAGTCCGCAGCCCGCCAGGAGGAACCCGGGCAGCGGGCCGGAGGGGGACGACCGCCGGAGCCGGGCGAGCGGCACCGCGACCAGCAGCGCGAGGAGCGCGGTGCCGACCACGCCGACCTCGGCCAGCGCCTGGAGCCAGTCGGAATGGGCCTGGGCGTAGAACGGCACCCAGCCCTCCACGGACACCTGCTGGTTGTAGATCTGAAAAACGGTCGGGTAGGAACCGAGCCCCCAGCCGAACCAGGGCTTCGCGCGTGCCATCCGCCAGGTGTCGGCATAGAGCTGGGCGCGGCTGCCCACGCTGCCGCGGAGGCGGATCTCCTCCAGTTGCGTGCGCGTCTGGGCGACCCGCGGTTCGACGAGGGGCCGGCCGAGGAGATAGATGCCGCCGAGGCCGGCGGCAAACAGGGCCACCGCAGCGACGACGGCGGCAGTGGCCGGGGCGCCGCCCGCCGCCGGCCCGTCAGGGCGGCGTCGCAGCCCGTACGCCAGCGCGCCCAGCAGCAGAATGAGCACCAGCACGGTGCACGAGCGCGACCCGCTCAACGGCACCGAGGCGGCCATCAGCAGCGTGGCGACTACTCCGGAGAACGCCGGCGAGTGGCGCCGGCCCACGGGGTCGACCCGGCGCGCGTAGTGGAAAACCAGGCCAAGTGCGGCCGCCGTCGACAGGAGGATATAGGCGCCCCAGTGGTTGCGGTAGATGAAGGTGGCGAAAAAGGCATCGTTGGGCGAAGCTTGCAGCCCGAAATAAAGGCCCGGCGCGCGGGCGAGTTTCTGAAAGGTGCCCATTACCGCGAGCGCAAGGGCGTTGGCCGTCACGACCATCAGCAGGCCGCGCAACATCCGGCGATGGACCACCACCAGCGCCAGATTGAAGCAGCTCAGATAGATCGCGTTGAAATCCCACAACGCGGGCCAGGTCACGGCGGGCACGGCGGTGCTGGGCCAGAGGGTCCGCGAGCCGCTGTCCACCAGGGCCACCGCGCCGCCGACCACGGCGTGGGTGAAGCTGGGATTGAGCAGGCTCGCCAGGACGAACACGTCAAAGACCAGCAGCGGCCAGAGCCAGTGCAGCGCTGAGGGCCAACCGTCGCGGTGCCGCAGCCGGCGCACGCAGGTGGCGATCAGGAGGGGGACAGCCAGGCTGCCCCAGCCGCGGATGGCGAGGCGGGCGAAATCAGTTTCGCCGCCGAAGTCCCACGCCGCAAACAGGACCAGGCCGGCGACGTGGAGGAACGTCAGCCGTTCGAGGCGGCCGGGCGAACGGTGCGAGGGCGCGCCCATCGGTGCGGGGTGGACGCCGGAGGCTGGGCTCAGGCGAGCGTCGGGCGGTGTCATGCGGTTGAACCGGTCAGGCGGCGGTAGAATTCCACCAGCGGGCGGGCCGCGTGGTCCCAGGAATAGCGCGAGAGCACCCAGTCGCGGGCGCGGGCGCCCCGCTGCTCCAGCCGGTCGGGCGATTCGCCCAGGGCGCGCCGCAACGCCTCGCGGTAATCCGCCCACGCGACGCACCAGCCGGCGTTCTGCAGGGGCACCTCCGCCCAAGGCGTGGTGTCGGTCACCAGCACCGGCACGCCCCACGCCATGGCTTCGGCGACGACCAGCCCGAAGTTCTCGGTGTGCGACGGCAGCAGGAACAGCGAGGCCGCGCCGTAGGGCGGGGGCCGATCGCTGCCGTCGAACACCGCGATGCGATCCTGCGCGGTGCGGCGCGCCACGTAGGTCTCCAGATCCTCCACGGTGTATTCCTGGGGAATGCCGGCGACGAGGAGGAGCCATTCGCGCGGCGCCGCCTCGATCCAGAGGTCGATCAACTCCAGCAGCCGCTTCTTGCGATGGAAGCGCGAGTAGAAGAGCGCGACAGGCCGGGTGGCCACCGCGGGGCACAGGTGCCACCAGACCTCGTGCGCCTGCGTCAGGTCCTCGGGGGTCGGCGCCTCCACGCCGTTGGGAGCCACGCAGATCGGCTGGGAAAAGCCGCGGCGGCGGATGTCGTCGGCCTCGGCGGCGCTGGTGGCGTGCCAGCCGCCCGCGGCGGCGAGGGCGCCGGGATGCACCAACCGCGCGGCCAGCCGCTTCTTCCACCGCCGGTGGTGCCACGCCCAGTCGCTGAGCATGCCGCGCGGCGCAATCACCAGCGGCGCGCCGGTGCCGCGGGCCGCCTGCGCGGCATAATGCAGAGAACGCAGCCAGAGGGCGTGGTGATGGAGGCAATCGTAAGCCTGCCGACGGAGATGATCGGGCAGACCGGCGGATGGGCAGAGAAACGCCGGGAAGCCCCGGCGGAATTCGCGCACCCGCAGACGGCCGTCGGTCGTCGCCGTCTCGCCGCCCGGACGGGTGGCGAGAAGGTCGACATCGTGCCCGAGGCGGCTGAGCGCCGCCGCGAGCCGGTGGACGGATTTGCTCGGGCCGCCGTGCTTCGCCTCGAGGCTGGGAACAATGTGGCAGAGTCTCACTGGGACCAAGGGACCAAGGGACCAAGGGACCAAGAGACCGGAGGGGGAGGTGATCGAAGGCCAGTCAATTCAGTACGGGAAAGAACCGTTGACTGATGAGGCGGCGGGGAACAAGGAGGGAAATAGCCACTATGAGAGATTACACTAAGATAGAAACCTGGCGACTCGCGGACGAATTCGCTATTGCGATCTACGAAAGCACCCGATCGTTCCCCCGGGAAGAGCTCGATGGCCTCACGAGCCAGATTCGCCGGGCCGCCGTCTCGGTGGCAGCGAATGTGGTCGAAGGATCCAGTCGTGAAAGCAAGAAGGACTTCCTTCATTTTCTCCACGTCGCCCGCGGCTCGCTGTCGGAGGCACAATACTTTGTCCGCCTCGCGCGCCGCCTTGGCTACTGCCGCGCTGACGTTGCCACCCAACTGGTGGCCCAAAGCCGGCAATGCTATGCCTGTCTCCATGGGCTCATTGCAGCGGTGGAACGAGAGGCGGGGGGAACCTCGTGGTAGACGGCCTTTCTCACAAGCAGCCTAGTTCCGGTTGCGGCCCGCATCAGCGGTGGCGTGTGGGGACGTCTCGCCCCGATGCAGCCTGGCGAATGGCCCTTCGTCCCTTGGTCCTTTGGTCTCTTGGTCGCGCGCACCGGAGCCCGGCACCTCATCGCTCACGATGGCTCCGCGCGTTCCCTCAGCGGCCGGCAGGGATTCCCGGCGCACACCATGCGGGGCGGAAGATCCTTCACCACGACCGAGCGGGCGCCGACCACGCACAGTTCGCCCACGGTCACGCCCGGTCCGACGAAGACCTCGGCGCCGAGCCACGCGTTCGCGCCAATGGCGATCGGCCGGGTGACGAGCGGCATGTCCCACCGCGTGTAGTCGTGGGTGCCGGCGCAGAGGTGGCAGTACTGGCTGAGGTTGGCGCCGTAGCCCAGGGTGACGCGGGCGAGGTTGTAGAGGTTGACGTACCGCCCCACCATGGCGCGCGGCGCCAGCGTGAGCTTCCACGGCGCATAGACTCGCGCCGAGGGAAACACGACCACGCGGCCGGGCGCGACGATATCGGCCCCGAAGAGCTTGAGCAGCCACGCCCGCCACCAGTGCCAGGGGCGCGGACTCCAGCGGAAGAGCGTGGCTTGCACCAGCGCCCACACCCAGCCCAGCAGCACTTCGCGCCGGGGGTAGGGCGTGACGCAGTTGCGACCAAGATAGGGCGGTTCAGGGTCGGCCACGGCGGAATTGGTATACCGGCAGGCGGTTCAGCGGGTCAATTGCGCAAAGTCTTCGAGCAGGGCGCGGGCGATGACTCCGTAGTCGAACCGGCGGGCGTCGGCCTGGGCCTCGGCAGCCGCCACGCGGCGCAGGCCGGAATCCCTGACCAGGCGGGCCAGCACGCCCGCGAGGCCGGCGTCCGCATCCGGGGCAGTGTGGTCGAAGCCGAAGCCGTTGGCGCCCTCGCGCAACACATCGCGGTAGCAATCCAGCCGCGAGAGCACGGGCACGGCGCCGGCGGCCATGGCCTCGAGCGGCGCGACGCTCAGGCCCTCGCCCTGCGCTGCCAGGCTCGGATAGCAGAAGACATCCACGGTGCCGTAGAATCGCGCGAGGGCCGCCTCGTCGAAGAGCGGTGGCTCCCAGGCCAACCGGGGGCCCAGGCCGCCGGCAAACTCGTCCTTCAGCCGTTGCACGTAAGCCTCGCCGCCGCCGCCGCGCCGCACATCGTGCGGGCCGCGCAGAACCACGCGCCACGGCGGGAGCGCGGGATCGGCCGCCAGGCGGCCCGCGGCGCGCAAGAGCAGTTCCAGGCCCTTTTCCGGATGCAGCCGGCCGGCATAGCCAATGGTCACCGGTTCGCCGGTCTGCGCGGCGGCGCGTGCGTGCAGATTCCAGTCGATGGGATTGGGAAAAACCCGGGTGCGCGCCGCCAGCGCGGGGCACTCCTGCCCGACGCGCCCCGCCACGGCGTCGCTGGTGGCGATCAGCCGCGCGGCCCGGCGGTAGAAGCGGATTTGCCCCTTCGGCATGCGCCCGAGGACGACGACGACGCGGCCCGCGCGCGGCCGCAGCCAGGGCAGGTGAATGGGCAGCGAGACATTGTTGCAGGCGGTGAGGTCGGCGGCGGGCAGCCGGCGCAGCACGCGCAGGCCCCAGATTCCGTCCAACAGGAGGTTGAACGCCAGGCGGCGCGTGTGATTGAAGCCGCGCACGCGGATCAGTTCGATCCCGCCGATCTGCTCCCGCGGCGGAAAGCCCGGCCAAGCGCGGGAAAGCAGGGTGACGGTGTGCCCGGCGGCGACGAATTCGCGCCCGAGGCGGAACCAGGCCTTTTCCATTGCGCCGCCTGCGACGGGCGGCACGGGCAGGAAGAAGCCCATGGCAATGTTGATCTTCATGGGCCCGGGTGCGAGCCGCCGGCGGCCGCCAGCGCGGCCAGCAGCCCTTCCGTGGTTTGCGCGTACGTGTAGCGGGCGATGCGAGCTGCGGCACGGCGCCGAAAGCCGGCGACGTCGCGGCGCAGCGCCGCGAGCGCCTGGTCGAGCTTCTGGCGCAGATGGTTGGCGTCGCCGGCGTGGAAGACCCAGCCGGTGTCGCCGTCCGCCACCAGGTCCTGCTGGCAGCCAACCACGTCGCTCACGAGGCAGGGCCGGCCCATGTGCATGGCTTCGTTGACGGCGAGTCCCCAGGTTTCGGAGTGGCCGCGGGAAGGCAGCACAAAGAGGTCGGCGAGCAAGTAGCGCGCGGGCATCTCGCTCTGGTTCGCGAACGGCAGGAAGCGCACGTCCGCGGCCGGCGCCTGCGCAGCGCGCGCCTGCAGCGCCGCCTTCTCCTCACCGTCTCCCACGAAGAGCAGGGTGGCGTCCGGGCGTGGCGCGGACAGGAAGGCCTCGAGCAGCGCGCCGGGCTGCTTGCGGGGCAGCAGCTTGCCCGCGAAGAGCACCACCTGCCGGTCCGGCGAGAGTGTGAGGTCGGCGCGCAGGCGCTGGGCGGCGTCCCGCGCACCGGCCAGGCGCGGGTCGAAATGCTCGTGGTTGACCGCGTGCGGCGCGAAGTGGAGGCGGCCGGCGGGCACGCCGAATGCCGCGAAATAGGCGCGGTTGGCGGCGCCGACATAGGTGATGGCGGCGAACTGGCGGTAGATCACGCGCAGCGCGAGGCGCTTGAAGGGCGAGGGCCGCGCCTGGCCGAGAAGGTGCGAGTCGCCGCGGAAGATCAGCGGCACGCCGCGCCGACGGGCCCACGCGATGGTCCGGAGGTGGGTCGCGGAACGGTAGCCGAAGAGGAGCACGGCGGCGGGTCGCCAGGCGGCGAGGCGCGCGGGCAGCCCCGGGTTGCGCAACCCCCAGAAGCCCTCGGTGCCGGGGCGGGCGGCCCGGTTGGGGACGAACTCGGAGTCGTAGCCGCCCAGCAGATCGACGTCCCACGCGAATTTCACCCCGAAGCCGGGGTCGGGCCGCGCGACCACGCCGAAATCCCACAGGTAGAAGACCCGGAAGGTCAGCGGCGTGCGGGCGCGCAGCCAGCGGAACCACGGGCTGTAGTACTGCGTGGGATGCGACAGCACCACCGCGAGCCGGCCCGAGTCGCGCTCAGCCGGAGACTTCCTGGAATCGGCGGAAGACAAAGACGAAGGCGATGATCGAAATGGAGCCCTGGAAGAGCGAGGCCAGCCAACCGCTCAGAGTCAGCTCGGTCTGGAAGCTCCAGGCGGTGAGCAGCACCAACATGAGGCCGGCGTAGGAGAAGATCGGGCTCCGCGCCGACCAGAGGGTGATCTTGCGGAAGCCGAAGCCGAAAACCACGCCAAGGGCCGCCGCCCCCCAGTACCCGAAATTGGCAAAAGCCTCGGGCAGGAAGCCGAACGCGATCGTGGTCTCGAAGGTGGCCTCCTCACTTTGCAGGCCATAGTAGATACTGAGCGTGTAGGTGCTGATGTGGCCACGGGGCTTCTCCGGCCAGAACAGGCGCGGGACGAACTGGCCGGGGATCTGCTTGTAGGTCTCGCCGTAGAGATACGGCTGGTAATCCGGGGTGCGGGCGACGACCAGGCAGAGGATTTGCAGCAGCGAGTTGCGCTCGAGCAGCAGCTTGCTGGCCTTGGACTCGGTCTGGACCCGGGGCCGCAGGCCGGCCTGGAACCACTCCGCGTAGTACGCAGGCAGATCGGCGAGGCCCGGCTGGTAATGGAACTCGGGGGTCCAGTATTTCTGACGAAGGTCGTACTTGCCGATGTTGAGCACGGCGAAGAGGGGCAGCGCGATGGCGAGCGCCAGGTAGGGGACCCGGCGGGCGCCGAAGAAATATCCGACGAGCCCGAGGAGGACGATCGAAGTCCCGGCCCGCAGGATCAGCGAGGAGCTCAACAGGACGAACTGCAGAGCGAGGCAGGCCACCACGAGCACCTGGTCGAGGCGCTCCAGCCGGCCGAGCCCCCACGCCATCGCGATGATGAACGTGCAGCTTGTGCCGATGCCGAAGAAGACGGCGCGGAGGATGCCTTCGATTCCGGCGGGCGGCGCGTACAGATAGGGCACGACCAGCGTGTACAGGGTGGAGAGAAGGAGGCCCCGCAGCATCCACTGCTTGTTCGGCCGCTCGAGCACCTGCCGCGTCCAGAGGGGCGCGGTGCGCGGATAGCCGCGCGTCACATAATAGGCGAGAATGGCGGCGGCGAGAAAGGCGATCACCGCGAGGGCGGCGTCCTGCCGCACCTCGGGGTCGAAGAGCGTCACGGCATCGTGTTCCGTCAGGAGCGGAATCCCATAGGACGTGAGGTTGGTCGCGATGAAGATCTCAAAAATCGGATAGTTGTGGCCCATGGTGCGCGTCCACACGAGCGCCGGCAGGAGCGCGAGCACGCAGATCGCCAGTCCCAGGTAGAAGGTCCATTCCTGCGTGTTGGTCGCGGACCACCACAGCGCCCCCAGCATCAGGGCAGCGGCGATGAGCGCCTGCTGAAACAGCCGCCGCCGCATGCGCTCGTCCGCGGGCGGGAAGGCGAGGTTCTCCAGTGCAGGGTTCTCGGAGGCGACCATGGCGTGAATCAGGGGCGGGGAGCGCGGTTGGCGCGGCGCGGGGTGAGGATGGCGGCGGGGCGGGCGGGCTCAATCCCGCGCATGGCGGGCGGGATACCGAGTGAGGATGGCGGCGAAGAAGTCGCACTGCGCCTCGGTCAGGGGCTCCGCCAGGTAATCCCGCCGGAAGGCCGCCTCGTTGCGCGCGGGCAGGGCGTCCGCGGGAAACCCGGCCAGCGCCTGGTCGAAGAACGCCGCCAGCCGCGCTCCCGCCGCCTCGCCGGCGCCAGTCGGGAAGAACGTCACCAGCCAGGCACAGGAGAGCTCCTGCAGCAGTTGCTCGAGATGACTGTCCGCGCGCACCACGCCGAGGATCGGCTTGCCCGACAGGAAGTAAGGATAGAGCTTCGAGGGCGAGTAAGCCGGATCGCTGGAGCCGAGCAGGAGGAGCGCGTCGGCCTGCAGCAGGAGCGCCAGGCTCTCGAGATGACCTATTCGGTGGGGAACCTCCTCGACAGAGGCGGTCAGGCCGAAACGCTCAGCCACCGGAAGGATTGAGGGAACGCCGTGCCCGGGCGCCACATAGCTGGTGCCCACAAAGTGGAAGCGGAAGCGGGCGGCGCGCTCGGGCTGCACCGCGCGATAACGCGCAAAGCCGTCGAACAACGTGTTGAGCGCGTGCGGCAGGATGGGGCCGGCGGCTCCCGTATAGAGCAGGTGAATCATGCCGGCGCGGCGGTCGAGCCGGGCGCCGGCGGGCGGATGGCGGCGCACGTGGTCGAAATCCGCGGCGGAGACCCCGAACCGGATCGTCGCCTTCGGCTTGTCGCGGAACCAGGGATACCGCCGGGCGAGATCCGACAGGTAACGCGGCGACACGCTGATAAAGCCTGCTGCGCCCCGATAGGTCGGGGCCTCGAGGAGGAATGCCAGGCAACGCGCGAGAAGATATTTGCGGCCGCCCGGCGGCGGCGGCGCACCCGGCCGCTCGTAGCTGTCAGTGCGCCACGGATCCTGCAAGTCGATGACATAGGGGACGCCAAACCGGCGGCGCCAGACGGATCCCAGGGTGAAGGTGATGAACTGGGTGCTGGAGAACAGCACGAGGTCGAAGGGCTCGGCTTGGAGCAGGCGCGAGCCCGCCCGCCACAGGGACCACCAGGCGCGCAGTCCGAGGTTGCCCAGCCCGACCCAGCGAGTCCACCGGAGCGGCAGGGCCCGGCAGCGCACGATCCGCACGTCCGGGGGATAGGTCTGCTCCAGCTCCGGCTCGCGCGGGCCGGCGACGTCGTCGGGGTGCACCGCAAGCACGACCGGCTCCCAGCCGTGTTGGCGGTAATACGGCAGGCTCATGCGTACGCGCTGGTGGTCCGGCGCGTTCACCGGCGGCCAGTGCGGCGAAATAATCAGGAGACGCTTCATGACGCCGGGGCGCCGGCCAGCGCCGCCGCGACGGCCGCGAGCAGCTTCGGCGCTTCGCGCTCCCAGCAGTAGACCTCTTCGGCCAGCCGGCGCGCCGCCCGCTGCCGACGGACCAGCGCGGGCGGATCGGCGAGCAGCCCATCGAGAGCGTTCGCCGCGGCGGCAGAGTCGCGGAAATCGAAGGCGACACCAGCCTCGGACCCCCGTGCGAGCACCTCGCGGTGGCCGGCGGTGTCGCTGGCGACGACCGCCAGGCCGGCGTTCAAGTACTGCAGCAATTTATTCGTGATGGTCAGATCGCGGCTCAGGATGTCGCGTCGTTCGAGCGCCAGACCGATATCGTGGCGCGCGAGCAACGCGGGCAGGTCGGGCGGGGCCACCAGCGGCAGGAAACTGACCGCGCCCCGGCGTTCCGCTGGCAGACGCGACAGGAGTTCGCGGTCGAAGCCGCCGCAGGCCTCGCCGAGCAGCACCCAGCGGCTGGGCCGGGTGGTGCGAGCCCAGGCACCGGCAAACTCCTCCAAACCGCGGCCCGGTCCGATCGTCTGGGAGAACCAGAAGAGCGCCGGCGGGTCGCCGGGCGGACCAGAGCGCGGAGCCGGCTGCAAGGGAAAGGCGTTGGCGACCACCAGCGGCAGGCGCCCGCCGTAGCGGATGTGCAGGCCCGCGGCAAGCGCATCGGAGGTGGTGGAGACGTACGTGGCGCGCGTCAACAGCGCCTGCTCAATCCGGCGGAGCAGCGCCAACGGCCGCTGTGCCTGCTGCGTCGGCAGCAAGTCCTCCGAATGCCAGTCCTCGATGTCCGCGGCGACGCGGCGCCCCGCGCGAAGCAGCCGAAGGCCAACCCAGTGCGGGACCTCGTTGTGCACGATGGTGAGGTCAGCCGGGAGCTGCCGCGCGCGGCGGAGCAGGGCGCCGGCGGGACCGAGAGCGCGGATCGTGGCGAGGCCGGTCCTCGCCGCCGTTTTACGGGCAACCCAGAGCAACCAACGGCGCCGGAAAACCGTGCCGCGTCCCGCCGAAGAACCCGGCAGCAGGTCGACGGCCTCATGGCGGAACGGCGCGCCTTGAAGCAGGAGGCGATCGGCCTTCTCGGAGGGCGCGTGATTGCGCACGGCGAGCACGGTCACATCGTAGCCGGCGCGTCCGAGGGTGAGCGCCTCCTTCAGCGGACGCGGATTCCGGCAGAGGTGGCCGTTGGTGATGACCAGAAGGCGGGCACTCATCTCAGGCAACGCCGACGGAAAAGCCTTGTTTGGACAAAACACTCGCCGCGGCCGCGAGCCGGGGCGCCGCCGAGGTCCGGGCTCGCAGCCAGGCCCAGACTTCCGCGTGATCGCGCCGGAACCGCAAGCCTCGAAGCAGGCGCCGCGGGTGGCGGGCAGCGCCGAGCAGGAAGTGCGACCAATCGGCGGGGCGGGCGGCTCTGATCAGGCGGGCGTTCCGGAGAGCCAGCGCCAGCAGGAAGAACAGGTCGGTGTCGCGCGGCCGCAGGGCCCGCCGGGTCTCCCAAATCCGGACGAGGTCAAGGTCGCTCACCGCCACGGCCTGGAAGAAGGAGGCGGCCACCAGCAGCTTGGCCTGCAGCCATTGCCGGGGATCGTCGCTGCGCGCGGTGTGGCGCGTGATGGCGAAGTTGGCGAGCAACTCCGGGAGAAACAGCAATGGCCCGGTGGCCGCCCGTTCGCGCACCTGCTCGATGATCGCAAGGGGGGTGGCGGGCGGCACGGTCTGCGGCTGGAACCGCCGGGGGCGGAAGACCATCGCGCCGTTGGAGTGCAGTGCATCGAAGGCCTGCAGCAACTCCGGCCAGCGGAATTCCGCCACCGGGGCGGCGGCCTCGGCCCGGGGCCAGATCACGCGGCCCGTATCGATCCAGCGATCGGCGGCTTCCTCTCGCCACAGGCGCATGTTGGTCCAGGCGAGCGCGGCCGCCGGCTGGCGTTGCAGCGAGGTCAGGGCGCACGCGAGAAACTCGGGTCTCCACCAGTTGTCGTCTTCCAGGATGCTCGCGAACTCCTCCGGGCCGCCGGCGAAGGCGTGATTGAATGCGGCCACCGGACCCCAGTTCCGCGAGTGGCGATGGTATTGAATCCGCGGATCCCCCGGCGCCAGCTCCGCCAGG
>Ga0335085_10008988_pt1 | contig 15145 bp, 15 predicted proteins | sample Lox_Sample_45_FD_206712 | JGI IMG/M metagenome (GOLD analysis project Ga0335085, IMG submission 206712) | Soil microbial communities from Loxahatchee National Wildlife Refuge, Florida, United States - Lox_Sample_4.5 | ecosystem: Environmental > Terrestrial > Soil > Wetlands | place: USA... | reverse complement strand
GCTCCAGCGGGGGCCACTCTCCCCGCGCGAATGCCCTACACAGTCAATCGTGACGCGCCTGAGCTGAGGAGGTCTCCCCCGCACAAGGCAACCAGTCAGCCCAGCCGACCCGATGCATGTCATCTATACGTCCGTGGATGCTGGGTTTCGGGGTCCGCGCGGTCGGCAGGCCGTCGCAGGCTGGCCCACGGACGGCCACGGACCGGTCCACGGACGAGTCCACGGACGGGGGCGGACCAGTCCACGGACGGGGGCGGAAAAGGCCACGGACGGGGCCGGTGGGAGCGGTCATGCTGACCGTCCCCGCCCGTATTCCTACTCTGACCTGACCCTATGGGGGACCGGGCGGCAGGCCGGACCCCCTTCCCTGCTCAGCCCGGTGAGATTTACGTTTCCGGGATGGCGTACGAGCTCGGGAAGGAGGCCCTCGATGTCTGTCTACGTCGGAATCGACGTCCACCGCAAGCGTTCCCAGGTGGCGGTGATCAATGAGGGTGGCGAGGTGCTCGCCAACCGCAACGTCCCGAACGGCGTGAAGCCGGTCCTTTCTGTTATCGGCGGGCTGCCGGCGGGCACGCCGGCGGCGTACGAGGCCGCGTTCGGCTGGGGGTGGCTGCTGGAGCTGCTGGAAGGCTACGGCTTCGAGCCGCACATGGTGCACGCGCTGCAGTGCAAGGCGATCGCCTCGGCGCGGCTGAAGAACGACAAGGTCGATGCGGCAACGCTCGCGCAGCTGCTGCGCGCCGACCTGCTCCCGGAGGCATGGATCGCGCCGCTGGAGGTCCGCCAGCTGCGGGCGCTGCTGCGGCACCGGGCGTAGCTGGTGCGGCTGCGGACACTGCTGCGCAACCGGGTCCACGCGGTCCTGGCCGACTACGGCTACGGGCGCCCCGCGGGCTGCTGGAGCGGACCGGGCCGCCAGTGGCTCGCCGCCCTGGAGCTCCTGGCCGTCTCCCGCGAGGTCATCGACGACGCCCTCGTGCTCATGGACGCCCTGCAGCAGCCCATCGACCGCCTCGACCTGGAGGTCCGCCAGCGGGCCAAGGCCGACCCGCGGGTCAAGGTCCTCACCCAGCTCCCCGGCGTGGGGACGTTCACAGCGCTGGTCCTGCTCGCCGAGATCGGCGACATCACCCGGTTCGGGTCGGCCCGGAAACTCGCGTCCTGGGCCGGCCTTACCCCCACCGTCCGCGGCAGCGACCGCACCGTCCACCACGGGCACATCTCCAAGCAGGGGCCCGCCTGGGCGCGCTGGGTGCTGTGCGAGGCCGCGCAGACGGCCAAGCGGCACCCGGACTTCGCTCCCGGCTACGAGGCCCTCGCCCGCCGCCGCGGCAAGAGGATCGCCACCACGGCAATCGCCCGCAAGCTCCTCACCCGCGCCTATCACCTGCTCACCGACCTCGCCCGCGCCAGCGCCGACGGTGCGCCCAGCTGACGGGGGGACGGTCGCCAGCCGCCGGGCGAGCTCGCGAAATGGCATGAGCCGGCCTCGCCGCGCTCGCTGACCTGACTGAGCAGCCCGGTCCCCGGATCACACGGTCATGGCGCCCGCCCGAAGCTCAAGGGCAGGAGCCGAATGGGTGCATGTGAGACCACTCCCGCGACCAGCCGCGAACCGGGGAAGGCCCACCAGGCGACCGCCGCACCAGACAACCCAGCAGCAAAAGGAACGGCCCCGTTCCTCGCCCGCGCGACAGCACAAACCGGCAGCGACGAGGAACCGCGGCAACAGCAGTCCCTAACCCGGCGGCCAGGCAAAACAGCTCACCGGGCCAATTCAGCGCTGCCTCTTGACAAGTGAATCCCCCATGGGTGCCATTTCATGATTCCAGCCGCACATGCACGACTGGAGTACCAGCGGGCCGTACCGCCGCTGAGCGCGGCCTCCTAAGATGAGCCTAGAGCCGCCCAGCCGCAGAACTCGCCCACGAGCACGGGGGCCTCGCCCTCCGGCAAGGCGCGCTGCCGTCTCCACCCGGCGCTCATATACTGGTCGCATGAGCGCGATGCGTGAGGAACTGCATCACCTAGTGGACGAGCTTCCCGAAGAGGAGGTCCGGCCGGTCCTTGAGCTGATCCGGGGCCGGGCTGATGCTTCTCACAGTGCACGGGATCTGCCGTTCTTCGCGTCCTTCGAGTCTGATCCGGATCTCGCGGAGAGGTCAGAGGAGATCCTGCGGGCCGAACTCGGCCGCTGACATGTTGCTATGCGATACCGGTGTCCTGCTCGCCGCAGGCAACGTGAAGGACAATCATCACTCCGCATGCCTCTCTCTGATGCGCGCAGCCGAAGGGCCGCTTCTCGTTCCGTCGCCGGTCTTGGGCGAGATCGGCTACCTACTCCAATCACGCGTCGGGCCGCACGCGGAGGTCACCTTTCTAAAGTCATTCGGCGGCAATGGCTTCCACGTTGCTGAAGTCGAGGAAGGCGACATCTCGCGCATCGCAGAACTCGTCGAGCAGTACCTGAGCCTTCCCCTCGGCATCGTCGATGCGGCCGTGATCGCGATCGCTGAGCGCTTGAACCTCACCGAAGTCGCGACAGTAGACCGCAAGCACTTCAGCATCGTCCGCCCAAGGCATGCCTCCGCGTTCAGGCTCCTCCCCCAAGCACTTTAAAGGGCCCACGCGCTGCGTCGGCTTTAAGCTACTGCCCGCGCGCTTTGCCGCCGATCCGTCTGATCGCTGTGCGACAAATTGCTCACTAGACGGGACGCACAGTGACCGCCGAATGTCCCGTCATCCCCGTACCATGACGCTATGCCTCGGTTTTCATCTCCATGAGCACGCCAAACGCGGACGCCTGGGAACTGGCGGGCTTCCCTGGTCGTCTTGATGTCGCTGCGTACCTGACCGCAGATCAGTTGGCAGCGCAGTACCGTGTGCTCGTCGACGTGCTGCTGGACGCGCAGGAGCACTCACTGACCGGAGTCGGGCGGGATGAACTTCTCGCCGCCGTCCGTAACTGCATCACTGATGCCACCGACGCAATGACCGCGGAACGCCTGACCCGCCCAGAAGTCTTCGATCTGGACGCGCGGATGCGCGCGCTTCAGGACTGGAACGTCGTCATCCGCTGGCAGGACAAGGCGAAAACCGAAGCCGACTTCATCCGGACCCGGGACCGCTACCAGCTGACCAGCGAGGCCGCGGACCTGCACCGCTGGCTGCGCCGGAAGATCGACGAGGACGCGGTCTCAACGAGCGCGGCGGCGTTCGCGCCGGCCATCATCGCCGAGCGACTCGATGACACGATCGACGCTATCGGGCAACGGGATCTCGGTCAGGCGGCCCAAGCCTGGGCTCAGGTGCGCACCACGTTGAAGGACATGGCCGAGGCGGCGTCAATCTGGCAGTCCCGCATGGCGTCGGCGCTGGCCGGAGCCCCGGACGCGGACAAGATGAGCCGACTGCGTGAGACCCTCATCGCCTATGTCACTGTCTGGGGCGCTGGCGTCGATACCTATAGCCCGCGCATCAGGGAAGCCCTCAGCCGACTCAGGCAGATCATTACTGACGACGACTGGCGGGCCATGGCCCTGTCCGGAGTCGACGCGACTGCCGCCGAGGAAACCGTGCAAGCGATCGCGCAGGGCAATCGGGACGCGACATGACCGGAGGCAGGGTCGAGATCCGCGAGGAGGGCATGCTGCTGCGCCTGCCGCCGGATCGCCCGGCCAGCGCCGCGGCAATCGTGCCGTTTCCGGCTGCCACGGCCACCCCGTGGTTCGCGCTGAAAATGCTGGAGGCCGTCGTCACCGGTCGCTCCCCTGACGATGACGGGCGGATCCCGCTCACGCCAGAGGAAGTCGAGACAGCCGCCGAGCGGGTCTACACCGGCAACTTCGGCGCCCTGACGAACGACCTCAAGAAGTCCCCGCTCGTAATGCTCGCGGCCGTCGAGCCGGTGCTGACCGAGGCCGGCCTGGTCCGGGTGAACGACGCGGGCTGGACCGTGCTTCCCGTCGCGGGCCGCTACCGCGATCCCCGGGCCGTCTGGGAACCCACGCTGGAGGACATGACGCATGATGACGCTTGAGGAGCTCACGTCGTGGCGCGTCGCGGCCATTGAGGGGAAGCTGCCCGAGCCCATACGCTCCGGGCGCTGGCAGCCGCTCCGCGCTGGCGTGGTGAACCTGTGGGAATACGACACCGCCGAGATCTGGTACGCCGACGGCCGGATGCAGTTGCAGGGAGCGAACGAGTCCGGCAAGTCAACGCTCATGACGCTGACCACCCTGCTCCTCCTCGCAGGCGAGATCACCAGCCACAACATCGACACGCTGGGCCAGAACGACAAGCGCTTCCGCTATTACGTCGAGCCTACCGACCACCCCCTGGACCGGCGGGACACCAGCGCCCAGAAGAACCGCGGCTGGGCCTGGCTTGAATTCGGCCGGGGCGCCCAGGCTAACCAGGAAACAGACTTCTTCACCTTGCAGCTCTTCGCCGAGACTCGCCGGGCCGACTCGAACATGACGGTGAGCTGGTGCACCCTCCGCGGGCAGACACGCGTCCGCTCTGGCCTCTCGCTGACCACGGCCGGCTTCGTCGCCGATCCCGTGCGGTTCAGGGAAGTCCCGGGGTTCACGGCCCATCCCACCGGTACCGCCTACCGCGAGACGATCGCCCGTGTCCTGTACGAAATGGATGAGGCGTGGCTGAACCAGATGAACCGGATCCTCCGCGTCGTCCGCACTCCGCAGATCGGGCACAAGATTGACCTGAAGTTCCTGACCCAGGCGTTCCGCACCGCGCTGCCCCCGATCGCGCAGGACGAGGTCAACCAGCTAGCGGACGGCTGGGAACAGCTGCAGCGTCTACGGGACGAGCGCGACGAGGCAGACCAGGCCCTCACCGCCGTCACCGAATTCAGCCGGCGATCCTGGCGTCCCTGGGCGGATGCCGTCATCCGGTCCGCGGCCGACCCGGTGGCCTCGGCCGCCAGCGCCCTCACCCAGATCACCCGTGCCGAAACCGCGGCACGGGAAACGGTCGGGACGCTCACCGAGCAGAAGCAAACCCTGGACAAGCAGCACGAGGAGGAAGAAGAGGCGCAGCGGCTCGCCACCGCCGAGCGCGAGACCCTACAGGAACAGGACGCGTACAAGGACGCCATCAGCGCCGTCGCCAACGCGCGACAGCTTGCCGAGCAGGCCACCCAGGCGGAGAAGACTGCGGAACGCACGCAGCAGCGCGCCCGCAAGGCACAGGCCGACATTCTCCCCGCACAGCAACGCCTAAACACAGCAAGAGAAAATCTAGATTCCGCCGAACGCGCCGTGGGGACTGCCGCGGATACGGTGACTGCCCACGCCGCCGAAGCAGGCCTCGCCGAGGTTACCGCTGAGCACTTGGCAGAGCGCGACACGGCGCGCCTGCGGCAGGCCTCCCGGCTGCGAACAGCCGCAGCGCGACGGGCCGACGAACTACTCGAAGCCCACGCGAAGGCGCTCGGCAATGCGGAGACCGCGGCAACCGAGGCGGCCAAGGCACGGGCTCGGCTTGGCCAGGCCGAGCAGACGGCCGCTCAGAAGCAGACCGGGGTCGAGGCCGCGATCACGACCACCGCCGATTTGCTGTCCGCCTGGATCCACGGCGTCGATGAGCGGATCCGCCCGTCCGCCGAGATGGCAGAGATCTGGGCGGCGCTCGTCGCGGGACTGTCCGAGCGGATGTCACCGTCCCCGGTCCTGGCCATGGCGATCAGCCGAGAACACCTGATTCCCATGCGACGGCCGCATGAGAAACGGCAGGCGGAACTGGACAGGGCGCTGAGCGACAACGTCGAGGACCGCAAGAAACTCCAAGTCCAACTTGACCAGGTCGTAGCGGAACGCGACCCGGTGCCCGGCGACCCGGAATTCTGGAAGCGTCGTCAGCGACCGGAGGGAGTGACCGCCGAGGGGGCTCCCTTCTGGCGGCTGGTCGAGACGCTGGACGACGCTCCCGTCGCCATGCTCGAGGCCGAACTGGACGCGGCCGGCCTGCTGCAGGCCTGGGTCACCCCGAATGGCGCGTACCTGGCCAGCCGAGACGGCGATGAGACGGTCTGGGCGCCGAAAGCCGACGAGGTACTCACGGCTGCTTCGCTTCGGGCTGTACTTCGTCCCGCCGACGACGCCGGGGAACTGGCCGCGGCCGTGGACCGCCTGCTCACCCGTGTCGCGTACGGCACAGACGTCTCCGCTCACCCGGTAACGGTGCGCCCGGATGGCCGGTGGCGGCACGGGGAACTCACCGGCACGGCGAGTCCCCACGCGGAAGGCCCGAAGCTACTGGGTGCCGCCGCGCGGGCCACAGACCGCGGCCGCCGCGCCGAGCAGATCCGGCGGCGGATCTCCGACCTGGCCGACGACCATGAGCTGATGTCCCTTGAACTCGATGACGTTGTTGGCCTGCTGGATGCTCTCGACACCGCGACTGATCACCTGCCGTCGGACTCCGGCGTCGTCACCGCAGTGCTGGCCGCGCGCGACGCCGCCCAGCGGGTGATGGACCGTCGCACGGAGGCCGAAGACGCCGCCAAGATCGCCGAGGCCGCCCAGCGGGCAGCCGACGCGTCCGCCGCGACCGTGGCCGGGCACTGCGGTGAGCACGACCTGCCCCGCACGCGCCCCAAGGTCGCTGGCGTGCTCACCGCATTGTCCGAATACGTCTCGGCGCTCACCGCCCTTGAAGGCAAGCTGAGCCTGATCGAACCGCTGAGCACCGCTGCGAGACAAGCAGAAGAAGCCCTGAATGGGCTGGTGGAAACGGCCGGGACAGCCGCCGCGGACGCCGAGGAGGATCGGACCACCGCCCGCACGCTCCGGTCCCAGGCAGAGGCTGCGGGCAAAGCCTTGTCCAAGGATGCCCAGGAGATCCTGCGGGAAGTCAGCCGCCTCGGTCAGCGGATTAAAGAGGCTGGGGACGCCATCAAGAACCTGGACAAGAACCTGCTAGATCTGGCCACGAAGCTTGCGCGTGCACAGACGGTCTTGGAGGAAACCGAGGGCAAGCGCAAGAGCGCCGAAGCGGATCGTGAAACCGCAGTGAACAGGTGGTGGGCCTGCGTCGATTCCGGCCTCCCCCGGCTCCGGGACGTACCTGAGCCCGCTGCCAGGAACGTCACCGCCGCGCTGGAAAACTCCCGGGCCGCTCGGGCGAAGATCACCCCCAGGAATTGGCCCGACTCCGATCAGCAGCATCAGTTCGGGCAGGTGGTGCAGAACCGCTGGGCCGCCATGGTCAGCGACAGCAGCGACCTCCGCTCGAAGCTGGAGCTCCTCGGCGGCCGCAGCGTGCAAGTCACCTCACCGGGCAACGGTCGCGAGGACTTCCCGGGAAGCCTGCAGCTCATCGTCGACTCGACAGGCACCGCGTTCGCCCCGCCGAGAGCCGCCGAGCGACTGTCCGCGCTCCTGGAGCAGCTCCAAGCGGACTACGACGACGAGCTGACCAAGACGATCGACGAGCTTCTCGGCAGCACCTTCATCGAGCATCTGCGCGACCGCCTGTCCGAGGCGGAGAAGCTGCGGGACGACATCAACAAGAAACTCGCACAGAACCCGACCGCTATATCGGGAATCACCCTTTCATCAAGAAGTACCCGGGCACGTTCCACCGCGAGCTGCTCGACGTGACCGACACCGCTGCCGTCCGCGAAGTAACGGACCGCAGCTTCAGCTCACTCGGCCGCATCGACGTCGTCGTGAGCAACGCCGGCTACGGCCTGTTCAGCGCGGCCGAGGAACTGTCCGACGACCAGGTCAGCCACATCATCGCGACCAACCTCACCGGGCCCATCCAGCTCATCCGGGCCGCACTGCCGCACCTGCGCGCCCAGGGAAGCGGCCGCATCATCCAGATGTCCACCTACGGCGGCCAGGTCGCCTTCCCCGGCAACTCCATGTACCACGCCACCAAGTGGGGCATCGAGGGCTTCGCCGAAGCCGTCGCCCAGGAGGTCGCACCGTTCGGCATCGGCGTCACCATCGTCGAGCCCGGCGGCGCCCGCACCGAGTTCCGCTACGGCAGCGCCCAGGTCGCCGACCCGCTGCCCGCCTACGACGGCAACCCGGCCCACTCCTTCCAGGCCATGCTCGACCCCGCCAACGGGCTCGCCCCCGGCGACCCGGCCCGGATGGCCGCCGCCATCATCGCCAGCGCCGACCAGCAGCCCGCACCCCTGCGCCTCATGCTCGGGTCACAGGCTCTCACGAGCACCGTCGGTGTCATCAAGGACCGCGTGGCCGCGTTCGAGGCACAGGCCGAGCTGGCCGCCTCGACCGACTTCCCGCCCGGTGAGTAACCCGAGTCCCAGGCGAAGGGAAGCGCACCGATGACGACTTTGACGTCCCGCACCCTCGGCGGCCTGGAGGTCTCCGCCCTGGGGCTGGCCGCCGCGGCGGGCTGAACAGCCGGCCCGAGCACATCAGGCAGGTGACCGAGGCGTCGCTCAAGCGCCTGGACACCGACCGGATCGACCTGCTGTACCAGCACCGTGTCGACCCGGGCGTGCCCGTCGAGGACGTCGCGGGCACGGTGAAGCAGCTGATCGCGGAGGGGAAGGCCGGGCACTTCGGCCTGTCCGAGGCGGGCGCGCAGACCATCCGCCGGGCCCATGCCGTCCAGCCCGTCGCCGCTGTCCAGAGCGAGTACTCGCTCTGGGCCCGCGACCCCGAGGCGGAGGTCCTGCCCGTCTGCGCGGAGCTCGGTATCGGCTTTGTCCCCTGGAGTCCGCTGGGCCAGGGCTTCCTGACCGGAGCCGTCAGTGCGGCCAGCACGTTCGAAGACGCCGATGTCCGCAGTCGGTTCCCCCGGTTCAGCCGCGAGGCGCGCACAGCCAATCAGCCCATCGTGGACCTGCTCGGCCAGATCGCCCGGCGGCACGGCGCGACGCCGGCCCAGGTCGCGCTGGCCTGGCTGCTGGCCCAGCGACCGTGGATCGTGCCCATCCCCGGCACCAGGAAGCTGGAGCGCCTGGAAGAGAACCTGGCCGCGGACGATGTCAGCCTCTCCCCCGGTGACCTGCGGCAGCTGAACGAGGTCGACGTCACCATCCCCGTGCACGGAGCCAGGGGAACCGGCCGCGAAAGCTACGGCTGATCGAATCCGCTGCCCGCGTACAGAAACGATTGATTATTCAGGTGCCGACCTAGATCACGCGTATCACCAGTGGGCCGGTTGCGCCAGCCTTCAACTCGCCGCCGCAGCAGTGCGCTGAGCGTCTCGACACGTGGAAGCACCAGCGATACCGAGCCGACGAGCGTCACTGAGGCGACCGCCCGTCCGCGCGGGCCGAGGATAGCGGCGGCCGTCCGGGACCGGGTCGGGATCTCATTTTCCCTGACAGGGGGCAGCGTTTCCGGGAACGCGTCCATATTCCCCTGTTCACCGGGCGGGCGATGGCGCAGACAACCGCGCAGCTCAGCCTCCGGCAGGGCCGCGAGGAGCGCCCTGGCGCCCGCTGTGGTGAGCAGGTCGCGCCGGATGTCTGACTGCGCTCCCAAGCCGGGCATCGGCTCGCTGACCGCTTCGGCGAAATATCAGGTGGTCACCTGCCCGCACGCCGGCGAAGGCGGTCGGTCCGGCTTTCTGGTACAGCGTGTCAAGATCCGAGGTAGTCAAAGATTGCTGTCGACTCTCGGGGGCTGCACGATTTAGGAGACCACGACTTAAACGAGACCCAGATCGCAAGTGCGATCATAAATGCTTACATAAGATTACTGACAGCTAGGGCGTCACTGTTGCCCCGCGGGTCGCAGCAGGATCTCGTTGATGGCGAGGCGCCGGGGGCGGCTGAGGGTGAAGGCGATGACCTCGGCGATGTCTTCGGCGGTGACCTCGGCCTTGTCATAGAGCTGCTGGACGCCTTGCCGGGTGCCGGCGTGGGTGATGTGGCCGGGCAGCTCGGTGGCCACGACACCGGGCTCGATGAGCGTCACGCGGACGTCGGGCAGCAGTTCCTGCCGCAGTGACTCGGACCAGCCGCCCAGGCCCCACTTCGTCGCTGCGTAGACGCCGTTGCCGGGCCGGGCGGTTCGCCCGGCGACCGACGAGATGTTGATGATGTCGCCGCCGCCTTCCTTGAGCTGGTCGAGGAACACCTCGGTGGCGGTGATCGCGCCGAGCAGGTTGACCTCGATCATCTGCCGGTAGTCGGCCCGCTGAACGGAGCCGAACGGGCCGAGCAGCATGACCCCGGCATTGTTGACCAGGACACCCGCCGGGCCGAGCTCCTGCCGGACACGGCCGGCGGCGGCGGCGATGCTGTCGCGGTCGGTGACGTCCGCTTGGATGGCGACGGGCCCGTTGCCCAGTTCACCGGCGAGGGTGGTGATCCGGTCGAGCCGGCGGGCTAGCAGGGCGACGCGGTAGCCGTCCGCTGCCAGGGCACGGGCGGTTGCCGCGCCGATGCCGGACGACGCGCCGGTGACGACGGCGACTTTATCCTGTGTGCTGTTGCTGGTCATTGTGGTCAAGCCTCCAGGACTTGGGTTAGCGCCGGCGGGCCTGCGGGGTCAGCTCGGCCGTCCCGTAGCTGTTGTCGTCCGGGTTCAGCGTGACGCCCGGTGGCACCAGCTCGTCGATGCGGTCCAGGATCTCGGTATCAAGCGTGACGTCTACCGCGGGGAGCTGAGACTCCAGCTGCTCCATGGTCCGCGGGCCGATGATCGCCGAGGTGACGCCCGGGTGGTTGACCGCCCAGGCCAGGGCGAGCTCGATCATCGTCATGCCCGACTTCTCGGCGAGCTGGGCGAGCTCTTCGACCACGTCCAGCTTGCGCTGGTTGGCCGGGGTGCTCATGTCGAAGCGGGCCCCCGGACGCGCGGCCGAGGTGGGGGCTCCGGGGGCGCCCTTGCGCCACCGGCCGGTCAGCCACCCGCCGGACAGCGGGCTGTAGACGAGGCTGCCCATGCCGTGACGCTGGATGGCCGGGAGGATGTCCTCCTCGATGCCGCGGACCAGGATCGAGTACGGGGGCTGCTCGGTGACGAACCGGGCCAGGTTCCGCTCACGGGAGACCCACTGCGCCTCGACGATCTGGCTGGCGGAGTACGAGGACGAGCCGATGTAGCGGACCTTGCCCTGGCGCACGAGGTCGGTCAGGGCGCCGAGGGTCTCCTCGACGTCCGTCGTGGGGCTCGGGCGGTGCACCTGGTACAGGTCGATGTAGTCCGTCTTCAGGCGCCGCAGTGAGTTCTCGGCCTCCCGCATGATCCACTTGCGGGAACCGCCGCCGTGGTTGGGCCGGTCGTCCATCGGCATGAAGAACTTGGTCGCCAGCACGACATCGTCGCGGCGTCCCTGCAGGGCCTCGCCGGTGATCTCCTCCGACACGCCGCCGGAGTACACGTCGGCGGTGTCGACGAAGTTGATCCCGGCATCCAGGGCGCGGTGAATGATTCGGGTCGCGTCGGCGCGGTCGTCGTTGCCCCACGGGCCGAGCATCATCGTGCCCAGGCACAGCGGGCTCACTGATACCCCGGTCCGGCCCAGCAGTCGGTATTCCATGGCGTTCTCCTCTTCTCTAGGTTCAGCTGCCGGTGATCTCGTTAAGTGCGGCGAGGCCGTTGAGGGTGCGGGGGTAGCCGATAAAGGGCACCAGGACGGTCAGCACGGCGAGCAGCCTCGCGCGGGTGTTGCCGACCCGTAGGTTCCCGTTCACGTGCCCGCGCACCTGAGCGTCGGCCCCGCCCAAGGCGACGAGCATCGCGAACGTGAGCAGCTCACGCACCTCCAGGTCGATGCCGCCGCGCCCGACGGTGTCGCCGAAGCAGTTAGCGGCCAGGTAGCGCTGGAAGTGCACCTCGTCCGCAGGAGTGTCCGTCAGGCGGGCGGATACCGCGTCGTCGCCGACGATCCGGCCCTGTATCGCCTTGCCGTGCTCCAGGCGGGTCTGCGGCGTCGAGGCTGACTGGCCCGACAGCGGCAGCTTGACCCCGGCCTCGGTGAGGATGTCGTTGACCGCGTGCAGGTAGTCGAACGCGCGGGCCAGGCCCACGTAGGCGACCGCCTGGTAGACGATTTCCTTCAGCTCGACCGGGCTCACCCCGCCGCGGGCCACCGCGGCGGCGCCCATGACACGGAACTCGGCCAGCCCGCCGGCCGCCAGGATCGCGGCCAGCTGCACCATGAGCCGGATGCGCAGGTCGAGCGTCGCGTCCAGCCGGGCGGCGTCGGCGGGCACCTCGCCGAAGGCGAAGTTGTCGAAGTACTCGATGAACTCAGGGTCGGTCTGCGCCAGGGTGGAGGCCCGGTCGCCGAACAGCTGGTCGTGGTTGCTCTTCGCGGCCTCGTTGATCGCCATCGGTTACACCCCCGCCGCGGCGTGCGCCGCCTGGTACTGCTCGTCGGTGACCGGCTCGAGCCAGGTCGTGGCCTCGCCGTCGCCGGAGGCGTCGAGGATCGCGTAATGGCACATCATGTTCGCGGCGGTGCCGCCGTGGAAATGCTCCTCGCCCGCCGGGGTCCACACGCTCTCGCCTGCGCGCAGCACGACGGTCTTCCCGTCGCGGGTGCCGACCAGCCCGGTGCCGTCGGTGCAGACCAGCAGCTGCCCGTTGGCGTGGCTGTGCCAGTTGGTGCGCGCGCCCGGGGTGAACCGGACCAGGCCGCAGGTGAGCTGCGAGGGACCCGCGCCGCCGAACACCGGGTTCAGCCACACGTCGCCGGTGAAGTTCGCCGACGGGGTCTTCACCGTGGCACTGCTGGGGTTCTTGTCCATGTCGGGTCCTTCTCGTCGTCGAGGTGGTCAGCAGTTAGATGTTCAGGCGGGGTCGACGCGCAGGGTTGTCGCGCGGGCGGCGTCCGCGGTGATGCGGGCGACGGCGCCGGACGAGCGGCCGTACTTGGCGCGGTAGGCGGCATCCAGGGCGTCGTCCAGTTCGCTGTCCTCGCCTGCGTGGGTACCCGCCTCGGCGAAGACCACGCCCCGCTGGAGGCGTCCCGCGGTCAGCTCGCCCTGGTGGCGGGTCTGGACGCCGCAGTACCAGGCGGCGGTCGTGCCGTTGACGGACCGGACGTACACGGCGTCGCCGTGCCGGACGATCCACACCGTGCGGGCCGAACGCAGCGTGCCGTCGCTGCGCCGGGTGGCCACGTCGACCTCACCCGCGGCGTCGATCGTCGACAGCTCGTCGGCGCGCCACGGGCGTGCTGCTGCTGCTTCGCTGGCTGTGCTCACGAGAACCAGTCAACCCACGGCCGCGCACCCGTGGGAGTGCCTGCTCTTACAGGTAACAGCGGTACCTCCCAGCCGGGGGCACGGTCACTTACCGTAGAGACATGGACAACCGAGCACAGGTCCGCGAGTTCCTCGCCTCCCGGCGGGCCCGGATCACCCCCAGCCAGGCCGGCCTGCCCGCCTACGGCGGCAACCGCCGGGTCAAGGGCCTGCGCCGTGAAGAGGTCGCGCTGCTCGCCGGAGTCAGCATCGACTACTACATCCGGATGGAACGCGGCGACCTCGCGGGGGCCTCCGAGCCGGTCCTCGACGGAGTCGCGGACGCGCTGCAGCTCGACGAGGCTGAGCGCGAGCACCTGCAGGCCCTCGCCCGCTCGGCCCGCCCGGCCGCGCCGCGCCGCGCCCGGACCAGCCCGGCCACGGTCCGCCCGGTCATCCAGCAGGTCCTCGACGCGATCACCGAGGCGCCGGCCTGGGTCCGCAACGCCCGCCACGACATCCTCGCCGTGAACCCGCTCGCCCGTGCGCTCTACTCGCCGGTCCTGGACTCCGCTGTCGCCGGCCCGACCGCCAAGCGCCCGGCCAACACCACCAGGTTCATGTACCTCGACCCGGCCGCCCGGGAGTTCTTCGTCGACTACGACCGCATGGCCGCCGATGCCGCCGCCATGCTCCGGCTGAAAGCAGGGCGCGACCCGCACGACAAGGCCCTCATCACCCTCGTCGGCGAGCTGTCCACCCAGAGCGAGCTGTTCCGCCAGCACTGGGCCTCGCAGAATGTCAAGTTCCACCGCAGCGGCCGCAAGCGGCTCCGGCATCCCGCCGTCGGCCAGCTCGACCTCAACTTCGAGGCCATGGAGCTCCCTTCCGAGCCCGCCCTGCGCCTCAACATCTACACCGCCGACCCCGGCACCCCTACCGCCGACGGGCTCAAGCTGCTGGCCAGCTGGGCCGCCACCGGGAATACCGACAACGCCGGCACACGAGACGCCCGCCACGTCCGCTGATCAGCCAGCACCCCCGCACAACCTGTTTCTCAGTGCGTGCAGCAACGCCACTACTGCAAGCCGGTTGACGCTGACACTGCAGTCGTGCAAGCCGGAAGACCGAGTAGTCCCCGGCCTGCGGGGCTAAAGCGCGCTGACGTCTGCCCGGCGGTGGTCTGGCTTGAAGGGCAGCGCGGTGACGCGGGCGCGGATCTCGCGCTGCGGTGTGCCCGGCCTGCCCCAGATGACGGTCGCCGCGGTCCCGGGGGCCGCGTGGGCGCGGTCGATGACGCACAGGGAGATCATCGCCCGCAGGGTGGGGCTGACGGTCCGGCCGGTCGACACGCCCGCTGGGGCACCGTCGATGAGGACCTGGTCGAAGCTCGGCCCGGCCAGCCGGGGCATGTCCATCTGGTCGGGCAGGTCACCGCCGCCGAGCATCGAGGTGAGCACCGCGGCCACGTCGGCGGCGTTCCAGGTCAGGCCGACGAGGGTCCGGGCCGGGCCGCCGGCGGCAGCGTCGGCGGCGAGCGCGTCCCGGCCGAGGAAGTCGTGGCCGGGCAGCGCACGCGGCGCCCAGCCCAGTTCGCCGGGCTTGCGGAAGTAATCGGTGAACCCGCCGGCGGGGACGAAGCTGCCGCCGATCGTGCCGCGCTTGAACTGCCGCGGGGCCCCGGGGGTAACGGCGGCGGCGGGCAGGTAGTCCAGGCCGTTGGTCGCGATGCCGGCCTCGATGTGCTGGACCGGCTGGGATCGGAAGCCGAGCAGGTGGAGGCCGAACTCCTGGCCGGCGGCGGCGACCGCCCGCCAGACCTGGCCGGCGTCGGCGGCCGGGCCGTGCAGCTCGTAGCCCAGCTCACCGGAGATCCCGGTGCGCAGCACGCGAACCGGGCTTCCGCCCACGGTTGAGGCGCGGGCCCGGTTAAAGGCGATGTCGCGCAGCGGCTCACCCTGGCCGTGTCACTCTGAAATGGCCCCACCTTCT
>Ga0335085_10008987_pt1 | contig 15145 bp, 18 predicted proteins | sample Lox_Sample_45_FD_206712 | JGI IMG/M metagenome (GOLD analysis project Ga0335085, IMG submission 206712) | Soil microbial communities from Loxahatchee National Wildlife Refuge, Florida, United States - Lox_Sample_4.5 | ecosystem: Environmental > Terrestrial > Soil > Wetlands | place: USA... | reverse complement strand
TCGAGTTCACCAAGATCATCTCATAATGTCCAAAAGCATCATAAATAGTTGATTTGACAAATATAACATGTACATAATTTCTGTAAATACGTATTATGATGGTTTTAGAAACTATGACCTTACAGGATAGAATTGACAAGTATAGAGATCGTGGTTTCCAAGAGTTAGAGGCCGAAATCGTCGTCCTTATGGAAGAAAGCGCGGTAGCCCTGTTCGCTTCGTTTCCAGACCAGTTCATTCTATTGGGCGGAGCCACGCTCGTGCTTTTCCACGAGAGCCCTCGACTGTCCCGCGACCTGGACCTTCTAGCCTCCTTAGGGCCGCTGCCGAAGACAGAGGATGTTCAGGCCGTTGTTCGCTCCAAAATCCAGCCCCTTGCGGAAATTTTCGGCCTCGGACAGCTAGATTTTCAGCAGGACATTGCAGGTCCAGATTTCCTTAAGCAGTGGGTCCTCGCCAATCATAAGCCCCTCTTCAGCATCGATCTAACTAGAATAGGCGGGAGTGTCCTCGAAACTCAGATCGTCAAACACACCATTGCCGAAACTCCCGAAAAAACGGTACGGACCCCGAATGCCAACTATCTTCTGTTTCAGAAATGCGAAACTTTCCTCGGTCGCCGCCGTGTCAAAACTAGGGATGCCTTCGACATACATTTCTTGCTATCGCGCGGAGCAGGCTTAGACAAGACATTACGCCCGCATCTCGAAGATCTCATCAGAATGAAGGAACTCGACAAAGAATCCATCGAGGTACGCATCAAGGCTGTTACAGCAAAGCTCTCCACGGTCGAATTGCGACCGGTTTTGCCGCTGCCGTTGTTCGAACAGCTTGAGAAAGAAGGATTCGAAGCCATTCGGCAATCGCTGCGAACAGTGTTCTCCGACTGGCTCACTGAGGGACGCCGATGAACTGGACAACCATCTTAACCGAAGAATCGCGCCGAAACTGTATCCTCCGATCAGACGAATTGGCTCGCACGTACAGACTTTCTGAAGCAGTCGTGGGCAACGCCCTGCGACGGTATGAGGCGCGAGGACTCGTCGAACGCGTTTCCACGAAAACCTACATCAATCACCTAAACAGACAATTCTCGCCACGCGACCTGGTCAACTTGCTCCGCCCAGAGTCTTACATTTCTCTTGAATCAGCACTGGTCGACAGAGGTGTTACGAGCCAGAGCCCGTCCGCGCTCACCTGTGTCACGCCGGGATACCCGCAATCATTCCGCACAAAGTCAGTCGGTATCGTATACCGTAAGATCTCTCCTGACCTCTATTGGGGTTACGAAGAAAAGGCGACCCGTTACAACAAGTATCTCATCGCGGAACCTGAAAAGGCATTGCTTGATTGGATCTATTTGAATCGTCAGGAAGGGCTCCCTACGCCTTTAGACGAATTCCACTTGCAGTTTCTAATTCCGGCGAAACTTCGAGACTACGCGCTGCGCTTTCCGCGCACAGTCAGCGAAACGATTAAGGATTTCTTGGTTGAAGCAGCCTTTCCGTCGCAAAATTCCCACGACCGACGGCCAAAGCCAGAACAATGAATGTCACGGAGTTCAGAAACTAACCCCGACGCAACTGTGGTCAGTTAGCGTCCATCATTGCTTGTGTTACGAAAAAACTGTGTGGCGTCAAGGGCGAAAAAAATGGGAAGATAAAAACGTATAGTTGTCGGAGGAATGGATGACTTCTCTGGCAGCAAGTGCTTCAAGGTTCCCCCTTCACCCAGGGTACGCAGCGATCTCCGAAATTGACTATTCGTAACCTGATGAAAATAAATTACTTGCCGTAAAATAGTCGATTTCCGCTTCGCCTCTGCATACTCAGGAGGAGGAATCGAATTGAGGCCTCCATCATCGATGCCCGAATTCAGGTTTCGGCTAAATGGCATCTCCCTGCCGGAGATTAACGTCAGGCGCGCGGCGGACGGCGGAAACGAACTTACCGCAAGGGTAGAAGGAATCGGGTGGATGGTCGTTGACGACAGGCCGGACTTGGTCCTCGAATGGCGGGACGAGACTGCATTGGCGCTACTCCCCATCGAGATGTGCCAAGCCTCAAATGACAAGGGCTGGAACCGCGCAACCCCCGAAGAGCTAATCGGAATTCTTTGGAATTGCGGGGTCCTTAAGTAAGGGGACCCGATTCTGACCCGAAACGAGTCATCCCATTACTAACTCTCTAGGTGAGGTGGAAGGGGAAGTCAGACCGTGGGAGTCTTACAGCATCTCCTCTTGATTCCTAGAGCCGCGCAAGGTAGCTATGGCAATCACACCTCCACGTTAACTGGGGAGCATTCTCTCTCACTTCCGCTGGCACCAAAAAATCTCGGTCAGGCCATCCTTCCAAAGCCGCTATTGTTTCCTCACCGCAGCTGCAACGCCAAGAATCTGCCTCTCGATGGCCTCACGAATTTTCTTCGGTAACGCGTCACGGTGCTCAAGGCTTTTCCAATTCTCGGCTGTTCGCTCCGCCGTTTCCGTCACGATTTTCCAGATAGGGCTCACGGGAATGCGCGCTGCTTCAGCAAAACGGCGGATTTGGTCTTTCTTTATCTCGTGCAGATCACGGCCGTCGCCGAAGTTCAAGCCCAGCGTGTCATTTGGAAGGTAGGCGAGCGTCGATACAAGGTCGTAGGCAGGTGACAGTATCGGGGTGCGCCGGTCCGGATAGAGCAACGACCAGTTCTTGAGGTGCATGTCGGCGTTACCCGTCACTACCGAGAACACTACCCTGCGCACGAATTCGTAGGTCGCTTCCTGTCCAGCTTCCGCCCACAGAACGGATGCGATATTCGCATAGCTCTTGTGACCGTATTTGTCATTGGGATACAACCCGAAAACCTGCGCGAAATCCTCCATGTGCACACGCGTCCTGTTCGCCCGGCGGTCGAAGCGCTCGACCGCAAGTGCCACTGTCCCCACGGTGCGCGCTTCCTCTGGCAGTCCGTTGATTTTGCTGATCTCGACAAGCTGGTTCAGTGGCACTTCGATTCCCACCCGGCGTGCCAGTTCGAGCATGGCGTGCTCGTTCTCCGGCACGGACGCAAAACGCGCCGAGGGAAGTTTGACGATCCACGAGCCCCCCATCCCTCCAGCGGGAATTGTCAATCCCCCTGTGGCTTCCATCACTGCGGAGAATTTCAATTGCACGCCAGCCAGGGAAAAGTGCAACGCTCCTCTGGGATCACGGGCCGCATCGCTCGTTTTTAGCTTCCCGGGTTCGTCGGCGTGTACTTTCGCGTCCATGGGTTCGACTACCACAGCGCCAGGGAGATCTGCACCAAGCACAGCAAGCAGAAAGAATTCCCCTTCGGATCTCACATCCGCGAGTTTCGCCAGGTACTCTCGCAGGGGCCCCTCGGGCAACAGGTTCGAGAAGAAGGGAGGCACGCGGCGCGAGACTGGGCGTGTTGAACTGACGACCCCGCCAGTCGTGCTTTTGAAAGACAGACTGAGCATCGGCCGCTCGGGATCATCAATGTAGCCCTGTTCGAAGGCAAACAGTTGGCGCTCGCCTGCAAGTTTTGTGATGATGCCGATCTGACGACCGTATAATCCAACAACCAGTGCCTTCACGTTGGCGTATTCAGGTTTCATCGGAACGCGATTCTTGCATCCCCGATTCGTCCTCATTCACCGCGTACAGGAGATGTTCTTCTTCTCCACCTGATTTATTGCTCCCTTTTTGCTCGCGAACGAGTGCCAGGACAGCCGGCACGAGCATGCGAGGAATCAGTAGTAGGTCGTAGTCGAGAGTGCGAATATAGTCGAGTAAGGTGTCAAAGCGTGGAACAATTCTTCCAGACTCAATCCCGGAGATATGCATCTGCGGGAGACCGAGATGTCGCCCGAGCTCTCGTTGGCTCCAGCCACGTTTGAGGCGAGCCTCTTTTAACGCTTCCCGCATTTCGGTGGGGAGCTGTTTGAGCCGCATCGGCTTGATATGCTTTATTATATCCTTCTTCATGATTGATATAATATAGCATATCTCTTCGTGCTTCCCAAACCCTTCGACCACTCGCAAGATCTGCAGATAAATCGGGAATGGACCGTGATATAATATAACATATCATACGGCTGTCGGAGATACACGAGGTCGAGAAAATTGGTCCCTACTTTCTCGCTTCGTGTACCGCCATCCCGGAGGCTGGGTTCTATTGGATAATTAACAAATAAACCGGAGGGGTAAAGTCGATGGCCTGTCCGAGTGGCTGGCCGTAGCAGTGTGCTGTAGCAGCACAAGTCCAAGATGAAGAACAGAATAAATTAAAGGACGTAACCTTGATCGGCCAAGCTCCCCGATTAGGAAACCCGCGATTCCGGGGCATGCTAAGAGGATTGCCTGACTTTTAAATGAGGAACTGCCGATTCACGAACTCCAGCATCTCCAGCGGAATTGTCTCTTGGTGAAAATTCTGGCCTTCGAACCGGCCACAAAACGCAAGTTTCTTGGTCACGCCGGCGACGTAATCCTCTTCCAGTCTGATGATAATGGTATCTTGGCCGCCAGACTTGTGCCGAACCATATCTCCGACTTTAAAATCGGTGCTCATGGAACCCCCCTCTAGCTTGGCGCGGACTACCAGTACTGAACCTGATTTAACTCTAGATTTCCAGGCTGGCGTTAGGAGCCTTGGGAATTGAGGCGTTCGACCGAGTAGCCCGCAAAGGGTAGCTCTGCATGTTTGAGTCCGAGCAAGAGGCAGCTCTTCGACTTTCGTAAAGGAGCTAACTCTAACCTCCGACTGCACATCCCGATGCATCAGTGGAGGCGATGAGCCGCCTCGGGGAATCTTGGGCCGCCCACTGGGAAACACATTTCCAAAGGTGTGCAAAGAATTGTCGGTTGCTTTCGTGAGATGGTCGGTACCATCTCACCTTTACCTTCGCAGGTGGGCCTGCCCTATAATGGGTCTGTCTCCTGCAGGACATGGCTTTCCATCATGGCCAACGAGCAAGTGCTTAATCACGGCGTTGATCCATTTGTATTTTTCCTCGTTCAGTTGTGCATCTTCGTGAAAGGAAACGTCTTTAGACCTGCGAATCTTCCTGGCTTCGCGGGAGACGAGGACTGCTCTGCGTTTCAGAGCCGTGAGTTCTTCGCACATATTTCTCTCCGGCGGCCGGCATTCTAAGCTCCAGGGTCCATGCGCACAAGTACATTTCGTAGTCGTTACCCGAACGTTCAACGCATGCAGATGAGAGTTGGATGTCACAAACAACGCTAGGAACCCAGGGTGTTGGTGACACCAAGCTCGACTCTGCCCTTACCAATACCATCACTTGGAGTTACTCCCCTTACTCTTCTCGTATCGCCAGCGGACGGCTGAACGCCCTCAAAGTCTCGTTGGAGAAATCCGGGGCTGTGCCGATCCCGGCGTGCCATAGCATCGATTGTGCGGTTTTGACGTCCGTCTCGGTCTCGGTGACCCGATGGGGTGCTATGGAGGGACTAAGATTGTGAAAACCATACCGCCGCCGATCGTCGGGCGCCAGGTCCACGCTTTGAGAGCCACCGGACGGAGAACCGTGCCCAGCGGCAGCTGACAATAATGTATGACTTAAAGAACGAACACTTGCGAGCTTCGGGAGCGAACCTCTCGTTCAGCCCAAAACGCCCTCTAGAGTTGGGCCCAAATAGCCTGGCTGGTCAGCTTTGGGTCCTCTCAACTGGTGGTAACTCGTGTCCAGAACGCTTATCTAGAAAGGCGCGTTGTTATAGCCTGATACAGATTTTAAATTCGGTTTATCGTGTTCTCTTGGTCGTTTGCAACCGGCTCCAAGAGTTCTGGCCCAACCCGACGAATCGGCTTCGCCACAGCCTTCGGAAAGTACATCCTCCAGAAGCTGATCTGGGCCGAAGTAAATTCAAACGCCACACTTCTCTTGCCGTCATGAGAAGGCTTCACGGACACCACTTTGCACCCTGCCTTCTGCTCGCTGTTTATATTTACCAATATCAGTCTTTGCCCAATCGAGACTTCTGGGCTCATCACCAGCATCCCTCCATGCTCGCATACGGTGAGTGTCCTCGCCTCAGCTCTAAACTTCCCATGACTGTCCCTCTCTTCATGAACAATCAGGTCCACACACAGCTTTACTCGTGCCGTGCGACGACGCTCGATGCTTCGGGAATGCATTGTTCCCATAGCGGGGCTTACCTCCGGATTCGTATGCACTGGCCCGGCTTCCTGAATCTCTGCCTGCTCAGTCGTATTCCAATTCGCGGCGAACTGGTACTACTCCCGCTTGTAGATCAGTGCTGAAATCGACGAGATCCGTACGGAGAATGTTCATACCAGGATGATCCTAGACTTTGCTCCCCGCCCCGGAAATAGAGGCGCAGTACCGAAACTACGACCGTCTCACTGGTACTTCTGTCCCAGCACTCGTCACCCCTTTTTCGCGGCTAGCTTGTGCGCATCGATTCCGTTCTTATCATCAATGCCTAGACTGTCCTTCCTGGCCACCACAGCCCGCTCGATCTGGGCGAGCCTACCTTGGGGTTTGGCTCATCGGCGATTCCGCATTTCATCAACGGAAATCCTGAATTTGAGAGTTGGATTACTCCGGCCCATTCACGGCTCAGGAAATACGGAAACAGAATCCACAGACGGTTTCACCATTGATTTTGCCCCGAGATCGCAGCGCGCCACCAGAGGAAAACCGCGGTACTTTGAAACTTCGCATGGGGCAAATTGGCACATCATCTGGATAATAGTTGAGACCGATCTAGATCTACCCTGACATGAGGAATCGAGCTGATATCATTCGTTTAGGAGAAAGGGTTTGTACGGCCACAACAAGACAGGTCGGGCTCAACATGAAAACGTCGATTTACAACAAGCTTAAGAAACTGGCCGAGGATAACGGTCAGACGACCACCTATGTTCTCGAGCAGGCCGCAGAACACTACATTCAATTTGTTCAGCCGACGCAGCAGACTGTCCGGCCAGAGATCATGGCTCTCGCTCGGCAGTCCATCCGCAAGAATGATAAGCTGCTCCGACTATTGGCGAAATGAGAGTTTTTTCCGACCGTGGCTGAAGCAATTGAGGTCCATCGGTTGGCGATTGACGAGTTCGGCGGACTCCACGGTATTCGGGACAAGACCTTTTTGGAGTCAGCCATTTTTAGACCTCAGAACGGTTACTACCAGGACATCTTTGAGGAAGCTGCCGCTCTGATGGCATCCTTGGCACAAAGCAAACCATTCGTGGACGGAAACAAGCGGGTTTGTATCTTGCTAACGGATATCATGCTTCGTGCCAACGGGTGGTTTCTCGATATAGACCCGGACGCAGCGCAGGCATTCATCGCCGGCTTTGCCACCCCGAAAGAGGACCGCTTCAGCCGGATCGTTGAATGGATCAAATTCTTTGCGACGCGAATCGCGGATTAAACTGGCTTGCAACAAGTGCTTTGTTATCAGTAAAACGGGCTCCGAGAAATCTCGGAGCCTCTTGTCTTAAAGGCATCAATCTACTGGAAAGTTGCCATTACAGGCGACGCCATCCTCTCACCGAAAGTTTGTAACCTGATAGTATGACGACCCATGGTGAGCAGTGCCTAAAGGCCAGTGCGTGTCGAAGCCCGCTTGTCTTTTACGGAAGGTGAGATTCGCGTCGCGGATCAATCTTGTAAGCTCGTGGAAAATCACACCCGTTGGCGTTCGTATCGGCGTTGTTATGCCAGATATTACTTGCTGATGGGCTGAAACGTGCTAGATAATCAACAGCATAGCTGACGTCGAGCCAGCCCTCAATCATGATCTGCCCTTCCTGCAAAGGCGAAAACCCTGCCCGCGCCGCGCGTTGCCATTTCTGCGGGGCAACCCTCGAACGCCCTGAGTTGGACAGGGAGAGTGAACGTAACGAAGCTGGAGCGCCGTTCGATCAAGGAGATCGGCCAAAGCCACCGTCAGTCAGGCAGGCGTCCTCGGGCCTGGACCATCAGGTTGACCGAGTCGCGTACAGTGCAGCCCCTTCAGAAGGTTCCCGAAGCCAGGATTCACCAGGCGTGTCGATCTTGAGCAAGACACCATCCGGGTCCATTCCCGTAGACGATCGCACCATGGACAGTTCCGACCCGAGTGGGCTTCTTGGAAATGAACAAGATGGGTCGCCAGCGGCAGACTCTCGACCTCGGGCCACGAGTGGGGCAAGCCGCGGGCCTCGCATTTCGGGTGGCCTCGAACCCGGAGTAGATTTCGGGCCTAGGTACCGCATCGAGAAAATGATAGGCGCAGGGGGGATGGGCAACGTCTATAAAGCGTTCGATAAGGAGCTGTCGCGCACGGTAGCCCTCAAGACGCTTCTGCCGGAGTTGGTCAGCGATTATCTTTTGACCCAGCGCTTCAAGCAGGAATTGCTGCTTGCCAGCAAGATTTCCCACAGAAACATACTGCGCATTCACGATCTCGGCGAGGTCGATGGCGTGAAATTCATCACGATGGCCTTCATAGAAGGCAAGGACTTGAACCAGTTGCTGAAAGATGAAGGGCCCTTCCCTCTTGAGCGGTCGCTTATGATCGCTCGGCAGCTGTGCGAAGCACTCGATGCGGCACATTCCGAGGGCGTCGTGCATCGTGACTTCAAGCCGCAAAACGTCTTGGTCGGAGCAGATGACCACGTCTACGTATCCGATTTCGGGCTAGCGACCTCGTTGGAAACAGCAAAGATGGGCATGACACGTACCGGTGCGCTTATGGGGACGCCTCGCTATATGTCCCCCGAGCAAGTAGAAGGAAAGCCGGTAGACAGCCGGTCTGACCTTTACGCACTGGGGCTGGTGTTCTACGAAATGGTGGCCGGGGAGACTCCTTTTTCCGGAGATTCGACCTGGCAGTTGATGTATCAGCGTGTCCAGGTGATGCCGAAGGACGTGAAACTAGTTAATCCAGCCCTGCCTGACTACGTGGCGCACGTAATCATGCACTGTCTCGAAAGAGATCCGGCCAATCGTTACCAAAGTGCGAAAGCGATTCTGGCGGATCTGGATTCCGGACGCAGCCCTTCGCTCACGGGCACGCGAACGGTGCAGATCAACCTCCCGGCTTTTGAGAAGCGCTGGTGGTATGCTGCAGGGGTCGGGATACTCCTGTTGGCCGGCTTGTTTTTCGCGATTCCCAAGACAAGACACTGGATATTTGCAACTCCAAACGCTGGAACGCTAGCTCCCGGCGCAAACGGGCTACCATCCTCATCCCAGGCAAAGTTTATTGCCGTTCTGCCGTTCCGCGTGCTTGGGGACGAAGCGTCACTTGGGTATGTAGCCGATGGGTTGGTCGAAGCCATGTCAGCAAAGCTCTTCCAGATGAAGGATGTCCGCCTGGCGTCTTCAACAGCGGCCGCAAAAATCGACCCGAAGACTCCGCTACCGCAGATCGGGAAAGAGTTAGGCGCGAGCCTGATTGTGCATGGAACGGTACAAGGATCCGGGGACAACCTGCGGATAACGGTAAACCTGGAAAATGCGGCTGAGAACCACCTGGTATGGAGCAAGGAGTTTGCTGGGTTAACGGGGGATCTGCTGACCATCGAGGATCAGATGTACGGACAGCTCGTGGACGCCCTTGCCCTCAAGCCGAGCAATGACGATTTGGCTCGTGCCACCGCGCACCCGACTGAGAGCACCGCTGCCTATGAACTCTACCTGCGAGGCCGAAATGCCATGGGTGGGCAGTTGAAAGTCGGCAATGTGGAAACAGCGCTCGAGTATTTTGAAAATGCAGTCAAGAAGGATCCGAGCTTTGCACTGGCTTACACGGGGTTGGCCGATGCCAGCCTCCGTATGTACCGAGAGAAGAAGGAGACCCAGTGGGCGGATAAAGCTCTATCCGCAGGTCAGCAGGCGGATCGCCTAAACGACAATCTCGCTGAAGTGCATACCGCTCTTGGTAGCGTGTATAGCGCGACAGGCAAATCCGCTGAAGCCATTGCTGAATTGAAGAGGGCACTGGAGTTGGCTCCCAACTCAGACGAGGGATATCGGCGACTGGGTGATGCGTTTCGCGTCAGCGGGAACAAAGAGGAAGCGATCCAGGCATATCAGAAAGCGATCGAAATCAATCCATATTATTGGTTCAACTGGAACGCGCTGGGAACGGCGTATTACCGGTTCGGAGACTATCAAAAAGCACTTGAGGCCTTTCGGCACGTCACCGAGCTTGAGCCTCAAAATGCCGCCGCCTATAGGAATATGGGGGCCGTTTATTTTCAGCAAGATAAGTGGAACGAATGCATTCCTGTTTTTCAGAAATCCCTTGAGCTTGAGCAGCACAGCACAACCTATTCCAACCTGGGCACGGCATATTTTTACCTGAAGCGTTATGACGAAGCCATCAAAATGTTCCAGAAGGCTCTGGGAATGAATCCGAACTACGAACTCGCAATGGGTAATTTGGCTGATGCTTTCCGATGGTCCGGGCGACGGCAAGAAGCAATGGCCACCTACGATAAGGCCATCGCGTTGGCTTACAAGGATCTACAAGTAGATCCGCGTGCGGCCGATACTTTGGGAAGCCTTGCATTGTACTACGCGAAAAAAGGCGATTCGAAACATGCTTTGGAGTTCATCCGTCACGCGCGTTCCATCGAACCCGAGAATATCTCCTTGCTGTACAGTGAGGCGGTGGTCTACTGCCTGGCTGATCGGCACACAGACGCTTTAAGTGTCTTGGACGAGGCTCTGCAGAAGGGGTATTCAATCGAGGAAATAGAAAACGATCCTGAACTGAACGACTTGCGGAAGCTTCCGGAATTTGCGCAGCTAGTGAAGAAGTTCAGTAAAGTCGGAAACTAGGCCCGGGAATCGTGCTGCTGCCAGAACTTGCGCTTCAGCCCCAAAGCTGCTATCCCCACGCCAAGCAGCGTAAGTGTGCCCGGCTCTGGCATTGAAGTGAGAGTCACAAAGCCATTAGTCGGTTGCTGCTCATAACCTGGAGAAGTGTTTACATATCCCAGAAACGTGAGTCCCGCAGGCCACGAGCCAGATGTCGAGCCAATGTCATTCAAGGTTATCGTGAAGATGTCATTGGGAGTTATACCGACCGGGCATCCAAACTCCGCATCGCAGGAATCGCTATAGAAGAGATCTACCATTCCATTTTCTTCGGTTGACATCGCGCAGGGGGAATTAAACGGGGCGGCACCCACCGCGCCACTGGTGCAGGAAATTGGGCCGACGCCTCCTGCCGGTGGCATAAATGTCAGCAACAGCGAATTCCAGGTATTCTCGGAGCCGCTCTCATTAGTTCCCATGAAAACGCCGCCACCCTGGGCGTTTACTGTGAACGTGATACCCTGATTTGGACCTACTGGACTTGGGCAAGTTGCTTCTGTCGAGCAGGTCGGATCACTAACATCCATCCGCGGGTCTACCGGGACGCCATCAGCACGAGCCAAGGCAGCAGATCCCATCAAAAGGATGGCGAGAAAGAAGCAGCGAGCTGAGTTCATTGCACACCTCACGGGTTTGCAAATTTTGCGCACGTCACTGGCCAATCGAGATCCCAGATCGAAGCGCACCTAAGCTGCCTAGATTCTGTGACATCCGAAATGGAAGTTGATCGGCGAGACCGACGTGGTGCAAAATATTACGATATTTGCGCAACTGGCTGGGGCTTGCCCAGGGGGGCTCAGAGTGGCCTTCGACTGACGTCCTTCAGTGCCTCGGCGTCCATGGATTACCACGTCACGATCTTTTCAACCGCGCATCCTCCTTTTCCAGCTCCTTCATTCGCGCCATTCCTAGTCTCCTGATCCCGCCGTAGAGCTGCCGCCACCGGTGAATCGCGTGTCATCCCATTTATCGCCAGAATAGAGTTCTGCCTTTCCAAGCTGTACCGGGCCGGCCTGTCACCCCCGATTGGGGGCTATCCTGCTGCACGCTCTGCAGTTAAGGGTTTTATTTTGAATGACATGAGGGAGTTCGTTCTGCAATTCTGTGCGGGGCGCAGACATCCGCTTTGCTGAGATAAACGCGTCATTGGACGTCCCACGGCGTTCTAATATTTATACTATAAATATATATATTAAATAATATATATATGTAGTTATATATAGCCTGATCGGCGGCAGAACTGCTTGCCCAAGACGCATTCGCTGATGTCGTTCGAGTTGGGTCTCTTCAAACTTCCCGACCATCCAGGTCGGACTGGCCCATTTTTGTCAACGCCGGATGAAAATTCCTCATTTCGCCGGTCGAATTTTCCCCACCCCCGAAGATCATGAATGGGCCCCCTTGGCCTCGGACGCAGTGGAGCCCAGCGCCGCCTTTTGGCGCGTTTTGGGCGCAACGGAGGCCGAGGCCAAGGAGTGGGCAGCCGCAGCCCGCTCTTGTTGCCGAGGCGGTACCAGCCCTGCCTTGCGGCGGTCTTTCAACCGATAGCTCTCCCCGCGGATGTTGATGGTCGTCGAGTGATGGAGCAAGCGATCCAGAATGGCGGTGGCGATGATCGGATCTCCGAAAATCGAACCCCAGTCTCCGTAGCTTTTGTTCGAGGTCAGGATAATGCTGCTCCGTTCGTACCGTGCACTCACCATCTGGAAGAAAATCGTGGTGCCCAGATCATCGAGCGGCAAGTAACCCACTTCATCGATCACCAGCACTTTCGGCGCCAGGTAGATGCGCATCCGGCGATCCAGCCGGCCCTCGCGATAGGCTCGCCCCAAGTCCGTCGCCAGGTCGTGCGCGGTGATGAAGTAAGCTCCTAAGCCCGCACGAATCGCCGCTTCTGCCAGGGCCACACTCAAGTGCGTCTTGCCCACCCCCGGTGGATCGAGAAAAATCACATTGCTGGCTTCGTGGATGAATCGCAGCGAACGCAGCTCCCGAATCTGGCGCTCGTCGATGGAAGGCTGAAAGCTGAAATCAAATTGCTCGAAGTTTTTCACAAAAGACAGATGCGCTAACTGCAGCCTGGCTCGCAGGTAGCGTGTGCGGCGAGCTTCCACCTCGCAGTTCAACAGTTCGTCCAGAAAATCTGCATAGCTCGGCTCTTTCTTGGAAGCTTGCTCTAACAGGTTCTCCAACCGCGCTTGCAAGGCTTTCAGCCCCAGACTCTCCAGCGCGGTGTGCAATCGCTCGATCGGAGTGGTCATCGCCCACCTCCGTTCGTAGCACTTTCGTACGCCAGCAGGGAGCGTTTCTCCACAATCGGTGCGCTCTGCCGCACTTGAATCCCGATCTTGCTATCGGCTCTTCGCGCTCCGAGAGGGATCCCCTGATGATGCGGCGGGAAAGTCACCACGTCATGTTTGCGTCGTGCTCTGGGGTGCACCGCAATCCTGGCGCGGCCATCCAATACATCCACTTCCTCAGCGAGCTCGCGCACCCACACATCCTTCCCGACATACTGCCAAGGCACCGAGTAGCGGCTCCCTTGCCAGTCGATGTACGCATCGCGCGCCACTTTCCGTAGTTCGCCATCCACATACGGATAGCCAAGCCGGCCGCCGAGAGACTGAAGTCCGAACTGTTCAACGTCCCACCGGACTGCCACCTGATCGCGTGTCGTTCCATGCACGCGTTGATTCGCCACGCACGCCACCCACTCGCGCAGCTGCGCATTCATATCCGTCAGGCTGTTCGGTTCTCGTCCTTGCAGTCCGCAAAGAAAGTTCCGCCGCAAGTATTTCACTCCAGACTCGACCTTGCCCTTGGTCTGCGCTCGATACGGCCGGCACAACCGCGGGGTGAATCCCCAGTAGTGCGCAAAATCCAGAAACACCGGATGCCAGACGATCTCGCCACGCTCGTCGCTCCCCAGCCACACCGTCTTCATGCGGTCGTAGAGAATCTCTTCAGGAACACCGCCCATCTGCCGAAATGCTTCTTCATGCATCCGCAGCAGCGTGCCGATCTTCTGGTCCACCGCTACTTCCGCCATCAGGCGCCGGCTGTAACCCATCGTGAAGGTGAAGGCCCAGAGCTTCTGCTCTTGGTCTTCACACTGCAGCGTTCCCAGATGGCCCCAATCCACCTGCGCCTGCTTGCCCGGCGCCGTTTCGAAGCGTCGCACCGCCACGGCTCGTGCGGAACTTCGCTGCGGATGCAGCCAGTCCTTCAGAATCGTGTATCCGCCGGTGTAGTTGCGCGCCCGCAGTTCCCGTAGCAGCACCTGCGCGTTCCACACTCCCGCGCGCATCCGCTCCTCCAGATACGGCTTGAATGGATCGAGCTTGCTGGCTTGTCTTCGCCGCGGCCCGTATTCCGGCAGCGCGCTCGGTTGCAGCAGGTATTTTCGAACCGTCTTGCGGTCCCAGCCGGTCAGTTTACTGATGGCTTGAATGCTCATGCCTTGTCGTTGCAGTTCGTTCAGTTCTTGCACGTCTCGCCCCCTTAGCAAGGTTTGGAACCTCCTCCATGCGGAGTCGGTTCCGGTTTACCACGCCAGGGGTGGGGATTTTTCAACCGGCACTTTGGGGATTTTCACACCGGCGCTGACAGATTTGCTACATTGGTGAGCAAACCGCCTTCAGTCGCGGGAAATGTGGTTCCATTTGGACGATTTCTTGCTTCATTTAGATGAAAATTTCCTGCAGAGACGCCAAATCACTGGCCGGTCCTCCAGTATGTAATTGAAAAATTATGGCTTACTTTGGTAGCGAGTTGGATAGGGCGTTGCACAGATTTGTGGAACTGGATCAACGGATAGACTAAGTGAAGCACACAGCGGTGCTTACTTTTCAACAGGCGCAGCAAGCGCAAGCCTCACTGAGCTTTCCTCAGGTTTGAACGGCTTATGAGCTGTGGGAGGGAGATTTTACTCCCGACTGACATGAACCCGCATAAATTCCCCACAAGGCAACTGAGATGTCCATAGTCGGCCTTGACTTTTGCATCATTCACGGTTCAGGTGAAAGTCCCCTGAGCGTTAGCCTGGGCAACCGATAGTGCCCTGGCGGCAATCGGTCTTCATGCAGAACGTGGCGGCCTCCTCACTCCGATAGCTTTTCGAAGCATTGGTACAAGGCAAGTCTGGAGGGTGGAATGATCACAACTTGACGTGGCACTGTTGACATCCTCGATGAGCGAGCCGATGCCTCAGGCGGTAGAGGTTATAGGCAAGACCGAGCAGCAGAGCTTGGCGAATCTGGATGGCCAAACTGCGCCCGGGAGCGCGCGAGGAGAGCT
>Ga0335085_10008985_pt1 | contig 15147 bp, 11 predicted proteins | sample Lox_Sample_45_FD_206712 | JGI IMG/M metagenome (GOLD analysis project Ga0335085, IMG submission 206712) | Soil microbial communities from Loxahatchee National Wildlife Refuge, Florida, United States - Lox_Sample_4.5 | ecosystem: Environmental > Terrestrial > Soil > Wetlands | place: USA... | reverse complement strand
GGTTGCATCCTCGAACAGCTTCCACAGCGGCAGCGCTTCCTGCTCGTTCATCGAGCCGTAAACGATCAGGGCGCCGTCGCTTTTGGCTTTGGTGGCGAGATCGGGGATGAGCCAAGAATGTTGCCCGGCGTCCTGCGCCTGCGCCGGATGTTGTGCCGCCAACGCAACGACAACGGACAATGTCGCGCCGATAAGAGCGCGCGCTACGCCACGTCGAACGCTCATTCCTGCCGGCTCCTCTTAGGGCGCTTGCCCTGTGCTTCCCACGCTAGCAAGCCGCGCCGCAGCGGGCAAAGGTGCGCGCTCAGCGCGTCTGCCGGCTCGAGAACCCGAACGTCACGGTCGAAATGCAGATGATGCAGACCGCCGCCGACAGCATGAACACCATGAGCGGCTGGCCGTGGTCCATCAGCGCGCCATAGACGATCGGCGCCACGCTCGCCCCGATGTTGAAACCCATACTGACAAAGCCGAACACGCGGCCGTAGGCGTTGGGCGGCGTCACCGCCCGCACCAGCATGTCGCGCGACGGCATGGTCACGCCCACGCAGAGCCCGCTGCAGGCCATGAGGAGAATGAGTCCGGCGGAGGGGAGGGCGAACCAGCCGATCAGCGCCGTCACGGTGCCGCCGATAGCCAGGCCGCTGGCGGCGACTGCGGCGTGGTGGCTGGTGCGACCGGCGAGCACGCCGCCGACGAGCACGCCGACGGCATTCATGGCAAGAAGTGCCGTCAGCGCCATATTGGCGACCGCAGCCGGGGTGCCGTGCAGCGCGCCGAGCGCCACCACGAGGTAGGTGTTGAGCCCGCCGCTCATGATCGAGGTGAGGACGAAATAGGCGAGGTTGAGCAGGATCGGCGCCGACAGCAAAAGCCGCCAGCCGGCATCAGTGATCCCCGGCTGGGCCTTGGCCGCGCTTCTCGTGGCGCGGGTCACATCCGCCGCCGGCTCAGGCTGCGCGATCAGCGCCAGCAGCACCAGCAGGCCGAAGATCGAGGCGCCGACATAGGCGCCGCGCCAGCCGAACTGGCTCTGCATGAACAGCAGCGTCACCGGCGCGATCGCCGAGCCGACCATGCCGGCGAAGGTGTGGTACGAGAACACATGGCTCAATCGCTCCGGCGGCGCGTGATGGGACAGGAGCGAGTAATCGGACGGATGGAACACGGTGTTGCCGAGACCGGCGACGCCGTACATGGCGATGAAGACCCAATAGGAACCGGCGATGCCGGCGATCGCATAAGCAACGCTGGACAAGGCCAGGCCTGCGATCAGCACGATGCGGGCGCCGATGCGGTCGACCAGAAATCCGACCGGCGTCTGCAGCACGCCCGAGACGACGTTGAACACGGTGAGCGCCAGCGCGAGCTCGGTATAGCTGACGTCGAAATCGGCGCGGATGATGGCGAACAGCGGCGCCAGCATGAGCATGTAATAATGGCTCATCATGTGCGCGGCGCAGACGCCGGCAATCAAACGGGACTCGGCCGGGCGAAACGCCCGGACGGAAATGGCTTGCGTCATTGCGCGCCGGCCGCCTTGGCGTTTTGCAGCGCCTGCCAGATCTGCGCCGGCGTCAGCGGCATGTCGACGTGGCGGATGCCGTAGGCGCCGAGCGCGTCGATGACGGCGTTCATCACCGACGTCAGCGCGCCGGCGCAGCCGGCCTCGCCGCAGCCCTTGACGCCGAGCGGGTTGGTCTTGGCCGGCGCCGGATGATCGGCGAGCACGAACGACGGCACGTCGGCGGCGCGCGGCATGGCGTAGTCCATGAACGAGCCGGTCAGCAGCTGGCCTTCGCCGTCATAGGCGGTCTTTTCCATCAGCGCCTGGCCGATGCCTTGCACCACGCCGCCGTGCAACTGGCCGGCGACGATCAGCGGATTGACCACGGTGCCGAAGTCGTTGACGGAGGTGTATTTCACCACCTCGACGACACCGGTTTCCGGATCGACCTCGACCTCGGCGACGTGGCAGCCGTTGGGGTAGGTCGAGGCACCGGGCCCGTCGCTGATGTGGGTGACGTCGAGCGATTGCGGCGCATCGGCCGGCGGCTTGTTGCCGTCGTGAAGCTTCTGCGCCAGCTCCATGATCGAGATCGACCGGTCGGTGCCGACGATGGTGAAGTTACCGTGGTCGAAGGCGATGTCGGATGGCGAAGCTTCGAGGACGTTGGCCGCCAGCTCCTTGCCCTTCTCGATGACCTTGGCCGCGGCTTCGACGATGGCCGTGCCGGTGTGCATGATCGATTTCGAGCCGCCTGAGCCGCCGCCCATGGCGAGTCGGTCGCTGTCGCCCTGCACCAGGTTGATCTTCTCGAACGGAACGCCGAGCCGCTCGCTCAACACTTGCGCGAACGGCGTGGCGTGGCCCATGCCGAAGTCGAGCGTGCCCGAGGCCAGCGTAACGGTGCCGTCGGGATTGAACTTGATGTCGGCCAATTCCTTCGACGGCGGCGCGGTGACTTCGAGGAAGTTGCCGATGCCGAGCCCGCGCAGCTTGCCGCGGCGCGCGCTCTCGCGCTTCCTCTTCGCAAAACCCTTGCCGTCGGCGAGCTCGACGGCCTGCTTGGTCAGCGCCGCGAAGTCGCCGCTGTCGTAGGTGCCGCCGGAGGCGGTCTTTGCCGGCAATTCGCGCGGCGAGATCTGATTGCGCTTGCGCAGCGCCAGCCGATCCATGCCGGTTTCGGCCGCCGCGGCGTCGATCAGGCGCTCCATGTAGTAGTTGCCCTCGGGCCGGCCGGCGCCGCGATAGGCCGAGACGTGCGAGGTGTTGGTGAACACCACCTTGGTCGAGACTTCGATCAGCGGTGTGCGGTACATGCCCTGCACGTTCTTCACCGCGTTCAGCGTGCCCGGCATCGGCGCCACCGGCGACAGGAACGCGCCGACATTGGCGTGGCTGGTCAGCCGCACGGCGAGGAAATTGCCGTCGGCATCGAGCGCCAGCTCGCCGATCACGTCGTGATTGCGGCCGTGGCTGTCGGAGACGAAGCTGCCGGAGCGCTCGTCGGTCCATTTCACCGGCCGGCCGAGCGCGCGGGCGGCGTGCAGCACGCAAATGTATTCAGGGAACACGGCGGCCTTCATGCCGAACGAGCCGCCGACTTGGCCGGTCAAGACGCGCACGTCCTTTGCCGGCACGCCGAGCGCCTCGGAAATATTGGCGCGCATGCCGAACACGCCCTGCGAGCCGACGTAGAGAGTGAAGCGCTGGCCGTCGAAGGCCGCCAGCGCCGCGCGCGGCTCCATGGCGGCGACCACGAGCCGGCTGTTGACGAGTTTCAGCTTGGTGACGTGGGCGGCCTTGGCGAAGGCGCCCTTGACCGCTTCGGCGTCGCCGTAATGATAGTCGAGCGCGACGTTGCCCGGCACGTCGTCGTAGAGCTGCGGCGCGCCCGGCTGTGCCGCGGCCTCGGCCGTGGTCACGGCGGGCAGCGCCTCGATGTCGAGGGTGACGGCTTCGGCCGCGTCCTTTGCCGCAGCCACGCTCTCGGCGACCACGAAGGCGACCGGGTCGCCGACATAGCGCACCTTGCCGACCGCCAGCGCCTGCCGCAGCGGCTTCTTCATCGGCGAGCCGTCGCGATTGTTGAACGGCACGACGCATTTGAGCGGGCCGTAGCCTTGCAAATCGGCGCCGGTATAGACGCCGAGCACGCCCGGCATTTTCCGCGCCGCTTCGGTATCGATCCCGCGGATGATGCCGTGGGCGATCTGGCTGCGCACCATCACCACATAGGCCTGGCCGGGCAGGCTGATGTCGTCGGTGTAATGCCCCTGGCCGCGCAGCAGCATGGGGTCTTCCTTGCGCGGCACCGACTGGCCGACCGCGTATTTCTCGACCGCCAAACGGTCCGCGGTCAGTTCGTCGGCGCGGTCCCTGACAGACTGCTGCAAATTCATGGCCATTTATCCCGCAATGCTTTGGTGTGCGGTGACATAGTTGAGTTGGCCGACCCGGACAAGCAGGCCCCGGGCATGGCTCGTAGGCCACCATAGCAAGCAATTTCGCCGCGGCCGGCCCGGTATTGCCCTCGCGGGCTCGCCTGCTAGAGTTTGGCCGATTTAGGCTTGAACAAGCCGTGCCGTGGAGCCCTCAGGCTCCGGCGCGGCGGGAAAGGTTTGGATGGACGACGAGGCCCCGCCGCACGGCGGCCTCGACGCCAGGGGCCTGAGAAGGTCCCGCTGGGGGCGTCGTACGCCATACGGGCTGCGTCGCGACGGCGCGCGCCGTGACGATTGGCCGGCGGCGCCTCACGACAGCCGGGAAGCGACCTATGCGGCGCTCGATCTCGGCACCAACAATTGCCGTCTGCTGATCGCGCGCCCGATGGGCCATGGCTTTCGCGTCATTGACGCGTTCTCACGCATCATCCGGCTCGGCGAGGGCATCGCTGCCTCGCGCCGCATCAGCGAGGCCGCGATTGCGCGTGCGGTCGACGCGCTGTCGGTCTGCCGCGACAAGATGCGCGCCCGCGGCGTGGGCCGGGCGCGGCTGATTGCCACCGAGGCCTGCCGGGCGGCCGAGAACGGCGAAGCCTTCCGTCAACGCATCGCCGACCAAGCCGGCCTCGAGCTCGAGATCATCGATCAGGCGACCGAAGCGCGGCTCGCGGCGACCGGCTGCACCGAGTTGTTCGATCCGGCGGCGTCGGGCGTGATTCTGTTCGATATCGGCGGCGGCTCCTCGGAGCTGGTGCGGCTGAACCGGACGAATGGCGGGCGGCGCGGTCCGCCGAAGCCCGATATCGTCGGCTGGGCCTCGCTGCCGGTCGGCGTTGTCACGCTCGCCGAGCGGCACGGCGGCCATGTGGTGTCGCCGCAGACTTACGAGGCCATGGTGCAGGAGGTCGCACCCTTCGTCGAAAAATTCGCCGCCGCGCACTCGAGCGATCTCGACGGCATCCACATGCTCGGCACCTCGGGCACGGTCACCACCATCGCCGGCGTCTATCTGCGGCTCAAGCGTTACGACCGCCGCCGCGTCGACGGCTGTTGGCTCAGCGACGGCGAAATTTCCCGCGTGGTCGCCGAACTGATGGCGATGAGCTTTGCTGAGCGCGCGGCGAACCCGTGCATCGGCGCCGAGCGCGCCGATCTCGTGCTCGCCGGCTGCGCCATCCTCGACGCCATCCGCCGCGTTTTTCCGTGCCCGCGGCTGCGCGTCGCCGACCGCGGCCTGCGCGAGGGCATGCTGGTGGAGATGATGCGCGAGGACGGCGTCTGGGGCGAGGCCTGAGCCCGCCATGGCGCGGCAGCTCAAGGACGAGAAGCGCCGCACGCCGTCGTCGCGGGCCTGGCTCACGCGCCAGATCAACGATCCTTATGTGGCGCGGGCTAAGCGCGAAGGCTTGCGGTCCCGCGCCGCCTTCAAGCTCGGCGAGATCGACGACAAATTCCATCTGCTCAAACACGGCGCCCGCGTCGTCGACCTTGGCGCGGCGCCCGGCGGCTGGAGCGAGATCGCGGCGCGGCGCATCGGGCCGGGCGGCCGCGTCGTCGCGCTCGATATTCTCGACATGAAGCCGATCGCCGGCGTCGAATTTCTCAAGCTCGATTTTCTTGATGAGGCGGCGCCGGAGCAGCTCAAGGCGCTGCTCGGCGGCAGGGCCGACCTGGTGCTCTCCGACATGGCGGCCAATGCCACCGGCCACCGCCAGACCGATCATTTGCGCATCATGGCGCTGGCGGAGGCGGCCGCTCACTTTGCCCGCGAGGTTTTGGCCGCGGGCGGCAGCTTTCTCTGCAAGGTGCTGCAAGGCGGCACCGAGGCCAATTTGCTCGCCGCGCTCAAGCGCGACTTCACAAGCGTCAAGCACGTCAAGCCGCCGGCGAGCCGCAGCGATTCGGCGGAACTTTATCTCTTGGCCAAGGGATTTCGCGCCACTCAGGAGCGCTGATCGGCCAACTCCGCCTGTGCCGCGCGCCGTCCGGAAAGCTCCTCGCCGGCCGTGGGCGACAGCTGCATGAACACGAGCGCGGCGCTGGCGGCGAGCAGGCTGATGGCGAGAAACGCCGGCGGAAAGTCGGCGGCACCCATGGTCGGCGAATGCTTCAATCGCAGCGTGATCTCGACGACCAATGCGCCGACGGCGACGCCGGTCGACAGCGACAATTGCTGGGCGGCTGCGGTCAGCGCGGTGGCGCGGCTCATCCGCGGCGGGTCGATCTCGGCATAGGCGATGGTATTGATGCTGGTGAACTGCAGCGAGCGGAAGAAGCCGCCCGACAGCAACACCGCGATCATCGCCCAGAACGGCATGCCCGGCACGAAGGTGGCGCAGGCGGCGAGAAAGATGCTCGAGATCAGGCTGTTGTAGAGCAGCACATTGCGATAGCCGAAATGTTTGAGCACGCTCGCGACCGCGGCCTTCATGAACATCGAGCCGAGCGCGCTGGTAAACGTGATCAGGCCCGATTGGAACGGCGTCAGGTTGAAGCCGATCTGCAGCAACAGCGGCAGCAGGAACGGCAGCGCGCCGATGCCGAGCCGGAACATGAAGCCGCCGAGAATGCTGGCGCGGAAGGTCGGCAGCTTGAGCAGGTTGAGGTCGAGGATCGGCGCCGGCGTGCGCTTGGCGTGGATCACGTAAGCCGCCGCGCAGACCGCGCCGACACCGATCAGGGCGGCGACGACGCCCGGCGGAAGGAAGTCGAGGCCCATTACCGAGAGCCCGAAGGCCAAGCCCGCAACGGCGAGCCCGGCCAGTATGAAGCCGACGAGATCGAACGGCGCCTGATGCTCGATCCGGACATTGGCGATGAAACGCGTCGCCGCGGCGATGCCGACCAGACCGATCGGCACGTTGATCAAAAAGATCCAGTGCCAGGACGCGTAGGTGGTGATGAAGCCGCCGAGCGGCGGACCGCAGATCGGGCCGATCAGGGCCGGAACGGTGACGAGCGACATGGCGTTGAGCAAAAGGTGCTTTTCGACGCTGCGCACCATGATCAAGCGGCCGACCGGCGTCATCATGGCGCCGCCCACGCCTTGCACGATACGGGCGGCGACGAATTGCAGCAGCGAATGCGAGGCGGCGCAGCCGATCGAGCCGAGGATGAAAACTCCGATGGCGGCGCGAAAGACATTGCGCGCGCCGAAGCGGTCGGCGGTCCAGCCGCTCGCCGGGATGCAGATGGCGAGCGAGAGCAGGTAGGAGGTGACCGCGAGCTTCAGCGCCAGTGGGTTGGTGCCGATGGCGCGGGCGATCGCCGGCAGCGAAGTCGCGATCACGGTGGAGTCCATGTTCTCCATGAACAGCGCGACGGCGACGATCAGCGGCACCATGCGGTCGTTCGACTTCGGCGGCATGTGCAGTGCTAGGACTCGTTATTGGCTCTTGGGCGGGCCGGCTTGCAACCGTTTCAGGCCCTCGGCCGGTTGCTGAAAGCTCGGATCGAGCTTGAGGGCTTGGCGGAAATCGGCGGCGGCGCCAGCGGTATCGCCGAGGCGCTCGCGGATCAAGCCGCGCGTCGAGAACGCACTCGCCGAACGGTCATCGAGCGTGACGGCACGGTCGGCGTCGTTGAGCGCATCGGCACCTTCGCCGGCGAGGTAATGCGCCCAGGCGCGGTTGTAATAGGCCAGTGCCGCATTCGGCGCGAGCGAGACGGCGAGCGTGTAGTCGGCGATGGCAGCCTTAAGGTCGAGCCGCTCACGCTCGACATTGCCGCGATTGATGTAGGCGTCCGGCGCGCGCGGATCGAGCTTGATCGCCTGATCGAGATCGGCGAGCGCGCGGTTTCCTTCGCCCTTGGCCGCCCAGGCGCTGCCCCGGTTGTTGTAGGCAGCCGCAGTCGGACTGAGCTTGATCGCCTGATCGTCATCGGCGATGGCGCGGTCGACGTCGCCCTTGTGCCGCCAGGCGATACCGCGATTGTAATAGGCCGCGGCGTAGGCCGGATCGATGCGCAGCGCCGCGGTGTAATCGGCGATGGCGCGCGTCGCATCGCCCTTGTCGTCATAGGCATTGCCGCGGTTGTTGTAGGCGACGGCGAATTGCGGGTTGAGCCTGATCGCGGTGTCGTAATCGGCGAGCGCGCGATCGAGATCGTGCTTCTGATGATAGGCGTAGCCGCGCTCGTTGAAGGCGGCGGCGGATTGCGGATTAAGCCGCACCGCTTCGCTCAGCTCGGCGATCGTGCGGTCGAGGTCGCCGCTGCGTCGCAGCAACAGGGCGCGGTCGTAGCGAATCTTGGCATCGTTCGGATCAAGAGCGATGGCCTTGTCGTAATCGGCCATGGCTGCGGCGTCGCCCTTGGCGGCATAGGCATTGCCGCGATTGGCGTACGCTTGCGCGCTGTTGGCGTCGATCCTAATCGCCGCGTTGAAGTCGGCAATGGCGCGGTCGTAATCCTTCTGCTGATAGAACACCAGGCCGCGATTGTCGTAGGCCAGCGCGAATTGAGGGTCGAGCTTGATGGCGCGGTCGAAATCGGCCGCGGCACGGGCGAAGTCGCCCTTGGCGCGCAGTGCGTCGCCGCGATTGTTGTAGGCGGAGGCCAGATTGGGATCGAGCCGGATCGCCTGATTGAAATCGGCGATGGCGCGGTCGACGTCGCCTTTTTTGGCGAAGGCGATGCCGCGATTGTTGAGCGCCGAGGTATTGCGCGGATCGAGCTTGATTGCCTGGTCGTAGTCGGCGATGGCGCGGTCGACGTCGCCCTTGTGGCTCAAGGCGAGGCCGCGGTTGAAAAAAGCCGGCGCGTAGTTGGGCGCCAGCCGGATCGCCTCGCTGTAGTCGGCGATGGCGCGGTCGATATCGTTCTTGCCGTCGTAAGCGTTGCCGCGCGCTACGAATAGGTTGGCGGCCGACGGCTCGAGCTTGATGGCCGGACCGAGCTCGGCGATGGCGCCGTCGAAATCGCGTTGCGAAAGCGCAAGGCTGGCGCGATTGGCATAGGCGCGCGCGTAGTTCGGATTGAGCGTGATGGCGTGAGCGAAATCGGCGCTGGCGTTGGCGATGTCGCCCTGCAAGCGGTACACCGCGCCGCGGTTGTCGTACAGGATGGCGAGATTGGCCGGTTGATAGCGGCCGGATTGAATGAGCGCGGTGCACGACGCCAACCGCTCTTCGACGGTGGCGCGCCACTGTCCGGTGCAGCGGCGCTCGTCGGCGGTCTCCTTGGCGCTCTCCTTGGCGCTCTCTTGGGCGCAGGCCGGAAACGCGGTGAGGACAAGGATCGCAATCGGCAGCCAGCGCCGGAGGCGGTCACGCTGCGGCGATGATTCTTGCATCGGGGCAATCTACTCTTTCGCCCCGGCGGCGGACCAGCGCGGCCTCCGCCACGGCGTGCGTCGCCGCCCATTGCGTCGCGACGATCAGCCGACGCGCTTTGCCGCTTCCTCGACCATGCTCAGGTCGGAGAACCTCGTTATTTGCAGGTCCAGGTTGCCCTGCAACGCGGCGATGTTTGGGCGGCGTTTGGGTCAACGTGCCGACGAACTCACTTTTCAGACGTTTCCACCTGTTTTCGGCGCCAAGCCCTATTATTTGTCGTAGAGCCGTGCTATCGACCGCCGCCAACCCAAAAGCGGGCCCAAACGCCGGGCATCGAAACGGGCGACGGACCGCTGGTCCGCTTGTCCGCGCGGCGTCAAGGAGATGCGCCGGCTCGCCGTTTCGGGCGATGCGGAGTTGGCAATGGCAGTAACTGCAAAAGACATACCGCGCGAAGCATATACCTTCGACGACGTGCTGTTGAAGCCCGGCCTGTCCGACACCCTGCCGTCGGATGTGGACATTCGGTCGCGGATCACGCGCACCATCGCGCTGAACATCCCGATCGTCGCCTCCGCCATGGACACGGTGACCGAGGCCAACATGGCGATCGCCATGGCGCAGGCCGGCGGCATCGGCGTCATTCATCGCAATCTCGATCCCGCCGTGCAGGCGGCGCAGGTCCGCCAGGTCAAGAAGTTCGAATCCGGCATGGTGGTGAATCCGCTCACGATCCAGCCGGAAGCGACGCTCGCCGACGCACTGGACCTGATGCAGGAGCACCGCATTTCCGGCATTCCGGTGGTGCAGGGCGGCGGCAACGGCCGCGCCGGCAAGCTGGTTGGCATCCTCACCAACCGCGACGTGCGTTTCGCCACCGACCGGCGGCAAAAAGTCTCCGAGCTGATGACCAAGGACAACCTGGTCACGGTGCGCGAAGGCGTCGGCCAGGACGAGGCCAAGCGGCTATTGCATCAGCACCGCATCGAGAAGCTGCTGGTGGTCGATGGCGATTACCGCTGCGTCGGCCTGATCACCGTGAAGGACATCGAAAAGGCGGTGGCGCATCCCAATGCCTGCAAGGACGAGCAGGGTCGGTTGCGGGTTGCCGCCGCGACGTCGGTCGGCGAGGCCGGCTTTGTCCGCAGCGAAGGGTTGATCGAGGCCGGCGTCGATCTTGTCGTGGTCGATACCGCGCACGGCCATTCCAGCCGCGTGCTGGAAGCGGTCACCCGGATCAAGCGGCTGTCGAATGCCGTGCAGGTGGTGGCCGGCAATGTCGCCACCGCCGAGGGCGCCAAGGCGCTGATCGACGCCGGCGCCGACGCCATCAAGGTCGGCATCGGCCCGGGCTCGATCTGCACCACGCGCATCGTCGCCGGCGTCGGCGTGCCGCAACTCACCGCCATCATGGACACCGTCGAAGTGGCGCGAAAGGCGGCAACGCCGGTGATCGCCGACGGCGGCATCAAATATTCCGGCGACCTCGCCAAGGCCATGGCGGCCGGCGCCGATTGCGTCATGATCGGCTCGCTGTTGGCCGGCACCGACGAAACGCCGGGCGAGGTGTTTCTCTATCAGGGCCGGTCCTACAAGACCTATCGCGGGATGGGTTCGGTCAGCGCCATGGCGCGCGGCTCGGCCGATCGCTACTTCCAGCAGGAGATCAAGGACACGCTCAAGCTCGTGCCCGAAGGCGTCGAGGGCCAGGTGCCCTACAAGGGCCCGGTCGCCAATGTCCTGCACCAGCTGGCCGGCGGCCTGCGCGCCGCCATGGGCTATGTCGGCGCCAGGACGATTGCCGAGCTGCACGACAAGGCCGAGTTCGTGCGCATCTCCGGCGCGGGCCTGCGCGAGAGTCACGTCCACGACGTCACCATTACCCGCGAGAGCCCGAACTACCCGTCGCGAAGTTAGGTGTGCTTATGTCCGGCGCGGTCGCCGATCCGTTCGCCAAAGTGCGCAACGCCACCAATGCGCATCGTGCGCGCCACGGCTGCGGCGCGTATCCGTACGGCAACGGCCCGCTGCTGGCGGCGCTGGCGGCGGCGGCCAATGCGCGGCGCATCCTCGAATTAGGCACAGCGCTCGGCTACACCGCGCTGTCGTTCGCGTCCGGCGCGCCCAACGCCACCGTCGACACCGTCGAGCGCGATCCGGAGCACGTCCAGCTCGCCCGCGACAACATCGCCGCCGCCGCCATGGACCATCGCATCACTGTGCACGAGGGCGATTTCGCCGCCGTGCTGCCGACGCTCGATCCCGGCTATGACGTTGCCTTCTTCGACGGCCAGGCGCCGTCGCCGGCACTGCACAAGGCGCTGCGCGGACTGTTGCGCACCGGCGGCACGCTGATCACCGCCAATCTCAATCATCGCGGTACCGCCGATGCCGTGCGCAAGGCGCTGTTCGAGAGTAAGTCGTGGCGCAGCGCGCTGGTCGACGCCGACGGCGAGACCGCGATCAGCGTCAAGCTCTAGTGCTGCAAACACGCAAGCAAGGTCCGGGATACTTAGAATGTCCACCCAAATGATTTTGTTGCCGCTGTTCGTCCAGGTGATCCTCACCTTCGTGCTGTGGGGCTGGATGGCGCGGCTGCGGACCAGCCAGTTCCGAGCGGGCGTGGTGCGGGCGGAGGACGTCGCGCTACGCGAGCCGAATTGGCCGAAGCAAACCCTGCAGGTCGCCAATTCATTCGCCAATCAGCTCGAGCTTCCGGTACTGTTCTACGTTCTGACTATCCTCGAATACGTTACGCACCTTGCCGGAATCGTGTTCGTGGTGCTGGCCTGGATTTTTGTGATCTTCCGTATTGCTCACGCCTACGTCCACGTCACCAGCAACAATGTCAGGATGCGCGGCGCATTGTACGGCGTGGCCGCTCTGGCGCTGATCGTCATGTGGGTGATCTATATCGTTGAGGTGCTGACGCTACGTTGAAGGCGATCTCGTGACACCCGCCGCCCGCCTGTCCGCCGCCATCGAGGTGTTTGCCGAAATCGACGCGCGGCGTCGTCCGGCTGCCGATGTCCTCAAGGACTGGGGGCTGGCGCATCGCTTCGCCGGCTCGTCCGACCGCGCCGCCATCGCCGGCCTCGTTTATGACGCACTGCGCCGCAAGGCCTCGGCGACGTGGCTGATGGACGAGGCGACGGCGCGCGCGGCGCTCATCGGCATGCTGCATCGTGAGCGCGGCCTCGATGTCGCGGCAATCGAAGCGCTGTGCAGCGGCGAGCGCTTCGCGCCCGAGCCGCTGACCGAGGCGGAGAAGGCCGCGCTCACGGCGCGCTCGCTCGCCGAGGCGCCGGCCGCGGTCCAGGGCGAATATCCGGACTGGCTCGATCCCTATTTCGCCCGCGCGTTCGGCGACGAGCGTGGCGCTGAGGGTGCGGCGCTCGCGAGCCGCGCGCCGCTCGATCTGCGGGTCAATACGCTGAAAGCCGAGCGCGACGAGCTGGTGCCGAGGCTTGCGCACCTCAATGTCGAGCCGACGCGCTGGTCGCCGGTCGGCTTGCGCATCCGCCTGACCGCGGACTCCCGCAGCCCGGCGATCCATGCCGAGCCGGCCTTCCGCAAAGGCCAGATCGAGATCCAGGATGAGGGCTCGCAGCTCGCGGCGCTGTTTGCCGGCGCCAAGCCGGGCGAGCAGGTGATCGACATCGCCGCCGGCGCCGGCGGCAAGACATTGGCCTTGGCGGCGGCCATGGACAACCGCGGCCAGATCTACGCCACCGACACCGACAAGCGTCAGCTGGTGCCGATCCACGAGCGCATCGCCCGCGCCGACGCGCGCAATATCCAGGTCCGCACCCCGCGCGGCGAGGCCGACATGCTGGCCGACCTCAACGGCCGCGCCGACCTGGTGCTGATCGACGCGCCGTGCACCGGCACCGGCACCTGGCGGCGCAACCCGGATGCCAAGTGGCGGGTCCGCCCCGGTGCCTTGGCCGAAAGGATCAAGCAGCAGGCCGCGCTGCTCGACCGCGCCGCGGCGCTGGTCAAACCGAAAGGCCGAATCGCCTACGTCACCTGCTCGGTGCTGGCCGAGGAGAATGGCGACCAGGTTCGGGCCTTCGTCGAACGGCACCCGCATTTTTCCGTGGAAAAGCCGATCGAGACGGCGCAAGTCCTGGGCGAGCGCGCCTATCTTTTTTGCCGTGCCGCGCTTATTTCCGACGAAGGTCTGCTGATGACGCCGCGCCGGACCGATACCGACGGGTTTTTCGTCAGCGTCCTGCGGCGCACCGGATAATTTCTGCTGGTGAAGCTCGACAGATTGAGTCGGTTCCCCTAGAACCCGCTATGGCATCCCACGACAAGATTCTCATCGTCGATTTCGGCTCGCAGGTGACTCAGCTCATCGCCCGGCGCGTGCGCGAGGAGGGGGTGTATTGCGAGATCGTGCCGTTCCAGAAAGCCGAAGCCGCGCTCAACGAGATGAAGCCGAAGGGCGTCATCCTCTCCGGCGGTCCGGCCTCGGTGCTGGATAATGACGCCCCGCTGGCGCCGATGGCGATCTACCGGGCCGGCCTGCCGGTGCTCGGCATCTGCTACGGCGAGCAGGCCATGGCGCAACAGCTCGGCGGCAAAGTCGAGGGCGGCCATCATCGCGAATTCGGCCGCGCCGAGGTCGAGCTGACGGCACAATCGCCGCTGACCGACGGCGTCTGGGAGGTCGGCCAGCGCTATCCGGTGTGGATGAGCCATGGCGACCGCGTCACCCGGCCGCCGGAAGGGTTCGCGGCGATCGGCACCTCGGCCAATGCGCCGATCGCCATGATCGCCGACGACAAGCGCAAGTTCTACGCCACCCAGTTTCATCTCGAAGTCGTGCACACGCCGCACGGCGCCGCAATCCTGCGCAATTTCGTGCGCCGGATCGCCGGCTGTGCCGGCGACTGGACCATGCGCGCCTTCAAGGACGAGGCGATCGAGAAAATCCGCCTTAAGGTCGGCAAGGGCAGGGTGATCTGCGGCCTCTCCGGCGGCGTCGATTCCGCCGTCGCCGCGGTGCTGATCCACGAGGCGATCGGCGATCAGTTGACCTGCGTGTTCGTCGACCACGGTCTCCTTCGCCTCGGCGAAGCCGAAAAGGTCGTGGCGCTGTTCCGCGGCGCCTACAACATTCCGCTGGTCCACGTCGACGCTTCGCAAAAATTTCTCGGCGCGCTCGAAGGCGTCGAAGACCCGGAGCAGAAGCGCAAGACCATCGGCAAATTGTTCATCGACGTGTTCGAGGCCGAGGCGAAGAAGATCGGCGGCGCCGAATTCCTGGCGCAAGGCACGCTCTATCCCGACGTGATCGAGAGCGTGTCGTTCACCGGCGGCCCGTCGGTGACCATCAAATCGCACCACAATGTCGGCGGCCTGCCCGAGCGCATGCACATGAAGCTGGTCGAGCCGTTGCGCGAACTGTTCAAGGACGAGGTGCGCGCGCTCGGCCGCGAGCTCGGCCTGCCCGACGCCTTCGTCGGCCGCCATCCGTTCCCCGGCCCCGGCCTCGCCATCCGCTGCCCGGGCGCCATCACGCGCGAGAAGCTCGACATCCTCCGCCGCGCCGACGACGTCTTCATCGAAGAAATCCGCCGCGCCGGCCTCTACGACGACATCTGGCAGGCCTTCGCCGTGCTGTTGCCGGTGCGCACGGTCGGCGTCATGGGCGACTACCGCACCTACGACTACGTCGTCGGCCTGCGCGCCGTCACCTCGACCGACGGCATGACCGCGGATTTTTATCCCTTCGACATAGCCTTCATCGGCACAGTGGCGACGCGGATTATCAACGAGGTGAAGGGCGTCAACCGTGTCGTTTATGACGTGACGAGCAAGCCGCCAGGGACGATCGAGTGGGAGTGAGGAGGGCGCTTTGGCGAAGCTGCAACGCTCCGTTCGATTTCATTGCACTAGCCGAGGGAAAGCTCAA
>Ga0335085_10008984_pt1 | contig 15147 bp, 15 predicted proteins | sample Lox_Sample_45_FD_206712 | JGI IMG/M metagenome (GOLD analysis project Ga0335085, IMG submission 206712) | Soil microbial communities from Loxahatchee National Wildlife Refuge, Florida, United States - Lox_Sample_4.5 | ecosystem: Environmental > Terrestrial > Soil > Wetlands | place: USA... | reverse complement strand
CACGTACCATCGATTTATTTTCTCTATGAGGGTTTCCTGCCAGGTTTGGGCCGCGGCATGTATCCTGCTGCGCGATAGAGAGTTCCTTCGATGGGTTGCCCATCTTTGAATTTAATGACATGGCACATAACTAGATCGCCGTTGGCGGACAGTTTCGAGACGCCAAGACGCACTTGCGCAAGTGACATGCGAGTACCCGCGGCAATCTCGGTTTCGAGCTGTTCACCGTTGTCCTTCAAATATTGCAGTATTTCGTCCATTTATATGTTGGCCTTTATCCATCGGGACAATCCGGTCAGATCCATTGCACCCGATTGCCGTGCAACCTCGCGTCCGTTTTTAAAAGCGATAAGCATTGGAATGCTGCGAATGCCAAATCGTGCGGCTATGGTCGGTTCAGCTTCGGTATTGAGTTTGAAAAACCTTATGTTGGGTGCAAACTGTGTCGCGGCTTGCTCATATGCGGGCGCCATCATGCGACACGGTCCGCACCACGGCGCCCAGAAATCAATCACCAGTGGAAGATCGTTTGCGTTCAAGTGACGATCGAAACTTGCTTGGTTCAACTCGTACGGCTGATTAGTAGTCAACGGCTGTTTACAGTTGCCGCATTTTGCCTTGTCGAGACTATCAAGACGTTCACGCAATACACGGTTAGTGGTATTGCAGTGGGGGCAAACAAAACGTATGTAAGTATCCATCTGGTATAGATGGGGGTTGAATACTGCGAATTCAAACAATTGTGAAAGTATGATTCAGTACCGCCTACGGGTGACTTTTGGGAAATTGTGCCCTCAGTGCTTGCAACTGCGTCTCCAGCTCGCGAACACGTTCAAGAAGCGACAGGGCAAGCGCGATCCCGCTTAGATCAAGATCGAAATCCCTGCGCAAACGCCGGGCCATTTTTGCTCTTTGCAGACACTCGGCGCTGAATCTCACCTCAATCGCATCCGAGTCGACCGGCACGAGTGCGACGTAATCAACCAACTCACGCAATTCTGCTTCCGACATACCGGACAGATCTGCAATTTCAGCAAGCGAGAACTGCTGATGCTCATCAAACCACATCGCTTCGTAGGTTTCGACTTTCATTTCACTGTCTCCTTAAAGTGGCTGCGCGGGTCGAATGTCGTTCCTTCCGCAAGCTTGCGATAGAGCTCCTTTTCGTGCTCGCTCGGATGCGTCGGCACGACGATTTGCACTACCGCATAAAGATCACCCTCGCCGCCACGCGGCTTAGGCAACCCACGCCCGGCAAGCCGTAGTTTCTGGCCTGCACGCGTGCCAGCCGGCACCTTAAGTCGCACCGAGCCGCCCAGCGTCGGCACTTCGATCGACGCGCCCAGAACCGCTTCCCATGGCGCAAGCGTCAAGTCAACATAAAGATCGTGGCCATCCGGGCGGAACAACGGATGTGGAGCAAGTGTAATGTTGAGCCACAGGTCCCCATCACGACCACCATTCGTGCCTTTGCCGCCTTTACCCGGCAAGCGCAATCGCTGGCCTTCGGAGGCCCCCTTGGCGATACGGGTCTTGAATGTGCGCGGCACACGCCGCAGTACTCCAGATCCGTCGTACTCAGGAACGCTCAGATTGATGTCGAGTTCAGTCCCTAGTGCTGCCTGTTCTAGGGTGATTTGTGCAGTGACTTCAAAGTCCTGGCCTGGAATAGGAAACTTTCCGTCGCGTGCACCTCTGCCAAACAACCCGGAAAATAAGTCGGCAAGATCGACATCCTCGAACGACTGATGGCCGCTCCCGTCGGTGTGAGTAAATTGCGTCGCCCATTCGGGGGGTGGTCGAAAATCCTGCCCCGGTTGATATCCGCTACCTAGCTGGTCATATGCGGCCCGCTTCTCCGGATTTTTCAATGTCTCGTACGCCTCACCGATTTCCTGGAATTTTTCCTTGGCGTCAGATTCTTTGGAAACGTCGGGATGATACTTATGCGCGAGTTTGCGATAGGCCTTCTTAATTTCGTTAGCACTCGCGTTACGCTCTACGCCCAGTGTTTGATAATAGTCTTTGTACTTCATCGATCAGCCGCTTGCATATCCGGCATTCAGAAGTAAAAGTGCGAATCGGATGATGTTCGGAAAGATCAATCGAATGCGATGATTTTTCTAATGAAATAAGGCTGAAACAACTCAAGCCCATTTAATAATATAACTAGTTTCATTATAAGTCACATCAAAACCGTTAGCCTTGAGCGTTTTTTCAATTTCGACTTCATGCGATGAGCTTCCCATATTGAACACACACATATCTCGACCACTTTCAGCAGCAGCCTGAATATGAGCACTTATATTCTCGAGTGTTTCTCTGAGGTGCGCTTCATCTGGGTGACTTCTTAGATATTTTGCATCATTAGTGAGTAGGACTGCTTCTGCTTTGCTAATCATGTTCAGCCTCTCCGTCACATGGATTAATCAAACCACCATGAAAGACTACCTTTTTTTATTGTTCTTTGCTGACCATGCTAGATTGCACCAGTAAGGTAGCTTCATTGTTGGAAAGGCAATCCTAACTATCGAAAATAGCAATTCCCGTCAGTTAGAAAAGATCTAGTTGATGCCCACACTTCGAAGTCAAATATCTTCTACGCCGGATCGCCATTCAAAAGGTTTGGGTTACGCTACGATAAGATTTTTGTAAGTTTATAGAAGCGAGGGGTGTCTGTGCCTTTTTGTTCTAAAACCCGAATCTCAATTTCATCATCATCAAGAATCATTAGGCATTTAATCTCTTCTTTGCTCGCCCCTACAAGACTACTCAACTTAGGTTCCTCACCCTCTATATTGCGAACCACATGCCCGATAAACGCGTGCCCCTCGATACTTCCAGTGTACGTAACAGAATAAATCTGACTCTCCGCAGTATTTTCAGCACCAACAGCACCAAATAATAGGCCCCGTAGTCCAGCGTTTTCTCTTATATATGATCCTGTAGCAGTCATTTTTGAGCCCTCGCGTTTGGGTGTCAGTACACAATCTGGGCTTTGCCATTTTGCAACAGCGTATGGCCAAACGCCTTTCGTAGCTGCATGCCCCAGATCAATATAATATTCGCTAATTGGTTTAGCCTTCTTTAAGAGCGATTCGCTTGACTCTCTTTCTTTTTCAGGTACCTCCTTTATTGAGGCAAGTGTGGTAGCCACATTCTTGTGAGAATTTGGGAGGGCAAGCGCTTTTTCACAAAGTTGTTTAGCCTCGTCTAAAAACCCGGCAGTAAGATATTTATTTGCTAAATTACTCATCGCGAGAGTTTCATCCATATTCTCTGCTTTGCGGTAGGCCGCAACAGATTTTGCCTGAAGACTGTTTTTATCAAACGCCACGCCAAGATTGTTCCAACTAGCGGCCGATCGGCTCTCTTGAGGAATTTTTAAGTAGTGAAACATGGATAGATTATCAATTTCTAATTCTGAATACTTGTATGCAAGTTTAAATCGAAGATCATGGTTCGTCGGATCAGTTGCCAGCAGCCTCTCCATAGTGGCAATTAAAAGCTCATTACTATTAGTAAGCTCGGCCAGTTGACGCTGACTATTAAGACTCTCAACCTCCAATCCATTTTCATTCGCCAATTCTTTTAAGCGATTAACAATTTTCTCTACAGCTTCGATTTTTCCCGCCTTTTGATAGGCACGTGCAGCCTCCCCAAAGTAATTAACTGCAAGCGATTTATTACTCTCTTCAGTTGCGGCCTTAGTAAATGCGATTGCTGCTTCTTCATGACGCTCGTATTTATCGAGTATCCTTGCCAAGTAGTAATTTATATCGGCATCTTGAAGATTAGACTCGGCCATTCTCTTCAATCTTTGAAGATCTCCTCCTTTATCGAACATAATTGATATGTACTCTTTATATGCCTCCCATCGAATCTTAGTAGCTTCTTCTGAATTTATTGTGCTTGATAAGAATGCATCATTAATTTGGTTGGCATCATCTTGGCGGTCTTTAAAAATGCAATGAAAGAAGCCAAATTGATAGTCATCTAAGGTCCATTCTGGCTTAGGGGTGATCCAATCGTTATTCGCAGAGGATGGATCGGATTTCTCTTCCGGTGGAGATCGTGACTCCGGCTCGGCAAGACTTAATGCCGTATTTTTTGGCGTGAGCGACGTAATCATTTCGGCAATTTTTTGGAAAGATTCCCCTATGGCATCACGGGTAAAAGGAATGTATTCCAAATCGCCTTGTAATCCTCCCGGAGGACGAGCTCCTTCCTCAATTAATAGAATAATCTCCATGCCTCGCCCTATGGCGAGACCAATTTCTTGAATAATCCAGTCAGATGTTTTCCATTGAAATTCTTCTTTCCGGGCCTTCATGTACCCATGACGAAATGTCACGTAGCTAAGTGCATCGCGACTTACTACTGCCTCTCTTTTCGTGCAGATTCCAATAAATAAATTCTTGTCGACAAAAAGCTGCCTAACTTTGGTAGTAAGCAATTTTGGCTCAGCGGGCTCCGCATTTTGCCATGTGAAATTTTGGTTAAGCTTGGATAATTGCTCAAAATATCTCAGAAATTTTGAGACGACTGGGACGTCCTCATCTTCGAAGCTATGCCCTACGAATGCGCGTATCGTTGTCATTCTACAAAGTAGTAGTGTGATTATCCCCCGTAAGCTGCCGGAAAATAATAGCTCCTCTGGGCAGGATAGAATAAAAGCTCAGAATCCATATTTTTCAATAAAGCATAATGCTCAACAAGCGGATAAAACTTATTGCCAATCGGGCAAAGACAGTTATAAAACAGTAGGATTAATTCGTAACTGGATAGCTGAGCGCGAATAATCTTTACGTAAAATAATTTCTCGGTCTTTGCTAGTTCAGTTTCGTGCACAAATAATACGAGGCGATAGAGATTCCTAAAATAGTGTCCCGCATCCCCCTGAAAGTTCTTGAACTGCTTCATGTAAGATCGAAGAAGAATATCCTTAAAGTTCACAGAAGGATTAAGTGATGCCTCGTTAATTAAGCGATTATGAGAATCACTCGATGATTCTTCAGCACCTTCATTTTGAAATCCTGAGGCAACCTTTAGCTGTTCGAAAAATTCATTACGAATCTTCCAATAAAATGTCTTGAAACAATCCCTCCCACTACTTACAACTTTTGAAGGATTCAACGGATCCCTCAAATCCATTCCTTTAACGATTTCATGATGAAGTTTTAACCATTCAAAAAATCGTGTTTGAAAGCTTTGCTCTATAAAGGTTTTAGATTGAGATTTAAATTCTGCTAACTGAAGATTGATATCTTTACGCTGGTAATAAAGTGTTCCTATAACACCTGCGAAGGCCAAACCGTTAAAAAAGGAAACTAATCCTCCAAATAATTCGCCAAACTCAGAAAGATTCGTTGGTTTTATATAATCAACAACGAGCCAATAGTAAAAAACACATGAGATAAGAACAATGAGGGTACCGATTGAAACTAATTGCCAAGTAGCTAAATCAGTAATTTTTAATTTACAGACCATATCCCCCCACTCCTATCTCTTATCAACCGTCCCCATTGACCGAAAGTGGACATTTTACTGCCCCACGTTCGGGAACGATATGCCCCTCGTGAGGGCCCTTCCTTCCGGGAACTATTATTCCCGCCAATCAGAAATAACTATTAAAACGATCTCTCTCGTCACCTATAAAATGGTAAGTGTCGATATTCTGAGTGTCGAAAACTTCTATTCCTATTACCTAGTTGTCGGAAACAGAAAGACTTGTGTCGTTTTCTAATCAAGTTTCTTTAAAAAATAATTCCTTTTCTATTTTTTTGAGGTCTGCAATGATCTCTTTTGCAGATTTTGCGAGCGCTTCTTTACTTGTTTCTTCATTTTCATCAAGCCAGAGGCGAACATCTTCGAGTAACTTTAATTTTGCTTTCCGGCGGTTTTTCCGATCTCCTATAGCAAGGGTTTCCACTACTCTAGTCTGAAAATGTGCCGGATAGTACACCTCAAAATTTTTCTCGATATAGCAAGAGAATCGGTCGGCCTTCCATCCAGGGTAACTTTGCTGTAGACGTTTAATAATTTTCTGAGACTCCTCACCTGCATCAACACGTACCCATGCCAAATTTCTATATACTTCTTCTAAGTGCGTATAACGAACCATCCTGTGGAAGTCATCGAATGTAGGCTCTACTTCAGCAATTCCATTAACTGACATTGTCCGTACACGTGAAAGCTTGGGGACAAACCAAGGTATGAGGTAATCCCTGATTATTCTCTCCGCCGACGATTCTTCAAGGATCAGCCAACCATCCCAAAGCTCAAAATCAGAAATTGAATATCCCAAATCAATTAGGACTTTCAACCGAGCCTCCTTGGTAGGCTCTATTTCTTTGATTTCGGCGACAAGTTCGCCAGCATCGTCCTTAGTTGTAACGTTAAATATTTTACTTTTCTCGGCCGCACCCAAATAGCGAACTACAATGTTTGAATGGGTAGAAATAACGAATTGATTCGATTTTGAGCTTTCAATAATAAGTTCAAGCAATGCTTTAAGTGCGGAAGGATGAAGGTCGGTTTCCGGTTCCTCTATGAGAATGAGCTTGCCTTCAGACAAAGCCAAATCAGTAAGCAAAGAGGCAATATGTGCAACCCCCTCTCCAAGTTGGTCAATATATAAGGGGGAACGATCCGGAAAATAAATCCCCGGTCGCTGGCCGTTGGTTGAAGTAACGGAGCTCACCACAAATCCAAGAATATCTTTGCATGTTTTTTGGTAACGATCGTGTCCAGGAAAAATCGGATTACTGAGGCGGGCAAGTCTAGCGGAAAGATTAGTCATATCATTTGAGATAGCTAATGCAAGCTCACTTCCAACCCCTTCTTGAAAACCGGCTGTTTTTCTCTTAGAGAGAAAGGGAACAATGAAATGATTTGGATCCTTGCTGACCAGCTGGGCGATTGCTCCTAGACTCATAGGTGAGTTGTTTGGCAACGCACCTTGTAACGTTAACTGAATGCCACCGCTTATTCTGTCAGTCGTTTGTAAATTAATGATAGCCGACACATTCTTCATATTCGGTGACACAAGTGGCCAATTTGTTCTTTTGCCAACATCTTTCAGTCCTATAACTATTTGCGCCCCAACCTCGCCAATGCGGACATCCTGATACGATAGGGGGGCCCCATACTGAAGTAAATGAAGTGCGCGAATAATGGATGATTTACCTGCATTATTCGATCCAACGAGAACATTAATTTGATCAAAATATGTTGGTGGCATCGCTCTGAATGCGCGAAAATTGTGGAGCTCTAATGATGTGACAAACATAAGTTTTATTAGACTATTCTTTATTTATACCCTTGTCATTCCCCGACGAGGAATGATGGGAGTCTATCGGAGCGACACAGCATATATTTGACAAAAGTTCCATGCGTCGGTATCGCGCGTATGTGGCTCTTTCATAGCACGTACATATGGCAAGGATTCGTTAATTGTATTTAGCTCGTGAGACCTTAAATGATTACCCAATCAAAAGGCGTTCTTTATGAGCATGACTCACTTCGACTTCTGGATGACTTCGTAGAGTTTATTGGAGAAAACAAGATAAAGCGATGCATTGCATCTGCTCGTAAATCAATTCGTGCCGCGCCACAAGTGCTGAGAGGATATTATCAACAAAACACATTCAGATGGTGGACGGCTTTTGACGAATATTTCAACCTTAAACATGGTAAGCAGCAGCAACTATCTGAATATGTCATTGCGCTTGCAAAAGATGCCAATCAATTCCTAGATTTGAAATCAGGAATGCCAAGGAATGTTCTAAATAAGTATCGTGGCGAGTTTGCATCGATCTTAGGCGCACCTTCACATATGTTCGAGATACGAACGGCTTGGCATTTCTGGAGAAGAGGATTTACCTTACAATGGCAGGAAGATTGTGGCGTCCCAATTCCAGAATTTGTTGTTACTACGCAGGACTTTTCATTTGAAGTTGAATGTAAAGAACTTCAAATAGACTCGTATCGAAAAATAGGAAGAAAGGATTTCGCACATCTAGCTAACGCAATAATCGACGAATTACGTTCCAGAAATTTAAAAGGCTCGGCTTCAATACTTTTAGATAACCCATTAAATGCAACTAACGCCTTTATCTCACAAATCCGACTTGATATAAGAAATGCATTTCTTCAAATAAGCGGATCGTCAAAACGGTATCCTTGGGGATTATTAACACTCGATGTTTCCACGGCATCGGGTGAGGTAATAGATTTCTACCGAGTGCAGCGGGAATACCAAAACAACGCGCCAATACATGCACACAGTATGTTTTACGCGCGCAAAGATTCATATGGCCAGTCTATTGATTTAATACACGTTAAATGCCAGTGCGCAACATCAGATCAAGTATTAATTGGAATCTTATCTACACTGCAAGCGGCCGCTAAACAATTAGCTAACGATCAGCCAGGACTAATATGCTTCTATATTCCAGAGATCGAAAACTTTAGTGGGCTCGAAAACGATAGCGCACTTAACAGAATGACCTCAGAGTTATTTTCTAGCGCGACATTGAATCATGTCGCTGGCGTGATGTACTCGTCAGAACAAAGACAAGTTAAGCTAAATGACGGATGGCAATCATTCGCGGAAGCATTAATATTTAAAAATCCCAATTGTCGACTTCCTAAAGCGACACAATTCCAGTATCTCGGATCGTAATAATTACGGATATTAAGATGAACTGAATGAGTTATATACTGCTCACGGGCGCCGCTGCTCCGACTTCGAACCTCAACCATATGCTCTAAAGGGTCGCTTTACGAATGTCGGGCTCACCGGCCACAGTCACCTGTCAGTTCCGATGGCTGCGTATTATTATTTCGCGTCAGACAGAAGCCCCTAACTATCAGAAATCAGCATTTCCGACACCCAGATATCGGAAACTTTTACAATTTGCACTGGGTGTTGAGAAATATAACAATCATTAGATAGAAACTAGGACCTCAAAATAACTAAGGTTGTAGCCGGAAATGTATCCATCATGTTACAACACATTGTTTATTTGCGGATTTTAATATTCTGCCCATGCATACGAACAAGACTTTAACGCGCCCGGAAGCCATCGGTCAGGCCGGCATCGCGATAAACAACTGCTGTTTGAGGCGGTTCAATTCGTCTCGCAACTTCGCGGCGCGTTCGAACTCGAGATTCTTCGCACTCGCGAGCATCTCCTTCTCGACCTGCTTGATCTTGCGCGTCAGCTCCTTCTCGCTCAGCAGACGATAAGCGGCCTCCTGTTGCGCCGCTTTCAGGGATTGCTGAGCCTCCTGAGGATCATAGATGCCGTCGATCATTTCCCTTATCTGCTTGACAATGCTCTTGGGAGTGATGCCATGCTTCCGGTTATAGGCGATCTGTTTGGTACGGCGGCGTGCCGTTTCCTCGATTGCACGCTGCATGGAACCGGTCACCGTGTCTGCATACATGATTGCGGTTCCATGAATGTGACGGGCAGCACGGCCGATGGTCTGGATCAGCGAGCGCTCCGAACGCAGAAACCCCTCCTTGTCCGCATCCAGGATCGCAACCAGGGATACTTCCGGTAAATCGAGACCTTCGCGCAAAAGATTGATGCCGACCAGCACATCGAATTCGCCGAGCCGCAAATCACGGATGATTTCGACGCGTTCGACAGTTTCGATATCCGAGTGCAAATAACGCACCTTGACTCCGTGCTCGGCCAGGTAGTCGGTCAAGTCTTCCGCCATGCGTTTGGTCAGGGTCGTTACCAGCACCCGTTCCGCAAGCTTGACGCGCTCGTTGATTTCGGACAACAGATCATCAACCTGGGTAGAGGCCGGCCGCACCTCGACTTGCGGGTCGACCAGACCGGTCGGCCGCACCACCTGCTCGACGACCTGCGCCTGATGGTCACGCTCATAGTCGGCGGGAGTCGCCGACACGAAGACCACGCGTTTCATCATGCGCTCGAATTCCTCGAACTTAAGCGGCCGGTTATCAAGCGCGGACGGCAGCCGGAAACCGTAATTCACAAGATTTTCCTTGCGCGCGCGATCGCCGCGATACATGCCGCCGATTTGCGGCACCGTTACGTGGCTTTCATCGATAAAGATCAGCGCGTCCGGTGGCAGATAGTCGATCAGCGTCGGCGGCGGTTCCCCGGGCCGCCGTCCGGATAAGTGGCGGGAATAATTTTCAATGCCCTTGCAGAATCCCATCTCATTGAGCATTTCGAGGTCAAAACGCGTCCGCTGTTCAATCCGCTGGGCCTCGACCAGCTTGCCGGCACCCTGAAAATATTCGATGCGTTCGCGCAACTCATCCTTGATCGCCTCGATCGCACGCAAGGTCGTCGCGCGCGGCGTCACATAATGGCTCGACGGGTAAACCGTGAAACGCGATGTTTTTCTGAGAATGTGTCCGGTCAACGGATCGAACAGGGAAATGTTGTCGATCTCATCGTCGAACAATGACACGCGTACCGCCGTTTCGGAGCTTTCCGCGGGAAAAATATCGATGATGTCGCCGCGTACCCGAAAGGTGCCCCGTCTGAACTCAAGCTCATTGCGCTCGTACTGCATGTCGGCGAGACGCCGGATCGCATCGCGTTGGGTAAGCTTCTCATGCTCGCGAAGATGCAAAATCATGTTGTGGTAATCGGAAGGATCGCCTATGCCGTAAATGGCGGACACCGTCGCGACAATGATGGTATCGCGCCGCTCAAGCAGCGATTTGGTCGCTGACAGCCGCATCTGTTCGATGTGTTCGTTGATGCTCGAGTCTTTTTCGATATAAAGATCGCGCGAAGGAACATAGGCCTCCGGCTGATAATAGTCGTAGTACGAAACAAAATACTCAACCGCATTTTCCGGGAAAAAGTCGCGCATTTCCGAATATAACTGCGCCGCCAGGGTCTTGTTGGGCGCCATGACGATCGCCGGGCAGCCAAGTTGCGCGATTACATTTGCCATGGTGTAAGTTTTTCCCGATCCGGTAACTCCCAGCAGCGTCTGGAACGCAAGTCCGTCTTTAACGCCTTCAACCAGTTTCTTAATGGCTTCCGGTTGGTCGCCGGCCGGCTCGAACGCCTGATAAAGACGGTAGGGACTGTTCGCAAAGGAGACCGGCTTGGGTCCGGGGCTGTTCATTTTCAACACGACGCGCGACAAATTAGGATGTCAATTTTCCCACAGCCAAGCCCTGTGTCGCCAGCATCAAGATCGGGACTGCAGTAAATCCGCTTTAGCAGGTAAAATTGCGGCCTTTAACGAATAAGACCAACCATGTCCTCCTCTTTGCTGGCCGGGGTAAAAGCCGTACCGCGCGACCCGATCCTCGGCATTACCGAAGCCTTTGCAGTCGATGCCAATCCCGACAAGGTCAACCTCGGCGTTGGAATCTATACTGATGATGCCGGCAAGGTGCCGGTACTGGAATGCGTGCGGCGCGCCGAGCTCAAGCTGGCCGAACAGCCGCTGTCTCGAAGTTATCTGCCGATCGACGGCTTGCAGCCTTACGATCGCGCGGCGCAGGAATTGCTCTTTGGAAAAGACAGCAAACCGGCGCAAAGCGGGCGCGTCGTAACGGTCCAGACCCTCGGCGGCACCGGCGGACTCAAGGTCGGCGCCGATTTTCTGCGCCGGATCGATCCGCAAGCGCAGGTCTGGATCAGCGACCCGAGTTGGGAAAATCACGCCGCAGTGTTCGAGTTCGCGGGGTTTGCCGTCAATAGCTACCCTTACTATGACGCCGCCAGGCACGGCCTGGATTTCGAAGCCATGGCAGCAACATTGAGCAAACTAGCGGCAGGCTCCATCATCGTTTTGCACGCATGCTGCCACAACCCGACCGGCGTGGATCTATCGGGTTCCCAATGGCAGCGTATCGCGCAAATCATCAAACAGCGCGAACTGGTGCCCTTTCTCGATATTGCCTATCAGGGGTTCGCGGACGATCTTGAAACCGATGCCTATGCCGTGCGTCTTTTTGCTGAAACCTGTCCGGCGGTATTCGTCGCCAGTTCCTTTTCGAAATCTCTTTCGCTTTATGGAGAACGCATCGGAACGTTAAGTATCGTCACTGAAAATGCGGAACAGGCTCAGCGGGTATTAAGCCAGGTAAAGCGCGTGATTCGCACCAACTATTCCAACCCGCCGACCCACGGCGCACAGGCCGCCGCCATGATATTAGGAACGCCCGAATTGCGGGATTTATGGGCACGGGAATTGGGACAAATGCGGGAGCGCATCAAACTGATGCGCCACCAGCTGGTTGAAAAAATCGCCGAGCTGCGCCCTGATCTTGATTTCAGTTTCGTGGTCGAACAGCGGGGAATGTTCTCCTATTCCGGGCTGACCAAACCACAAGTGGAAAAATTACGAACCGGATATGGGATATATGCGGTGGACAGCGGCCGCATTTGCGTGGCGGCATTGAACTCGCGGAACATCGACTACGTCGCACGCGCGATCGCAAGCGTTGCGTCCTGAATGCGCAAAACCGGCGCGTTGGCATTGACCGGTGGAAACTGAACCATTAATATTCCGCCTCCCGCGATACTTCCAAGATTCATTCCCCGATAGCTCAGTCGGTAGAGCGACGGACTGTTAATCCGCAGGTCCCAGGTTCGAGCCCTGGTCGGGGAGCCAGCGCATCGTTCCCCTGACGCCGTCGGCGGTGCTTTATTTGCCGCTATCCGTCAGCTTGCGTATCGGACCGTAACATCTGCCCGAGACCGCCTCGTGACATATTTTCATCATCGTTTTGGAATTTGAGAACTCCACATACAACGAATATGACTTTCCAGTCTCATCCTCGGTCGAATCCACGCAGCCTTTGCCGCCGTGGTCTTTGACGGTGTCCAATAACAAGGCGCGGCGGCCATTCGGATTGGTTGTGCCCGAAAGCGCGTATTTCATGTCAAATTCCTCTTTGCCGCTCACGAAATAGGCGGTCCCATCGGGCCGGAATGTGTAATTTTCGGTGCAGTTATTCTTGCTCCACGTCCAAACCCAATCCCCGACCAGAAAATGATTACCGGACTGATCGACGGCAAACGCACTGGGAACAATCAGCAACAGTGCAAAAATCGTAAATGCTCTCATCATGTTTGCCTCAATGTCGGAGTAATGAGCGGTTCGTAAATATCGGTGGTTTGCTGCGATGACTGCCGGACAACGGACGACATGAGCAATTAAGGAATCCTGCCAAAAAAAAGCCTGTCAGCGTTGCTGACAGGCTTAGCGGTAACCACTCGTAAGGAGAAATTCGCGGGTCACCAGAAACTTGAATTCATTGATCTGCGCAATTTGCATCCGTTGTAGTGAACTTTCCCCGACCGGCGGTGCGGTTTAACAGCCATCGTTTGCAGATACCCGCGTATTTTAACCCAAAATCAGGAGCCGGGGCATCTTCTGATGTAAATTATAGGAACATAATATAATACATTGATTTTAAATAATAATAAGTATTATTGAATTCACCACCAATAGGAGTAACGGCCGTAATACCACGGTCGGTAAAAGTACGGCGGCATCCCGTAAAAATACGGGTCGTATTCCATGCGCATGGCATCCAATTGCGATTGGTACATATAGTCGATCACTTCGTCGGACACGCCCTGTTCATGCAACTTTACGAGCTGGCTGCCGGACAGGCGGTAAACCGCGCGGGAATCTTCCATGCGCTTGATGATCTGGGCGGGAGGCACCTTCTGTTTGCTCATTTGGGTGATTTCTTCGAGCGTCGGCGCCGGTGGCAAAGTGGCGCAACCGCCGGCCAACAGGGCCGCCGCCAGCAACCATCGCGTTTTTAATGTGGGCGCCATGGCACACCTTTCTTATTCGACCCAGGGCCGATGACGGGGTTCGCCGCTATGCGCCGCCCCACTCTCCCGGATGCGGCTGTGCGTTCGGGCGCGCTTTCCAGCGCAGCCACACCCGCAGCGCCCTGAACTCTTCCGGCGCCATGGCATCGGGCCATATCGTCACCTGCCCGCCTCTGCGGCTTTCGATCTGCCGGGCGTTGAGAACAGTCAAAAACGGAGATACGTAGGTGTCGCCAAGCACGCTGCACTCGATCCAGTCGCCGCGCCTGTTCCGGATATTGAATGCTCCGCCGTCCGAAAATTCTACGGCGACGATCGCGACATCGGATTTGTGCAAGGCGTGCAAACTCAGCGCCAGATTCATTGCAATCATGGCAACCATCGCCGCTTCCAGCCCCGACGGTAACCCGCAAAGAACGGCCGCCCCGGCGGCCAGACCGTGACCGGCAATCAGCATCACGACAAGCAGACGGGAAGGTTTAAGAACGATCTGCATGGATAAAGACCGGGTAGGCGCCACGGTTGTTGCCGCGCTGAATGATGTGCAGCGGAAGGTCGGCGGTTCGCAGTCGGGCGCGGCGCGGCATATATAGATGAAGATGACTGAGAGTTAATTGGTCATGGCAGCTTGGTCAGAAATAAAACGTGGTCTGTCCCCTATTACCGCCCCCTACTTGGCTACATACAATTTGAAATAGCAAATACCTTCTAACGTAGAATCTAGATCTTGAGAGATTGAGGATTGTCCTAAACGAATTCGGGCTACCACTCTCCATTTCGGCTTCTTAGGTGAAATCTCAAGATCATCACCGAAATAATCTTTGCCAGTTATAAAGTACTGCCCTTTATATCTAATGAGGTCAAAATCGTTTAAATCGGTGGGAGCTATTCTCCCTCCCATCTCCGTGAAGTCATAATCCTCGCCCCCAACTACACGCGCTAACGCATTATTATTCATAAATGCTTCGTACTCATCGATAGTTGAAGGTATTGATGCATCACCGCGATATACATATATCGATGTCCAGCGGTCCTCCACGCGAGGCCAAGCGGCGTCTTTGATCAGAATTTCTTTCTTGCCATCGCCATCAAGATCCGCCTCAACCATGGTGTAATCCTTTATAAGCACCACCTTGTCATTGGGCGTGTCCTTCCATTTCATCATTTGCCAATTCAGAGCAATTTCAGCAGGGGTCGGCCATGGATAGGGATAAGGCGTGGGTCGTGGTTGTGCATCCAATGCAATGTATCTGTTGTATATCTTCAAAAGTGGTTTGCATATGGAATCATTCGCACTGAATTTCAATTTATACATGGCCACATTCGATATTTT
>Ga0335085_10008983_pt1 | contig 15147 bp, 15 predicted proteins | sample Lox_Sample_45_FD_206712 | JGI IMG/M metagenome (GOLD analysis project Ga0335085, IMG submission 206712) | Soil microbial communities from Loxahatchee National Wildlife Refuge, Florida, United States - Lox_Sample_4.5 | ecosystem: Environmental > Terrestrial > Soil > Wetlands | place: USA... | reverse complement strand
CGTGTTCAAGGCCAAGTCGCCGAGCTGCGGGATCCGGGCCATCCCGAAGTACGCCGCGGACGGGACGGCCGGCGACCACGGCGGGCGCGGGCTGTACGCGGACCGGGTGCTGACCGCGTTCCCGCTGCTGGCGGTGGAGGACGAGGGGCGGCTCAACGACCCGGGACTGCGCGCGGCGTTCACCGAGCGGATCTTCGCGGCGGCCCGGCTGCGGGCGCTGCTCGACGGCCCCTGGACCGCGGGTGATCTGGTCCGCTTCCACGCGCGGCACAAGCTCCAGCTGCTGGCCCACGACCCGGACCGGTACCGGATGGCGGGGAGGGTGGTAGCCGGGGCGGGGACGCAACCCCGTTCGTTCATATCTTCGGCGTATCGGGACCTGTTCCTCGCCGCCCTGGCCCGGCCGGCTACGGCGGGGCGCAACGCGAACGCGCTGCAGCACGCCTACAGCCGGATCGGCCGCGACCTGGACCGGCCGCACCGGGCCGACCTGCTGGCCAGGATCGAGGCCTACCGGCGCGGCGAGGAACCGCTGAGCGTCCCGGTGGCGCTGCTCGCGCACTACGCGAGCGGCGGGGACTTCCCGTGGCTGGCGGGGCAGACCTACCTCAGCCCCTTCCCGGCGGGACTGCGCCTGCGGCACGCCGTTTCGGGGCCCGCTTAGGAGGCAGCGGGATGAAGCCGCTGGTCCGCTCCACGTACTCGGCGTAGCCGGGGCGGGAGGCCGTCATCCGCCGGTCGGTCATGGCCGCCCCGGTGCCGCGGGTCAAGATGATCGTCATCAGCAGCGGGGCGACCAGCGCGGGCAGTTCCTGCCAGGAGCCGTAGCTGATGGCGAACAGGCCCCACCACATGCAGAAGTCGCCGAAGTAGTTCGGGTGCCTGGTGTAGTGCCACAGGCCGCGGTCCATGACCTGGCCTTTGTTCGCGGGGTCGGCCTTGAACCGGTACAGCTGCCAGTCGCCGACGCTCTCGAAGAAGAAGCCGACCGCGAACAGGACCGTGCCGACGATCGCGAGCGCGCCGGCCGGGGCGCGCTCCAGCATGCCCGCCTGGACCGGGACGGTGGCCAGCCACAGGATCGCGGCCTGGAGCAGGTAGATCATCCGCAGCGCGTAGAGGTTCCTACTCCCGGTGGCCTTGTCGAGCATGTCCTGGTAACGCGGGTCTTCCGGCTGGCCGTGGTTGCGCCAGCCCACGTACCCCGCCAGCCTCAGGCCCCACAGGAGGGAGGCGGCCAGGAGGAGATAACGCCGTTCGTTCTGTCCGTGGTTTGTCGAGGTGAGAAAGGCGGTGAGGGCGGCCAGCGCGATACCGATCCCCCAGGCCGTGTCCACGACCGAGTGCTTGCCCAGTTTCAGGGCCACGGCGAAGGTCAGGCCCTGCAAAACGAGCAGGGCCGCGGCGGTGACGACCATAGTGATAACGAACGGGCCTGGTGCGAGCCCGCTCATCGTGCGCGCCCCGCTGGCTTCGTCGGCTTCGCTGGCTTCGTCGGCTTCGCTGGCTTCGTGGCCAGGATCTGGTCGACGCCCATCCGCCCGTCCTCGAAGGCGAGCGCGCCCCCGGCCAGGTAGAGACGCCAGACGCGGACCTGTTCGGGGGTCAGGATTTCGGAGATGGCGGGCAGGTTGCGCTCGAAGTTCTCCGCCCAGGCCCGGATGGTGCGGACGTAGTGCTCGCGCATGGCCTGGACGCCGATGACCTCGAACCCGGCCTGCTCGATCAGCTTGATGGTGTCGCCGACCGGGCGCATGCTCATGTCCGGGGCGATGTAGGACTCGATGAACGGGCCGCCGCCGCGGGCTCGCCCGCTGCGGGACATCTGCTGGATCAGCAGGCGGCCGCCCGGCTTGAGCCTGCGGTACAGCGTGGCGCAGAACCGCGGGTACTGGGTGTCGCCGACGTGCTCGCCCATCTCGACGGAGGCGGCCGCCTCGTAGGTTCCGCCGAGCGGGTCGCGGTAGTCCTGGATCCTGATGTCGACGCGGTCGGCGGCCAGGCCGAGGCCGCGGGCGCGCTGGCGGACGAAGCCGCCCTGCTCGCCGGACAGGGTGACGCCGGTGACCTGGACCCGGTTCTTGGCGGCGTGCAGGGTGAGCGAGCCCCAGCCGCAGCCCACGTCGAGCAGCCGCTGGCCGGGCTCGAGGGCGAGCTTGCCCATGATCAGGTCGAGCTTGGCCTTCTGGGCTTGTTCCAGGTTGTTGCGGCCGTCCCAGAGGGCGCACGAGTAGGCCATGCTGGGGTCCAGGATGAGCTGGTAGAACGCGGCCGGGACGTCGTAGTGGCCGGCGATCACCGCCTGGTCGCGGGCGCGGCTGTGCAGGCGGCCGCGGACCCGGAGCTCACATTTCGGGGGCTCGGGGGGTCTTGGGAGCGGGCCGAGGAGGTTGAGCCGGGCGGCGGCTCTCAGGGTGGCGAGGGCGGCCGGGGCATAGGTGGCGAGCGCGGCCGGGCTGGGCCGGCGGGCGGTGCCTGGGCGGCTGGCGGTGCCTGGGCGGCGGGTGAGGCCGGAGCGGCGGGTGAGGCCGGAGCGGCGGGTGGGGCGGGCTGCGAAGAACCGGCGCAGGGCCTCGGTCAGGTCGCCTTCGACGTCGAGGTCGCCGCTGACGTAGGCGCGGGCCAGGCCGAGCTCGCCCGGGCGCCACAGGATTCGTTTGAGTGCCTGCGGGGATCGGGCGATGAGGACCGGAGTTCCCTCGGGGCCGGCCTCGCTGCCGTCCCAGGCGCGGAGGCGGACCGGGAGGTCCAGGCCGGCCTGGCCCCCGAAGGTCTTGAGCAGGCCGGCGATGACCTGGGCGACGGGTTCGGTGGGGGCCGGCTTGGCCGGCAGTCGGCGGGCCGGGCTCATATGCGGGCCAGGGTGAGCTGGCTGACGTCGATGTAGCCCGTCCGGAAGCCGGCCTCGGAGTAGCTCAGGTAGAAATTCCACATCCGGCGGAACACCTCGTCGAAGCCCAGCCTGGCTACCTCGTCCGCGTGCGCGCCGAACCGCTCCCGCCAGATCCGCAGCGTCTGCGCGTAGTGCGGGCCGTAGTCCTCGCGCTGCACGATCCGCAGCCGGGTGCGGGACAGGCTGTCGCCGATCGCGGTGACCGACGGGAGCAGCCCGCCGGGGAAGATGTACTTCTGGATCCAGGTGTAGGTGTTCCTGGTGGCCAGCATCCGGTCGTGCGCCATCGTGATCGTCTGGAGGCCGACCCGGCCGCCGGGGACCAGGTGCCGGTCGAGGGCGGCGAAGAAGGTGTCCCAGTAGCGCTCGCCGACCGCCTCGAGCATCTCGGCCGAGCAGATCGCGTCGAACTGGCCCTGCACGTCGCGGTAGTCGCACAGCTCCACGTGGACCTGGCCGGCCAGCCCGGCCGCGGCGACTCTTTGGGTGGCGAGCTCGGCCTGCTCCCGGGAGATCGTGATGCTGCGCACGGTGGCGCCGCGGCGGGCGGCGCGGATGGCCAGCTCGCCCCAGCCGGTGCCGATCTCGAGCAGCCGGCAGCCGCGTCCCACCCCGGCCCGGTCGAGCAGCCGGTCGATCTTGCGGCGCTGGGCCGCGGCCAGGTCCGTGGCGTCCTCGGGGTCGGCGAAGATCGCCGCGGAGTAGGTCATGGTCTCCCCGAGGAACAGGGCGAACAGGTCGTTGGAGAGGTCGTAGTGGCGGCCGATGTTGCGCCGCGCGCCGGTCACGGTCTGGAGGTCGCCGGGCGGCTGGCGGCGGACGGCCAGCGTGCGCAGCCGCTGGAGCCAGGGCGGCACGAGCTCGGTGGCGTGGTCGGCGAACACGGTGAGCAGCGCGGTGAGGTCGTCCCCGGATTCGCTGGCCGCGTCCCAGTCGCCCGCCAGGTAGGACTCGCCGAACCCGATCAGGCCGGAGGCGCCGAACCGGCGGTAGAACTCCCGCGGGCGGCGCAGGATCATGACCGGAGCGTCTTGCTGCCCACCGCCGATGGTGCGGCCGTCGGGCAGCTTGACGTGCAGTGGCAGCCGGGTGACGGCGTTGGTGAACAGGGCGCGGGCCACGGCCGCCCGGACGGGTGAGCCGGCCGCCACGGCCACGTCCGGCCACCGTTCCGCGTCGATGGCGGCCTCCGGCGGCGTGGCTCTGATGCTGGTGGTGGTCACTGGACCCCCTCCTGGGGTTGATGGGCAGGCCGCGGCACCGGCCGCAGTCCGCGCAGGTAGAGCTGGGATCCCTGCCAGCGGATCCGGGTGGTGACGACGGCGGTGGACCACGGGTGCCTGAGCGCGGCGGCGGCCAGGGCGTGTCTGGTGGCCGGGACGGCGTGGCCGTGCACGCTGGCTGAGAAGGTCTCGGTACCGTTTCCCGGGGACGGGCGGCCCAAGGTCACGGTCAGCGCGAGGCGGTCGCCGGGCTCGGGCAGGCTCATCCGGTAGCGGCCGTCGACCGGGTAGAAGGGCGAGACGTAGAACTGTTTCGGCACCTCGGCCCGGCCGCGCTCGTCGGTGCGCAGCAGGTAGGCGTGACGTTCCCGGTAGGTGTTGTGCACCTCGGCCACCACGCAGGCCAGCGTCCCGTCGGCCCGGTGGCACCAGTAGACGGTCAGCGGATTGAACACGTACCCGAGCACCCGCGCGTGCGCCAGCATCAGCACCTGGCCGCCACCCAGGTCGACGCCGCGGGCGGCCAGGAAGCGGTCGAGGTTCTCGCGGATGCTCTGGCCCGGATCCCCGAGGTGGTCGCGGGCGCTGAACCTGGTGAGGGGACCTGGCCGGGGCAGCCGGTCGAGGTCGACCAGCCACAGGTAGGTGCCGTAGCTGAACACGTTGCGCAGCGGGACCGTGCGGGCGTGGCTGATCCGGCACTCGTAGAGCCTGGCTCTGGTGGGCACCGTGGTCACCAGGTGCCGCCGAGGGCGCGGGCGGCCTGCATGCCTGACCGGCAGCCGTCCTCGTGGAAGCCCCAGCCGTGGTAGGCCCCGGCGAACGCGGTGACGCCGGCGTTCAGCTCCGGCAGGCGGCGCTGGGCCGCGACCGAGGCCGGGGTGTAGGCGGGGTGCGCGTAGTCCATCCGGTCGATGACCTGGCCCGGGTCGACTCTGGTGTCCCCGCCGAGGGTCACGATGTAGTCCTGGGTGGTGGGCAGGTTCTGGAGCCGGTTCATGTCGTAGCTGATCCGGGGAGGCGACCCGTCACCCGGGCGGCAGCCGCCGGTCTCGTAGTTCCACGACGCCCTGACACCGGGGCGGCGCGGCAGCAGCGTGACGTCGGTGTGCAGCAGGGCCGGGTTCGGCGTGTAGGAGAAGGCGCCGAGGGTTTGGCGTTCGGCCGGGGTGGGCGGCCCGAGCAGGCGCAGCGCCTGGTCCGGGTGGCTGCCGACGACGGCGATCCTCCGTCCGGTCACGCGCACCCCCTCCGGGAGCCCGGTTCCTTCCATCACTACGGCTCGTTATTCGCGGCCAGATGCGCCCTGGATTGGGGTCGATGCGGCCGGGCGGGTTCACTCCCGGCCGAACAGGTGGCGCAGCGCGCCCTCGAGCTCCGGCTGGCGGAACTCGTGCCCGGCTCCGATCAGCCGCTCGGGGCGTACGTACTGGCTGGCCTGGGCGATCTCCCTGGCTCCTTCGGCGCCGAGCAGCAGCCGCGGCCCGAGCCCGGGGACCGGGAGCAGCGCGGGCCGGTGCAGGACGGAGGCCAGCGCCCGGGTGTAGTCCTCGTTCCGCACCGGCTCCGGGGCGACCGCGTTGACCGGGCCTGACAGCCCGGCATCGAGGACGGCCCGCCGGTAGACGTCGAGCAGGTCGTCCAGGCCGATCCAGGCCAGCCACTGCTTGCCCGAGCCGAGGCGGCCGCCGAGGCCCGCCTCGAACAGCGGGCTGAGCAGGCGCAGCATGCCGCCGCGGGGCGTCTGCACGATGCCGGTGCGGACCTGGACCGTGCGGATGCCCGCCGCGGCGGCGGGGCGGGCGGCTTCTTCCCAGTCCGCCACCACGTCGGCCAGGAACCCCTCACCCCGCGGGCTGTCCTCGGTCAGCACCTCGTCGCCCCGGTCCGGGCCGTAGATGCCGATGGCCGACGCGACGACGAAGGCTGTCAGCGGCTCGGGGGCCCGGCTGGCCAGCTCGGCCAGGCGGCGGGTGGGCAGGATCCGGCTGTCGCGGATCGCGGCCTTGCGCGCCGGGGTGAACCGGCCGCCGATCGAGGCGCCGGCCAGGTGGATCAGCGCGTCCACCCCGTCCAGCAGGTCGGGGGCCGGGTCCTCGGGCCGCCAGTAGCGCTCCCCCGCGTGCCGTGGCAGCCGGCGGACCAGCCGGATGACCTGATGCCCGCTCGTGGTCAGCAGCGCGGTCAGCGCGGTGCCGATCAGGCCGCCGGACCCGGTGACCGCGATCGTCAGCGGGTCCTTGGTGCCGATCTGACGGGACCGTGCTAGTGCGGCCAGGTCGGCGGCGAGCTGGCGGTGCCGGTAGACGAGCATGGGCCGCAGCACGCGGGCGGGCAGCGGAGTCTCGACCACGTCGGTGACCAGGGTGGCCCGCTCCCCCGTCGCGCTGAACTGGTGCAGGTGGCGCCAGGACAGCAGCGGGGCAGCCAGTTCGTCGGCGAAGGCGTGCGGCGGATCGTAATCGGCCGGCTGGTGGACGGCGGTCCAGCGCAGGCCGCCGGGCAGGCCGAGCACCGCCTGGCCGTCCCGTAGCGACGAGGCCTCGCTCAGGACACGGACCGGCAGCCATGGCGGAGTAAGCCGCGCGATCGCTCCCGGCCTGGTATGCCAGGAGAACACGTCTGCGACGCTCGCCTCGACCGCACTGGAGTACGTCAATCCCATGGCGTTTCCGCCCCCTTACCGCATCGACGCCGGGTCTCGCCCATCATGTCTTGCCAATAAATGCTAAATTACACTAAGACTTCGGATGCCTGATCACGGGAAGGTCCATGCAGCTACGCGACGCCGCCGAGATCCTCGGGGTGCACTACCAGACCGCCTACGCGTGGGTGCGGCAGGGAGTGCTCCCGGCCAGGAAGACGGGCCGGGGCTACGACGTGAGCGAGAGCGACGTCAGCGCGCTGGCCGCCCGCCGCGCCTCGGGCACCGCGCCGCGGCTGCAGATCCGGGTGCGCGACTGGGACGTCCAGGCGGACCGGCTGTACGCGGCGGTCATGGCCGGGGACGAGACCCTGGCCCGGCACGCCTTCGACCGGCTCGCCCGCGGCGTGCCGCTGGCCGAGCTGTGCGAGCGGGTCATCGCGCCCGCGCTGCGGCGCGTCGGTAACGAGTGGGCCGCCGGCGAGGTGTCGATCGCGGCCGAGCACCGCGCCAGCGCGATCTGCGAGCGGCTCATCGCCGCCCGCACGCACCAGCCGCAGGGCCGCCCGCGCGGCATCGCCGTGGTGACCACGCCGCCCGGGGAGCGGCACGGCCTGCCGGCCCTGATGGCGACCACGTGCCTGCGCGAGGACCGCTGGCTGGTGCACCACCTGGCGGCCGACCTGCCGGTGGACGAGGTGACCGGGCTGGCCCGCCAGGCCGGCGCCAGCCTGGTCGTGCTGTCGTCGTCCACCACGGCGGCGGTCGAGGTGGCGGGCGAGGCGGCTGAGGCGATCGCCCGTTCGTCCGGTCTGCCGGTGCTGACGGGCCAGCCCGGCGACACCCTGAGCGCGCTGCGGCAACAGGCCCGGGCCACCATGACCCGGTCGGCCAACGGCGAGGGGTAGCGGCGCGGCGCTAACCGGCTCCTGGCGCTAACAGGCTCCTGGTGCTGACAGGCTCCTGGCGCTAACAGGCTCCTGGCGCTAACAGGCTCCTGGCGCTAACAGGCCGAGGCGCTCGGCGAACGCGGAGATCTCGGCTCGCTGGCCGGCTTCGTCCGTCGCGGACGGGCCGACGACGAGGCGGGTGGTGCCCTGGGCGGCGTGGGCGGCCACGTCGTCGGCGGTCATGTCGATCGATCCCCACCGGGTGACCTCCAACGCGGCCGGGTCCCGGCCCGCCGCGCGGGCGGTCTCGCGCATCAGCTCGAGCTGGGCGTCCCGTTCGGCCCGGGTGAGGCGGCCGCCGGGGAAGTAGCCGTCGCCGCGCTGGCCGGCCCGGCGGGCCGCGGCCGGGCTGGAGCCGCCGACGTGGATGGGCAGACTCCCCGTGGGGCCGAGCGGCTTGGGGTAGCTGCACAGGCTGGTGAACGAGAAGAACTCCCCGTCGTAGCTGACGCCGTCCTCGCCGCCGGACCACAGCAGCCGCAGCACGTCGATGGCCTCGTCCGCGCGGCGTCCTCTGGTGGCGAAGTCGACGCCGCCCGCGGCGGCTTCCCCGGGCAGCGCGCCCACGCCCACGGTGAGCAGCCGCATCCGGCCCTTGGACAGCACGTCGAGGGTGGCCAGCCGCTTGGCCAGGGCGACCGGGTGGTGGTAGGGCAGCAGCAGGACGCCGGTGCCGAGCAAGATGCGCTCGGTGGCCGCCGCCACGAAGGCCAGGCAGGTGAGCGGGTCGGCGACCGGCGTGTCGGCCGGGATCACGGCTCCGCCCAGGCCGGCGCCCGGGTACAGGGCGATGTGCTCGGGGACGTAGCAGGATTCGAAGCCGCGGGCTTCCGCGTGCCGGGCGGCCGCGACCATCAGGTCGGGGTCGTTGCCGAGGAAACCCGTGTTGTAGAAGAGGCCGAATTTCACCTGACGTACGCTACCGCCCCCTACCATCGGGGCGGTGGGAAGCCGTTTCATCTCCGCGGTGGCCTTCTACGGGCCGAAGTCCGGCCGGCTGCGCGAGCTCGTGACCGACGTCCAGGACCTGATCGCCAGCCACATCGGCGATGACTTCCGGCCGTACACGCACGAGCAGGTGCACGCCACGCTGATCGCGCTGAACGGCGTGCGCGTCGACTGTAGTAACCGGGGCGGCACGGTGGTCAACGAGTACATGCTCACCCTCGCCGGCCAGCGGCGGGAGATGGACCTGCCGCGGGTGATGGACATCCTGGCCCGGCGGTTCGCCACGCCGCTGCCGGTACGGGTCGGCGGTTTCCGGCCGGAGCAGGCGCCCCCGTTCACCAGCCGGGGGCAGCATCCCGCGCAGCGCTCCTTCTCCGTCCAGGACCGGGCGTTCGTGCTGATGGGATGGCCGGCCGCGTCCATCGCGGGCGACGGCCGGCCGCTCGACGACCTGCGGCGCGAGATGAACGCGGCCGGCCTGCTGCACCGCTACCACGCCAGCCCCGGCGACGTCGACAACGACCTGCACATGGTGGTGGGCCATCACGCCGGCGCCCCCGCCGCCGCGCTCGGCCGGGCCGCGGCCGCCGTCCGCGACATGCTGGCCGCCGGGCCGGCCGACCTGGCCATCGGGCTGACCGACGTCAAGATCGTCGCGGCCGACTCGCACACGCTGGCGCCGCCGCTGTTCGTCAGTGAAATCCCGGCCGACGAAGTGTCCGTACTTGACTGGATGGCTGCTCCGGGTCTATGAGAGTGGAATCCATCTCACAGGGGGGACCTCGATGTTAAGTTCCGGGATCATCGATCTGGCCATCGGGCTGGCCTTCATCTTCGGCGTCACCGCCGCGCTCGCCTCGGTCATCACCGAGATGATCGCGCGCTTCCTCGGGTTGCGCGGCGCGTACCTGCTGGCGGGCCTGCGCGAGCTGGTCGACGACCCGGGCAAGTCCGTCGTGCTCGACAACGCGGCCGCCGACTTCCGGAATGCGCGGGACGTCGTAACCGGCGACTCTGACGCGACGGCGGAGTGGCCGGTCACGATGGCGGAGCGGCCGACGGCGGTGGCGGAACGGCCGGCGGCGGCGGAACGGCCGACGGCGGAACGGCCGGCGGCGGCAGAGCTGCCGTCGGCGACCAGCGTGCTGCTTGGCAGCCCGATGCTGGGCAGCCAGGGGGTGGTCGGGACGATCGCCGCCACGGGCCTGACCGTGGGCGGGACCAAACCCAAGGTCACGGCGTCGGGCGACAGCAAGACGAACCCGATCGGGTTCGCCTTGCTGACCTGGAGCCAGCGCCGGAAACTGCCGTCGTACATCTCGTCTCGTTCGTTCGCCACGGCGGTCATGGACCTGGTGGTGCCGAATGCGTCCGGGCAGACCACCATGGACGGCATCCCGGAGCGCATCGAGAACATGCCGGTCGCGCCCGGACCGCTGCAGGACTCGCTGCAGTCGCTGGCCGCGAGCGCTAACGGTGACATCGACCGGTTCCGGACGTCGATCGAGAACTGGTACGACGATCACATGGCCCGCGTGTCCGGCTGGTACAAGCGGCGCACCACCTTGATCACCTTCATAGCCGGGGGCATCCTCGTCCTGCTGCTGAACATCAACGCGATCACCATCGGGCGCGCGCTCTACAGCGACAGCGCCACCCGGACGGCGGTGAGCACGGTAGCGGCGCAGGGCAATCCCTGTTCCGCCTCCTCCGATCAGCAGAGCTGCCTGTCGGCCCTGGAGAAGCGGGTGTCCGACGCGGCCCAGGCCGGGCTGCCGCTCGGCTGGGGGATCGTCCCGGCCTGCACCGTGCAGCACGCGAAGTGCGGCTGGCTGGAGCAGCACGGGATCACCACGCCGGGCGACGGCTCCTGGTGGCAGGTGTTCCTCGCCATCCTCGGCTTCCTGGCCACGATCGTGGCGCTCGCGCCGGGGGCTCAGTTCTGGTTCGGTCTGGTGGTCAAGCTCAACAGCCTGCGGGCCAGCGGGCCGCCGCCCGCCTCCTCGGCTTCGTCTGCCAGCTGACGCGGGCCGCCGCCGGGCTAGCCAGGCGGCGGCCACGGCCATCCACAGCAGTTCCACGCCGAGGAAGATCCGCTCGTAGAGCCCGCCGGGGGCGTGCCGGTGCCCGGCCGTGACAACGAGCAGCACGAGGGCGGCCGCCCCGGCGACGGCCAGCGGCAGCGCGGCACCGGGCAGGCCGGGCCGCAGGTTAACCGAGATGACAATGGTGCCCGCCGCCATGCAGACGAACGCGACGAAGGCCAGCAGCACGTGGAGCCTGCCGGTGCCGAGCGCCGGGTAGCCCGCGGGGTTGTCGGCCAAGAACGCGAGCAGCCCGGAGCAGATCGCCCAGGTGACCAGCAGGCCGAGCCCGCTCCTGGCCCGGGACTCCGGGGTCGCGGTCTTGTACAGCGCGCCGGCCAGGGCCAGGGACAAGGCGCAGCGCAGCAGGAAGTTCAGGTCCATGATCCAGTACCACGGGCCGCGGCCGTAGTCGCTCTCGGCGTTGCGCAGCAGGCTGTAGCCGGGGCGCAGGAACGCGAGCAGGATGTCGATGGCCACGTAGAGTACGATCCCGGCCAGCGTGAACCGGGCCAGCCGTTCGGGGCGCAGGCGGCTCTCGATCGATACGCAACCTAGTTGCATATCATTACTATGCTGCTGCTATGACAGAGAAGTCAATGGCCGGGTACCCATTCGGGGATCTGCTCGCGCTGGCCAGGCAGAGCTGGCTCGGGGAAATGGCCGGCCGCCTGGCCCGGCTCGGCTACGACGACTACCGGCGCACCGACGCGGCCGTGACCAGGCTGCTGCTACGTCGCGGCCAGGTCCCGGTCGGCCAGCTCGGTACGGCCCTGGGCGTGACCAGGCAGGCCGCCCGTAAGGTCGCCGACGGCCTGGCGCAGCGGGGCTTCGTCGCCACCAGCCGCAACCCGGACGATACCCGGCAGGTCAACGTGACCCTCACCTCGGCGGGCCAGGACTATGCCCGGGCCGTCACCGCCGTCATCGGCGAGCTCAACCGCGAGGTCGCCGCGCGGACAGAGCCGGCCCAGCTCGCCGCGGCCGACGCCGTGCTGCGCGCTGTCCTGTTCGACGACAGCAGCAGGCAGCGGGCGGCCAGGCTCCCCCGGCCGTGACGGCCCGCCCCGATGCAGGACGGTCAGCCGGGCCAGCTCAGTACGGGCCAGCTCAGTACGGGCCAGCTCAGTACGGGCCAGAGGCGCCCGGTGCCGCCGCTGATACACGTGTCGCAGGATTGCGACGGCGCGGGTACGGCGATCTGTCACCTCGCGACCGGGCCGCTGGAAGAATCCCGCCTATTCGGGAAATGAAGAGAAAGAAAGAGAGAAATGATGCGTGCGGGTATTCCGGCCATGCTGCTGGCCGCCGGGGCGGTACTTGGCGTTACCGCGGGATGCGGTTCGGCCGCCACCAGCGGGGCCGCTAGCGGCGTGGCCACCGTCATGGCCAGCGGTGGGGGGAGCACGGGTAGCGCTACCGCGGCGAGCACGGCGGGCGCCGGTACGGGGACGGGATCGGTGGCGGGGGGCTTCGGGACGCCGCAGCAGGTCGTCACCGGGTTCGTCCAGACCGAACTGGCCGGGCACTGGTCGAAGCTGTGCTCCTACTTCCCCCCGGCCAAGCGATCCGGCTGTACCAGCGACGCCGCCAGTCTGTCGGGCAAGCCGACCGGCAAGCTCACCGTGGACGGCGCGGTCATCTCCGGCAAGCGGGCGCTGGTGAAGGTCACCGGGCACGTCTGCCTGTCGGGAAAGAGCGACTGCCAGGGCAACTCCGACCCCGAGGCCGGGATGCCGAGCGGGTCGGAGACGTTCACGCAGGCCTACGACAAGGCGGTGGCCGGCAACGCGTTCTCGCCGCTGCCCTGCATCAAGGTCAAGGGCCGGTGGTACGTCAACGGCTCCGCGTGAGCCGCTCTCAGGCACACCGGGCTGGTGCATTGACCGCATAAAGCTGGGTAGCGGGGCTGCATGACAGAACCTGACATCCATGAGGCCGGATCTGACACCCGCGCGACCAGCACCCGTGAAACCGAGGCCGAGCTGCGGATCTCCCGGGTCCAGGCGCTCAACGGCTCCGATCTCGTTTCCGTGGTGACCTACCTGCTGGCCAAGCATCCGGAGACGTTCCCGGCGATGCTGGACGACGCGCTGAGCGCGGTCAGCCCCAAGCGGGACTAGCTGGTGCCGCATCAGGCAAACGTTCGCCATGTCCTACGACGCGACGTTGGGGACGGTGGCGGGCGTGCGATGCGGGCTAGACTTCCAGGCTTGTGAGAGTGCCAGACCGTTGCCTGGCGGACCTGCGGGAGCGGGGTTACCTGCTGTTCGAGGGTTTTCTCGGGGCTGACGAGCTGGCGGCGGCCCGGGAAGCTCTGTGGCTGCATTACCCGCGGCCTGAGGTGTATTTCGCCGACCCGGCTGCTCATGCGTGGCTGGCGACGGACCAGTGGGCGGGCGAAGTCGGCGGACCGTGGCGATCGTGGAACCTGAACCGACTGGCCTTCCACCCGGACCTGCTCGACCTGGCCGAGCGCTTCCTGGGCTCAGCCGACCTGCGGCTGTACGAGGCGTCGCTGTGGGCCAAGTACGCCGGCGCCGTCGACTACGACCAGCGCCACCACCGCGACTTCGTCAACCACAGCCTCGTCGTGCCCAAGCGCTCCGGGCCGGCCACGCAGCTGCTGAGCTGGATCCTGCTGTCCGACGTAGGCGACGGGGACGGCCCGACCAAGATCGTTCCGCTGTCGGCCGGGCAGAGCGTCCCGTACTGGCCGGTCCCTGGGCATCACGACATCACGAACTACCTCCCCGAGGGGATGTTCGCCGAGGAGGAGGTCTCGATGACCGGTCCGGCCGGAACCCTGGTCGCGTTCCGGTCCGACGTACTTCACCGCGGGTCGCGCATGACCGGCCAGCGATCAGCCCGCTTCGCGCTCCTCGCCGACTACGACGTGTGGGCACCGCGCTGGACCGGCCGGGTCGCCTGGGCCGAGCGCGCCACGCAACCAGACTGGTTCGAGATCGTCGAGCGGGCAACTCCCCGGGAGCGGTCGGTGTTCGGCTTCCCAGCTCCGGGCGACCCGTACTGGGACGAGCAAACCTTGGCCGACACCCAAGCACGCTATCCCGGGGCCGATCTAACGCCCTATCGCTGAAGGCGACAGGGCGGTCGCCCGTCTGCAGCGAGGGCCTTTCTGCGTGGGAGCAGCGCCGTCGGCGTGGCTGAGACACCCTGGGCGCCCGTTCCGTTCGAGCGAATCGAACGGGTTCCCAGGGTGTTCGATTACATGTTTTAATAGATGGCATGTTCGAAGCTCTCGCTCAAGGTGCCAGCCATCCGGCTGTGGCCGTGTGGTTCGCGATGGGGACGGCGGCGGTCGCCGCGGTGGTGGTGGCCATGGCCTGGAGCGTGAACGTGCGACAGATCCGGCTGGCCGAGCAGCTGGCCAAGCGGCAGTTCGTGATCGCGGGCGGGATCGCGGGGATCAAGCGCGAGCTCGAGGGCGCCCCCGCGGGCGAAAACGCGCCAGCGCCTGAGGAGCAGGCGCGAGAAGGCACTGTTCGCGAAGGCACTGTTCGAGAAGGCGTGGCGCGGGCCAAGAAGGTGCCGTCGGAGGCCATCGAAGGGCCTGACGAGGTGACGGCCGGGGAGCAGGCCAGGTTCCGGGTCCAGCCGCTGGGGCCGCACCAGGTGGTGACGTGGGCGGTCGGCGGCGCCGGGGCGGTATCGCACGCGCCTGACCCGTCGCAACCCGGCGATTTGCTGCTGGTCGCCGACCAGCCGGGCGAGCTGACCCTCATCGCCCGGGTACGCGAGGGCCTTAACGAGCGGCGCGCGACCAAGACCATCACCGCCGTGCCCGAGATCCCGGAGCCCTCGCCGCCGTTCACGCTGCGGCTGTTCCTGCACGGCTGGGGCCTGGTCGTGGTGGCGGTGATGATCGTGGGATTCGCTGGGGCGCTGGACGCGCTGGGCAACTTCACCTCGTCCGACTACATCGCGATGGCCGTCCCGCTAGCCGCGCTGCTCGGCGTGATCGCCGTGGCCCGGGGCAGCGGCGACGCATCCGGCCGCACCGGCGGCAGCCATGGCGGGGGGCACAACAACGGGCACGGTAACGGCTCGGGCAGCGGCCACGGCCTAGGATTCGGCTTCGGCAAGCGGCACGGCCAGGGCTAGCAGCTCCAGCTCCAGCTCCAGCTCCAGCTCCAGCTCCAGCTCCAGCTCCAGCTCCAGCTCCAGCTCCAGCTCCAGCTCCAGCCGGATTCTCCACGACCGCGAGAACCTCGATATTGCCGGCTTCTTCATGATCGCGAAGGATTTGGTACGGCTAGAGGGGCTCTGGCCCATATTTCGGATGATCGCGGTAAGCGCACGGGCTGGTAACGGGGCCGGTGGCCCCGGGTACCCAGGAGGGCTGCTGTCCAGATCTGACAGCAGCTCAGGCAGCCCGGCGGGC
>Ga0335085_10008982_pt1 | contig 15148 bp, 8 predicted proteins | sample Lox_Sample_45_FD_206712 | JGI IMG/M metagenome (GOLD analysis project Ga0335085, IMG submission 206712) | Soil microbial communities from Loxahatchee National Wildlife Refuge, Florida, United States - Lox_Sample_4.5 | ecosystem: Environmental > Terrestrial > Soil > Wetlands | place: USA: Florida... | reverse complement strand
AAGCGGCGCCTCAGAGCTTTGTCCGGTGAAGCCAGCCACGGGAAAGGCGTGAAAGCTCTCCACCGCGTCGGTTGTACTGTCGAAAATCTCAAAAAGGTGGTCCACTCCCGTCAGTTCCAGCACGGCTGCGGGACCGGGGGGAATGGAAGCGAACTTCACGTCGCCGTTTCCTTTCATTGCCTCTTCTACGCATTGCAGGAGCATTTCGACTCCCGACGCGTCAATCTCGGTGACTTCGGAAAAATCGAAGACAACGTACGGACGGTTTGTCTTCAACAGCCCCGCAATTTCTTGAAAGAATGCGGTTGCCGGCTTCCGGGTGAGACTTTCGGGCAACTGGCGTACGATCACTCTGTCGTTACTCATCCTTCATCCTCCAAAAGACCCATTGAGCATGATTCCGCGACCGCCACGCGGGGTTGCGGCTTTATCCGAATGATCCGCGGCTGTGCCTGAGCAGGATGTTCCGGCATCGGACCTTCAACCTCTAAAGCCGCCACAGTTCGACCGAGCAGCCTGCCATCGGCGACCTTTACCAGCGTGTTTCTACGTAGATGCCATAAGCCGTTTCCGTTCACCATGCTTTGGGAAACAAAAAGCCCCCGACCAATCCGGGTATCGGAGAAGATGCTGGATCCGGCAATATAGGTGCCTGGACCGATGTCACAATGCCGTTCGACATTGCTGCATCGGGTAATCACGGCATAGGCCCCTACAGCGGTTCCGGCACCAATGTAGGCAGGCGCTACCACCCGGGCACGCGAGTGCAATCGTGCCCCGCTTGCCAACCATACGCCCGGCCGAACCTCTCGTCCTAGTGGCCTGGCCGCACAGCGGCCCGACAGGAGGTCCACGGCCAACTGGCGCAGGTCGCGGGGTCCATTGAAGTCTTTTGCGTACCCACGCACGTGATATGCCGGGCTATGGGCGCTATGCATGAGCCAGGAGAGATTCAATTCCGGTTGACCGTCCGCCGGAATGCTCACCGCCCACAGGTCGAGGGGACCGGTGTCGTGACGCGCCCGAGTCACGGTGGAATGATTCTCCCGGTGGAATGCCAGGAATTCCGCTGCGTCAAATTCGAGATAGCCCCTCAACTTGAGCACTAGGGTGGTCTCTGCTGACCTTGCCCGGTGCCGATTGTATTGGGCAAACCAGCGATCGGCTCGCCCTTCAATTACCTTGAGATTCCGATACTTTCGCAGGAGAGCGCCCGACTGGAGTACGGGATTACCGTCTGCCACAAGAGAAACGTCCCTGATTCCGGCGTTCTGGAGGCGCCCGATCGTGCGCTCCAGAACGGATTCTCCTCCGACTTCCTGAGAGAGCAGCGAAGGACTAAGCAATCCACCTACGCCCCCGCAGGATTCCCGCGGATTTGCAGTCGTGGATACAGGATTTCCTATAACCAGAATCGCGTTTGCCGACACTCGTGGGCTCCCTGCCATGGCAGAACTAGGATGATGCGCTATCTCATCGAGTTGGTTTGCCGCATCGACGCTTCCCCGTCTTCAGCTGCTGGACAGCGGCCCGGAGGCGAGAATATGCATGGAAGTTTTATAAATGTGAACCAGGCGTGCAACTCGCGCGACATTCGTGCTGTTTCCGTAGAAAGCAGCGCAACATTCAGTCGCCGAATTCTCATCCAAAGCCACCGTGACCCTCGAAGAAACTCGCGATCAGCGAAACCTGGAATCACTGGCAACTCTGGTTTTTGCCTGGAACCCTGCGCTTCCATCCCAACTGCCGACTGACCTCGAAGCATTGCGCACCGAGTTGCGCTATGTGCGCTCGTTGCAACCTGCGGAATTAGCCGGGTTCCGGGATCTGGCCGGCAAACACCACGTGATCGTACGCGCTCTCCAGATGCTGCAAAGCATCGCAGTTCAGGACGGAGAGGAAGAAATTGAGAGGTGGTGTGCCACCGCTTTGGAAGATGAGCAGGCGCGCATAGAAAACGCGCTGGGAATCCTTGCGCTCCTTTGCCAGACCCTGGAATTTCACGGATGCCGTTGTTTGGTGATGAAATCTCTTGACCACTGGCCGGATCTGGGATCCGACCTCGATCTCTACACAACTGCCGCAGAGGAAGACATCCAACGGGTCATGCAAAAGGAATTCCGGGCGGCTGCCATGCCGCGCAGTTGGGGTGACGCGCTGGCTAACAAATGGAACTTTCGCGTTCCCGGCCTTCCCGAACTGGTGGAGATTCATGTGCGCTACCTTGGGCAAACGGGAGAGCACCAACTGCTGGCTCAACGCATTATGTTGAGGCGCACTTCGAAAGAGGTGGGCAAATACAAGTTCGCTGTACCCGCCGCGGAGGAACAGATTCTGATCTCCACGTTGCAACGGATGTACCGGCATTTTTACTTTCGCCTCTGCGATATGGCGGATGTGGCTTCGCTGGTGCGCAGAGGGGCGGTGGATTTCGCGGAGTTGAAACGAACCGCGGAGGCGAGTGGGATCTGGCCGGGTGCAGCCGCCTATCTCCGGCTGGTTGCGAACTATGCCGCGGAGCATGGCGCCGCGATTGAACTTCCGCAAGAGATTCGCGGCCCGGGGAACTCTCAGATCGACGTGCGGCTGGAAAACCAATTTCTGCGCATTCCCAAGGCGCTGGGGGCGAAACTCTACAGTCTGCAATTGCTCGAGGCCGGCAAAAAACTGGATCTGCGGGCAGTGTGCCGGCTTCCATTGTTGCCGCCGCTCGCGATTTCAGCTCTGGTCGCATACCGCTTAACGGGAGACGACAAGGGCGTCTGGTAGGTATTTACGTTGAACTTCTGCATTCCAGTTTCCGTCGTCTGCCTTATGGCGCTGATATTTCCATCCGGCACCTCCGCCAAAAGGCAACTTGAGAATTCCAATCCTGCCACTGCGCTTCCGAAATCGGATGAGAATCCCTACAACTACCTCTACGGTTCGGTGGCAGAAACAAACCTGATTCGGGACCGCAAGGGGCAATACGCGACGAACATTAGTTTCCAGCCACGCTATGCCTCTGCCATGTTCTTGGAGACTGTGCTGTTCTGCGGAAACGAATCGGAGACCTTCAGAAGTTTTGCCGGCCCACTGGTCGTTACTTACAAGCGCCTGCCCCATCAACTGATACAAGGAGTGCCGTGCTTCGATCTTGTACGGGTGGACCGAGTGGAGTCTGGATCCGAGCGAACCGCGGAGAGCCGCTGAATCATTTCGCCACAAGCGCTCCGGCATTCACACTCGCCGCGGCTGCAGGGCAACCCCTCCAGTACAACGAAACATTGGCTAAAGACAATTGCCGGAAGCGATACAGAACCTTTCCCGTCGAAGTACAGATTTGGTCGGATAGTGCCCGGGCAGAGATTGGCCTAAGCTATCTCCAGTTGCTCTTCAAATATACTTACCTTTCGGGCAGAGGCTATCGTCGATTGACGGCAGCTTCTGCCTCTCGCCTTTCATGAGGTTGTCGCGCTTGGCGGCGGCGAAGATGGCCTATGGTGATGTTTCAGGGAATCCAATTGAAGCCGTAACCAAGCTCTTGCCGGCCTCTATCCGTTTGGTGAGCCTGTGGAAAATTCGTGCTCCACGCGCCTGGGAATACAATTGTGCGCTCCGCCCCCCCAAAAGGGGCCTTTTTCCGGTGGGCTGAAGGGCGGGAGTGCTGTATCTTCAGTTAGCGGGGGTGTTGGAAATTCTCTCTGACAGTCGGACGGTTCGAAGCCAAAGTGGGCAGCGGGCTTATTACTGAAGAAACAATCGTCACCGAATACAGCGAAACGTGTATGGAATGAAAGGGCCGGGCCGAGTTACGGTAGTCATGGTTTTCCCCGAAGGGCCTTAATACAGTAGTAAAAATTACATGAAACACTGCATGCAGATGGCCAGTCGATATGCTCACTTGGCTTTATTTTGTAACGCTTTATTGCGGGTTTCGAAATAATGGTTTCTTTGGCATGAATGATGCAAGCTAACCCCAGGATTTCGCAAAGAGTTTCTTGCTTGTGAGCCCGCTTAAAGGGCCCGATACGGGAGGATTGATCTATGAGCGCATTACGAATCTTAGTAGCTGACGATCACGAAGTAGTGAGACGTGGTTTGTGCGCACTGCTGGAGTCCCAGCCGGGCTGGCAGGTTTGCGGAGAAGCTTCGGACGGCCGCGATGTCCTCAAAAAAGTCGGCGAAACCAGACCTGACATCGTCGTGCTCGATGTCGCCATGCCCAATCTGAACGGGCTGGAAGCCACGCGCCAGATTCTCAAGACAAATCCCAGAGTGAAAGTTCTGATCCTCACGTTGCACGACTCCGACCGGTTGATCCACGAGGTTCTCATGGCGGGAGCTTGTGGCTTCGTGCTCAAATCGGATGCGGCTCGTGATCTGGTTTCCGCGGTAGAAGCGCTGCGCCAGAACAAAACCTATTTCACTTCCAAAGTGGCTTCGATGGTTTTGAACGGTTTCCTGAAGAATGGGCCCGGCGCAGTGGTGAGCGATCCGGCGAGCCCGCTGACTGCGCGCGAGCGGGAAATTGTACAGCTTCTCTCGGAAGGCAAAACCGCGAAAGAAGTGGCGGTAGCTCTCGGGATCAGTGTCAAGACGGCCGAAACTCATCGTTCCAATATCATGCGAAAACTGGAACTTCACTCCGTGAGCGAGCTGGTGTTGTACGCGGTGCGGAACAATATTGTGAATGTTCCGACGGCATATCCGTCGTAAGGTTTTGCCATGTCTGGTGGGATCCCGAATCTAAGGCGATTTGGAGCCTTGCCCTGACGGATGCCTTCTCCTGGCCTTTCAAGAGCCAGCGGGACCGTCAGTAGGTGATTGAACCCTGTAGGCCGGCTACGCTCAACTAAAAGCGATTTTACATGAATGCCCGGAGTGGTTTTGAGCTCTGGCAGGGCTAGACTCTTTTCACGTGCTACCCACGATGGAGTGTGAGAGATGAGTCGCGTGCTGGTGGTTGACGATCAGGAATCGGTGCGGAGGGTATTGCGCACGATGATTGTCAGTCAGACGGCCTTTCAATTATGTGGGGAAGCATCCGATGGCTTGCAGGCCTTGCAAATGGCGGTGGACTTGAACCCCCAAGTGATCCTTATGGACATCAGCATGCCGGGTTTGAACGGGCTGGAGGCGACCCGACGCATTATCAAAGCCCTCCCGGAAGCCGAGGTACTCATTATCAGCCAATATGAGTCGCCCCAGGCGATTCGCGCGGCGCAAGAGGCTGGAGCCCGCGGCTATCTGCCCAAGTGCCATGCAGGCAAGCATCTGATTTCAGCCTTGAATACGGTTTCCAATCATCAGCCCTTTTTCCCTTCATTTCCGCCGGGCTAGCCCCAACGATTGTTCGAGATTTATCGATTATTGCTCGCGCGAAACGCGTAGAAGGTTATTGCGAATCGCGTACATCACGAGCTGGCTGACGGAATGGAAATTCAGCTTGCGCATAATATTCGATCGATGAGTTTCCGTCGTCTTTACGCTGATCCCAAGCAAAGCCGAGATTTCCTTGCTCGTCTTGCCCTCCGCCAGGTGCTGCACAATTTCCTGCTCGCGTGGAGTAAGCCGGCTGCGCCCCAACTCCGGGGAAAGCAACGGATAGCGGGTGTCTATTCGCCTTTCTAGAGGAGCTTCCCAGATCTTGGACGAATAGAACGGTTGACCGCGCTTCAGGGTCTCGATTGCCGTAATAAGATCCCGACCCGCATCGGACTTGACCAAAAAGCCTTTGGCCCCGGCTTTGAGAACCTCGCGGAAAAGGTGCTCGGACTCGTCAATGGTGAGAACGAGGATAAGAATTTGTGGATCGTCTTTTAGGATGCTTCGGGTTGCATCCAGCCCATTAAGCCGCGGCATGCCGATGTCCAGGATGGCCAAATCAGGCTTGAGGGCCGCCACCTTGTCCACTGCGTCACGCCCATCGACGGCTTCCCCGCAGATTTCCCAGCCCTCGTGTTCCTGCAACAGCACGCGCAACCCGTGCCGAACAACTTCGTGGTCGTCCGCGATCAGAATTCGAAATGGCTTCATAAGCCCTTCTACCGCGGAAGGAATCTGGACTGCTACCAAGCCCGGCATCGGGCCAATGCTCGATTCCGACAACGGCGACTGCGCATCTACTTTGTCGCAGTTTCGACGCGAATAGCCCCGCTGCGGTTGTGTACTGTTTGATTTTTCGAGAGCAAATCACTGCGGAAGAGAGACTTACAGCGCCGGCCCCGGGCGGCCCGGAGGTCTCCTACCCGGTCCTCGCCGACTGAAAAGGCTATGGGTCTGCGGTTTTTCCTGTACCCAAGCGGGCTTTCGCGGCAACTCGACTTATGCAGTATTTCGGGGCGGAAGCCGCAATAGACGCAAGGGACTGCGATCTAAGGGCCGCAGACCGAAGCAATTTTCCAACAACTACACAGGTGCCTCTAGACCGGCACCCGCGCTTCATGCACTCGGGAACTGCTGACCGGGATTACCGCTTCGAGGATGGTGCCTGGATTGGCTTTTCCCAGACGCAATTCGCCGCCAAACTCCTTGACTCGTTGTCGCATGCCGCCGATGCCCATGCCGATGCTACCTGGCCGAAGCTGTACGACCGGATCTCCGATGCCCTTGCCGTCATCGCGGACTGTAACCACGACCTGATTGTTGCAATGGGCCAGGCTGATCCATCCTTTATGGGCTCCGGAATGCCGAAAGACGTTGGATAGCGCTTCCTGGATAATGCGGAAAGCTGCCGTCTCAAGATCCAGCGCTAGCCGAGGAAATTCGGCCGGCTGGACCTCCAGAGAGGTCTCAATTCCGCTGCGCTTGCTAAAACCATCCAGGTACCACTGAACCGCCGAATGCAAGCCAACCTCGTCCAGCAACGGCGGATGCAAAAGATGAGAGATGCTGCGGGTCTGTTGAATGGCCCGATCCAACAAAGTGACAGCATCCATCGCGGCCAGTTTCGTAGAGTCGGTGGTCACATCCAGCAGAAGTCCGTCCAGCATCATTTTGGCCGCAATCAGCTCCTGGCCCAAACCATCGTGCAGCTCGCGGGCGATGCGGCGGCGCTCTTCGTCCTGCAAGGCTATGAGACGGCTCGAGAGATGCCGCAGTGCAGCGGTCCGATCGTCGACCAGTTTCTCCAGCCGGTCGGCGGCCTCACGAATAGACTGCTCGAGCTGCTTGCTGTCATGAACGTCGGAGCAAGTGCCATACCAGCGAAGAATGTTTTCATCCTGGTCGCGAATGGGGACCGCGCGGGCGCGAAACCAGCGATATTCCCCGCTTCTCCCACGCAGACGGTATTCGGCTTCGTAGTTAGCACCGGACTGAAGCGAGCGGATCCAATTGGCTTCCACGTTTCCCAGATCGTCCGGATGAATATGGGTGAGCCATCCCAGGCCGTGTGCCGAGCCGGGGGCGGCTCCGGTGTATTCGTAGAACCGTTCGCTGAGAAAGTCGCGATGTCCATCGCCGCGACTGCTGAAAATGATGTCCGGCGCGGTCTTGACGATCGCATCCAGTTCCTGATGTTTATCGCTGAGTTCCTGATTGAGGCGCTCCAGCGCAGCCGCTTTCATGGCTAACTCATCGGTCCGTTCGGCCACCCGCTTTTCCAGATCGCGGTTGAGCACGGCCAATTGCCGTGTCTTGCGGTGCAGTTCGGAGAAAACGCTCACCTTCGCCCGCAAAAGTTCCGGGATGACCGGAACCGAAATGTAATCTACCGCGCCGCGCGCATAACCCTTCAGCCGGTCAACATCGGTGAGGTGAACCGCCGAGATGAAAATAATGGCGGTGGACTGAAAGCGGGGGTGTTGTCGAATCATCTCGGCGAGTTCGAAGCCGTTCATGATGGGCATGCTCACGTCCATCAAGACGACCGCCACATCCTGCTTCAGCAAGTATTCCAGCGCTTCCCGGGCCGAGGTAGCTTTGATCAGATTCTCGCCTAGTTCCCCGAGGATGGCCTCGTAGCTCAGCAGCTTGGCCGGCTGGTCGTCCACCATGAGAATGTTTACTTTTTCAGTCGCAGCCATTTTGCCATCCGTTCATCTGTGGAGCCACATCCGCAAGGCTGACAGCAACTGTTCGGTGTTGACCGGTTTAGCGAGATACTCGGAAGCTCCGGCCTCCAGGCACTTTTCGCGATCGCCCTTCATGGCTTTGGCAGTCAAAGCAATAATTGGCATGCGGCGGAAGGAATCATTTTGCCGAATCACCTGCATGGTCTCGTAGCCATCCATCTCAGGCATCATGATGTCCATCAGGACGATGGCTACATCCGGGGTGGATTCCAGCGTGGTGATGGCTTCGCGCCCCGTGCCGGCAGTCAACACCTTCATGCCGCGGCGTTCCAGCACGCTGCTGAGAGCAAAAATATTGCGCACGTCGTCATCTACCACCAGGACCTTCTTGCCCAGCAGAGCTTCATCCGAGCGATGCAAGCGGTCCAGCATCCGCTGCTTTTCGGCCGGCAAGTTAGTGACCACGCGGTGCAGGAAAAGCGCGGTCTCGTCGAGCAGACGCTCCGGCGATTCCACATCCTTCACCACCACGCTGCGCGCCAGGGTATGCAGCCGGGCATCTTCCTCGGGCGAGAGGTCCTTGCCGGTGAAGACGACGACGGGCAGATCGCAGAGCGCCGGGGTATCTCGCAAGCGCTCCAGCACCTCGAAACCGGACATATCGGGAAGGCGGAGATCGAGCACAATGCAATCCACCGGTTCCTTGCTGACTAGATCAAGCGCCTGAGCTCCGCTCGGCACCACCGTGATATCCACGTCGTCATAACCCAGCAGTTCCCGGATGCTCAGCTGCTCTGAAGGATTGTCCTCGACAACTAGCAGTCGTTTGCGCCGTGGCGTAGTGTATTCCTTCAGCCTTGACAGCGCCGCATCAATTTCTTCGGATGTGGTGGGCTTGGTGACAAAAGCAAAGGCCCCACGCGCTAACCCGTGATGACGGTCCTCATCCAGGGTCAACATCTGGACGGGCATGTGGCGCGTAGCGGAGTCCTGCTTCAGGTGGTTGAGTACAGTCCAGCCCAGCATGTCCGGCAGAAACACATCGAGGGACACCGCCGTGGGATGGAATTCGCGGGCAAGCGAGAGCGCCGCCGCGCCGGTCATCGCTACCAGCACCTTGAAGCCCTTCTCGCGAGCCAAGTCACAGAGCATACCCGCATAGTGCGGATCGTCCTCCACGATCAGCAGCACAGTGTCGTCCGGCTGCAGGTTCTCGCGGTCATCGGCGATCTGTTCCACCGGCAACTCGGAGACATTCACTGCGGAAAGCTGCAGTGGCAATGCCGAGGCGGCTTTGACATCCGAAACCGGCACACCTGCCGGCCCCACGTAGGTCTGGGGCAGATACAGGGTGAATGTACTGCCCTTGCCCGGGGAGCTGCGCAGCTGAATCTCGCCACCAAGCAGGTTGGCCAACTCGCGGCTGATCGCCAGGCCGAGGCCGGTGCCGCCGTACTTTCGGCTGGTGCCGGCATCCGCCTGTTGGAAGGCCTCAAAGATGATTCGCTGTTTATCGAAAGGTATGCCGATTCCGGTATCGCTTACCTCAAAAGCGATCACCGTACCCGAACCGCTCAAGATGGGGTGATCCCCGCCCCAGCCGCTAGCCGCTACCGAGACCGCCAGGCGCACTCCGCCCTGCTCGGTAAATTTAAACGCATTCGACAGGAGGTTCTTAAGGACCTGCTGCAAACGCTTGGAATCCGTAACGATGCTGCGCGGCAAGTGCTGGTCCACATGAACATCGAATGCCAATTTATGATTCTCGGCTTCATGACGGAAGGGACGAGCAACCGCATCCAGGAGACCGCTGAAAAAGACCTCTTGCGCTTCGACCGAGACTGTGCCCGATTCGATCTTGGAGAGATCCAGAATGTCGGTGATGAGGTTGAGCAGGTCGGTCCCGGCCCCGTGAATGGTGCGAGAGAATTCAACCTGCTTGGCAGTCAAATTTCCGTCGGGGTTGTCGCTGAGCTGCTGTCCGAGAACGAGAATACTGTTGAGCGGAGTACGCAGCTCGTGGGACATGTTGGCCAGAAATTCGGACTTGTACTTCGAGGTCAATGCCAACTCCTTGGCCTTTTCCTCCAAAGCGCGGCGCGCCTGTTCGATTTCCTGATTCTTGCGCTCCACTTCCACATTCTGCTCGGCCAGCTGTTGCGCTTTTTGCGCCAGCTGTTCGTTGGTTTGCTGCAATTCCTTCTGCTGCGTTTGGAGTTCGGTCGCCAACTGCTGCGACTGTTTCAACAATCCTTCCGTTTGCATGGTGGCTTCGATACTGTTAAGCACGATGCCAATGCTGGCTGTCAGCTGTTCAAGAAATGCGAGCTGCAAATCGGTAAAGTTGCTCAGCGAGGCCAGCTCAATAACCGCCTTTACCCGGTCTTCGAACAGCACCGGAAGGACAATCACACTTTGCGGCACCGCCTCAAACAAGCCGGAACGGATGGATACAGTATTGCCGGGAAGCCGGGTGATCAGCATGCGACGCTTGTCCGCGGCGCACTGGCCGACAAGACCTTCGCCAACTCTTAGCCGCCGCAAATGTCGGTCGGCGCCGTCACCCGCAAAGGCGGAAAGCAGGACCATGCCGGCGGATTCTTCGGTCTCCATCTGGTAAATTACGCCCTGTTGCGCGTTGACCAGGGGCGCAAGCTCGGAAAGCAGCATACGGCCCACCGCCGTCAAATCGCGCTGGCCTTGCAGCATTCCGGTAAAGCGGGCCAGGTTGGTCTTGAGCCAGTCCTGCTCCGTGTTCCGGTCAGTGGTGAGCCGCAGGTTATCAATCATCGTGTTGATGTTGTCTTTGAGCTCCGCCACCTCGCCGCTGGCTTCCACCTGAATGGAGCGCGTGAGATCGCCCTTGGTGACGGCGGTCGCGACTTCCGCAATGGCCCTCACCTGGCGAGTCAGGTTGTCGGCCAGAAGGTTCACATTTCCCGTGAGATCTTTCCAGGTTCCCGAGGCTCCGGGCACGTTGGCTTGCGCTCCCAGACGTCCATCTACGCCGACTTCGCGCGCTACCGAGGTCACCTGATCGGCAAAGGTGGCGAGCGTATCGGTCATGTTATTGATGGTTTCGGCGAGGGCGGCAACTTCACCCTTGGCTTTGACCGTGAGTTTCTGCGTCAACTCGCCGTTCGCGACCGCGGTCACCACTTTCACGATGCCACGTACCTGCTCGGTCAGGTTTGCCGCCATGACATTGACGTTGTCGGTAAGGTCCTTCCATGTGCCCGCGACGCCGGGCACCTGTGCCTGCCCGCCCAGCTTGCCGTCGGTACCAACTTCGCGCGCCACACGGGTAACTTCGGCGGCGAACGCGTTGAGCTGGTCCACCATGGTGTTGATCGTATTTTTAAGCTCGAGGATTTCTCCCTTCACGTCTACCGTGATCTTGCGCGACAAGTCGCCGCGGGCCACGGCGGTGGTCACTTCGGCGATGTTGCGCACCTGGCCGGTCAGGTTGCGGGCCATCGCATTCACGGAATCGGTAAGATCCTTCCACGTACCCGCTACGCCGGAAACGTTGGCTTGCCCGCCCAGGCGGCCTTCCGTTCCCACTTCGCGGGCAACACGCGTAACTTCTGCCGCGAACGAGCGCAATTGCTCGACCATGGTGTTGAGGGTTTCTTTGAGCTGCAGGATTTCTCCGCGCACGTCCACAGTGATTTTCTTCGACAAATCGCCATTGGCGATCGCGGTTGCTACCTCGGCGATGTTGCGGACCTGGCCCGTCAAGTTACTGGCCATGAAGTTCACATTGTCGGTAAGGTCCTTCCACGTTCCGGCCACGCCGGGCACTTCGGCTTGCCCGCCAAGCTTGCCGTCGGTACCCACTTCGCGCGCCACGCGTGTCACTTCGCCCGCGAAGGCGTTCAGTTGATCCACCATCGTGTTGATGGTGTTTTTGAGCTCCAGAATTTCGCCTTTCACGTCCACCGTAATCTTCCGGGACAAGTCGCCGCGGGCCACGGCAGTGGTGACTTCGGCAATGTTGCGCACCTGGCCAGTCAGATTGCCGGCCATGGAGTTCACCGAATCGGTAAGGTCCTTCCAGGTTCCGGCGACGCCGGGGACATTAGCCTGGCCGCCCAGGCGGCCTTCGGTTCCCACTTCGCGGGCCACACGGGTAACTTCGCCCGCGAACGCGTTGAGCTGGTCCACCATCGTGTTGATGGTTTCTTTCAGCAGCAAGATTTCGCCGCTCACATTCACGGTAATCTTTTTGGATAAATCGCCGCTGGCAATTGCGGTAGAGACTTCGGCGATATTGCGCACCTGGCCGGTCAAGTTGCTGGCCATGGAGTTGACCGAGTCGGTGAGGTCCTTCCAGGTTCCGGCAATACCGGGCACTTGCGCCTGCCCGCCGAGTTTGCCGTCCGTGCCGACCTCGCGCGCCACGCGGGTCACTTCGGAGGCAAACGCGCGCAGCTGATCCACCATGGTGTTGAGGGTGTCTTTGAGTTCGAGAATTTCCCCCTTCACATCTACTGTGATTTTGCGGGACAAGTCGCCGCGGGCAACCGCCGTTGCCACTTCCGCAATGTTGCGCACCTGGCCAGTCAGATTGCTGGCCATGAAATTCACGTTGTCGGTGAGGTCTTTCCAGGTGCCGGCGACACCGGGCACCTGGGCCTGGCCGCCAAGCTTGCCTTCGGTCCCCACCTCGCGCGCGACGCGGGTCACTTCGCCGGCGAAGGCGTTGAGCTGATCCACCATGGTGTTGATGGTGTTTTTGAGCTCCAGAATTTCGCCTTTCACGTCTACGGTGATCTTGCGCGACAAATCGCCGCCAGCCACAGCGGTGGTTACTTCCGCGATGTTGCGCACCTGGCCCGTCAGGTTTCCGGCCATCGAATTGACCGAGTCGGTAAGGTCCTTCCAGGTTCCCGCCACGCCGGGCACATTGGCCTGACCGCCCAGCCTTCCTTCGGTTCCCACTTCGCGGGCCACGCGGGTCACTTCGCCGGCGAACCGGTTGAGCTGGTCCACCATGGTGTTCAGCGTTTCTTTGAGCTGCAGAATCTCGCCACGCACATCCACCGTGATTTTGCGCGAAAGGTCTCCATTGGCGATAGCGGTCGCTACTTCGGCGATGTTGCGGACCTGGCCGGTCAGGTTGCTGGCCATGAAATTCACGTTGTCGGTAAGGTCTTTCCAGGTTCCGGCCACGTCGGGAACTTCGGCCTGGCCTCCCAGCTTGCCGTCGGTACCAACTTCGCGGGCCACGCGGGTGACTTCACCGGCGAATGCATTCAACTGATCCACCATCGTGTTGATGGTGTTCTTGAGTTCCAGAATCTCGCCTTTCACATCCACGGTGATTTTGCGGGACAAGTCGCCGCGAGCCACGGCGGTAGTGACTTCGGCAATATTTCTCACTTGCGCCGTGAGGTTGCCCGCCATGGCGTTGACCGAATCGGTAAGATCCTTCCAGGTTCCGGCTACGCCCGGCACAACTGCCTGGCCACCCAGCTTTCCGTCGGTACCCACTTCGCGAGCGACGCGAGTAACTTCCGAAGCAAACGAGCGCAGCTGATCCACCATGGTGTTGATGGCTTCTTTCAGCTGCAGAATTTCGCCGCGCACATCTACGGTGATTTTGCGGGATAGGTCGCCGCTGGCTACGGCCGTGGCCACTTCAGCAATATTGCGAACCTGGCCGGTCAGGTTGCTGGCCATGGAATTCACGGAATCGGTCAAATCTTTCCAGGTTCCGGCCACACCTGGCACCTGTGCCTGTCCGCCCAATTTGCCGTCGGTGCCGACCTCGCGGGCCACGCGAGTCACTTCGGCGGTGAACACGCTCAACTGCTGGATCATCGTGTTCACGATGCTGGCAGAACGCATGAATTCGCCTTCCAGAGGACGCCCTTCGACATCCATCTGTACGGTTTGCGTCAAGTTGCCCTGAGCTACCGCGGCAATGGCGCGAGTGACTTCCGTAGTCGGGCGCAGCAGGTCTTCTACCAGGCGGTTGACGGAAGTCTCCATCTCGCCCCAGGCGCCTCGCGATTGGTGAAAACGCGTCCTTTCACGAGTTCTTCCTTCTTTGCCGACGACCTGCCCAACTCGCTTGAGCTCCTGCGACATCTGCTGATTGGCAGCAACGATCTCGTTGAAGGTATCCGCAATCTTTCCCGAAAGGCCGGTCCAGCCGACGGGCAGGCGCACCGAAAAATCGCCATCGCGCATGCTCTGCAGGCCGGCTAACACGACGGTAAGTTCGTGTGCCGCGCCATCCCCATTTCCGTTGGAAAGGGAATTTCTTCCCTTTTTAGGGCGCTCGACCACGGCGGCGCCGGGTCTATCCTGATTCTGCGTATCCATAGTCCTCACCACTTCTTACCCGTCGCCAAGTCCAGCGCGCGAGGAGTATCGTTACAGCCTTTCCGTCGCGATGCGGCACTTGGTTGTAACTCGGCAACTTATCGGGGGATGTCCTTAATGGGCCAGAGGAAAATTGATTGGTAACACAAAACTAACGGGCTTGGCTCTACAGCGTTTCATGTAGACATAAGGGGTAAAATTTCTTCGTACGGTGATTACTGTATTCCCAGTCAAGTAACCGGAGCGTAGCCTTTGGAGTGGCCCTCCCCTTCATGACACGGTGTCGAGCCTGAGCTTATTGCAGCCCTTCGGCGGCTTCCATCCATTGGCCGCTGAGGCGCAAGGTCTGGATGTCCTTAATAATGCGGGTGCTGATCGTTGATGATCATGAGGTTGTGCGCCGAGGCATACGTTCCCTCCTCCAGACTCAGCCTAGCTGCGAAATTTGCGGAGAAGCGGTGGACGGGCTGGACGCGGTTGAGAAAGCGCGGCAATCGGTTCCCGACGTCATCATCATGGACATCAGTATGCCGAACCTCAACGGGTTGGAGGCGACGCGGCAGATTCGCGGCATCGTACCTGAAGCTGAAATCGTCATTTTGAGTCAGCATGAGTCGGTGGAAATGGCTCGTCAGGCGTTCAAAGCCGGCGCCCGCGGATACGTGGTAAAAGCGTCGGTCAGCAAGAATCTGCTGAAAGCGCTTGAGACCGCCAATTCCCACAAGTCATATTTTGATCCGTCGATTCCTGGCCTGGGAGAACAGTCAACCGGTGTTGACGTGCAAGGCGCTGCGGCGGGAAAGCCTGAGGTTTCGCTG
>Ga0335085_10008981_pt1 | contig 15150 bp, 12 predicted proteins | sample Lox_Sample_45_FD_206712 | JGI IMG/M metagenome (GOLD analysis project Ga0335085, IMG submission 206712) | Soil microbial communities from Loxahatchee National Wildlife Refuge, Florida, United States - Lox_Sample_4.5 | ecosystem: Environmental > Terrestrial > Soil > Wetlands | place: USA... | reverse complement strand
CGCCAATGCGCAACAGCCGATTGATTGGGACAAGATTCAGATCAAAACGACTGATCTCGGCCACAACACCTACATGCTGATGGGCCAAGGCGGCAACATGACCGTCGCGGTCGGCTCGGACGGCATCATCATGGTGGACACCGAGTTCGCGCCGCTCTCCGACAAGATAAAAGCCGCCATCAAGGCGATCTCGCCGCTGCCCATCAAATACGTCATCAACACGCACTATCATGGCGATCACACTGGTGGCGACGAGAACTTCCAGAAGGACGGCGCCATCGTGCTGGCGCAGGACAATGTCAGGGTCCGCCTCGCCGCCGGAACCACAAACGGCACCTCGGGCGCAAAGACGGCTCCCGTAGCGCCCGGCGGGCTCCCGAAACAGACCTATACGGGTGGGACGATGACGATCGAGGTCGGCGGTCGCAAGGCAATGTTGATGCACATCAACAACGCCCATACCGACGGCGACACGCTCATCTATTTCGCGGACGCCAATGTGCTGTGCACCGGCGACATCATGAACAACAACCATCGCTATCAACAAGTTGACTTCGCCAACGGCGGGGACATCAGGGGCGTGGTGCGCGGAACCGACGAATTCCTCAAGCTGGCCAACGACGACACCAAGGTGGTGGTCGGCCACGGCCCGCTCGCGAACAAGGCGAGCATCGTCGCCTACAATGCGATGGCCAAGATCGCGCGTGAACGCGTCGAGAAGCTGTTCAAGGACGGCAAGAGCGAAGCCGACGTGGTCAGCGAAAATCCGCTGCAGGACCTCAACCCGATGTGGGCCGCGGACGATAAGGCCGCCGTCAATTTCCTCAAGCAGGTCTACAACTCGTTCAAGCGGTCGTAGGAACGCTGCCCGGGCGCCGGCCATGTCATCGCGTGACGGCGACGCGCGGTCGGACGCGCCCGCGGCGGGTCGAACCCACCGCGCGCGCAGCGAAGTCCGCGACGGCATGCGCATCGATTGGGATGCCTGCATCGCCATGGACGACGGCGTGGTGCTGCGCGCCGACGTGTTTCGGCCGATCGCTCCCGGCCGCTATCCTGTGATTCTGAGCTATGGCCCATACGCCAAGGGCCTTGCTTTCCAGGACGGCTATCCGAGTGCGTGGCAGCGCATGGCCGACAAGCATCCCGATGTTACGGCAGGATCGAGCAATCTCTATCAAAGCTGGGAGGTGGTCGATCCGGAGAAATGGGTGCCGCACGACTACGCCTGCGTGCGCGTTGATTCGCGCGGCGCCGGCTGCTCGCCGGGCGTGATCGATCATTTCTCGCCGCGCGAGACGCGGGACTTTTACGAATGCATCGAATGGGCCGGTGTGCAGCCGTGGTCGAACGGCAAAGTCGGTCTCAACGGTATCTCCTATTACGGCATCAACCAATGGCACGTGGCGAGCCTCGAGCCGCCGCATCTCGCCGCCATGTGCATCTGGGAAGGCGCCGCCGACTGGTATCGCGACATGACGCACCACGGCGGCATTCTCTGCACGTTCTGGGAAAACTGGTACGACATGCAGGTGAAGACCGTGCAATACGGTACCGGTGAGCGTGGCAAGAGGAGCCGCGTGCACGGCGAGCTCGTTTGCGGGCCGGATATTCTTTCCGAAGCCGAGCTTGCCCGCAATCGCGCCGACTTCGGCAGCGAGATTTGCGCGCATCCGCTCGACGACGCTTACCACCGCGGCCGCTCGCCGGTGTGGTCGAAGGTGAAGGTGCCGTTCCTCTCGGCCGCCAATTGGGGCGGCCAGCCGCTGCACCCGCGCGGCAATTTCGAGGGCTTTGTGCGCGCCGCATCGAAGCGCAAGTGGCTTGAAGTCCACGGCATAGAGCACTGGACCCATTTCTACACCGACTACGGCAGAAAATTGCAGTTGCGCTTTTTCGATTATTTCCTGCACGGCAAGAACAACGGCTGGGACAAGCAGCCGCCGGTGCAGCTGCAGGTGCGCCACGTCGATAAGTTCGTCGAGCGCGCCGAAACGGAATGGCCGCTCAAGCGCACCAAATGGACGCGCTTCTATCTTGACCCGGCCGGCGGCGCGCTCAACGACAAGCCGGCGGCAAAAAAGGCGGTGCTCCATTTCGACGCCATGGGTGACGGCATCACGTTCCTCACTGCGCCGCTCGCCCACGAGACGGAGATCACCGGTCCTTCTGCGGTCAAGCTGTTCGTCTCGTCCTCGACCGCCGACGCCGATATTTTCGTCGTCCTGCGCGTGTTCGGCGGCGATCTCAGCGAGGTGGTGTTCCAGGGCGCTATCGATCCGCACACGCCGGTCGGCCAGGGCTGGCTGCGTGCTTCGCACCGCGAGCTCGACAAGAAGTTGTCAAAGCCATACCGGCCCTACCACACCCACACCAAGAGACGCCCGCTCAAGAAGGGCGAGGTTGTCGCTCTCGATATCGAGATATGGCCGACCTCGATCGTGGTGCCGGCAGGCCATCGCATCGGCTTGACGGTCCGCGGCAAGGATTACGTCTATCCGGGGCCGAGCGGCGGGCGGCTGTCGAACTTCAAGAACGAGCTCACCGGCTGCGGGCCCTTCCTTCACGACGATCCGCGCGACCGGCCGCCGGAGATATTCGGCGGCGTCACCGGCCTGCATTTCGGCGGGGCGTTGCGGCCGTACATTTTGCTGCCGATTGTCCCGTGGCGGAAAAATTAACCCAAGAGGCGGCTAAGGACGCGCAAAGGCGCGACAACTGCGGACTTTACAGAGCGGAATAGGTTATCGGATGATGCCTTGAGCGCGCTGGTTCGTGGGGGATGCGGCGGCCAGCTCAATAAGCGCCTTGGCTCACAGGGGCGCAGAGGGAGGACGAAATGTCTCGCAAGCTCAGTCGCCGTACGCTCTTGGCCGGCACCGCAGCCGGCGCTGCCGCCGCCATCGGACGTTTTCCGGCGCCTGCGGTCGCGCAACCGGCGCCCTTCAAGCTCGGGCTTTTGACGGTGAAGACCGGCCCGCTGGCGCAGGGCGGCATCCAGATGGAACAGGGGGTGCTGACCTACCTCAAGGAAAAGAACTACACGATGGGCGGCCGCAAGGTCGACTTCGTCTCGGCGGACACCGGCGGCAATCCTGCCGGCACCAAGACCAAAGCGCAGGAGCTCGTCGAGCGCGACAAGGTCGATGTCATCCTGGGCCCACTCGCCGCGTTCGAGCTCTACGCCATCAACGATTACATCAAAGAACAAAAGATGCCGACGCTCAGCCTCGCGGCGGCCGACAATCTCACGCAGCGCCAGCCCAACCCGTATCTGTTGCGAGCCTCCGCGACATCGTCGCAGGCGATGCACCCGATGGGGCATTACACGGCGACCGAGCTCAAGCTCAAGCGCATCTTCTGCATCACCGAGGACTTCGCCTTCGGTTACGAGCAGATCGGCGGTTTCCAGGCTGCACTCACCAAGGACGGCGGCTGCGTCGTCAACAAGCTGTGGCCGCCGCTGGTGACGCCGGACTACACGCCCTATATCGCGCAGATCAGCGACTGCGACGGCGTATGCCAGGGCTTTGCCGGTTCGAATCCGCTGCGTTTCATGAAAGCCTACGCCAATGCCGGTCTCAAATATCCGGTGGTGACGGGTGAAACCGGCGCCGATGACGCGCTCCTCAAGAGCTACGGCGAAGAAGCGATCGGGCTCGTCAGTTGCTGCCCCTATACGCTCGACCTCGCCAGCGAGGGCAACGGGCGCTTCATCCAGGGCATGTTGAAGAATTACGACACCGTGCCGGGTCAATACGCAGCGCTGCTCTACGTCAATTGCGAGGTGGTCGAAGCGGCGCTGAAGACGTCGAACGGCGACGTCAGCGACAAGGACAAGTTCATGACGGCGCTGAAAGCGGTCACTCTTGCCGACTCGCCGCGCGGGCCGCTCAAGTTCGACCATCTCGGCAATGTGGTCGGCAATTTCTACATCCGCCGCATCGGCACCGAGGGCGCCAAGTACGGCCTCAAGCTCTGGAACAAGACCATCAAGACCTACGAGAACGTCAGCCAGTTCTGGGATTGGCCGGAGAAGGATTATCTCGCGCACCCGGTCTACTCGCGCGACTATCCGCCGCTGACCAAGTGCTGAGGCCGAGGTAGCCGACGTAGCCCGGATTGAGCCAACGGGTCCGGCCCGAAGTGGCCGGCCCGATGACAGGCTCCACGAAATCCGGGGTGGGGTCGGAGGAGTCCCCGGAGTGCGCTTCGCGCATTCCGGGCCACAAGAAAAGCAGCCGGGAAGCTAAAGGGCGGGGCTTATGACGTTCTGGCTGCTGTTGACCGTCAACAGCGTGACGTTCGGCGGCCTGCTGTTTCTGCTGTCGGCGGGGTTCTCCCTGATCTTCGGGCTGATGCGGATTCCCAATCTGACGCATGGCTCGATGTTCATGGTCGGCGCCTATCTGGGCACCACGTTTCTCTCCGGCGCATTGGGCTTCACGCTGAATTTCTGGCTGGCGGCGATCATCAGCGCGTGCGAGGTGGCGGTCCTGGGCGCGCTCATGGAGCGCCTCTTGCTGCGCCGGCTCGCCGGGCAGCAATTGGCGCAGGTGCTGGTGACGCTGGGCGTCTCCTTCATGGTCGCCGATCTCTGCCTGATGGGATGGGGCGGCGACCCGGTCTCGGTGGCGACGCCGGCCGGCCTCAACGGCTTCGTCCGTTTCGGCGCGGCGGCGTTCCCGCTCTACCGCATGGCCGTCATCGCCATCGCGGTCGTGTTTGCGATTGCGCTCTGGCTGATGCTCGAACGCACCAGGCTTGGCGCCATGATCCGTGCCGGCGTCGATGATCCGCAAATGGCGCGCGTCGTCGGCATCCGCGTCTCGCACCTTTTCACGATCGTGTTCGGGCTTGGCGCCGGCCTTGCCGGCTTCGCCGGCATGATCGGCGGGCCGATCCTGTCGGTCTATCCGGGTCTCGACCAGGACATGCTGCCGCTTGCCCTTGTGGTCGTCATCCTCGGCGGCACCGGCAGCCTCATCGGCTCGTTCGTCGGCAGCATCGTCGTCGGCTTCATCTATAATTTCGGCCAGGCGCTGGTGCCGGAACTGGCTTATTTCGTGCTGTTCCTGCCGATGGTGCTGGTGCTGGTGTTGCGGCCGCAGGGACTGTTCGGAGGGCAGGTCCTGTGAACGCGCGCACGATCGCCCTCGTCGTCGTTATTCTGGCGCTGGTCGCCGTGCCTTACGCGATCGACGAGGTTTATTACGTCAATATCGCGAGCCAAATCCTGCTCTATGCGATCTTTGCGCTCGGGTTGAGCGTGCTGGTGGGATATGCCGGCCTGGTGTCGCTCGGCCATGCCGGGCTGTTCGGCGTCGCCGGCTACGCGGTCGCCTATCTGCTCGCCGCCGGTTTCGGCCACGCTTTCGCGATTGCGGCCGCTCTTGCGATCTCGCTCGTTGCCACGGCGGGTTTTGCCGCATTGTCGCTGCGCGCGACCGGCATCAGCTTCATCATGATCACATTGGCGCTGGGCGAGATCCTGTGGGGCCTGGCCTATCGCTGGATCAGCGTCACCAACGGCGACAACGGCATCAATGTCGCGACGCGCCCGGCGCCGTTCGGAATTTCGCTTGTCTCCGGCCGCGCCTTCTACGATGCAACCTTGATCATCTTCATTCTCGCCGTCGTCGCGGTCGCGGTCTTCGTGCGCTCGCCGTTCGGTGCGGCGCTTGCCGGCACCCGCGATCAGCCGCGCCGCATGAACGCGCTTGGCTATCACGTCTGGATGATCCGCTTCGGCGCCTTCATGTTTTCCGGCCTGCTCACCGCGGTCGCAGGAATCCTGTTCGTCTATTACAACGAGTTCATCAGCCCGCAGGCCCTGGCGCTCACCGCCTCCGCCGAAGGCCTGCTGATGGTGATCTCGGGCGGCGCCGGCACGCTGCTCGGCCCGGTGATCGGCGCGGCGCTCGTCGTCATCGTCAAGAACGTGGTGAGCGCTTACATTACGCGCTGGAATTTCATGCTGGGGGCGATCTTCGTCGCCATCGTGATCTTCATGCCGGAGGGCATCGTGCCCGGCACGGTGCGGCTGGCGCGAGCGGCGTGGCGCGCACGGACCCGGCCGCGCACGGCGGCCGCGCCGGTGGGGGAGCCGAAATCATGAGCGCGCTCGCGGTCAAAGCCTTGTGCAAATCGTTCGGCGGCCTGCGGGTGACGACGAACGTCGATCTCGCCGTCGAGCCGGGCGAGCGGCGGCTCATCATCGGTCCGAACGGCGCCGGCAAGACCACGCTATTCAATCTCATCACCGGTGAACTTGCGCCCGACAGCGGTGCGGTTCTGCTGTTCGATCGCGACATCACGCGGCTTGCCAGCCGCAAGCGCGCTCATCTCGGCATGGCGCGCACCTATCAGATCATCACCTTGTTTCCGCAGAATACGATCCTGCACAACGTGAGGCTGGCGCTGCTCGGCCTGTCGCCGCTGCGCTGGAGTCCGCTGCGCCCGCTCGACCGCGAGCATCACCTGACGGCGCAGGCGCGCGCCGCGCTCGATCGCGTCGGCCTCGGCCGCATCGCTGACCGGCCGCTTTCCGAGACCTCCTACGGCGAGAAGCGCCGTGTCGAGGTCGCCATGGCGCTGGCGCAAAATCCGAAAGTGCTGCTGCTCGACGAGCCGTTCGCGGGTCTCTCGATCGACGAGCGCCGCGACGTGCGCGAGCTTCTGCGCGCCATCCCGCGCGACGTCACCATCGTGATGATCGAGCACGACATGGACACCGCGCTCGATCTCGCCGATCGCATCACGCTCCTGCATTTCGGCGACGTCATCGTCGAAGGCACCCGCGCCGAGGTGGTGGCCGATCCGCGCACGCGGGAGGTCTATCTTGGCGAATAGCGCGCTCAGGCTGCGCGACATCGACGCTTTCTACGGCGACAGCCATGTGCTGCAGAAAGTGTCGCTCGAGCTCGACGAAGGCCGCCTGCTCGGGCTCCTCGGCCGCAACGGCGCCGGCAAATCGACCTGCATGAACGTCACCGTCGGGTTGTTGCCGCCGCGCGGCGGCAGCGTCGAAGTGTTCGGCACCGTGGTGACGCGCCAGGCGCCGGAAAATATCGCCGCCTGCGGCGTCGCGCTGGTGCCCCAGGGCCGCCGCATCTTCAAGAGCCTCACGGTTCGCGAAAACCTGATGGTCGCAGCCCATACCGGCTTCGCCGGAGGCCACGAACCGTGGACCGAGCAGACGGTATTTGCCATGTTCCCGCGGCTCGCCGAGCGCCGCGCGCAGATGGCGGGATATCTTTCCGGCGGCGAGCAGCAGATGCTCGCCATCGGCCGCGCGCTCATGGCCAATCCGCGCGTGCTGCTCATGGACGAGCCGTCCGAAGGCCTCGCGCCGCAGATTGTCGCCGAGGTGATGGCTACCATCCGCAAGCTCAAAGAGAGCGGGCTTTCGATCGTCCTGGTGGAGCAGAGCCCCAAGCTCGTGTTCGACATCGCGGACGACATCGTCATCCTCAACAGCGGCCGTGTCGCCGTGGTCTCGACCGCCGCCGCGCTCAAGCAGGACGGCATCGACCTGCGCCAGCATCTCGGGGTATTTTAAGCGCCTCCGCCTGCTCGCCGAGGCAAAGTGCGCAAATCACCTTCACGCGACCGCGCTTTGGGCATGAACGCGCCGATCACCCGGCGCGATTTTCTCAACGGTGTACCGCTTGCGGTCGGCAGCGCGGCCGCCGCCTCCACTCTTCTGCCAGGCCTCGCTGCAACGGCCATCGCTGCCGGCCAGGGGCCTCAAGACGCGCCCGGATATTATCCGCCGGCGCTCACGGGATTGCGCGGCAGTCACCCGGGCTCATTCGAGGCCGCGCACAGCCTTCGCGACGGCGATTTCTGGGCGCGAGCGGGCGGCATCACCGACACCGGTGAAAGCTACGACCTTGTGATCGTGGGCGCCGGCATCAGCGGGCTTGCGGCGGCGCATTTTTACCGCGCGCGCAATCCGTCCGCCCGCATCCTCATTCTCGACAACCATGACGATTTCGGCGGCCACGCCAAGCGCAACGAGTTTGTGCTCGGCGGCCGGCTTGAACTCATGAACGGCGGCACATTGCTGATCGACAGTCCGCGGCCCTACAGCGCAGTGGCCGACGGCCTCCTGAAAACGCTCGGCGTCGATCCGGTGGCGTTGACGCAGAAATGCGCGCGCCGCGATTTCTATCCCTCTCTCGGCCTCAAGCGCGGGGTGTTCTTCGACAAGGAGACGTTCGGCGCCGACAAGCTGATCGTGATGTTCGGCGGTGAGCCGTGGGAGAAATTGCTCGCACAGTCGCCGCTGTCGCCGAGAGCGCGCAGCGACATCGCCCGCATCCAGGAAGCGAAGATCGACTATCTGCCCGGGCTCTCGTCCGACGAAAAGAAGTCGCGGCTGTCGCGGATGAGCTATCGCGATTACCTCTTGAATGTGGTCAAGGCCGATCCCGGCGTCATCGCGTTTTATCAGGCGCGGACTCACGGCGAATGGGGCGTCGGCATCGATGCGGTTTCGGCGCTTGACGTGTGGGCCTTCAGTTTCCCCGGCTTCCAGGGCCTGGACCTCAAGCCCGGCCCGGCACCGCACATGGGCTATACGCCCGCCGGCTATGCCGGCGGGGGCTCCTACACGTTCCACTTTCCCGACGGCAACGCCTCGATCGCCCGGCTGTTGGTGCGCGATCTCGTGCCGGACGGCGTTCCCGGCGGCAGCGCCGAGGACGTGGTGACGGCGCGCATCGATTATTCGCGGCTTGACCGCGCGCCATCGCCGGTGCGTATCCGGCTCAGCAGCATCGTCGTGCGGGCGCGCAACGTCGGCGAACCGTCTTCGGCGAGCGAAGTCGAGATCGCCTATACGCGCGGCGGCGAAGTCTTTTCGGTCCGCGCGCGCGCCTGCGTGCTCGCCTGCTACAACATGATGATTCCCTATCTGTGCCCCGAATTGCCGGAAAGGCAGAAGGAGGCGCTGCGGTATCTCATCAAGACGCCGCTGATCTACACCAGCGTGGCGCTGCGCACCTGGACCGCATTCAAGGCGATCGGCATTTCGTCGGTCTACGCGCCCGGCTCGTATTATTCATCGCTGTCGCTCAACCAGGTCGTCGACATCGGCGATTATCGCAGCGTCCGCTCGCCGGACGAGCCGATGCTGGTCCGCATGGTGAGGACGCCCGCGCAGCCGGGATTGCCGGAGCGCGACCAGAACCGCGCCGGGCAGCACGACATTTTCAATACCAGTTTCGAGACTTTCGAGCGCAACACCCGCGACCAGCTTGGGCGAATCCTCAAAGCTGGCGCTTTCGACCCGGCGCGCGATATCACTGCGATCACGGTCAATCGCTGGCCGCACGGATATGCCTACGAGTACAATCCGCTGTTCGACCCGGATTGGCCGGAGGGCGAGCAGCCGAATGTGATTGGTCGCGCCCGCTTCGGCCGCATCGCCATCGCCAACTCCGATGCCGGCGCCGCCGCCTATACCGATTCCGCCATCGATCAGGCTTACCGCGCGGTGCAGGATTTGTTGCAAGCTTGATGCAACAGCCCGCGCCTGCGCAACGCTGGATGCTTCTGCTTTCCCCTTCATTGCAATGTCGCGTAGTTCGCGATACTCACAGCGCGCGAATTCATCGGTGGCCGGGACGCGGCCATAAGTCGATCGCCTGAAAGGTGCAGCGGTGCAGAAAGCAAAAGGGCCGGGCCTCTCCAAGCAAGAGCTGCGCGACCAGGCCGAGCGCCTGGTGAAGGAGGCGATGGAGCGCAAAGGCCTCGAGGTCAAACAGGGCCAGACCCGCATCGAGGCCAAATGCGGCAAGTGCGGCGCGCCAAACCGGGTCTCGGCCGCGCCCGGAGAGGTTCGGGTGGCGTTCGCATGCAAGGAGTGTGGCGCCAAGCAAAGGACGCTGTGACGCCGCGCCGTAGCGTGCGGCGTTTCATCGGTCCGGCGGAACCGTCCAGGACAGCATGACCGCAGCGCCCGGCCCGTTCTTCGCATTGGCGCTGGCGTCGATTTCGCTGATCGGGCCGCTGGCGGTTCATCTGTTCATGCCGGTGATCCCGGCGGTGAAAGCCGGGCTCGGACTTTCCGACGCGGCGGCACAACTCACGTTCAGCATCGCGCTGTTCGGCATGGCCTTCGCAACGCTGGTCTATGGCTCGCTGTCGGACCGTTATGGGCGGCGGCCGGTCCTGCTTTCCGGCCTGTGCCTTTTTCTCGCCGGAAGCGCGGTTTCGGCGCTGGCCAATTCGGTGTTGACTCTGGTGCTCGGCCGGCTGGTCCAGGCGCTCGGCGCCGGCTGCGGCGTCACCTTGGTGCGTGCCATCGCCCAGGACGTCTACGGCCGCGAGCGGTTGGTCAAGGCGATCGCCTATCTGACCATGTTCTACACCATCGGCCCGATGATCTCGCCCATGGTCGGCGGCATCCTGATCGACGCTTTCGGCTGGCGCAGCGTGTTCGGCTTTGCGCTCCTCCTCGGCGCCGTCATCACGCTCAATGCTTATCTCGCGGTTTTTGAATCCCACCCGCGGACCGGCGCGCCCAGACCCGGCAGCTTGTTTCGCGACTATCTCGCGTTGTTCAGCCACCTCCGCTTCACCGCCTTTGTGCTGCAAAGCGGACTCCTCACGGGATCGTTTCTCATCATCGCGACGGCGGCATCGAGCCTGATGAAAGAGGTGCTGCAACGTCCGTCGACCGAGTTCGGCCTTTATTTTTTGTTGTTTCCATTCGGCTTCCTGTCCGGCAATTTCATCACCAGCCGCATCGGCAATCGCGTCGCCAACGAGACCATGGTGCTGGCCGGATCGGTGCTTTCGACCGCCGCGGTGGCGACGCAATCGGTCTTGCTGCTGAGCGGGCATCTGACGCCGCTTGTTTTGTTTGCGCCCGGCTATTTCATCACCCTTGCCCAGGGCATTTCACTTTCCTATGCACAATCCGGCGCCATGGAGACCAACCCGAAGCTTGCCGGCACGGCGGCCGGCGTCGGCGTGTTTGTGCAGAATTTCTGCGGCGCGGCCTTTGCACAACTCTATGGATTTGTCGCCGACGGTACGCCGATGCCGCTGGTTCAGGTGACCGCCGCCAGCGCGCTCTGCGGGCTCATCGTCGGCATTCTGCCTTTTTTCGCGGCAAGAGAGCGGCGCCCGGTAAATCCTTAATAATTGCGGAATGATTCGGCCCGATATTGCAAAATGTGGATCGCGCCGCCACGATGTCACTTGGGCGAGGGGAGGGCGCTACGTGATTACCGTTCCCGAATTGGCGGCCGAGGCGTTAGGGACCTTTCTGGCCGACCATATGAGTCGGCGGTTCGCGTCGACTCATGCCGGCCTGACCGAACTCGTTCCGTCCGTGGCGCGGCTCGCTCTCGAATGTATCGGCAACAGCGACGCGCTCTATCACAATGTCGAGCACACGATGCTGGTGACGCTCGTGGGCTACGACATCCTGCGCGGCCGCGCGTTGCTGACGCCGACGTTTCCGAGCGATTTTGCCCACGTCATGGTGTCGTGCATGTTGCACGACATCGGCTATGTGCGCGGCGTCCTTAAAGGCGACGGGCCCGACGGCTACGTGGCCGACTTCAAGGGCAACAAGGTGAAGCTGCCGCGCGGCGCGTCCGACGCGGCGTTGCTGCCGTATCACGTCGACCGATCGAAAATCTTCGTGATGGATCGCATCGCCAAAATCGAGCTGCTCGACGCCAACCGGATCGCTCGCGCCATCGAATTCACACGCTTTCCGGCGGAGCACGAACCGGAAGGGGATGGTGACGAAGAAGGCTTGCTGGTGCGGGCCGCCGATCTGATCGGCCAGCTTGGCGACCCGCATTATCTGCGCAAGGCCAACGCGCTCTATCACGAGTTCGAGGAAGTCGGGATGAATAAGCAGCTTGGCTACACCTCGCCGGCCGATCTCACCGATCTTTACCCGCAATTCTATTGGAACAGCATTTCAGCGCAGATCCAGACCGCCATCCGCTATCTCAACGTCACTTCGAGCGGGCGGCAGTGGATCGCGAATCTGTACAGCAACATCTTCCGCGCCGAGCGCGAGCTCAGCCTTTCGGGGCCGCAGCGCTGAACCGCGGCACGACCTCCGCCGCTACCGTCCGGTGAAGCCGAACAGCAAGAGCAACATGCCGAGCGCTGACGAGGCGAACAGCGTAACGACGGCGCTGACCTTGAAGCGCAGCACGGCGATCGCCGCCACGATGAACAGGAGCAGCGCCCAGGGATCGAGGCTCTCGATGCTCGGCACGTCGAAGTTAAGCCAACCGTAGTCCACCGGCTCGACCACATGAAAGAGCGTGCGGATGCCGAACCACACCGAAAGATTGATGATCATGCCGACCGCGGCGGAGGTCACGGCGCGCAACGGTCCGTCGAGTAGCGGCGTTTCGCGCAGCCCTTCGATGAACGGCGCCACCACAAATATCCACAGGAAGCACGGCGCAAACGTCGCCCACGTCGCCAGCAGCCCGCCGAACGTGCCGGCGAGGAGCGGCGGCAGAATGCCCGGATCGCGGTAAGCCGCCATGAAGCCGAGAAACTGCGTGACGATCATGATGGTGCCGGGCACCATCTCCCCCATTGCGATGCCCTCCTGCATCTCGCGCGGTGAAACCCAGTGATAGGAATCGACCACCTGCTGCGCCGCATAAGCGATGACCGCATAGTCGCCGCCGATCGCCATCGTCGCTACTTTGCTGAATAGCAATGCAATCTGGCTAAAGATGTTGGAGGGGCCGAGGACGGCCAGCAGCAGGACCACGGGGAACAGCCACGCCGTAATGCAGGTGCCGAGCGCGCGGATGAATTGCTTGCTGCTGGGCCGCGTATGGTCCGGCAACGCAACTTCATGAGGCAGGAGTTCGCGGCCGGGCGCAGCCTTGAAAGAAGACGTGAAGCCGGGCAGGTCCAGCATGGCCGCGCTGAACCCCGCTGCAGCGGCGACCACGATGATGACTGGAAACGAAATCTTCAGGAACGCCGCGATGAACGCGAACCCCGCGAAAGCGAGCATGGTGCGGGTCGGCAGCACGGAGCGGCCGAAGCGCAGGATTGCCTCGACCATGATGGCGAGAATCGCCGGCTTGACGCCGAGAAAGATCGCCTGCCCGATGTCGGATTCGGCGCCGGTCACGAACCCGAACGACAGCGCCATCATGCAGATTGCTCCAGGCAGGATGAACAGCGTGCCGGCGATGGCGCCGCCGATCATGCGGTGTGACAGCCACGCGATGTAGATCGCGAGCTGCTGGGTCTCGGGCCCTGGCATCGCGATGCAGTAGCTGAGCGCATGAAAGAAGCGGTCTTCGGAAATCCAACGCCTGCGCTCGACGCACAGCCGGTGCATGGTGGCGATTTGCAGAGCCGGGCCGCCGATCCCCGCGATCGAGACGCGCAGCCACACCTTGAAAACGTCGCGCAAGCGCTGGCGCAAAGCCGCGCTGTCGTCTGAGCTTGCCTGGACGGCTGAATCCATCCTTGTACGTCAACCATCCGGCCTGGAATTGCAAGAGACGGCGACGGCGTATATGCGTGCCGTCGCGAGGAAGAGCGGGGAAAATCTCATGACCGAGCAATGGAATAAATACGGTGCGACCGCGGCGCGCCCGCAGGGCCGTCCGGGCCGCGAGGTGCGGCCACAAAGCGTAACGATCGACATCCATTCCCACGTCGCGGTGCCGCAGGCGGCGCAATTTGTCGCGCCGCATCTCGACATGGCGACCGTGCCGCTCGCCCATTTCGCCACGCCGGATTCCAAAGCGCTGACGCAGAAGCAGGAAGCCGACATCCGCGCCCGCCGCGATCACGCCCATCGGCTGGCCGATCTCGACGCCATGGGCATCGACATGCAGTTGATCGCGCCGCCGCCGCTGCAATGCTATTACACGGTGCCGCTCGACATCGCGGTCAAGGCCGCGCAGATCGTCAATGACGGCATCGCCGAATTCTGCGCCGTCAAGCCCGACCGCCTCAAAGGCTTCGGCACGGTGCCGATGCCTGATGGCGAGGAGGCGGCAAAGGAGCTCGAGCGCTGCGTCAAGACGCTTGGCTTCACCGGCGTGCAGATCATCACCAATGTCGCCGGCAAGGAATTGTCGGACCCCGCCTTCGCGCCGTTCTGGAAGAAGGCCGAGGCGCTCGGCGTGCTGGTGGTGATCCATCCCAACGGCTTCACCGAGGCCGGGCGCTTCCAGCGTTTCTATTTCAACAACGTCATCGGCAATCCGCTGGAGACGACGATCGCGCTGCATTACCTGATCTTCGACGGCGTCCTCGAGCGCCATCCCAAGCTCAAAATCCTGGCGGTGCATGGCGGCGGCTATCTCGGCGCCTATCCGGGACGCATCGATCACGCCTGGGGCGCGCGCTCGGACGCCCACGGCGACCTGCCGCACCCGCCGACGACTTATTTGAAGCGCATCTACGTCGATACCGTCGTGTTCACGCCGTATCAGCTTGCCGAACTGGTGCGCGTGTTCGGCGCCGACCGCGTCGTCATGGGCACGGACTATCCGTTCGACATGGCCGATTTCGATCCGGTCGGGCATGTCGCCGGCGTGGAGGGATTTGATGCCTCGACGATCGCCGAGCTCGCCGGCGGCAATGCCAGGAAATTGCTCGGTCTCTGAGCCGACTGAGCGAGGCTGAAAACGATTAACTCGCCTTCTTGTGCTTGGCGGCCGGCCGCGTGGTCTTGCTTTGCCGTCCGTTGCCGCGCTTGCCCCGCTCGCCGCCCTTGCCGGCCTTGAGGCTCTGCCGCAGCGCATCCATCAGATTGATCACGTTGGACTTGCCGGGCTCCTTGAGCGGCTCGATCTTTTCGCCCTTCTGTTTCTTGCGCAGCAGCTCCTTGAGCGCGTCTTCGTATTCGTCCTGGAATTTCTCGGGTTGAAATTTTCCGCGCTTGGTGTCGACGATGTGGATGGCGAGATCGAGCATGTCCTTGGCGACCTTTTGATCTTCGATGCCGTCGAAATAATCCTTCTCGTCGCGAACCTCGTAGGGGTAGCGCAGCGTGATGCCCATCATGCCCTTGCCGCGTGCTTCGATGGCGATGATGTGCTCGCGCGAGGTGAACACGACCTTGCCGACGGCGACCATGCCTTCCTTGCGAATGGCTTCGCGGATCACCGCGAAGGCTTC